>TBL_comb47_HYPODRAFT_10000329_pt1 | contig 62689 bp, 60 predicted proteins | sample TroBogypolimnion_40_FD_10682 | JGI IMG/M metagenome (IMG submission 10682)
AGACCCCGCATCTCTTCGAGCGTGTTGTGAGCCAAAGTACGTCCGTCTCGCTTCATGCCGCATAGCATAAAGCAAAAATTTCAAATTGGCAATAAATGTCCGCTAAATTACTGACTTATGAGTAAATCAAATGAGAACGCGATAGCAGGACGCAGTACTCGCACAAGCGGTAAATCGCTCGGGTGTTGAGAAAACGCAACCCTCGCCGAAGCTGGAACGGTAAGGGATTCGAGCAGGTCTTCCCCCAAAGCGCGCAAACGCGCTTTACGCCAAATAGTCGAACACTACCTGGACAACTTTGGAGCCGGTACCGGCGTCAAGGCGCTTCAACCTCATTTGGACATGTGCCTGATCCCTGCTCCTTCGGGCATCATCTGCTCGCAGTTCCAGCACTGTTCGAACCCGCCTTCGACCAGTTCACCGCAGACGCAAAGCCAGCGCCGCTGGCGCGGACGTCGCAGCAAATTCAGAAGCTCACGTGCCCGTGTTTCCTGCAGGGGATCATCAATCCACACTTCGGGCAGACATTGATCGGGAGGCAACTCGCCGGCTGCACTCGGCAGATACTCGCGCTGGACGCTGGCATCGATGCCTTCGGCCCTGAGCCAGTCCGCCCACAGCGTCGCCAGGACCAGATTGGGGGCTTGAATCAGACACAGCATAATCGAAGCATAGCGCTTGCGGAGGCACAAGAAGCATTCGATGACCCGGCACTGCCCGTGCGTTTTGTCAAGAAATACCTGGAGGCGAACAGGAATACTATGGGCAGCGCCTGATGCAGGCAAACTTCTGGAGCACTCTAATGAAAAAACTCGTGGCAACCGCACTATGCACTTTGGCCTTGGCACCGGTTCTGGCACAAACCAGCGTCGGGGTTTCCATCGGCATCAACCAGCCGGGTGTGTATGGCCGCATCGACATCGGCAACTTTCCACCGCCGCGCCTGGTCTACCCGCAACCGGTCGTGATAATGCCCTCACCCGTGGCCGTCCACCAGCGGCCCATCTATTTGTACGTACCCCCGGGACACCAGAAGAACTGGGCCAAGCATTGCGCTCGCTACAACGCCTGCGGTCAGCCCGTCTACTTTGTGCAGGAGGAATGGGTGCGCGAGCGCTACGAAGAACACCGCGGTCACCGCGACGAGGGCAACCATGGCAATGGTCACGGCAAGGGCAAGAAGGACAAGGGCGGACACAAGGACTGAGCCGATCCGCCGCGCAGTCGGCAACCGGCGTCGCGGGCATCGGCCCACGATCGCCCTGTCAGCAGAAATTACCGATCCGTCGGATCGATCCGCAGCCTGTCGCAATCGGGATGCAATCTGACCCCAGGGCTTCTACATTCTCCTCAACCGGTCGCTGTGACCGGCAATTGGGGGAATCCATGAACACCAGCCCTACAACCCGCCTCGCCGGCCTGCTGGGAGCCATTCTGATGACGGTCAGCGTCAACACGGCCCTGCTGTGGAAATTCGACACAGCAGCGCAGCAAGGCCTAGTCGCCGCGAGCCCGCAGGCCCCAGCCAGCGCGACGCTTGCCGCCACGGCGACCGTAGCCCGGAGCTCTTGACGCCATGAACACGCTGCTCGCCCTCGTGGGCTGGCTCATCCTGTTCGTGCTGTGCTGGCCATTGGCCTTGCTGGCGCTGCTGGTCTGGCCCATCGCCTGGCTCCTTTCAATCCCGTTGAAACTGATCGGCATCGGCCTAGGCGCCGTGCTGGCGCTGCTGAAAGCCATCCTGTTGCTGCCGGCCCGGATGCTGGGTCAGCGTCCTTGACCGATCCATTGGCCTGGCGTCGAAGCCAGCCCCGCTCCTGCCGTTGTCGACGCTGCAAATTGCCGGGTACGATGGAGCCTGCACCATCCGATTTCATCTTTAGCTTCAAGGAATTACCGTGTCTGAACTCGTTTCCTACCAATGCGAGGATGGCGTTGCCCTCCTGACGCTTTGCAACGGCAAGGCCAATGCCATTTCGCCCGATGTGATCGCCGCTTTCAACAGCGCGCTGGACCGCGCCGAGCAGGATGCCGCAGTCGTCATCATCACCGGGCAGCCGGGCATGCTGTCGGGCGGCTACGACCTCAAGGTCATGCTGTCTTCACCGGAAAACGCAATTGCCCTGGTCGCCAAAGGCAGTGCATTGGCGCGGCGCATGCTCGCCCACCCGTACCCGATCATCGTCGCCTGCCCAGGTCATGCCGTGGCGAAAGGGGCGTTCCTGCTGCTGTCCGCCGATTACCGCATTGGCGTTGAAGGTCCGTTCACGATCGGGCTCAACGAAGTCCGGATCGGCATGACCATGCACTTGGTCGGCATCGCGCTGGCGCGCGACCGGCTGCGCAAGTCAGCATTTCAGCGCGCCGTCATCAACGCCGAAATGTTCAACCCGCAGACCGCCATGGATGCCGGCTTTCTCGATGAAGTCGTTCCAGCCGAATCCTTGATGACAGCGGCCAACGCCATGGCGCAGCAATTGAAGAAGATTAATCTGCGCGCACACGGCAGGACCAAACTCAAGGTCAGGAAGGAACTTCTGGAAGCGCTCGATCGCTCAATCGAACTGGACAAGTCGACCGGATTGGCCTGACCTCGCCAAGCTTGCTACACAGAAGAACATCATGCACGTGCGCCATCCGCTGCTCAGCCTTGCCCTCATTCTTGCCACGCACTCGGCACAGGCGGCGAACATCGTCGAATTGTGGGACCAGGTCAAGGCGCCACCCGTGCCCAGGCTCACAGCGCCAGCGGTCAAGGCCACCGAGACCGCCCTGCTCCTGCTCGACATCGAGGAGGCCACCTGCAATGAAGCGCAACGCCCACGATGCGTGGCCGCCGTGCCGGAGATGGCCGCCTTCCTGGGAAAAGCACGCACGGCCCGCATGGCGGTCTTCTACAGCCACACCAGCCGCGGATCGCGCGCCACCATCCTGCCGGGTGTCACGCCGCGTGATGACGAACCGATCGTCACGTCCGGCGTCAACAAATTCTTCGGCACGCAACTCGACGCCTTGCTCAAAGCACGCAGCGTCAAGACCGTGATCGTCTGCGGCACAGCGGCCTCCGGCGCGGCACTGCACACGGCAACCGGTGCCGCGCAGAACGGTTACCAGATCGTGGTGCCCGTGGACTGCATGACGGGCTCAAGCCTGTACGAGGAACAGGCCGCGGTCTGGAGTCTTCTCAACGGGCCCGGCACCGCACGTGTGTCGAACGCCACCACGCTGAGTGCGATCACGATCGAATAGGCAACTGCGCCGGTCTCAGCCTTTGCGGCTCCCAAGCAGCAGGAGCAGGCCGCCGGCGACGATGGCTCCGACGCCAACCCAGACCGGAATGTTGACGGTCTTGTCTTCCCTCACCGAAAGTTCAATGGGCCCGACCTTGACGGCGGTTGTGTCCTTGGTATAGCTGAACCCGCCATACAGCAAGCCCAGCAAACCCGCGACGATGAGCGCGATCGATACAAGCTTGACTGGATTCATAGTCTTCCTTTACTGAACAGGCTCCGGCATCTGCGGTCCGGCGGAACGGAGGCGGGAGCCTGCAGGCTCATTTGAGCATCAACGATGCTTATTTTTCGGTGCGCTGACGCACGCAGTCCGGCTCAGGCCGCGTAGCCGAGCACCGCAAAATAGTGGCAGGCCGTGCCGGCTGCGACGAAACCGTGCCAGATCGTGTGCGCGTAGCGCAGGCGCGAGTCGAGCATGAAGAACACGACGCCGCCGGTGTAGGCGAGCCCGCCGGCCACCAGCAGAGTCAGACCGGGCGCGGCGACCCGTTCCACCAGCGGCACGACGGCGACCAGCACAAGCCAGCCCATGGCGAGGTACAGGCCGGTGGACAGCCACGGATGCGACAGGCGGTCAAAGGCCTTGAGTGCAACGCCAAGCGCCGCCAGCGACCACACCAGCGCGAACAGCGACCAGCCCCAAGGACCGCGCAACACCCCAAGTGTGAACGGCGTGTAGCTGCCCGCAATCAACAGGTAGATGGCGCCGTGGTCGAGTTTCTTGAATACGCGCTTGGCGCCGCCCGGCGGCAGGGCGTGGTACACCGTCGAGGCGAGGTACAGCAACACCATGGTCGCTGCAAACACCGCAGCGGCAATCACGTTGATGGGTGCCAGATGACGCGCTGCGGCCAGCAGGAACGGGACGGCCACGAGCGAGCCAAGCAACGCAAGGCCATGGCTCACGCTGTTGGCGATTTCCTCGCCCGGACTCTGCGAGCGATGCATGATTGGTAGGCTTGTCAAGCCGGGAAGTATGAGGCAAGCTTGAACGCTTGCAACTGCCCATGCGAAAGCCAGCGCCCCGGCAAGGGGCTTGGCCGCGCACCGGACCTGCGCCGAAATGTTGATAATCTTGCCGAGTACCTTACCAATACATCGCGTTCAACCACAGGAGTCCTGCCTATGCATTACGCCATCTCCACTACCTGGGGACCGACCGACGTCACGCGCGCTGCCCTTCCCTTCATCTTTGCCGCATCCGCCCTGCAGGCCGGCGACACGGTGCTAATCATGCTGTTCCACGACGCGGTAAACGTGGCGCTGGACGGCGCCTTTCAAAAGATGGTGCCGTTCGGCCCGCCAGCGCGCTTTCAGGAGGTTTTTTCCCACCCGAACGCGAAAATTATGGTCTGCAAGCCTTGCGCCGAGGTCCGTGGCATCAGCGAGGCCATGCTGGCCAAACCGGCCGTCTTCGGCGGTATGAACGACCTGCACGCGCATGCCTCACGGCCTGACGCCAAGATCGTCAACTTCTGATTTGCGCAGCGCAACAGGAGCGACCATGCCAATGGCGGGTACCTTCAAGCGCGTCGACCTCGCCATCTACCAGGCCGAGTCGGACGGCCGCAGCAGGGTACGCCTTGCTCCCTAGACGATTCCGGCGCCTAGAACAAGCCGGATATCCGTCCTTCGTCATCAATGTCGATGCGCGCCGAGGCCGGCTCCTTGGGCAAGCCCGGCATGGTCATGATGTCGCCGCAGATCATCACGACGAACTCGGCCCCGGCTGCCAGTCGCACCTCTCGGATGTTGACCATATGACCGCTCGGTGCACCGCGTAGCAGCGGGTCGGTGGAAAACGAGTACTGAGTCTTGGCCACGCACACCGGGTAGTGACCAAACCCATCTTTTTGCAACAGCGCGATCTTGTTGCGCACAGCAGAGTCGGCCGAGATGTCGGAGGCGCCGTAGATCCTGGTGGCGATCGCCTTCATCTTGTCCCACAGGCTGTCTTCGTCTTGGTAGACAAAGCGCATGTGGGCCGTGCCCGACTCGGCCATCCTGACCACCGCGTGCGCCAGTTCTTCGGCGCCGGCCGAACCGTCGGCCCAGTGCCGGCAGATCACGACCTGCACGCCCTGGCGGTCCATGTGCCGGCGCAGCACGGCCAGTTCGACTTCGGTGTCCGCCGTGAAGTGGTTGAGCGCGACAATGCATGGCAGTCCATAGCGATGTCGGATGTTCTCGACATGGCGCTCCAGATTGACCAGGCCTTTTTCGACCGCCGCCACATTGGGCACCGAGAATTCTGCCGGCGCCACGCCACCATGGGCCTTGAGCGCGCGCAGGGTGGCAACAATGACAGCGACGTCCGGGCGCAGGCCCGACTTGCGGCACTTGATGTCGATGAACTTCTCGGCCCCGAGATCAGCGCCGAACCCGGCTTCGGTCACCACGTAGTCACCCAACTTCAAGGCCGCCTGCGTCGCGGTGACCGAGTTGCAGCCGTGCGCGATATTGGCGAAGGGTCCGCCGTGGATGATGGCCGGGTTGTTCTCCAACGTCTGCACGAGATTGGGCTTGATCGCGTCCTTGAGCAGCGCCGCCATCGCGCCCTGCGCCTGCAGGTCGCTGGCGCGGATCGGTGTCAAGTCGCGCCGGTAGCCGACGATGATGTTGGCCAGGCGCGCCTTCAAGTCCTTGCGCGAAGTCGCCAGGCAGAAGATCGCCATGACCTCGGATGCCACGACGATGTCGAAGCCGTCTTCGCGCGGAAAGCCGTTGCTCGATCCGCCCAGCGAAATCACGGTGGAGCGCAGCGCACGGTCGTTCATGTCCATGACGCGGCGCCAGACGATGCGGCGCGAATCGAAGCGCAGCGTGTTCCCGTGGTGGATGTGGTTGTCGATCAGGGCCGCGAGCAAGTTGTGCGCCAGCGCGATCGCACTGAAGTCGCCGGTGAAATGCAGATTGATGTCTTCCATCGGCACGACCTGCGCGTAGCCGCCGCCGGCAGCACCGCCCTTCATGCCGAACACCGGGCCGAGCGAGGGCTCGCGCAGCGCTATCACGCAGCGCTTGCCGATGCGGTTGAGCGCATCGCCGAGCCCGACCACGGTGGTGGTCTTGCCTTCGCCGGCTGCAGTCGGGCTGATAGCCGTCACCAGCACCAGTTTGCCGTTCGGCCCGGTCTGCTGATTGAGCCAAGCCAGATCGATCTTGGCCTTGTAATGGCCGTAGGGTTCAAGTGCGTGCGCCGGTATGCCCAGGCGCTCCTGCGCCATCTGCAGGATCGGCTGCAGCCGTGCCGCCTGAGCGATTTCAATGTCGGAGCGGTTCATCCTGATGTACTTCCTTTCTGTCGCTGTTGGCGCTCGCAGGTCGACGCGACCGGCAACGCGCAGCTCAGGCCATGGGCCGCGTCAGATAGACGCCTTCCCGACCCACGATGGCTTCGCGCGCCGGCATGAATACCGTGCAGTCGTCACAAGGTGAGCGGATCTCGTCATCGCCATCGGTGGCAATCAGTTCACCGTTGGCAAAGGTCTCAAAACCGATCAGCTGGCGCGTGAAGGCAAAAGTCGGCGTGCGGATGACATAGGTATGCAACAACTCGAAGCGACGCTGCGGGGCGGCAGTTGCGCGCACGCCATCGAGCAGGCCAAAGTGAACCAGCAGATCCTGTACTACGGCCTTTGCCAGATTGGCACTGGCCTGCTTGAAATGCTGGCCGCACTCCACCACCATGGCGGCGCCCGGACCATTCGGGCCCGCGTGCAGTCCATGCTCGATCAAGGGCACTCCCGAGCCCAAACCGCGCGGCATGACCAGATGCACGCCGGGTCGCGGCAGCGCCATGGCGACCGAGGCATTGCGTTCGTAATCGGGATAGACCCAGAACGGTACTACGTCCTGCGATGTCGAGTGAATGTCCAGAATATGCTGCGCCGCCAGCACCGCCGGGCGCATGGCGCGGGCGCGGCGCAACTCCACGCTGTCCTCGCTACCGTCGAGCATCTGCGACGACCAGACCCGGTTCAGGTTGTGCGTGATCTGGCGGCTAGCAAACGGATTGGCGGCGTCGAAAGTCTCATAGGCGTCGACGTTGGCAAAGCTCAAGGTGAGCGTGCCCGCCTTCGGTCGCACGCCGCGCTCGAGCAAGTCGCACACGGCCACCATGCCGCAGAACTCGTTGCCGTGCGTGAGCGCATTGATCAGCACATGCGCTCCGGGCTTGCCCGATTCGAAGCGGTGCACGTAGTCGATTCCGGTGTTGCCGGCCTTGTAGGCCGACAGGTCGCGCGGCAGGACTTCAAAGGGAGCTGAAATGGTTGCCATGGTGCTGTGCGTTGCTAGGATGCCGACCAGTCTAATCGACCCGAGGTCGGCGCATTAGGCGCGGGACTGCAGCAGACCCAGATACCGCAGCACGCCCTGCCCTGCCCGGTAGCCGCTGGCCATGCAAGCCGTCAGCAGATAGCCGCCGGTCGGCGCTTCCCAGTCGAGCATCTCGCCGGCGCAGAAGACGCCGGGCCACGACGCGAGCATCAGATTCCTATCCATCACCTCGAAGCGCACGCCGCCGGCGCTGCTGATGGCTTCATCGAGCGGACGCGCGGCCGCGAGCGTGATCGGCACGGCCTTGATGGCGGCAGCCAGCGTCGCAGGGTCATGCATCTGATCCTTGCCCAACCGTTCATGCAGGATGGCGGCCTTGATGCCATCGAGGTGCAAACGGCCCTTGAGATGGCTCGACAGGGAGCGCGAGCCGCGCGGGTGACTGACTTCGGACAGCACGCGATCAAAGCTCATGTCGGGCAACAGGTCCAGTTCAAAAGTGGCTGCACCGTGCGCCAGGATCTCGTCGCGCAGCAGGCTCGATGCGGCATAGATCAGGCTGCCCTCGACGCCGCTGTCCGTCAGCACGAATTCGCCCTTGCGCTGAAAGCTCCGGCCATCCGACGTGCGGACGCGAATCGCGACCGACTTGAACGGCTGACCCGCAAAACGCTGCGTGAAATGCTCACTCCAGCCGCCCTGCACATCGAAGCCGCAGTTCGACGGCAGCAGCGGCGCCACGGCTACGCCATGCGCGTCCAGCCAAGGCACCCAGGCGCCGTCCGAACCCAAACGGGCCCAGCTGCCGCCGCCGAGCGCCAGCAGCACGGCATCGGCCTGTGCCTGGACCTCGCCATGCGGCGTGTCGAAGCGCAGGGCCATCCCCGGTTCATCGGCAGCGCGAGCCGCAGTCCGGCCGTTCCAACGGTGCCGCATGTGGAACTGCACCACCGGCCCGTTTGCTGGATGGCGCAGTCGCTGCAGCCACGCGCGCAGCAGCGGCGCGGCCTTCATGTCCGCCGGAAAGACCCGGCCCGATGTGCCGACAAAGGTGTCGACGCCAAGCCCCTTGGCCCAGGCGCGCAGCGCGCTGGCATCGAAGTCCTGCAGCAGGTCCGCGATCGGCTCGCCCCGCGTGCCGTAGCGCGTGACAAAAAGATCCGCCGGCTCCGCGTGCGTGAGGTTGAGCCCACCCTTGCCCGCGAGCAGGAACTTACGCCCGACTGAAGGCATGGCATCGTAGACATGGACCTCGACCCCGGCGCCGCTGAGCACCTCGGCTGCCATCAACCCCGCCGGCCCAGCGCCGACGATCATCACTGTTTTCATTCGTTGTTTCGTCTCGTACGGGAATTTTGTTTTAAAGCTAAATGCCGCTCATTACAGCGTCCATGGCCGCGACGATGTCACCGGCACGATCACGAAGCGATGAAACTTCGGTCTTCAATAGACGCTTGTCGATCGGTGCGGCTTCGAAGGGAACCAGCATCAGACTCTTGCGGCGCACTGTAAACACCGGACAAAGGCGAGGCGGCAAATCCTTGGCAGTCAACGAGGTCACCGCTAGTGGCACCACCATGCGCGTTGCCAGACCGCCGAGCAAATTGCTTTGAACGTCCACCACAAACGGGTATTGATCGCGCATGCGCGGACTCGGATTATCGTAAACGTCGAATTGCATGGGTATCTACCAGACCCGCAAATCGTCACACCACAATCCATTAGTTTCAAAACGGGAATTTTGTTCAGCAAACCAGGCGCGATGCGTTTTTTCAATCTGTGCCTTGCGCTGCGCCAGAGTTTTACCTTTTGCAGCAGTCTGCAACGCTTCAAACTGCTCGGCCGACACAATCACGGTATCGATGCGCCCATCCTTTTCAACGAAAACCGGCTTGGTCTTGGCTTGAGCGCAGATGGCGCCAAACCTGTTCTTGGCTTGGGTGGCAGTAACTTGCATGGTATGGCTCCGCTGAGATTTTGATGGCTATTTTAGCTAAAGCTCGACCACTATCCCCTGCGCCGTCAAAAAGGCGGCCCGCACCACCTGGTCCGGGTAGATCGCTTGCACCGCATCACGATAGTCGCGCAGTTGTGCGCGCAGCTCGACTTGCGCCTGTGGCGCAGCTGCGGTCTTGTAGTCCAGCACCCACCACTGTCCGGCGTGCGCACCGTCTCGGCGCTGCACCAGGCGGTCGATCTGCCGGTACTGGCCGCGGCACACGATGCCGATCTCGTTGCCGGCCCAGCCAATCACGTCCAAGTCCCAGGCCCAGGCGCCCGCCCCTTGCAGGATGCAGCTGGCCAGACTAGCGGCGCGCCGAGCCTGCGCCGGGTTGAGACCGAATTCATGTGCCGCAGCCGCAGTCGATTGCTCCGAGATCGCGCCCCATTCGAGCAGGCGGTGCATGGCCTTGCCGATGCGCGCCTCGAGCGAATCGGCGTCGAGCACCGCCGGAGTTGATGCGGCTGCGGGCGCAGCCGGCGGCAATTCCTTCAGATAGAGCACCTGCGCCGCCGCTGCGCTTGCACTGGCCGGCAACACCGCCAAGGCCGCTGCGCCAAGCAGACCGGTCTGCGTCAGGCGCTGCCACCAGCTAAGCGGCGCGGCGCGATAGGGCACGATGCTCGAAATGGCCAGCGTCTGGCGCGCACGGGTCAGCGCAACGTAGAGCGCATTGAGTTCCTCGCGCTGGCGTTCCTGCCGCTCGGCAGCCAGCAAGGCAACGGCGCTGGCCGGCGGCTGGCCCTCGCTGGCCAGAAAGACGAACGACTGCGGCCAAGCCGCTTCACCCGGCCAGTCCACCAGCACGGTCATGCTGTCGGCGTTGCGAGGCGGCGTATCGGTGTCGAGCAGCAGCACGCTTTGCGCCTCCAGCCCTTTGGCGCCATGGATGGTGAGCAGGCGCACCGCCTGCGGGTTGGCGGCCGCCGGCGCGCGCACACCGCCGGCCTTGAGCGCGCGCACCAGCGCATACGGCGTGGCGAAGCGTCCGCCGCCGATTTGCAGCGATGCGCCGAGCAAGGCGCGCAGATTGGCCAGCACGGTCTCGCGCTGATGCTCGGGCGCGGCCGCGGCGAAGCGCGCGAGCAGGTCGCCGTCGCCGTAAATCGCCTGCAGCGCATCGTGCGGCGGCAAGGCATCGAGCCAGGCCTTCCAGCGCAGCAGGCAGGCCGCCACCGAACGCAGATCGGGCGTGACGATAGTGCTCGTCTGCAGCAACTCAAACCAGGACGCGGACCCCTGCCCCTTCAACAAAGCCAATTGCACCAGCGCCTGATCATCCAGTGCGAACAGCGGCGACTTGAGCACGCGCGCCAGGGACAGGTCGTGCTGGGTCGAGACCAGCACATCGAGCAGAGCCACAATGTCCTGCACCTCGCAGCATTCGATCAGTTCGGTGTTGTCGCCAATCTGGGCCGCAATCCGCAAGCGGCGCAATTCGTCCTGCAGGGGCAACAGGGCCGAGCGCTTGCGCGCGAGCACCATGATGTCCTGCGGCAACAGCGCTGCGCCGTCGGTCGGTGCGAGTTGCTCCGCGATCCAGCGCGCCGCCTGGCGCGCCTCCAGCACGTGCAGCGTCTCTTCGGGCAGCTCGCGCGGCTCCAGCAGGCTGTCACGCCAGGCAGCAGCCTGCGCCGCGCCATCGTCGGCATCGCCGCCGACCGGTCGCGCAATCGGGTCCAGCTGGCACAAACGACCGGCGATGGACGAACTGGTGGTGTGCGTCCGGTAGCCCTCATAGGCGTCGGACTGCACCGCGTCCATCATCACCGTGTTCACGGTGTCGATCACCGCGCTGGCATTGCGCCGCGTGTGATCGCAGCTAAGCAGGTCACCCTGCAGCGCGTCGCGCACAAAGGCCTGCGCCGCCCTGAACACCTGCGGCTCGGCACGGCGGAAGCGGTAGATACTTTGCTTGGGGTCGCCGACGATGAAGACGCTCGGTGCGTTGCCGCCAGCGCCGGCGTAGCCACTGAGCCAGGAGCGCAGCGCCTGCCATTGCAGTGGATTGGTGTCCTGGAATTCATCGATCAGCAACTGGCGCACGCGCACGTCAAGCCGCTCCTGCACCCAGCCCGAGAGCACCGGATCGCCCAGCATCAGCAGCGCGGCGCGCTCGACGTCATTCATGTCGATCCAACCGCGCTCGCGCTTAAGCGCGGCATAGGCCCGCAGCAGCACGCGGCTCAGGCGCGTCATGCGTTGCTGGTAGCGCCAGGCCGCTTGCTGCTGGCGCGCCGCCAGCACCTGCAGCACGAGCTCCTGCGCCACGCGCACCTGCTCGATGCCGACAACTTTTTCACTGAACTTGCGCGGCGTGCCGGCCTGGGTCAGCAGAGCATCGAACGCAGCATCGAGATCATTGCTGCCCAGCGCCGTCTCCAACTCAACGCCCTTGGCGGAAAACGTCTTCGCATCGGCGCGTCCAAGCACTCGTGCGGCATCGAGCAAGGCCTGCCAATGCCGCGGCTGCCCACGCAGAAAGTCCTCAGGCGCGGTCAGGCCGGCAAAGCCCTCACACTGGTCATTGAAGTCGGGTACCGACGCGGCCAGCACGCCCTGCGCATCGGCCAGGGCAAATTCGGTGCGCTTGTCCAGTGCCGTCTGCAAGGCCTTCTCCGTTTGCGAACGTCCATAGTCGAAGACCACCGCCTCGAAGTCGGCCTGCATTTCGGCATCAAGCACCAGCGCCGCATAGAAGCGCCGCCACACCAGTTCCTTCGGCTTGGCGTCGTCCTCCAGCAATTCATAGTCGGCCGGCAGCTCCATCTGCTGCAACAGCGCCAGCGGCGCGCTGCGCAGCAAGGCGGCGAACCAGCTGTGGAACGTGCGCACCTGCACCTGGCGCGCGCTGGCAAGCATCTGCTGGTACAGGTTAGACAACTGCTGCGGCAGAAGCGACTGCGCGTCGTCCTCGATCGGCACACCGCGATCGCGCAGCGCCTGCAGCAAGGCGGCGCGGTCGGCAGTGGCAAACTCGGCCAGCCACTGGTAGAGACGCTCGCGCATCTCGCCGGCGGCGCGCCGCGTGAAGGTGATGGCCAGGATTTCCTGCGGCGCCACACCCTCGAGCAGCGCGCGCACGATGCGCGAGACCAGCATCCAGGTCTTGCCGGCGCCGGCGCAGGCCTCCACTGCGACGCTGCGTCGCGGGTCGCAGGCGATGGCGTAAAAGGCCTGGGCGCTGACGCGCTGACCGTTGCGTTCGTAGGCCGCATTCATTACAGGCTCCAGAAGTCTTTGCGGCACAGACCGCGCGCGTCGCAGAATTCGCAGGCCTTACCCTCACCCAGCGCCGGCAACGGCGCACCGGCGGCGATGCGCTGCACGTCGTTCACAATGCCGGCCAGCAGCTGGTCGCGCAAGTCGACAATGTGCTCCTGTGCGTAGTCGCGCGTACCCTCCTTCTCACCCACATTGACATAGGCTGCGGCCAGCGTGTCGTCGGCGAGCAGGGCCGCGTAGAACGCGAGTTGCGTGTCTTCCAGCGGCGCCTTCAGACGCTGCGCGGTGATCCCGGGTGCCTCGGTCTTGTAGTCGATCACCATCGCACTGCCATCGCGCAAGCGGTCGATACGGTCGATCTTGCCGACCAGCTTCAAGCGACCCATCGCCATCTCCTTCCAGGTCTCGGCCTCGACAAACTCGGCGCCACTGGCTTGGTGCGTAGCGAGCCACTGCAGATAGCCGGCGCGCACGCGCGGCCAGGCGGCGGCAAAGGGCAGGAACTCGCTGCGCGACAGCGCGAGCTCCGCGCTGGCCTGCGTTGCAGCACTGTCGAGCAGGGCTTGCCACGCCGCCGCTTCGGAGACCGGCGTCACCTGCAAGGCCTCGTGAAAACGCCGCAGCACCAGATGCAACCAGTTACCGAAATCGCGCTTATCCAACGTCAGATCGAGTTCGTCCGCGCCTTGCAGATTGAGCTGGCGCAGGGCGAAGAAACGGTACGGGCAACGGCGCAGGTCCTCGTAAGCGCTGCCCGATAGCCGCAGCACGGGCAGGTCGGCTGCCGTCGGCGTCGGCATGGCGCCGGGCCGGGGCTCCAACGCGCGCAGCGGACGCGGGTCCGGCGCGAGCGCGAGGCTTTGCTGCAGGCGCAGCTGCTGCACGAAGCCGCCGGCCATCAGGTGCTCGCCGCCCTCGCTCAGGCGCCACAGGATATCGACATGGGGAAACTGCAAAGCGTAGTGCCACGCGGCGCTGGCAGCGCTGGCAAGATCGGCGCGCAGCGGCAGGCCCAGCAGCGTGCACTGCGCCGGCGTCCACCACGGCGGCGGCTCCGGTGACATCGGCAGGTGCGCCTCATCGCAACCAGGCAGCACCACGGCCGCCAGCGGCCGACCGAGCAGCTGGCTCACCGGCAGGATCAGGACTTGCGCATTGGCGGCATGGGTCGGCACAAAGCTCTGGTCTTCCAGGGTCTGGCTGACCCAAGCCCGAAACTCGCCGGCTGCCATGCGACCGCCGACTTCGGCGAACTCCGTTGCCGCATCTTCGCGCAGGCGCAGGGCGTCGAGCACGGCCGCTCCGGCCTCGTCCTGCTCCAGCGCCGGCCACTGGCCGGCATCCTGCAGCACCGTGCGCAGATCCTGCAGCCAGCGCTGCAACGGCCGGCTCGCCTGCAAGCGCTCGCGCAGGGCCTGTGCCTGCTTCGCCATCGCATCATCGGGCGGCACGGCGCGCCATTCGCGCACACCGGAGCGGCGCCAGTCGATCTCCGCTTGCGCCAACTGCTGCGCATCGAACGCCGGCGCGTTCTTGAGCCAGTCCAGCACGGCATCGGTGGAAGCATCCCATGCCAGCGCGCGCAGCAGGCTCATCAGCGAGGCGGCAGCGCGCGTAGTGGAGAGCTTCCAGCCAGTCTCGTCGCTCAGCGTGACGCCGGTCTGGCCCAGCATGGCGTGGACGCGGCGCGTCAGCACGCGGTCCTGCGCGACCAGGGCCACCGGGCTGCGCCCGGCCGCCAGATGCGCCAGCACGCAGGCGGCAGCGCGCTGCGCTTCGTCTTCGGCATCCGCTGCCGGGTGCAGGGCGACCGCACCCGGCAACGCAGTGCATGGCGTCGCATCAGTCGCCGACGTCAGTGTCAACAGCAGGACCTTCGCGCCCAGTCGCTGCTGCAGGACCTGCGTCAGCGGCTCGCTCTGGAAGCCTTGCAGTAACACCAGCAAATCCGGTTCGGCGCCGAACACCGGGTCCGACACGTACGCTGAACTGGCGGCCCAGGCCAGCGCAATGCGCGCCGTGGCGGCCTCCAGCGCCAGTAGCGGGGAGTCGAGCGCCGACGCCAGCGTGGCGCCGATCTGCGCGCCCCAAGCTGCACGATGCTCGGGCGGCACGGCAGCGGCAACGCGGGCCAGGCTCCAGGCGCAAGCCATCAGGCGCGCGGCCAGCACGCCGCTGTGCGCACCGAGTCCGGCGCGCGCCAGCAATGAGACTGCGGTCAGCAAATCGCGCGCCGCGTCGACTCGCAGGTCGTCGGCGCCCGTCGCGATGCAGCCCAGGCTGCGCGCCCAGCTCAAGTTGGTTTCGAAGCGCGGCAGAAATTGCGCCGGTGCCTCAGACCCTTCGAAGGCGCGCAACCAGGCCTGACGCGCGTGCGGTATCAATTGCGCGTAAGGCAACAGCAACACGGTGCGCGCGGGATGGGGCTGCTGCTGGCCCATGCGCTCGCGCAGCTGGGCCATCACGCGGTCCCAAGCCTGATCGACATGATGTTTTTTGGCTATCTCATTCATAGGCACATGGCAATCGATCCGGGGGCTTGGTTTCTGTCACAATTTCCCCACTTTACCTTTATCGACATCCAGACCGAAACTTTGCGGACCACACCGCCCGTCCACCAAGCCACCCGGCTCTGCCCCAAACCCCACAAGGAGAAATCATGGCCAGCGAATTGATCAAACATGTGTCCGACGCGTCTTTTGAAGCCGATGTGCTGAAGTCTTCGGTACCCGTCCTGGTGGACTACTGGGCCGAATGGTGCGGCCCGTGCAAGATGATCGCGCCGATTCTGGACGAAGTGTCCGCCAGCTATGAAGGCAAGTTGCAGATCGCCAAGATGAACGTCGACGAGAACCGCGAGATCCCGGCCAAGTTCGGCATTCGCGGCATCCCGACGCTGATGGTGTTCAAGGACGGCCAGCTGGCAGCCACCAAGGTCGGCGCTATGAGCAAGGCGCAATTGATCGCGTTCATCGAACAGCAACTCTGATCCCCTCGCTGTCATTGCGGACCTGATCCGCACCCCATGATGTACAAGGCATGGATCCTGGATCAAGTCCGGGACGGCACCGGGAGCCGGGATGACAAACCTGACTTGTCATTGTGGACCTGATCCGCAATCCAGGAATATCAAAAACCGCTGCCATTTCCTGTCATAATCCCCCCAGCTCACCGACTCTCACCCCGAGTCGGTTCGAATTCCCGGTTTGATACCTTGAGACGCAGGCCAGCAGCCTGCCTCACCCTGACCTCCCCCGTATTCCGTTCAACTCCGTAGTTAGACACCCCATGCACTTAAACGAACTCAAGGCACTGCACGTGTCGGAAGTCCTAAAGCAAGCCGAAGAGCTTGAGATTGAAAACACCGGCCGTATGCGCAAGCAGGAGCTGATGTTCGCCATCATCAAGAAGCGCGCCCGCACCGGCGAGCAGATCATTGCCGACGGCGTGCTGGAAATCCTGCCCGACGGCTTTGGCTTCCTGCGCAGCCCCGACACCAGCTATACCGCCTCGACCGACGACATCTACATCAGCCCGAGCCAGGTGCGCCGCTTCAACCTGCACACCGGCGACATGATCGAAGGCGAAGTGCGCACGCCCAAGGATGGCGAGCGCTACTTCGCGCTGAACAAGCTCGACCGCGTCAACGGCGGCGGGCCGGAAGACAACAAGCACAAGGTGATGTTCGAGAATCTGACGCCGCTGTTCCCCAAGGTGCAGATGAAGCTGGAACAGGACATCAAGACCGACGAGAACATCACCGGGCGCATCATCGACATCATCGCCCCGATCGGCAAGGGCCAGCGCGCCCTGTTGGTGGCGCCTCCCAAGAGCGGCAAGACGGTGATGATGCAGCACATTGCCCACGCCATCAGCGCCAACTACCCGGAAATCCACATGATGGTCCTGCTGGTCGATGAGCGGCCGGAAGAAGTGACCGAAATGCAGCGCACCGTCAAGGGCGAGGTGATCGCCTCGACCTTCGACGAACCGGCGGCGCGCCACGTGCATGTGGCCGAGATGGTGATCGAGCGCGCCAAGCGCCTGGTCGAACTCAAGAAGGACGTTGTCATCCTGCTGGACTCGATCACACGCCTGGCACGTGCCTACAACAATGTGGTGCCGTCCTCCGGCAAGGTCCTGACCGGCGGCGTCGACTCCAATGCCCTCCAGCGGCCCAAGCGCTTCCTGGGCGCGGCGCGCAACGTGGAAGAAGGGGGCTCGCTGACCATCATCGCCACGGCACTGGTCGATACCGGCAGCCGCATGGACGAAGTGATCTTTGAAGAATTCAAGGGCACCGGCAACTCGGAAATCCACCTTGACCGCCGCCTTTACGAAAAGCGCGTGTTTCCGTCGATCCAGCTCAACCGCAGCGGCACCCGACGCGAGGAACTGCTGCTGGCTCCGGAAATCCTGCAAAAGACCCGCATCTTGCGCCAGTTCCTCTACAACATGGACGAGATCGAATCCATGGAGATGGTGCTCAAGCAAATGCGCGCCACCAAGAACAACAGCGAGTTCTTCGACATGATGCGTCGGGGCGGCTAGGCTATAATTTACGGTTTTACGCGACAAGTACACCGGGCTTTGAATTGCGCAATGGTTTGCACAAGGGCTTGATGCGGCTGGCGCAACTGATGGAGAAGACATGAAAGAAGGCATTCACCCCAATTACCGCGACGTTTGTTTCCAGGACTTGTCCAATGGTTTCAAATTCGTGACGCGCTCGTGCGCGAACGCCAAAGAGATGATCAAGATGGAAGACGGCCGCGAACTGCCGCTGTACAAGCTCGATACTTCGAGCGAATCCCATCCCTTCTACACCGGCACGCAAAAATCCGTGGACAACATGGGTGGCCGCGTCGAGCGCTTCCGCAACCGTTTCGGCAAGACCGCAGCCAAGTAAAAAACTGGCAAACGCTTCGTGCGAAAGGCAGCCCGGTTTACCGCGCTGCCTTTTTTCATAGCGATTAACATCAGCGCGTGAACTCAACCACTCCCGCCATCGTTGCCCAGGGCGCCGTGCGCCGCTTGCCGCGCGTGGCGCTGCTGCTGCTTTGCATCGCCTACGTCCTGCCCGGCTTTTTTGGCCGCGACCCCTGGAAGGGCGCGGACATTGCGGCCTTCGGCTACATGGCCGAACTCTCGCGCGGTGCCAGCGAATGGATGGCGCCGCATTTGCTCGGCATGCCGCCTGAGGTTGATGCTCTGCTGCCCTACTGGCTTGGCGCCTGGGCCATGCAAGTCGCGCCGGCCTGGATCGCCACCGACTTTGCCGCGCGCATTCCATTTGCCGTGCTGCTGGCGCTGGCGCTGGCGGCCACCTGGTACGGCACCTACTACCTGGCGCGCAACACGGATGCCCAGCCCGTCGCCTTTGCCTTTGGCGGCGAGGCCCTGCCACCCGACTATGCCTGTGCCATAGCGGACGGTGGCCTGCTGGCCTTCATCGCCTGCCTGGGCTTGGCGCAGCTGTCGCATGAAACAACGCCGGCCATGGCGCAACTGTGCTTTGCCGCGCTGTCCTTTTTCGCCCTGGCCGCCCTGCCCTACCGCACGGTCATGCCGGTGCTTGCGGGCGTACTGGGGCTCGTCGGCCTGACCCTGTCGGGCGCACCCACGGTTGCCCTGCTGCTGGGTAGCGGCGGCGCCGTCATTCACGGCCTTGACCCCAGCCCCGGACGCAAAGCCGCCTCGCAACAGATCTGGTGGGCCGCCGGCATTGCGCTCATAACGGTACTGCTGGCCTGGCTCGCGCTGCGGCTCGATCTGTGGCGCTGGCGCATCGAGCTGCCCGAGGCCAGCTGGACCGAGTGGCGCAGTCTCGGGCGTTTGCTGCTGTGGTTCACCTGGCCGGCCTGGCCGCTCGCGCTGTGGACCGTGTGGCGCTGGCGGCATCAGTTGATTCGTCGCGCCATGCCGAGCCGACATCTGGCCGTGCCGCTGTGGCTGGCCGGCATCGCCATCGGTGCCACGCTGACCACCGGGTCAGCCGATCGATCCCTGCTGCTGGCCCTGCCCGCGCTGGCGGCGTTGGCCGCGTTTTCCCTGCCAACACTCAAGCGCAGTGTTGCTGCGCTGGTGGACTGGTTCACACTGCTGTTCTTCACGGGCTGGGCCGTGGTCATCTGGGTTATCTGGATCGCCCTGCAGACCGGCGTGCCGCAACAACCGGCGGCCAATGTGGCGCGGCTGGCGCCCGGTTTCCAGCACAGCTTTTCACTACTACCATTTTTGATAGCCGCGGTAGCGACTCTGGCCTGGGCCTGGCTGGTGAAGTGGCGCGTGGGACGCCACCGCAGTGCGATCTGGAAGAGCCTGGTCCTGCCCGCCGGCGGCGCAACCCTGTGCTGGCTGCTGCTCATGACGCTATGGCTGCCGCTGCTTGATTTTGCGCGCAGCTACGCGCCTTTGGTTCACCGCGCCATGGTGATCATGCCGCGCGCCACTTGCATCGAGACACATGGCCTGAGCCGTGGCCAGATCGCAGCCTTCAAGTTGCACGGCCGCGTACGCGTCAACATCATCGACGCTCAAGGCAGCTGCCCCTGGCTGGTCGTGCACAAGGATGCATTGAACACGCTGCCGAAAAGCGTGGATCTGGCCAACTGGAAACTGCAGGGCAACATCCGCCACCCGATCGACCGCGACGAGGACCTGCTGATTTACCGGCGCGTCAACTGATCGCAGGCAACTGCTGCGCCCTGCAGCGACCGGCCGGAAAGATGATCGAAAATACCGAGCCCTTGCCCGGTGTACTCTGAATGCCAAGCTCCGCACCATGACGCTGCGCCACGTGCTTGACGATGGCCAGACCGAGGCCGGTGCCACCGGTGTCGCGCGAGCGGCTGTTGTCCACCCGGTAGAAGCGCTCGGTCAGGCGCGGAAGATGTTCCGGCGCAATGCCGGGACCGGTGTCCGTCACGGAAAACTCGGCCCTACCGTCAGACAAGGGTAGCCAGCGCACCACGATGTCACCACCGGCAGGTGTGTAGCGAATGGCATTGCCGACCAGGTTGCTCATGGCACTGAACAGTTCATTGCCGGCGCCTGCAATCTCGCCGCCAGCCTGGTAATCAAACACCAGCGCATGTACGCGCTGCGCTGCCGGATTGAGGGCCGAGGACAAGGCCCGGGCGTCCTGCTCGATCTGCTGCATCAAGGCCGGCACGGCGACCCAGTCCGACAGGCCGGGCGGCGGACTTCCCTCCAGACGGGACAGGGTCAGCAGGTCGCTCACCAGGATCTGCATGCGATCGGCCTGCTGCGCCATCAGGGCCAGATAGCGTTCCCGTTCTGGCTCTGCCAATGCGCAGGTCTGCAGGGTCTCCACAAAGCCGCTGAGCACCGTGAGCGGTGTGCGGATTTCATGCGAGACATTGGCCACGAAGTCGCGCCGCATCGCGTCCGCCTGTTCCACGGCCGTGACATCGCGCGACAGCAGCAGCAGTCGGCCGCGGCCATAAGGATATAGGTGAACCGAAAGCCGGACCGGCCGCGCCGGCGTGTTCTCGCGCCCCGGCATGAGCAGTTCTTCGCGGTAGTCGTGCCCGGCAAAATAACGAACGAAGCCGGGCTCGCGCACCAGATTGCCGATGTGCTGCAGCATGTCGCGCTGCGCGTCCAGACCGAAGTGCGTGGCTGCGGTCTGGTTGAACCACTCGATGCTGCCCTGCGCGTCGAGCAGCATGACACCATTGGGCGAGGCTTGGAACGCGAGCAGAAAATCCTGCAGCCGGTTCTGGCTGTCGCGCAGTTGCCGCTCGCGGCCCAACACCAAGCGACGCGTCCGCGCCGACACCTCACCCCACAGGCCGGTGCTGATCGCAACTTCGGAAACATCACCGGCGCGCAGCCAGCGCAACACGCGGGACGCGCGCGACCAATCGATCAGAAACCAGACCAGGCTGCCAAACAGGATGCCGGCCACGAGTCCCTCCCACTCGGTCGCTGCGATGCCGCTTGGCAGTGCGGCAAACCAGCCAGCCGATCCACCGGCAAGCAGACAGGCAACAAAGAAGAGGACGCGCCAGAACATGGTCAGGACGGCTAAACCGTACTTTTCTGGTCAATGTAAATGGAAGTTGTCATTACGCAGATGACGCTGCCTGCACGACATGTGCCGTCAGCCGATAACCGGCACCACGCACGGTCTCGATCATCTGGCCTGCGTTCACACCCAGCGCCTCGCGCAGGCGCTTGACATGCACGTCGACGGTCCGCTCCTCGATGAATACATGGTCGCCCCAGACCTTGTCCAGCAGTTGGGAGCGGCTGTGCACGCGTTCGGCGTGGGTCATCAGGTAGTGCAGCAACTTGAACTCGGTCGGACCGAGCTTCAACATCTGGTCGTTGAAAGCGACGCGGTAGGTCGACGAATCGAGCGACAGAGCGCCAACCGCCACCACGCCACCAACCTGCTCGGGCGCACGCCGGCGCAGCACGGCCCGCACGCGAGCCAGCAATTCCTTGGTGGAGAACGGTTTGACGATGTAGTCGTCCGCGCCCGCATCGAGCCCGGACACCCGGTCGCTCTCATCGCTGCGTGCCGTCAGCATGATGATGGGAACGGCCTTGGTGCGCGGATTGGCACGCCAGCGCTTGGCCAGCGTCAAGCCGCTCTCGCCAGGCAGCATCCAGTCCAGCAGGATCACATCGGGCAACACATCGTCGAGTTCTCGCTGCGCCGTGGCGCTGTCCATGGCCCAAGTCGGGCGAAAGCCGTTGTGGCGCAGGTTGACGGCGATCAGTTCGGCGATGGCCGGCTCATCTTCGACAATCAGGACGCCCGGTTGCTGCCTCATTTCAGCACCGACTCGATCTCTTCCATCGAGGTGTGCCGAATGTCGGCACCCTTGACGACGTAGATGATGAACTCCGCAATATTCTTCGCATGGTCACCGATGCGCTCGATGGCCTTGGCCAGAAAGAGCAGGTCCAGGCTTGGCGAGATCATGCGCGGGTCTTCCATCATGTAGGTGATGAGCTTGCGCACAAAGCCGTTGAACTCCTGGTCGATCTGGTCGTCTTCTTTCAGGATCGACACCGCGGCAGCCGTATCGAGCCGGGCAAAGGCATCGAGCGCCTTGCGCAGCAGCCCGGAAGCCATGTCGGCCGCCACGCGCAGTTCAAGCGCTGGTAGCGAACGCGGCGAGCCGCTGTCAATGATCGAGCGCACCATGCGTGCCATCTTGTCAGCCTCATCGCCAACCCGCTCCAGGTTCGCCGTGGTCTTGGAAATCGCGATCAGCAGGCGCAGGTCACGCGCCGTCGGCTGGCGCCGCGCAATGATGCTCGAGAGTTCGCGGTCGATATCGACTTCCATGGCATTGACACGGGTTTCGGTCGCTGTGACCTCATTCGCCGCCTCCACGCTGAACTGGGACAGCGCATAGATAGCCTGCCGGATTTGCGATTCCACCAGACCGCCGAGTTCCATGACGCGGGTCGAAACCGCGCTGAGTTCGCTGTCGAACTGCGTTGAGAGATGTTTATCAGGCATGATTTCCCCTTATCCGAACCGACCGGTAATGTAATCTTCAGTTTCCTTGCGCGTGGGCTTGAAAAAGATCTGCTCTGTCGAGCCAAACTCGATCAGATCACCCAGGTACATGTAGGCCGTGTAATCGCTGCAGCGCGCCGCCTGCTGCATATTGTGGGTCACGATGACCACCGTGTAATCGCGTTTCAATTCCGTTATCAGTTCCTCGACCTTGGCGGTCGAGATCGGATCGAGCGCCGAGCAGGGCTCGTCGAGCAGCAGCACTTCAGGCTTGATGGCGATGCCGCGCGCAATGCACAGGCGCTGCTGCTGGCCACCCGACAGGCTGGAGCCGCTCTGGCCGAGCTTGTCCTTGACCTCGCCCCACAGGGCCGCCTTGCGCAGCGCCCACTCGACGCGCTCTTCCATGTCGCTGGTATTGAGCGACTCGAACAGCTTCACGCCGAAGGCGATGTTGTCAAAGATCGACATCGGGAACGGCGTCGGCTTCTGGAACACCATGCCGACCTTGGCACGCAGCAGCGCGACATCCTCCTTGCTGGTCAGCACGTCTTCGCCGTCGAGCAGCACCTGGCCCTGCGCCCGCTGCTCGGGATATAGCTCGAACATACGGTTGAAGACGCGCAGCAGCGTTGACTTGCCGCAGCCGGACGGTCCGATAAAGGCAGTCACCTTGTTTTCCGGAATTTCCAGGTTGATGCCCTTGAGCGCGTGGAACTTTCCGTAGAAGAAATTCAAATCCTTGACCGAGATCTTGGTCGTCTCGGGGGTGGCTAGAGCGGTAGTCATATTTGTACCTTGTTTCGTATCGTTGGCAAGCCTGGATATCAGGACTTGTTACGGGTCATAACCCGGGCCAGGATGTTGAGCGCCAGCACCGCCATCGTGATGATAAAGACACCGGCCCAAGCCAGTTTCTGCCAGTTCTCATAGGGACTCATGGCAAACTTGAAGATCGTCACCGGCAGACTTGCCATCGGTTCACTCAGACTCGAAGTCCAGAACTGGTTGCTCAGCGCCGTGAACAGCAGCGGCGCGGTTTCACCGGCAATGCGCGCCACGGCCAGCAGGATGCCGGTGATGATGCCCGCGCGTGCCGCCTTCATTGTGATGCTGATGATCACCTTCCACTTCGGTGCCCCCAGGGCATAGGCCGCCTCGCGCAAGCCCGGCGGTACCAGTTGCAGCATGTTCTCGGTGGTGCGGATCACCACCGGAATCACGATCAGAGCCAGAGACATGATGCCGGCATAGCCGGAGAATGATTTGAAGCGGGTGACCACCACCGCATAGACAAAGAGACCGATCACGATGGACGGTGCAGATAACAGGATATCGTTGACGAAGCGCGTCGTCTGGGCCAAGGCACCCTTGGTATCGAATTCGGCCAGGTAGATGCCGGCCATGACGCCGATCGGCGTGCCGACAAAGGTCGCCAGCAAGACCATCAAAAACGAGCCGTAAATGGCGTTGGCCAGGCCGCCAGCATCGTTTGGTGGTGGCGTTATCTGGGTCAGGGTGTCGAGTGTTAGGCCGCCGACGCCAAGCCGGATGGTCTCGAACAGGATCCAGAACAGCCAGAACAGGCCGAAGGTCATGGCCATCAGCGACAGTGTCAGGGCAACGCCGTTGACCCGCTTACGCTGTGCATAGCGCGACTGGCGCACCTGATTCAAATCAGCCGCTTGCAGCAGGCGTTGACCGGTGCTCATGTCTTGGCCCCTTCGTTCTTGCGCAGTTGGGCCAGCAGTATCTTGGACAAGGTCAGGATGACAAAGGTGATGAAGAAGAGCACCAGACCCAGATACATCAACGCGGCCTGGTGCAGCCCGGCGCCGGCCTCGGCGAATTCATTGGCCAGCGCGGAGGTAATGCTGTTGGCAGCCTGGAACAAACTCAAAGAGTCGAGCTGGTTGAAATTGCCGATGACGAACGTGACCGCCATGGTCTCGCCGATGGCGCGACCCAGGCCGAGCATTATGCCGCCGATGACGCCCGCCTTGGTATAGGGCAGGACCACGGTAGAAACAACCTCCCAGGTGGTGGCGCCCAGGCCGTAGGCCGACTCCTTGAGCAACGTGGGCGTGACCTCAAAGACGTCGCGCATCACGGCTGCAATGAACGGAATGATCATGATCGCCAGAATGATGCCAGCCGACAAAATGCCGATACCAACCGGCGGACCGGAAAAGAAAGCACCCAGGTAGGGGACGTCGGAAAACATGGCCTGCAGCGGCTGCTGGACATAGGTCGCCAGCAGCGGACCGAACACCAGCAGGCCCCACATGCCGTAGACGATAGACGGGATCGCGGCCAGCAACTCAATGGCGGTGCCCAGGGGCCGCTTGAGCCAGGCCGGCGAGAGCTCGGTCAGGAACAAGGCGATTCCAAAACTCACCGGGACTGCGATCAGCAAGGCGATCAGGGAGGTCATCAGCGTGCCGTAAATCATGACCAGGCCGCCGAACTCCTCCTTTACCGGGTCCCAGGTGGTGCTCGCGAGAAAGCCCAAGCCATACTTGCTGATGGCCGGCCAGGCGCTGATGGTCAGCGATACCAGAATGGCGAGCAGCGCGCCAAGCGTCAGCCAGGCCGCACCCTTGGCCAGCCAGCCAAAGATGCGGTCGGCCAAGGGGCCGGAGCGCCTTGCATTGGCCGGAGGGGGATTTGTCATGACATGTCCGTTCGATCTTGCAGATGAATTGACTGGCAACTGATTCGCGGAAAGTGTAGTTGACACTGACATGCCTCTTTGAAACGACGCTCGTTGGTTTATTTCAAGGGCACCGGCTTGCCGGAAGCGTCAGTGGTATGCGACCAGGCCTTCTCGATCGAGGCGATCACATTCGCGGGCATCGGCACGTAATCCAGATCAGTTGCGCTCTTGCCGCCGTTCTTGTAGGCCCAGGCGAAGAACTTGAAGGCTTCCGTAGCGTTGGCGGGCTTGTCCTGCTTGGTGTGCATCAGAATGAAGGTCGCCGTCGAAATCGGCCAGGCGTTCTTGCCGGGCTGATCGGTGATCAGCTGATAGAACGATTTATTCCAGTCGGCACCGGCAGCGGCAGCCTTGAACGCATCTTCATCCGGCGCAACAAACACACCGTCGTGGTTCTTCATCAGGGTGTAGGTCATCTTGTTCTGCTTGACATACGAATACTCAACGTAGCCGATCGAATTGGGCAGGCGGTTGACGAAAGCGGCGACGCCTTCATTGCCCTTGCCACCGGCACCGACCGGCCAGTTCACCGCTGTGCCTTCACCAACCTTGGCTTTCCATTCCGCGTGGACGCGGCTCAGGTAATTGGTGAAATTGAAAGTTGTCCCGGAACCGTCAGCGCGGCGCACCGGGGCAATGGCCGCATCGGGCAGCGCCAGCGTCGGGTTCAGGGCCTTGATAGCGGCGTCGTTCCACTTGGTGATCTTGCCCAGATAGATGTCGCCCAGCACCTGACCGTCAAGCTTCATCTGGCCCGGGGCGATGCCCTTGATGTTGATCACCGGCACGGTGCCGCCGATCACTGTGGGGAACTGAAACTGGCCCTTGGTCTTGAGCACCTCGTCGGTTTGCGGCATGTCGGATGCGCCGAAATCGACGGTCTTGGCATCGATCTGCTTGATGCCGGCGCCGGAGCCGACCGACTGGTAGTTGACCTTGACGCCGGTGGCCTTGTTGTATTCAGCCGCCCACTTGGCGTACAGCGGAGCCGGGAAACTGGCACCGGCCCCGGTGATTTCCTGTGCGCCGGCCAGATTGAGGCAGGACATGGCAAGCACGCCCGCCACACTGATCAGGGAGATTTTGAAACTGCTTTTCATCGGAATGCCTTTACGTTGAATGGGTGATAACTTTGCGTCAACGGAGCAACTATAAGTAGCTTCTATGACGGTAATGTGACATTTACCGGTTTTGCGGCCGATCCGCCGATCACAGGCGTGGCCCGCTTGACATCAGTTTGTCATGCCTTTGTCACAAAACACTCCTATCGTTCTTCCCTTGTAGGAACTTCGACTCGGGGGTCAGGCTTGAATTCAATCGATGATGACTTGGTCCAGCGCATCAAACGCGACCTGGATGACAGCTACGACGAAGAGCTGGAACTGGAACTGGAAGATCGCAATGTCGACGAACTAGCGGAAAGTTCGCTCGACACGACGTCCAGGCAATACAAGGAGAGCCGTCGCCAGTATTTCCGTGAACTGTTCCGGATGCAGGGTGAACTCGTCAAGCTGCAGGACTGGGTGGTCAAGACCGGGCACAAGGTGGTGATCCTGTTTGAAGGACGCGACGCAGCCGGCAAAGGCGGCGTCATCAAGCGCATCACGCAGCGACTGAATCCACGCGTCTGCCGCGTCGCCGCCCTGCCGGCGCCCAATGCACGCGAACAGACCCAGTGGTATTTCCAGCGCTATGCGGCGCATCTGCCGGGGGCAGGCGAGATGGTGCTGTTCGACCGCAGCTGGTACAACCGCGCTGGCGTCGAGCGGGTGATGGGCTTTTGCTCCGACGAACAGTACGAGGAGTTCTTCCGCTCGGTCCCCGAATTCGAAAAGATGCTGGTGCGCTCAGGCATCCAACTCATCAAGTACTGGTTCTCCATCTCGGACGAGGAGCAGCACCTGCGATTCATGGGGCGCATCCACGACCCGCTTAAGCAGTGGAAGCTCAGCCCGATGGACATGGAGTCCAGGCGTCGCTGGGAAGAGTACACCAAGGCCAAGGAAATCATGCTCGAGCGCACGCACATCCCTCAAGCGCCCTGGTGGGTGGTACAGGCCGTGGACAAGAAGAAGGCCCGGCTCAATTGCATTCATCACCTGCTGCAGCAGATCCCCTACGGCGAAATTGCACATCCGGCCATCGTCCTGCCACCGCGTGAACACCATGAGGATTACGTGCGCCGGCCGGTGCCGCAGGAAATCGTGGTGCCCGAGATCTATTGAAGACCCATCCAGGTCACCCAACCGTCACGAAACCGTCACGAAACCTCAGTACGCTCAAACCATCATCAATCTGGAGAAGAATCACATGTTCACTCGACGCGCTTTAGCCCTTTCCCTCGTTGCGCTGGCACTTGCCGGCTGCGCCAGCGTACCGGCGCCGGTCTCGGTTACCGACAGCATCGCGAAGAACCCGTCGCTGAGCACGCTCAACCGCCTGGTGGGTCAGGCGGGCCTGAGCGCCACACTGCAAGGCAACGGTCCGTTCACGGTGTTCGCCCCCAGCAACGACGCCTTCAATGCAGTGCCGGCCAAGACCATGGATGACCTGGCCAAACACCCGGACAAGCTCAAGGACCTGCTGACCTTCCACGTCGTTGCCGGAAAATTAACAGCGGCGGAAATCAAGAACTCTTCAGTCAAGACCGTCAACGGCGCTGAACTGGCGCTGTCCAAGGCCGGCGAGTTTGTCACTGTTGAAGACGCAATGGTCCAGACCGCCGATATCGCGGCCAGCAACGGCGTGATTCACATCATCGACAGCGTGTTGATCCCTCCGCACAAGAAGTGACGCGCCCTCCCCGAGGGGAGTTTACGCAGCATGATGACAACCGACCGTCTGCTTGCGGATGCTATGCTGGGCACAGAGATACAGGGAAACATAGCTGATGCAAGATGGAACACGCCTGGCGGCTGTCGATTTGGGATCGAACAGTTTTCGCCTCGAAATTGGCCGCGTTGAACACGACCAGTTCTACCGTACCGAATACCTCAAGGAAGCCGTCCGCCAGGGCAGCGGCCTCGACGAAGAGCGCAACCTGACGCCCGACGCCATGCAGCGTGGCTGGGACTGTCTGGCCCGCTTTGGCGAACGGCTGGCTGGCTTTCACAGCAGCGAGGTGTCGGCCGTGGCCACGCAGACCCTGCGCGAAGCGCGCAACCGCGACGAATTCCTGCACAAGGCCAGCTCAGTCCTCGGCTTCCCGATCGACGTCATCTCGGGCCGCGAAGAAGCGCGACTGATCTACCAGGGTGTTGCCCACTCGCTGCCGCCCAGCGACGAGCGCCGCCTGGTCATCGACATTGGCGGGCGCTCGACCGAACTCATCCTGGGCAAGGGATGGAAGCCCAAATTGATGGAGTCCTACCGCGTCGGCAGCATTGCCTGGTCAGCGAGGTACTTCCCGGACAACCAGTTCACCCGGCATGCCTTTCAGATGGCCGAGATTGCCGCCAAGGCCGTGCTCGACGAGGCGCTCAACGCCTACCGGCGCGATGACTGGGACGTGGCCTATGGTTCGGCCGGCACCGTCGGCGCCGTGGGCGACATCCTGGCGGCTGCGGGCGGGCCCGCCGGCAGCGTCAGCCGGGAAGGACTGGACTGGTTGCAGGACAAGCTGATCAGCGCACGAAGCGCCGATCGCGTGCGCCTGCCTGGCTTGAAGGACGACCGGCGCGCCATCATCGGCGGCGGCCTGAGCGTATTGCGCGCCGTCTTTGACCTGCTGCAGATTGATCAAATGCACCTGACGACTGGCGGCCTGCGCCATGGCCTGCTGTTCAACCTGCTGGGCCATGCGCCGGACCAAAGCGACGTACGCGCCCGATCAGTGCAAAGGCTGGTCAGCAAATTCGGAACCGATGCGACCCACGGCATGCGCGTGGCGCAGGTCGCGCTGCACCTCTTTGCCCAACTGCAGTCGGCCCGCAATCCAGCGAATGTGAAGGATGAACGACCCGGTCGAAAACTCGCCTGGGCCGCGCAGTTGCATGAGATCGGCAGCCGCATTTCGCACAGCGATTACCACAAGCACGGCGCCTACATTCTGGACAACTCGGACGCCCTGGGCTTTTCCCTGCCCGAACTGCACCGCCTCAGCCAGCTCGTGCTGGGTCACCGCGGCAAGTTGCGCAAGCTTGAGGTCGATTTTGAGGACGCCGAGTTCATGGCGCAACTGCTGGCCCTGCGCCTGGCCGTGATCCTGTGCCACGCCCGGCGCGACCCGGACCTGGGCGGCCTGCAACTAATGCACAGCGCGAACCGGGACAAGTGCTTTGTCATCACTTGTCTCAGCGCCTGGATCCAGGCCTATCCGCAATCAGCCCATCTGCTGCGCGAAGAAGTGCTGGCCTGGCAGAAAACGCCCTGGACGCTGTTCTTTTCCCCTGATTAAAAGCTGTTCGGCGCGCCAACATGCCGCTTGTCCTTTGACTTCAAAAACGTAATGGTATAAACTGTATACCTCGTTTATTTCAAGGATACGCAACATGGACACGACAGCAAACGCATTCACTTCCGTGGCACCGATCAAGACCGCCGCAGCCGCTCCCGCCAAGGCCGCAACCCCGGCGAAAGCGCCGGCACCGGCAAAGAAAGTGGTACGCAAGGCCGTGGTCAAGAAAGTTGTGAAGAAGCCAGCGCCCTTGGTCAAGCCGGCGGCAAAAAAGGTCGTTAAGACGGTTGCCAAGAAAACTGTCAAGGCGCCGGTCAAGGCAGCCGCACCGACCGTTGCCGCAGCACCTGTTGTCAAAGCAGTCGCAAAACCGGTGGTCGCAAAGACAGTCAAGCCAAAGACCGTCAGACCCAAGGCGGCAAAGCCTGCCAAGGAAAAGAAGCCCAAGCTGGTGCGTGACAGTTTCACGATCCCGAAGGCCGAATACGGCGTGCTGGCCGAGCTCAAGCAACGCGCCGGCAAACTGGGCAGCCCGGTCAAGAAAAGCGAGTTGCTGCGCGCCGGCATCAAGGCTTTGGCAGCCATGGCCGACAGCGCATTCGTGCTCGCGCTGAAAGCCGTTCCGGCCATCAAGACCGGACGTCCGAGCAAAGACTGAGCCCCATGAAGCGCAGCGCCCCCGCAATGCGGGGGCGCTGCGCTTTCAGCCCGAGACGAGACCTTCGGCAATCGGGCGTCTGAACACCAGCCACGCCGGCAGTGTGGCCACGACGGCGCCGGTGAGGATGAGACCGACTACCAGAACTCCTTCGGTGGCGCCCAGCCGCACCGGCATCGCAAACCCGATCTGCGACTGCATCCAGTGCGAAAGCAGATTCGACCCGAGCCAACCCAACATCACCCCCAGCGCTGCTCCAGCCGTGATCAGCAGCACCACCTCGATCCACACCACACAAAAGACGTAGAGCCGGCTCGCGCCAATGGCCCTGAGGACTGCGAACTGACGCCGGCGCGCCAGGAATCCGACCAGCAGGGCCATCAGCACCGCGGCCACGACCAGCACCTGGGTTGTAATGGCCAGCACCGACATCAGGTCGCGCACATTGCCCAGCGTGAGGTACAAATCGTTGAGCACTTCGGCAGGAAACACGGCCACGCTGCGCGGCGTACGGAACTGCGCGCGCAGGCGGTAGGCGTTGGCAACCGAGTCGGGCTTGATCGCAACCGCGGGCACACCGGACAAATGGGCAGCGTCCCAGGGCGGTCCGATGTGCTGACCGGCATAGGTATCGTGCCCGTCCGACAGGCCATGCACGCGCCAGACGTCTTCGATCGGCACCAGGATGGCCGTATCCCATACGTTCTGGCGTGGCGGCAGGCGACCAACCACCGTGTATTGCGCCGCCGCGTGCGCCGGGTCGCCATGCGCGTCCTCGTCATCGTGCGCGCGATGCAGTCCATGCGCTGGGCTGAAGGTCGCGCCGATGGCCAGCGCTACGCTGGCGCCAACTACCGCCTCGCCACGTCGCTGAAAGATACGCCCTTCTGTTGGAAGCAGGGTGCCGCCGCGGTTGGCGAAGTCGGCGATGGTGCCGACGATGGAGTGGCCCTGCCAGTTGTCGCCGAACGCGATCGGCGCGGCATATTTCACGCCTGGCGCGGTGCTGGCCTTTGCCAGCAGTTCGCCGTCGAGCAGCGGGATGGCTTGCGCTCGCAGATAGACCGAGGTCAGCACCAGTTGCGTGTTGCTGCCCGGCGCGCCAACCAGCAGGTCGAAATCGTCGGCAGCGCGAGCGCTGCCCTGGCGCAGGGCGCGCTCCTGTGAAATCACAGCAATGCCGGCGGCAACCGAGATCGCCACCAGCAACACAGTCACCCACACCAGCAGGCGGTTGCAGCGCAGATCGGCGCCGACGATGGGAAACGGGTTGAAGCCTCGCTTCATGACGCGGGAAGCGCCTGCAAGGCGCCCTGTTCGAGTCGCATGCAGCGGTCCATGCGCGCCAGCAGTTCCTGCTCGTGGGTCACGACAATCAGCGTGGCGCCCTGTGCACGCACCAGTTCAAGCAGCAGATCGCCAATTTGCGCCCGGTGGTCCTGGTCCAGACTGGCGGTCGGCTCATCGGCCATCACGATGGACGGTTGCAGCAAGAGGGCGCGCGCCAATGCAACGCGTTGGCGCTCACCGCGCGAAAGCAAGGACGCCAAGCGCTCCCATGCCGACAGGCCGACGGCCGCCAACAGATCGCGGGCCCGCTGCCGCAAGGCTGCCGGCGGCTTCCATCGATCGAAGCGGGCAGGCAGCAGCACGTTATCGAGCATCGAGAGGCCGTCGACCAGATGGAAGTCCTGGAATACCAGTCCGAGATGTCGGTGCCGCCAGCGGCACAGGGCATCCACCGGCAGTGCAGCGATGTCCGTGCCACCCCAGCCGATCTGCCCGGCGGTCGGCCGGGCAATGCCCGCCAGACAATGAAAAAGCGTGGTCTTGCCGGCGCCCGAAATACCGCTGATACCAAGGCTGTTGCCGGACGGCAGATCAAGCGCGGCAATATTGAAAAGCAGATTTTCCTGGCCGGCAAACCGGACCGCCAGATCGCGCACGCGCAAATCGCCCGTGGCGCTCACAACGTCGACACCCCGGCATCGACGATGCGGACCTGGCTGACGAAGCCGGTTTCGGGATCAGTCCACGAACCCATTTCTAGTTTGCCCGTGACTTCGATGCGCTGAGTGAAGTCCACCGGTCCCAGCGTCGCCTTGAGGTAGATGACCACAATGTCCGATGGCCACTGCGCATCCGACGAGCAAAAGGGACAGACCGCCACCGGCTCGCGCGTGAGTACGAAGAACCTGCTTTCGGGCTTTAGGGGCGGCGCCATGTAGCCGCGCATGCGGATCACCTTGCCCTTGAGTAATTTGGCGCGTTCCGAGTACTGGGTGCCTAGCACACCAACCGACTTGTAGAGCGAGTCAAAACTCAGCTGCGCATCCAGGCTCATGTTGTCGGCGGAGCGGGCCGTCAGCGTCCAGAGCAACACCGATGAAAACAAAAAAGTCCGGCGAAGGCATCGGCCGGACTCCCTATCAATCGCGGACATTACTTCTTGCGGGCCTTGGCAACAGCACCCGACTCTTGCGGCGCCAGTGCCAGCGCATCGGCCATGATGCGGAACAAATCGGTGTTCTCCATCTGCCCGTGCACCTTGTCGGCGCCCGGACCCGTGGCCGTCAGCACCACATCGTCGCCGGAGTGAACACCGCTGTTGGTACCGCGCGCGCCCTTGTTCGGCAGGTTGCCTTCGCGCAACACGGCGCCCGCAACGGTCTTGTACTTCTCGTTGGCCACCATGACGCCCTCAGCATTGCGAATGGTCGGAACAAATTCACCGTCCATGAAGGGGCGCAGGGTCTCATAGTGGTCGGGATAGGCACCGAAGGTCATGAACACGCGGCGCGACACATCGACCTTGCCCGGATAGCCCTGTGCATCGGGCGCCGGGTAGTTGGGAAAGCCCGCCTCGGCATAGGTCTGCACCTTGTCGCGCAGTTCGCTACCCGGCTCCTCGTCGTTGACCGTGCCCACCACGCTGACCGCGTGCGAATGGTCCGAGGTCACCAGGATCAGGGTGTTGTCGCCATGCGCCTTGGCCCAGTCCTTGGCCTGCTTGACGGCGGCGTCGAGCATGATGGTGTCGTAGATGGCGCGCTCCGGGTCCAGCGAGTGCGAGTACTTATCGATGCGCGCGCTCTCGACCATCAGCACAAAGCCCTTCTTGTTGCGTGACAGCACCTTCAGGGCCGCCGCCATTTCTTCCGGCACGTCGGGCTGGTCCGGGAACTTGGCGACCGTTCCCTTCTTCAGGAATTTGAGGTCCAGCGCGCCGTCGACATTGCCGGTGTTGTAAAGGCCAAGCAGCTTGGTCGTCTTTGCATCGTCGGCCGCAGCCAGCATTTCGGTCTTGCTGATGGCGAGCTTGTAGTCGGCTTTCTTGAACAGGTCGATGTAATCGACGTCATCTCCGCGCTTGGAGCCCGCAGTCGACTTCGGCAGAAAGTTGGGCGAGCCACCACCCATCAGGACGTCGATCTTGCTGTCGTAATACATCTTGACGATGTCGTTGAAGTCGGAGCGGCGACGCGTGTGCGCCACCATGGCTGCCGGTGTGGCGTCCTCGATTTCGGAATTGGTGACCGCGCCAACGGCCATGCCACGGCGCTTGGCCAGTGAGGTGATGGTTTCAACCTTGGGATGGTCCAGTGTGCTCGCAGCGCGCGAGCAATAAACACCCAGCGCGTTGACACAGGACTTGTGGCCTGTGGTGTAGGCATGGGCCGCATTGGCCGAGTCGGTGATGATGGAATCCGTGCCCTGGGTCGTCAGCAACGCCATGTAGGGCATGTCGTCGATCGCGAGCTTGCCGGTGAACTTGCCGCCCTCGATGCCCTTGGACAGGATGCGCGCCGCGGTCCGGTGTGCAATCGACAGGCCGTCGCCGATGAACAGGATCACGTTCTTTGCAACCGGCTTGGCCGCTGTGGCATAGACATGCCAGGTCACGGCGGCGCGGGTCTTGCCGTCGCTGGCCTCAACCGTGTACTGACCGGGCTTGCGGATACTGGCGTCGCGCAGCAACAAACTTGAAACTTCCTTGCCATCTTCGCGCGCGATCAATTCTGCCGGCTTGCCCAGCACCTTGGCGTAATCCTGCCCGTTGATCGTGACCTTGACCTGGGTCGGATCGACCACAGCGCCGAACTCGACCTTGAAATCAAAATGCGATCCGACCGGAATATCGGCGCGGGTGACGGGAAAGATGGTCTGTGCGGCGCAAGTTGCTGAAAATACTGCAGCACAAACGGCCACGGTCAGGGAAACTGGCTTGAAATGCATAGCGAAGGGCGGTAGTTGGTACACGCAAGCGAGTCTATGGAGCCAGTGTGAATCTATTGTGACGGTTTCGGGACAATTCAGATTCACAGATATGGCGGCTTGCTTGTCACCGTTCTGACATGCTGCACTTCTAGACTTCCATCTCCTGAACCGGCCCAAGGGGCCGCTCTTTCCCTTCTCGCACAAGCGCACCTCAAGGCAGTTAATGATGAGCACCGATATTTCTCGCCGATTCTTTCTCAACAGCTCCGCCAGCATCGTGGTCGCTGCAGGCAGCAGCGCCATGCTCGCTGCCAGCCCAGCCGCAAGCGCACAAACGGCGCTCACGGTACCAGGCAGCGTCAGCCCGACAAATGAAACCTTCTGGAGCAAGGTGGCCGACCAGTACCTGGTCTCATCCGACATCATCAACCTGGAAAATGGCTACTACGGCATGATGACAAAGGCCGTCATGGCCGACTATCAAAAAAATATTGAACTGCTCAACCTGCACAGCTCTTACTACCTGCGCCGCACTTACGACGACAACGGCATGGCGGCAGTGCGCGCTCAGATCGCCAAGGTGGCGGGGGTGCTGCCAGAAGAAATCGCCATCACCCGTGGCGCGACCGAAGCACTGCAGAACCTGATCACCAATTACAAGCCACTCAAGCCCGGTGATGTGGCAATGTACGCGGACCTTGATTACGACAGCACGCAATACGCCATGAACTACCTCAAGGAGCGCCGTGGCGCCACCGTGGTCAGCATCAACATGCCGGAGCCGGTGAGTCGCCAGGGCGTGCTCGACGCCTACGCGGCGGCGTTTGCGGCGAACCCGAAAACCCGTCTGCTGCTGCTGACCCACATCAGCCACCGCACTGGCTTTGTGATGCCGATCGCAGAGATTTCAGCTCTGGCCAAAGCCAGGAACATTGATGTGATCGTGGACGCCGCGCATTCCTGGGGACAAATCGATTTCAGCATCCCTGATCTGAATGTTGATTTTGCCGGCTTCAGCCTGCACAAGTGGATGGGCGCACCGCTGGGCGTCGGTTTTCTCTACATCCGCAAGGAGCGCCTGGCCGACATCGACCGTGCCTTTGCCGACGGCGACTGGGACGCCAGTGACATTCGCTCCCGCGTGCACAGCGGCACCACCAATTCGGCCAACGTGATGACCGTGCCCGCCGCACTGGCAGCACACACCCAACTGGGCGCAGCCAACAAGCAAGCCCGTTTGCGTTACCTGCGCGATCGCTGGGTTTCACAAGTGCGCAACATCAAGGGCATCGACATATTGGCGCCCGATGCGCCCGGCAGCTACGGTGCCATCACCTCGTTTCGGATGACCGGCAAGATCACCAAAGCCGACAATCTGGCGGTTGCCAACGAACTGCGTGAAAAGTACAAGATATTCACGGTGCGCCGCGGCGGTGTAGCAGCGGGTAACTGTGTGCGGGTCAGCACGGCCCTCTTTAACCGGCCGTCCGATGTTGACCATTTGGCACTGGCGCTCAAGGCCATGGCTGGCGCCTGACCCGGCCGTGCCCAATGCCTGGCAGCAGGTCAGCAGAATCAGAGCTCTGACGGTCCCCCTACTCGGTCTGTTGCTCAGCTTCGGGGTAAGCGCCGCCACACTTGAAGGACAGCCTTTCGAAGATGTCACTCGACTCGCCAGTCGTGAGTTGCATCTGAACGGCTTGGGTGTGCGAAAATTTTTGTTCATCAAGGCCTACGTCGCCGGTCTCTACCTCGATGGCAAAGCAGCAACGTCGCAGGAGGTGGACACCTTGTCCGGACCCAAGCGGCTGCAGTTGCGCATGCTGCGTAGCGCCGGCCCGCGTGACTTCAACAACGCGCTGGTAGCCGGCATTCGGGACAACAGCAATGCGAGCGAACAAGCCCGGTTGGCGGATCGCGTCAGACAGTTGGAGCGAACCATCCGAGCCATTGGCTCGACAGCAAAGGGGGATCTCATTACGCTGGACTACATTCCGGACGATGGCACCCGGCTGGCTGTCAACGGTGCCAACTTTGGTTCCGCGATTGCGGGCGCTGATTTCTTCAAAGCCTTGTTGGACATATTTGTCGGCGAGAAACCAGTTGACCCGCAACTCAAGAAAGGGCTTCTGGGGCAATGATCGAAGGGCGCCGATTGAGGTACATCAACAGAGCAGAAGATTTCGTTAGCGACAACCCCCCTCGCATAGGTAATACTTGCAGCCTCAATGGGGATAGTCAAATGTCACGGCACCTGAACAACTTGAAAAGACTCGGGACCAAGCTGGAAAGCCGTTATGGCGACAGCGATCCTGTGGTGCTGGAAGTCAAGCGTGAAATCGAGGCCATCGAAGCACGGGACAGCAGGCCGTTCACACCCTACCGGGACTTCATCAGGGCGCAGTCACACGGCAGAATCGAGCCAAGGATGAGTGGCCTCCTGGCTGCGTGATTGTCCCGCCATGCGCACGGTTTCCTCAAGCATCGGTATGGAAGAGATTGAGCTCAAACTGGCACTGCCAGGTGCTGACCCGTCAACCCTGCTGCAACGCGCGACACGCGTCCCGATATTGGCGCGGCGCAAGCGCACCCAGCAGCACTTGCACAATGTCTATTTCGACACCCCTGATTTGACCTTGCGTGGGCAGCGCATCGCTCTGCGACTGCGGCGCGTGGGCGATGCGGCAAGTCCGCACTGGCTGCAGACGCTCAAGACTGCCGGTCGCGCGGATTCGGCGCTGAGCCAGCGCGGTGAATGGGAAGCGCCGGTGCCGGGTGCCAAGCTGTCCTTGACAGCATTGAATAAAACGCCCTGGCCCAGCATCGATGCAGACGGCAGCGTATTTCGCATCCTGGCACCTGTCTTTGAAACCAACTTCGAACGAAACACCTGGCTGGTGCGGCGACGCGATGGCAGCGTGGTCGAGGTGGCGCTCGACATCGGTCGAATTGTCGCGGGTGAGCGCAGCACGCCGCTGTGTGAACTCGAACTCGAACTCAAGGCCGGAAACCAGAGCGCCTTGTTCGACATTGCCAGCGAAATTGCCAGTCACGTCGCCGTTCTTCCCGCGACGATCAGCAAAGCGGAGCGTGGCTATGCCTTGGCGCACGATGAATCGGGTGCAGCGCTGCGCGCCGCTGCACCGGCCCTGCCGTCCAGACTGCCAATAGCAGCGGCTGCTCAGCGCGTGCTGTTTGAGATGTTTTCCCAGTTCACCAGCAACCTGGGTGCCCTGCTCATTTCAGACGATCCCGAGGTCGTGCACCAGGCCCGCGTCGGTTGGCGCCGCTTCAAGAGTGCGCGCCGCCTGTTTTCGCCCGTTCTGGCGCTTGAGAGCGCCCCGTCCGTGCTGCCACTGCGGGCGCTCCTGACCTGCCTGGGCCAATTGCGCGATCTCGATGTCGCCAGCACGGAGACCTTGCCCGCGCTTGCCGAAGCCTATGTCGCTGCCGACCCGCGCCGCGCAGAAGTCTGGCAGCACACGATGCAGAGTCTGACGCAAGCCGCCACGCTGCAACGCAAAGCCGTCCGCTACGCGCTGCAGGATCCCACGGTAGGCGCTTGCCTGCTGGCAACAACGCAGTGGCTGGAGAGCTTGACCGCATCCGATGCGGACGTTGGCACTGCGGGCGCAAACCCTGCCTCGCTGCAGCGCTGGACACGGGGCCGGATCCTGCGGCTGCGCAAGCAATTAAAGTTGGCGCGCAGCAAGGTCGAAGGTCCGGAGCAGGAGCATCGTGTCCGGATTCTCGCCAAGCGCATGCGCTACAACCTGGATGCGCTTTTCAGTTTGTTGCCCGCAAAACGGGCACAGCGCTGGCGCGAACAAGCACTCCAGTTGCAGACCAACCTCGGCGCGTCGCGTGATGCGATGCAGGCAGCCACCTTGGTCACCGAACTGGGACTGGACCGCGGCCTGGCGGAATTCCTGCGCGGCCTTGCCTGCGCACAAAAGGCCCAACGCCATCCGCTTCATCGCGATGCCTTGACACCCACACCGCAAGCGCGTTGTGGTGTCGTCAAAGTGTCATCGTGACCCCTTAAATTAGCGCTGTTGGTGCCGGGGCGAGTACATCTCCGGCGAGCAGGGCATCAGTGCGAAGCGACGTAATGCTACCAACGCCAAATTCAATACGAATCTACATCAGACAAAAGGAACAGCGGTGCAAATCCGGACTGCCCGAGCCAGGACTGCCATGGAGCGCGTCTTCACGTGAGCTCACTCTCATTGGGCCCTCGCTATCAGGCGCACGACCCGTCACGTCGACTCAAGGGGTTGCTGGTCGTGATCGCATTGCACGCCACGCTCGGCTATGCGCTGGCGTCGGGCATGGCGCGCAAGGGTCTGGACCTGATCAGGAAGCCACTGCAAGCGGCGATCATTCAGGAAGTCCTTCTTCCGCCACCCCCGTCTCCGCCGGTCAAGACACCTGAATCCCTCGCACCCAGGAGCGAGAACGCAGCGCCGATCGCTGTGCCGCAAAGCCAGGTAGTGCGCCAGGTTGCGCGCACTGGCCTTGTAAGAGGAATCAATGCCGGGCAAAAATGGCGCTAGGCTGGCCTCATAGGCCTGCATGCTCTCGCGCAAAGCCCACAGTTGCGCAATGATGGCCTTGCATTCGCCTTCGTTCCAGGTATCGCTTGCTTGGCGCGGCTTCTTGCTTGACATGTTGTTCAGATATAAGCAGTAAGTTATCTCAACCGCAGATACACGCCGGTCAGTCGCCGTCCGCTGCATCCTCTTCATCCTTGGGCACAAAGACCATACCGGTCTTTGCATTGAAATCCATCAAGCCGGCATAGCGGCCCCAGGCGATCATCGTCTGGAAGGTCTTCTCGGGGTTGTCGTACGGCAAGGCGCTGCCGATGTCCTTGATGACACGCGCGGCTTCCACTTCCTCGTACTCGTGAAGCAAGGCGATGATGATGTGAAACAGGCGCAGCTTGAAGACCTGCTCGGCAAAAATGGCGTGCCGGCCAGCTGGGTCGGCAGCCACAAAGCGCCGCCCCAAGTCGGTGAATCGGACCTGGTCTTTGGGTGTCTCGACCAGTTCCAGGATTTCCGCCGCCTTCACCAGCGAGATGGTCTCGCCAAACTCCTTGCCGATCTCGTCCGAAATGTCGTAGATGTTCGAGAGTTCCGGCGAGTCATGCAGGATGCTCAGCAAGCCGAGAATCTGGCCGACCGGCACCAGCGGTATCGACTCCATGCGATGGCGGGCGCGCGATATCGGCTGGCCGGCCACCGGCACTTCGATCGGGTGATCGGGCAAGGTGGTGGTGGTGATGCTCTCATGAATAAGACCGACCAGGCGCTGAAACTCGGGGCTCTTGCTGTCGCGCGGGTACGGCAGCGGATTGTCCAGCACCAGGCCGAGCCGCCCCGGTCGCGGAAACAGCACGACGATGCGGGTCGCCATCTCCACCGCTTCCTCGATATTGTGCGTGACCATGAAGATCGAACTCAGGCCGGTGTCGGGTGCACGCCACAGGCTGATCAGTTCCTGGCGCAAGTTTTCGCCCGTCAATACGTCAAGCGCGCTGAACGCCTCGTCCAGGCACAACAGGCGCGGCTGCGACACCAGCGCCCGCGCAATGCCGACGCGCTGACGCATACCACCGGAGAGTTCGCGCGGATAGGCTGCATGGTAGTTGCCCAGGCCGATCAACTCGATGGCTCGGTCCACCGCTGCGTCGCGCTCGGTACGGTTGAGGTCATGCGCCATCAGACCCACCGCCACGTTTTGCTCAACCGTCAGCCACGGGTACAAGGCGAAGGTCTGGAATACGACCGACGCATCTTCGTTGACACCATGCAGGGTTTCACCCTTGTGCAGGACGCGGCCCGAACTCGGTTCGATGAGCCCGGTGAGGCAGCGCAGAATGGTCGACTTGCCGGAACCGGACTGGCCGAGCAAAGCCAGCAGTTCGCCCTCGTGCACGGCGATGTCGATCTGATCCAGAACCTTGAGTTCATGGCCACCGGACGTGATGAAAGACTTGTTGACCGCGCGCAGTTCCGCAATGGGTTGCGCCGCAGCATCGGTGTTGTTTTGGTTGCTCATGTTTGATCGCGCGTTACTCAATGTCAATCCAGCCGAAAGCGGCGCTCGGCATAGCCATAGAGCCGGCGCCAGACCAACTTGTTCATGAGGACGACGAACAGCGACATCACACCAATGCTGGCAATGATGAGCGCTGTGTCGCCACTCTTGGTAACCTCGGCGATGAACGCGCCCAGCCCATCGGCCTTGAGCGTGGTGTTGCCCCAGGTCGCAAACTCGGCCACGATGCTGGCGTTCCAGGCCCCACCCGCTGCCGTGCATGCGCCGGTAACCCAGAACGGAAAGATGGCCGGCAGGATAAGCGTGCGCCACAGCTTCCAGCGACGCAAGCCGTAGATGCTGGCAACTTCCTTAAGATCGTTCGGAATCGCCATCGCGCCGGCAATCACGTTGAACAGGATGTACCACTGGGTCCCCATGGCAATCAGCAAAATGCTGCCCCAGTTCATCGACGTGTTGGTCGCCACAAACAGGCCCACCACAACGGGGAAGGTCATATTGACCGGAAACGAGGCGCCGATTTGTGCCAGTGGCTGGGCAAAACGGGCCCACCGCGGATGAAAGCCGATCCAGACTCCAATCGGAGTCCAGATCAACGTCGCCAGAACAGTCATGGCCAGCACGCGCAGCAGCGTCAGAAATCCAAGCCACACAATATGCCAAACGATGGCAAGCGTGAGCGCCCCATGCAGCGCGGCAATCGCCGCAAGCAAGCCAATCACGGCTTGATAGCCCAAGTAGGCCGCCAGCGCCAGCCCCACGACGCGAAGCGGCCAGTCGACGGCGTCGGTCCGTCTCGGCTTGGCTGGAGGCTTCAAGCGTCGAATACCGAGCCCCAATGCGTCCTGCAGGGGCTGCCAGACCTGGACGGCAAACCAGGTAAACACGTAGGCGCCATGCAGCAGGTTGAAGACCCACGAGGTCGGCGTCAAGCCCGATTCGGTGAGTTCAATCTTGAACTTGTCAGCCCACACCAGCAGCGGTCGCCAAATTAACTGGTCACTAAGCAAAATGATAAGCAGCATCGCTGCGACCGCGAGCAGAGCTGCGTGGTTGTCGCCCTTCTCAATCGCCGCAGCCATATAGGAACCGAGTCCTGGCAACTTGATGTCCTTGTTCATGACACTGATGGCTTCGCTTTGCGCCACGAAGAACCAGCCGCCGCCAAAGGACATCATGGAGTTCCAGATCAGGCTGTGTGCAGAAGCCGGCAGTTCGACGGTGCGAAAACGCTGCCACCGGGTCAGTCCGTAGGTGGACGCCGCCTCCTGCATATCGGAGGGAATGGTCACCATGGAATGATAAAAGCCGAATGCCATGTTCCAGACCTGTCCGGTGAAGATCGCAAAGATCGCTGCGCATTCCACGCCAAGCAGGCTGCCGGGAAAGAGCGCCATGAAGCCGGCCACCGTGGCGGACAAGAAGCCCAATACTGGCACCGACTGCAGGACGTCAAGCGCCGGCAGAATTACGGCGCGCGCCACCGAATTCTTAGCCGCCAAGTAGCCCAGCGAGATTGCAAAGAACAGGGAGAATGCAAAGGCAATCCACATGCGCAGCAGGGTGCGCCCGGCGTAATAGGGAATTTGGTTGATCGAAAAGTCAAGGTCTGCCACGGACGACGGATCAAACGCAACCAGCATGCCTTGCCCGAAATGCATGACGCTCCACAGAAGTCCGCCCAGGGTCAGCATCACCAGCCCATCGACCCAGGTGAAGCCAGGCTGATTGTTGCCCACAACCAATTGGGGGGATGTGCTTTTCATATTTGTCCTGAAAGCCGGACTAGACTAGAGCACATCCGGTGACTGCACGGTCACCACCAGTGTCTGTGTGTGCGCGGCGCGCTCTCGATTGCGCAACCACCAGACGGCACCTTTTCTTACAGAACATTCAGCCGCACTCAGACCGATCAACTGGGCAATGGTCTGGCCCAGCGTTGGCTGATGACCAACGACCAGCAGCGTGCCCTTGGCATCGGGCCAATGAACCAATTCCAGCAACTGGGCAACACTGCACCCAGGGGCCAGTTCCGCTTTGACCTTGTACTTGCGACCCAGCGCCAGCACGGTCTGTTCGCAGCGGCGCGCTGGGCTGACCAGAATGCGTGTTCCTTCCGGCAGCTGGCGGTCGAGCCAGTTGGCCACGCGCGTGGCCTGCTTCTCGCCGCGCGAGGTCAACGAGCGCGCCAAGTCATCGCAACCTTCGGTCCAATCCTGCGCCTCAGCGTGGCGCCACAAGACCAGGTCCATGTCAGTCTCCTTCGGCTTCGTCATGCCCGCCGTAACGCGCCATCAGGGCAGTTTGTGCACTGTGGGGCGTGCGATGGCCGTTACGCTTGACACGGGCATAGCTGCCATCGGGCAGCAAATCCCAGGCATCAACACCATCGTGGAGGTACGCAACCAGATCCTCGTCGATGATGCGCTGGCGCTGCACCGGATCGGTCACCGGCCAGGCCAGTTCGACCCGGCGCATCATGTTGCGGTTCATCCAGTCGGCACTCGACAGGAAGAGCTCTTCGACCTCGTCACAACGGAAGTAGAAGACCCGCGAATGCTCCAGAAAGCGCCCGACGATGGAACGCACATGGATGTTGTCGGTCAGCCCCGGCAATTGCGCCGGCAACATACAGGCGCCGCGCACGATCAGATCAATCTTGACGCCACGCTGTCCGGCGCGGACCAGCGCGTGAATGAGCTTCTCGTCCGTCAGCGCGTTCATCTTGGCCACAATGCGGGCCGGACGCCCGGCAGAGGCCGCCAGTCCCAGCGCATGAATGCGCTCTACCAGTTTCGCATGCAGATAGAACGGCGCCAACAGGACCCGGTTCAATTTCGGCAGACGGCTGTGGCTGGCCAGATGAACAAACACATTTTCCACATCGGCAGTCAGCGCCGTATCGGCTGTCAAGTGACTCCAGTCGGTATACAGGCGCGCCGTGCTGGGGTTGTAATTGCCGGTCGACAGATGCGCGTAGCGCTTGAGTTGCTTGCCTTCACGGCGCGTGATCAGCATCATCTTGGCGTGCGTCTTCAAGCCGACAACGCCATACAGGACCTGCGCTCCGATGGACTCCAGCATCTCGGCCCAGTTGATGTTGGTTTCTTCGTCAAAGCGGGCTTTCAACTCGACGACTACGGTCACTTCCTTGCCGCGTCGCACGGCCTCGCGCAGCAGGTCCATTAGTTCCCGGTCGCTACCGGTGCGGTAGATGGTCTGCTTGATGGCGAGCACCTGCGGGTCGTGCACCGCTTCGCGCAGGAATGCCAGTACGCCGCTGAAACTCTCGAACGGCTGATGAATCAGCACGTCGCCGACTTTGAGCCGCTCAAAGAACGACGCACCCGGCGTCAGCTGCGTCGGGTAACAGGACTTGTAGGACGGGAAGCACAGGTCCGGCGCATGAGCCAGATCGATGAGTTGCGTCAGGCGCACCAGATTGACCGGGCCCTGGACCCGGTACAAGGATTCTTCCGGCAGATCGAACTGCTTCAGCAGGAAATTCGACAGATGAGTTGAACAGCCGGCTGAAACCTCCAGCCGCACGGCCTCACCAAAATGCCGGTGTTGCAGCCCCTGACGCAAGGCCGTTCTCAGATTCTTGACGTCTTCCTCGTCCACAGCAAGGTCGGAGTGACGCGTCACGCGGAACTGCGAGAACTGACTGACCTCGCGGCCCGGGAACAAGTCCGTCAGATGCCCTCGAATCACGCTCGACAGCGAGACGAAATAATTGGCATGCCCGGCTACCCTCTCCGGCATACTGATCATCCGCGGCAACACCCGTGGCACTTTCACGATGGCGATCTCGTTAGCCCTGCCGAATGCGTCGTTGCCGCCGAGACGGACGATGAAATTGAGCGACTTGTTTGCGACTTCGGGAAACGGATGCGAGGGATCGAGCCCGACCGGGATCAGGAGCGGGCGGACCTCGCGCTCAAAGTATTCCTTGACCCAGCGCCGCTGCGCCTGCGTTCGCTCACCGTGCGACACGATCTTGATGCCCTGCTTTTCAAGCGCGGGCATCAACTCGTCGTTGTACAGCGCATATTGGCGCGCCACTAGGACATGGGCCGCCTGCGCCAGCCGCCGAAACGACTGCACGCAGTAAAGCCCCTTTTCGTCCTTGCGCAGATTGGCCGCCAAATGCGGCTCGGCCCGCACTTCAAAGAACTCGTCCAGATTGGATGACACGATGCACAGATAGCGCAGCCGTTCCAGCAGTGGAATATTCTTTCGGTAGGCCAGGTCCAGCACGCGCTCATTAAAGGCAAGAATGCTGTCATCGCGATCGAGCAAGGTCACTTCGGCGCGACTCGATGTCACCTGCGGGAGGGGAAGAGAAGAAGGCATGGCGTCGGGCAAGCGTCGTATATCAGATGAATGCCCGATTGTTAGGCGGTTTGATGACAGTAGTGTGACATTCCGGTTACGCTGATCGGTGCGCGCACCGCTAGGTGTTCAAGGCGAGGGCCTTGGGCTCGGTGACCGGATTCCCATGGTCCGCCGCCATTTGGAGCAATTCTAGGCGCCCGTCGCTATGTTCAACCAACGCCGTGCGACTCTCGACCCAGTCGCCGTCATTGCAGTACAGGGTGCCGTCAATGCTGCGCATTTCAGCGCGATGGATGTGCCCGCAGACGACACCGTCATGACCACGGCGTCTGGCCTCGGTGGCGACCGCCACCTCGAACTCCGTGACATAGTTCAAGGCCTTCTTCACCTTGTGCTTGAGGTACGCCGACAAGGACCAGTAGGGCAAGCCCAGGCGGGCGCGGCAGGAGTTGAGGTGACGGTTCAGGCGCAGTGTGAACTCGTACAGGTTGTCACCGAGGTAGGCAAGCCACTTGGCGCACTGGATGACGCCGTCAAAGTAGTCGCCGTGGGTGATCCACAAGCTGCGCCCGTCAGCGGTCGTATGAACGGCGTCCTCCACCACATCGATGCCGCCGAAGCGGTGCCCGATGAAGCCGCGCGCAAACTCGTCATGGTTGCCCGGCACGTAGATGATGCGGCATCCCTTGCGGGCCCGGCGCAACAGCTTCTGCACCACGTCGTTGTGCGACTGCGGCCAGTACCAGCGACGCCGCAACTGCCAGCCGTCCACGATGTCGCCGACCAAGTACAGGTAGTCGCTGGGATGGGTGCGGATGAATTCGAGCAGAGCGGTGGCCTGACAGCCCGGTGTGCCCAGGTGCAGATCCGAGATGAAAATGGCGCGGTAGCGACTGGCACTTGAATCGTCATCGGCGTCGTCGGCCGGCCCAGTGCCATGGCCGCTGAGGAATGGTCCCGAAAAATCGAAACCGAGTTTCATCATGCACCCAGGAAGTGCTTGCGGTAGCGCGGCGGCAAGTCATTGATCCGCATCAGCATGGGCAGGTCGGCCGTATTGAAATCCGGGTCCCAGGCCGGTGCACCCAGCACCTTGGCACCCAGACGCAGGTAGCCCTTGATCAGGGCTGGCGGCTCCACAAGCAGGCTGCCATCGAGCCGCTCCACCGGCAAGGGCAGGCGCGGGCGCACGTGGTGCTCGATCGGTGCCAGATGGGTTTGCCGCAGCTGATGCCAGATGCTCGCGGCGACGTCGCCACTGACGACACCGTTGTGCAGCATCGGGATGCTGGCACAGCCGATCATGGTGTCGAGCTTGTTGCGCACCATGAACTCCGCCAGCGCACCCCACAGGGTCATGATGACGCCGCCGGTGCGATAGTCCCGATGCACACAGCTGCGACCCAGCTCCACCATACGGTCGCGCAGACTGCGCAGGCGCGTCAGGTCGAATTCGAGATCGCTGTACGTGCTGCCGACACGCGCGGCCTGTGCCGGTGTCAGCAGTCGATAGGTACCCACGACCTCCTGCGTCAGCTGATCACGCACCAGCAAGTGCTCGCAGTAGTTATCAAACAGGTCGACGTCGTGCCCCGGCAATTTCGTATCGAGGCGCGCCCCCATTTCACCCGCGAAGACGTTGTAACGCAGGCGCTGTGCCTGCCGGACTTCATCGGTGTGCTTGGCCCAAGTCACCGTCAGGCCGCTGCTTTCTGCCGGCGCCACGACCGGCGGACTCGGGGTCGTGGAGAAGGATAAGGCGCGCTGCAGTAAACCCTTGGGCAGTGACAACGGCGACATGGGGAAAGTCGGATTGGGCAGTTCTTTCAATTCGTTCTCCTTGTATTGGATGAACGAATGTTCGCGTGCCATGATGACGACTTGATGGCAGAAAAATGGCAGTTAGATGAAACGGTCAATCGATCAAATCGACCCTAATTTGCTGCTGCCTTGAACGGGTGGCAGCGGCTCCTGGCGCCATGGATCGCACACTCGATCACCGGCAGGCCGTCGATCGTGTATTCGGTCAGCATCCAGCCACCACCGGCTGCGGGGTCAAGACGGTCCAGCGTGGCAAACCCGTAGTCGGCGCGCGCCGCGTAGTCATCGACTTCTGCGCCTTCGTACAGTTTCGCGCCTGGCGGCAATACCTCCGGCACGAGCCCTTCGTTAGCCGAGCCGGCGTTGCCCAGCACCAGCGAGAGCGGATGCGCGCTCCTGAAGCTGATTGACTCGAACAGATGCACATGGCCGTGCAGCGCCATCGTGACGCCGTCGGGAAACAGGCGCAGCGGGTACATGGCGCCAAAGACCGACTGCAGGCCCTCGTTGCCAGCGGGCTTGAACCGGTTCGGGTCCTTGACCGGCGCCACCGCAAGCAGCGGGTGATGACTCATGAAGAGGCTGTTGGTCTTTTGCTGCGCCAGTTGCGCCACCAATTGCATCTGCTGCGTATACTTGCCATAGGCGCTGTCGGTTGTTGCGAATGGCTTGCCGTTGGTTCTGGATGAGTCGAAGACAATCAATTGGGTATCGATAGCCACGGGAACGGCATAGGGCGCCGAGTAGTCAGCTTCCTCATCAAGCGCCGGATCGTTGCAGGAACGCGGCTCGCGCCAGGCCTGCGTGTCGAGGAAGCGAAACCAGCCCTGCCCGGCGCGAAAACAAGACTCGTGGTTGCCGCGCACGAAGACCCAGGGCGCGGCTGCCAGCAGCGGTTGGCCCGGAGCGAAGAAATCGGCCTGCCATGCGTCATAACCATAGCCCCACGCGCTGCCGGCGCAGCCGGCGTTGCCCGGCGGACAGGGACTTTCCCGGTAGTGCACATCGCCGATATGAATCACCAGATCGGGCTTCAGCGCAGCGGCACTTTGCGCAACTCTGGCAAATGGCCACTTGACTGAATCATTACAGGGCTGAAACGCGTTCTCGGACGCCTTCATGCGGCAACCCGTATCGGCAATGATCACAATGCGTTCGATGGCTTTGCGCGGCGCGGGAACAACACGGCCCGCGACGCGCGCGGACCGGACACCGTCGGGCCAGGCCGCCTCGCAGGTCAGCACATCAAAGGCTGCCGGCTTGCTGTCCTTCTGAGCGCTGTCGCTGCGGGCCTGGATGGTCGCGGGGTTGGACCGAACCGTCATGGGCTTCCCAACCTGGTCGTCCCACTCCACATGCGGACAAACCGCGGCCCGGGTCAAGGCCCGCACCAGCACCCGCTGGCCCTCAGCTTGAAGCGTGAAGATCGCATCCGGTTGCACAACGGCAGCAGTCTGGGCGAGACAGGTGGATGCAACGAAAAAAGCGGCCAGGACTGGCCACACTAGAGCGCAGTAGCGGTAGACACGCATGACCTTGACCTCTTTGAGAAAACGGTGAAAGGCTGCCACCCGTTTCCGGATGGTAGCCTTCTATGGCTTACGCTGGCCAAGCGGATCAGAAGTCGAGCGTTGCCGTCAAGGAAACATTGCGGCCCGCCGTGACGGTCAACAAGTCCTTGGCCGACGGCGTCGCACTGGAACTGCCGGCCGTGGCCGACGCAATGCCGACGATCGCGTGGCTGTCAAACAGGTTGTTCACGCCGAACTGCAGCTTGAGTTGCTTTGCCAGGTTCGCAGGCTTCTTGATCGTGTAGTTGACGTACAGGTTCGCAACTGTCACCGGATCGATCACGAAGGCCTCATGCGTTCCGTCCTTCGCATCGCTGTAAATCCGTCCGACGCGGTTGGCCGACAGACTGGCAGCCCAACCGTTGTGCTCGTAGTTCAAGGCGAGCGCTTGTGTGGTGTTTGGCGCGCCGGCCACCCATTGGCCGTTTTCGTATTTCAGGCTGCCGACGGTCGCATTCGCGTAGACGCTGAACCCATAGCCCAGGACATAGTTCGCTTCGGCTTCAATCCCCTGGTTCACTTCGGTGCCGCTGAGCACATAGCCGACGTTGCCGGCGCTGTCCGGCGGCAGGGCCGTGTAGGCACCGTCGAGCTTGGTGCGGTACATGTCGGCTGCCAGCGTCAGGTCAGCCGAAGTCCAAACCGTGCCGACTTGTGTCGTCGTAGCCTTGGTGGCCTTGGGCGCCGGCGACACCAGCGCATTCTTCACATCAAAAACGCTGGTACTCGGAATCTGGTCACCAATCGCATACTGCCCGTAGAGGCTCCAGTTCGGCCGGATGTTGTAGTGCACGTCCAGAGACGGCATCACATCGGTGTACGTGATGGAATTGGCCAGGCTGGGTGCGCCGCCGGTGATGGTTCCGGTTGCGGCGTTGTAGACACCGCCGAGCGTGCCGACGGCTCCGCAGGTATCTGCTGCCAGAGCAGCACGGCATCTTCGGTCGGCAATGCATCAAGGATGCTGCCAATCTCACCGACGGGCAACTGCAGCATGAGGTTGTGCAATTCAGCCAGATGCGTGCGCTGCACCAGGGTCTCGACAATGTCCTGGCGCGGCATGCTTTGGCCATGCACCATGCCCTCAACCCGCTTCTGTTTCTTCAGCATTTCCGATACTTTTTCGAGGGACATGAGACTGACTCAGATAAGTGGGTTGCAATGTTCGTTTGAGTTTACCCGGCAGCGCTTGCAGACAGCGTCATCAAACTGAAATCTTGGCCCGCAAGAATCAGGGCATTGATATTACTTTGCCCGTTCATGTACAAATCTGAAGACACCAGGATAGCCGCAAGCGGCTTGCGCTACGAATCGAAGGAAGGCGGGTCCCCTTTCCAGGGGATGGGGGGCTCAGGCGAGACACTGAGTTGCATCCAGTGTGGTCGGCACCGACTGCGCCGCAATGGTTCGTTCCGACGCTACCTGCAGGCCTTGCTGTTCTATTGCGTTGACTGCAAGCCACGCCAGGCGGCGCAATGAGCAAGACCAAACTGATGGATTCGACAAGCATCGAAAGTCCGCACAAGGGAAAAAAAGGCCTCCAACGATTGCTCAATGCTTTCGGCTATTCGTGTTCCGGATTGCAGGAAGCCTTTCGCAATGAAGACGCTTTTCGCCAGGAAGTGCTGCTAGCGGTCGTCCTGATTCCATTGGCATTCCTGATCGAATCGCACATGCTCGGCCGTGCAGTGATGATCGCCTGCGTCCTGCTACTGCTCATTGTTGAGTTGATCAATTCGGCAATTGAAGCGACGGTCGACCGGATTTCGCTGGCAGATCACCGCTTGGCCAAACGCGCCAAGGACATCGGCAGCGCAGCCGTGTTGATCAGCCTGGTCAATCTCGTGGTCGTCTGGGTTCTGGTGCTGCTGAACTGAGACAGGGAACTGCGACCAATCCGGTCACTCATCCAACCAACACGGAGCTCTCACCATGAAGATCCTGTTTGTGTCTGACGTCTATTTTCCGCGGGTCAACGGCGTCTCGACATCGATCGAGACCTTCAGGCGCAACCTGCGCGCGCTGGGGCACACCGTCCACCTGATTGCGCCGGACTACGCCGCGCCGAGCGCCGACGAATCGGACGTCCTGCGCGTGCCGGCCCGGCCGGTGCCGCTCGACCCCGAAGACCGCTTCATGAGTTATCGCTGGGTCATGCAGCAATTCGGTCGTTTGCGTGACGAACAGTACGACATCATCCATGTGCAGACGCCCTTCGTCGCGCATTACCTGGGCCTGCGCCTGTCCGGGATACTTGGCATCCCCTGCGTGGAAACGTATCACACGTTTTTTGAAGAATACCTGTACCACTACATCCCCCTCGTTCCGAAACGCCTGATGCGCTATATCGCCAAGCGCTTCTCACGGCATCAGGGCAACAGCCTGGACGGCATGGTGGTGCCGTCAAAGCCCATGCTGCGAGTGCTGCAGAGCTACGGCATCACGACCGCGGCAGAGGTCATTCCGACCGGCATAGAGCCGCAGAGCTTCGAGTTCGGAAACCGGTTGGCATTCCGAGACAAGCTCGGTATTGCGCCGGATCGCCCGGTGCTGCTGTTTGTAGGACGGGTCGCGCACGAAAAAAACATCGGCTTCCTGCTCAAGGTCGTCGATCAGGTCAGGGACGCCGTGCCAGATGTCCTCTTCATCATTGCCGGCGAGGGGCCGGCCCGCGCCAGCCTGGAACAGGATGCGAAGAAACTCGGCCTTGGCGAAACGGTGCGCTTCATCGGCTACCTGGATCGCCACACCGAGTTGAACGATTGCTATCGCGCGGCAGACGTATTCATATTCTCGTCCCGCACAGAAACGCAGGGCCTCGTGCTGCTCGAGGCCATGGCACAAGGCGTGCCGCTGGTCTCGATCGCCGAGATGGGTACGCGCGATGTCTTGCAGGATGGCATTGGCGTCTGGGTTGCGCGTGAGGAGGTGGCCGATTTTTCCGTCAAGGTGGTCACGCTGCTTAGCAATGCGCAGATGCGCCGGGAACTGGGTGATTCAGGCCGTGACTACGCGCATGGCTGGGCCGCCCAGCGCCAAGCGCAACGGATGCTGGCCTTCTACGGAAGCGTTCTCAACCTTGCCAATACGGGCCAGGCAGCGAAGCACACGGATCAGGCGGCGCCGGAAGCCGGGTGCTGAACGCTGCCGGTGTGGACGTCCACCAAGTTGGGGCGCAGACCGCGCAAGACCGCAGTTGCGTTGAGCGAGCGTATGGGGATACTCAGGTCGCCTGGAATTCGCTGCTCCACTTGCAGCGCTAGATAACGCAGACCGCAGACGCGCAGGAAACTTGAAAAGTTGGGGATGTCGCCGCGATGCTCCAGCAACTCGTCATACAGCTTGGAGAGCAACTGCGGAACCGTCATGCCGTCGCGGGCACCAATTTCTTCTAACGTGTCCCAGAACAGGTTCTCCAGCCGAATACTGGTCACGACCCCATGCAGGCGGATGCTGCGCGTGGTGGCTTCATAGCTTTGCGGATTGGCGCGCACAAATATTTGACACATTTCACGGTCTCCTTCGCATTGGCGGCATCGTAGCCCCAAAGCTGTCGCTCGGGGACATTTGTTGGCGGGCCAATCTTCCGACGGGCCGCCCCGAGGAATACGAGCCCCCTCGGGGGACAGGAAGCCACACGCAGTGGGCGACCATGGGGGCAAACATCCTAGTGAGAAATCTTCGTCCCCAACAAGGACATAAACTGGGACAGCCAGGCCGGATGGGCGGGCCAGGCCGGTGCCGTGACGTATTGACCATCGGTCACGGCGGCGTCGATGGCGATCGCGGCAAAGACCGCACCGGCCAGTTCAACTTCGGGTTGGCAAGCCGGATACGCACTGATGCGCTTGCCGCGGATGATGCCCGGCACGGCGGCAAGCAGTTGCGCACCATGGCAGACAGCGGCAATCGGCTTGCCAGCATCGGCAAATTCCTTGGTGATGGCCAGCACGCGCGCGTTGAGGCGCAAATACTCAGGCCCCCGACCGCCCGGAATCAGCAAGGCATCATAGTTGGCGGTATTGACATCGGAGAAATTGGCGTTGAGCGTAAAGCGGTGTCCCGGCTTTTCGCTGTAGGTCTGCGCCCCTTCAAAATCATGGATTGCAGTCATCACATAGTCACCGGCTTTTTTTTCAGGACACACCGCGTGCACGGTGTAACCCACGGCAAGCAGGGTTTGAAATGGGACCATGGTTTCATAGTCTTCACCATAGTCGCCGCACAGCATCAAGATCTTCTTGCTCATCGCACGCTCCTGAAAAGTTAGGAAGGCCAGTTTGCGACGCCTATCCATGGTTTGGGTAACAAGGAATTACTACAGCGCTAAGTGTTTACCCGAGGCTCGACCACACCAGGATTAAGGCTTCAGTTCGCCCTAGGTGCGAAGGTCCCGCTCCAGCCGCGCGTCGCGATGCGCAGCCGTTCTGACCCCACAGTCGTCAGCGTGAACTTGCTCGCGCTTCCTGCGAGATTGCGCAACAGCCAATTGGCCGCCGGCCCAAAACGGAGCTGCTCGTGATCGAAGCGGATTTCCAGATCAGCACCCGCCCTGCAGACGGTGCCGCTTCCTTCGGCCCACAGGCCCTCGCCGGTCTTGATGAATTCCAACGCAAGCGCTCCCCGTTTCTCGACAATCGATACCACTAGGGGCTTGCCATCGTCCATCGTGGTCTCGACCCACTGCAGGGATTCGCGCTGGTCCCCGAGCATGATCTTGAGTCCGTTGATCGTTGTCGCACAGTCCGACGCCGCCGATACGCCATCATTGAACAATGACAGCAGCAGCAATAACACATGAAGCAAGTTGGGTCGCATGATTTGATCGGCTCAGTACCAATGCTGCAGCGCTTGCACGTGTTGTTGGAGGCGTGAGTCGGGACCAGGCAGCCACAGCCGATGGCCGCAGGCCGCGCGCGACAGGAAGTCGAGCAGTAACTGGTGCTGGCGCAGCACGCGCTGCTGCCGGTGCTCGATCAGCGGGTTGAAGATGCCATGGCGCGAGAACAACTGGCGCGGGTTCTTTTTCACCCATAGCCAGGAGCCCATCTCTAGCGTCAGCGGCAGGAAGACACCCCGCGGTTGCTCACAGGACTGCAAATACAGGTGATCCCACAGGTCGCCGTGCGTCAGATACTGCGCGCTTTGCGGCTCGATGATGTAACGGTGATGACTGTTCGACTGCACAAAAATTTCCTTGAGCGCATGCATCTCGGCCAGATGGGCAATCGGTTCGCGCTTGTAGGCAAACGGAAACCAGATGCGGTCGCTGCTGCCAAAGCCGGAATGGCAATCCACGCTCAGGCTGAAATCGCGGTTGAGGAGTTCGGTGTTGACCACATCGCAGACGGCCTGATTCTCGATTTCCATCGCGCCATTGCGTGGGCCGCGGTACCACGGAAGACCGGCGCTGATGCGTTGACCGCCGACGAGAAATGGCACCGACTCCCGCGCCTGTACCGGCGCGTTGCGCATCAGGTCCACGCCATGGGGGTTGGCCCGGGTGCCCAGCGCCATGCCGCCGGGGTTGACCAAGGGCATGAAAACCAGCCGCACCGATTCAAGCTGCCTGTGCAGCGCGCTGTCCCATTGCAGGCGCATGACGAGACTTTGCAGATAGGCAATCACGACACCCGAGCCGATGCGCTCCAGCCCATGCACGCCGCCAAAATAGCCGACCGCCGGCACCTCGAGCGACGGGTTGCCCAATGTGATGACATGAACCGGATAGCTGGCGCCGCTGGGCAGATCGACCTGGCACACAACACGCGATTCAAGCCGGCCCGCCCCCAGCTCGATGATGCGCTGCACGGCCTGCAGTTCAGGTAATGGGGCATGGCTCATGGCGGCCTAGCATAGCGGCGCAAGGGCCGATCCGACAAGCTGCGAATCGTGCTGCGTCGTAATTCGGCACTGACACGGCGCTGTCACACAGCGCGAGTAACTTGTCGTGCAAGCAACCGGAACAAACACCCTCGCTCACCATGCAAAATCAAACCACCTACTTTCGAATCGTCGCCATCCCGGCCTGCGTGATCTGGGGCCTGCTCGAGTTTTTCGCCCTGCAGCGCGCACGCTTTCACATCCGTCACACGCAATAAAACGATACGAGTCATGCTTAACCAACCCATAGCGCCAAGCACGACAAGTGCAACCGTAAGCGTCGCTGGTCGCGGCTTCCAACTGGTCAAACTACTGCGCTTGGCGATCGAGTTCATCCGTGGCGGATTTCTGCTGCGCCGGCAATTTCCGCAACTACAGCAGCACGAGAGGCTCGAGGCGATCCAGAGCTGGGCCCGGAGGGTACTGCAGATTTTGGAAGTCGAAGTCGTGTGCAACAAACTGGCGCCCGCGAACTTTGCCGGCCTTGTGGTTGCCAATCACGTTTCATGGCTTGACGTGCTCGTCATCCAGTCGCTGATGCCCGGCATCTTCGTTGCCAAGTCCGAGGTCCGGCGCTGGCCACTAATTGGTGCCATGGCACAGGCCTGCCAGACCATCTTTGTCGACCGCGCCTCGGCACGGTCGGCCCATGCCATGGTCGACAGCACCGTGGCCGCCTTCGGGCAGCAAACCACCGTAGTCGCGTTTCCCGAGGGCACAAGCAGCGATGGCGCTGAGGTGGGCAGCTTTCACGCCAACATCTTTGAAGGCGCCATCCGCTCGCGCACCGATGTCCAGCCATTGACCTTGCGCTATCTCGATACCGATACCGGCATGCCTGCCACGGCCGCCATCTTCACTGGCGACATGTCGCTGTTGTCGTCGCTGCGGCAAGTGCTGGGCACATCGACGATAAGGACCCAGGTGCATATGGGAAGTCTGATCGCCGCGCACGGGCACAGCCGCAAATCACTTTCGCAGCAGGCCCACCGATCGATCCAGTCGCGGTTGCCAACCTCAAACACGAAAGGTGAAGGCACCTTAATGCCGCAGCAAGGCGGCGCGCAGTTGCGGCAGCGCGGCGCGCATCGCGGCACGACCCGCTTCGATGGCGCTGCGGCGCGCGCCAAAATCTGCGCTGGATACACCGAGCAGTGCCGGGCGCACCACGACGTCGGCTTCTCGCAACTCGAAGGTGTTGATGCTCTTGCTCATGATGGAAAACGTCTGCAGCAAGATCTGCAGCGTGTCGCTGGCCGCGTTGCTCTCGGGGGCGTCTGAAATATCCACTGCGATGATCAATTCAGCGCCCATCTGGCGCGCGTACCGCACCGGCACTGGCGACACTAGGCCACCGTCCACATAGTCGCGTCCAGCAATCCGGACTGGCTGAAAAATAGCCGGCACGGCACTCGAAGCGCGCACTGCGGTGGCCGTGTCGCCGCGCTGGAACAGCATGCCCTGGCCGCTGTTCAGATCGGTCGCAACAATGCCCAGCGGCAGGGGCATGCTCTCGATCAGACGCCCGTTGACCTGCGCGCTGATATAGCGCGCCAGCGCTGCGCCGCGCAGCATGCCTCGACTGAAGATGGGCAGCGTCCAGTCGGTAAAAGCGGCTTCGTCCATGGCCTCGGCCACCTGCTGCAATTGCGCACCGTTCTTGCCGCTGGCATAGAGCGCGGCCACCACGCTGCCCGCTGAGGTACCAACGATGAGACCAGGGCGGATGCCCGCTTCTTCGAGCACCTGGATCACGCCGATGTGGGCAAAGCCGCGCGCTGCGCCGCCGCCCAGCGCTAGGCCGATCCGGGGTGGCTTTTTCGGGATCTGCGCAACGACTGGTGGAGGCTCGGGCACAGGCGCCGGCGTTGGCGCAACGGCGCATGCCGCGAGAAGCAGGCTCAGCGCCAACGCGAAGCCGGCCGCCAGTGCGGAGGCAAGGGAACGTGGCGACTTCAAACCAGGCTTAGCCAGCCGCAACCTCTTGTGATTCCGGTTTGGCCTTGCCTTCCTTCTTCGGCAGGGGCTGGATGTCGAGCAGGATTTCAGTCTTGCTCTCATCAGCGTCGTCGACATCGACCGTCAAGCGGCCACCGTCGGTGAGCCGTCCGAACAGCAGTTCATCGGCAAGCGCGCGCCGGATCGTGTCCTGGATCAGGCGCTGCATCGGACGCGCGCCCATGAGCGGGTCGAAGCCCTTCTTGGCCAGATGCTTGCGCAGCTTGTCGGTGAAGGTGACATCGACTTTCTTGTCGGCGAGCTGCGCTTCGAGTTGCAGCAGGAACTTGTCAACCACGCGCATGATGACGACTTCATCGAGCGCCTTGAAGCTGACGATGGCATCGAGCCGGTTGCGGAACTCAGGCGTAAACAGGCGTTTGATGTCCGCCATCTCGTCGCCCACCTGGCGCTCGTTGGTGAAGCCCATGACGGACTTGTTCAGGGCCTCGGCGCCGGCGTTGGTCGTCATGATGATGATGACGTTGCGGAAGTCGGCCTTACGCCCGTTGTTGTCGGTGAGCGCACCGTGATCCATCACCTGCAGCAGCACATTGAAGATGTCCGGGTGCGCCTTCTCGATTTCATCGAGCAGCAGCACACAGTGCGGCTTCTTGGTCACGGCTTCGGTCAGCAGACCGCCCTGGTCAAAACCGACGTAGCCCGGCGGCGCGCCAATCAGGCGACTCACGGCATGGCGCTCCATGTACTCGCTCATGTCGAAGCGAATCAGATCGATGCCCATGATGTAGGCCAGTTGCTTGGCGGCCTCGGTCTTGCCGACGCCGGTCGGGCCGCTGAACAGGAAAGAACCTATCGGCTTGTCGCCCTTGCCCAGGCCGGAACGCGCCATCTTGACGGCCGAAGCCAGCATGTCGATCGCCTTATCCTGCCCGAAGACCACGTTCTTGAGGTCACGGTCTAGCGTCTTGAGCTTGCCACGATCGTCATTCGAGACATTGGCGGGCGGGATGCGGGCAATCTTGGCCACGATGTCCTCCACCTCGGACTTGCTGATGATCTTCTTGCGCTTTGAAGGCGGCAGGATTCTCTGCGCCGCGCCGGCTTCGTCGATGACATCGATGGCCTTGTCGGGCAAATGCCGGTCGTTGATGTACTTGGCGCTCAATTCGGCCGCCGCCTGCAGGGCTGCCACCGCGTACTTGACGTTGTGGTGCTCTTCGAAGCGGGACTTCAGGCCCTTGAGAATCTCGACCGTCTGTTCGATCGTCGGCTCGACGACGTCCACCTTCTGGAAGCGCCTTGAAAGCGCAGCATCCTTCTCGAAGATGCCCCGGTACTCGGTAAAGGTCGTGGCGCCAATGCACTTGAGCGCACCGGAACTCAGGCCCGGCTTGAGCAAATTGGACGCGTCCAGAGTGCCGCCCGACGCGGCGCCAGCGCCAATCAGCGTATGGATTTCGTCGATGAACAGAATAGCATGGGGCTTGTCCTTGAGGGACTTGAGCACGCCCTTGAGGCGCTGCTCGAAATCGCCGCGGTACTTGGTGCCGGCCAGCAAGGCCCCCATGTCGAGCGAATAGACGATCGCTTCGGCCAGGATCTCGGGCACGTCCTTTTGTGTGATGCGCCAAGCCAGGCCCTCGGCGATGGCGGTCTTACCGACACCGGCCTCACCCACCAGCAGCGGGTTGTTCTTGCGCCGGCGGCACAGGATCTGAATCACGCGCTCGACTTCGTACTCACGGCCGATCAAGGGGTCGATCTTGCCTTCCTTGGCGAGTTGGTTCAGGTTCTGCGTGTACTGTTCAAGCGGCGACTGCTTTTCGTTCTTTTCACCACCCGATTCATCGCTTTCGACCGGTGCTTCGCTCGGCTTTCCGGTCTCGGTCGGGTCGCTTTTCTTGATGCCGTGGGCAATGAAATTGACGACGTCGAGCCGGGTTACGCCCTGCTGATGCAGGTAATAGACCGCATGGGAATCCTTTTCGCCGAAGATCGCGACCAGTACATTGGCCCCAGTCACTTCCTTCTTGCCGCTGCCGGTGGACTGCACATGCATGATGGCGCGCTGGATCACGCGCTGGAAACCGAGCGTCGGTTGCGTATCCACATCGTCGGTCCCGGCGACCTGCGGCGTGTTGTCCTTAATGAAATTCGACAGGGACTTGCGCAGATCGTCAATATTGGCGGAACAGGCGCGCAGCACCTCGGCAGCGCTCGGGTTGTCCAGCAGAGCCAGCAGCAAATGCTCGACCGTGATGAACTCGTGACGCTGTTGGCGCGCCTCGACAAAAGCCATGTGTAGGCTGACTTCCAATTCCTGGGCAATCATGTGATTTCCTTTTCTTCCCTAGCTTCGATGTTTAACTGTAATCCGATTTCGATATCACTTGCGCGGCGCCGTGAAATCCCTTGACCAGCGCACTTGCCCGCATGCGCGGCCCGGATGGCTTCACGGCCTCCTTCACAACTCGGCTGGTTCGCTGATGCATTGCAACGGGTGCCCCGCCTTGGCCGCCGCATCGAGAACCTGATCCACCTTGGTCGCGGCCACATCCCTGGAATAGACGCCGCAAACACCTTTTCCATCCAAGTGGATCTTGAGCATGATCTGCGTCGCCGCTTCAAGATCCTTGCCGAAGAATTCCTGGATTACCACGACGACAAACTCCATCGGCGTGTAATCATCATTGAGCATCACGACCTGGTACATCTGCGGCGGCTGAACCTTCTGCGTCCGCCGCTCCAGCACCACTGAGCCGCCCTCATCCCGGTTGGGTGTTTGAACCGGTGGAACAGGAGGGGTCACAGGAGTTTTGGTTGCCATGCTTTCATTCTATCGGGGGCGCCAAAACAGCATGCCTGGAACGGGATTTGGTGCCGTTTATCCCGGATTCAAGCGCCAGAAGCAAAAAACCACCCAAGACCAGGACTTGGGCGGTTGCGGAGTTCACAGAACGGGCCTTGGCCCGCCGCTGCCAACGGGCATCTACATGTTGTCGATCATGACCTGGCCGAAGCCCGAGCAACTGACCTGTGTCGCCCCGTTCATCAGACGGGCAAAGTCGTATGTCACCTTCTTGCTGTTGATGGACTTCTTCATGGAGCTGATGATCCGGTCAGCCGCCTCGATCCAGCCCATATGCCGCAGCATCATCTCGGCTGAAAGGATTTCAGAACCGGGGTTCACATAATCCTTGCCGGCGTATTTGGGCGCGGTGCCGTGCGTGGCTTCGAAGCAGGCCACCGAATCCGACAGGTTGGCGCCCGGCGCAATGCCAATGCCGCCGACCTGCGCAGCCAGGGCGTCTGAAATGTAGTCGCCATTTAGGTTCAAGGTTGCAATCACGCTGTATTCGGCGGGCCGCAGCAGGATTTGCTGCAGGAAGGCGTCGGCAATGCTGTCTTTGACGATGATTTCCTTGCCGGTCTTCGGGTTCCTGAACTTGCACCAGGGCCCGCCGTCGATCAGTTCATCGCCGAATTCCTTCTGAGCCAGCCCGTAGGCCCAGTCACGGAAGCCACCCTCGGTGTACTTCATGATGTTGCCCTTGTGCACAATGGTCACGCTCGGCTTGTCGTTATCGATGGCGTACTGGATCGCCTTGCGCACCAGACGCTCGGTGCCCTCGCGCGAAACCGGCTTGATGCCGATGCCCGAGGTCTTGGGGAAGCGGATCTTGGTAACGCCCATTTCGTCCTGCAGGAACTTGATGAGCTTGCGCGCCTTGTCGGACTCCGCCTCGAACTCGATGCCAGCGTAAATGTCTTCCGAATTTTCACGGAAGATCACCATATCGGTCTTGTGCGGCTCTTTCACGGGGCTAGGCACGCCGTCAAAGTACTGGATCGGACGCAGGCATACATACAGGTCAAGTTCCTGGCGCAAAGCCACGTTCAGTGACCGGATGCCGCCGCCTACCGGTGTCGTCAACGGACCCTTGACGGAAACCACATATTCGCGCAGCGCCTGCAGTGTTTCTTCGGGCAGCCAGACATCGGGGCCGTAGACCTTGGTCGACTTCTCACCGGCATATACCTCCATCCAGTGAATCTTCCTTTTGCCGCCATAGGCCTTGGCGACCGCCGCGTCCACCACCTTGATCATCACAGGGGTGATATCCAGACCCGTGCCGTCGCCCTCGATGAACGGAATGATCGGCTCGTCCGGTACATGCAGTGACATATCGGCGTTGACAGTGATCTTCTGGCCTTGAGCGGGAACCTTGATGTGCTGGTACATAGGTCGGATCTCCATAAGTGAGTTCAGAATTGCGCGCCTTCCTGCTGCCGATACGACAGAAAAATGGCTGCATCACCTTGATTTGAAGCTGCCGGCGAATTTTAGTGCGACTTTTTTGTCACTTTCTGTCAACCGACGGCGAACCAGCCCCGTTATGGAGCGACCTCTCATGCATGAGGGGACTTTCTGAAATAACGTTATCTCAAGGAATATTGAAAATGAACAAACTTCTCGCCGTCTTGGTTGCTGGTCTTTTCGCCGCTGGCGCTTTCGCTGCTGACGCTCCCGCTGCTGCTGCCGCTCCCGCTGCTGCTGCTCCTGCTGCTGCTCCGGCCGCCAAGGAAGCTGCTGCTCCTGCTGCCAAGGTTGATGCCAAGGCTGCCAAGGCTGAAAAGGCTGCTGCCGCTAAGGCTGCCAAGGCTGAAAAAGCTGCTGCCAAGAAGGCTGCCAAGGCTGAAAAAGCTGCCAAGAAGCCCGCTGCTGCTGCTTCGAAGTAATAGTCAATCCAGAAGCCCTGCTTCTGGACCTGACCGAAAGGCCCGCGCAAGCGGGCTTTTTTTGTTTGCGGCAGACTGATCCCTCGTGCACTTACAGCAAAATGACGTCATGAAACAAACAGCCATCGTATTGATCGCCTGCATCATGGCACTGGGCAACTTGGCCCATGCCCAAAATGCGCCACAAATGGATTTGCCCCGAATCAAGATTTCCGCAGGCATGCATCTGATCGACACCCAGGTTGCCAGCACGGAACAACAGCGCGCGACCGGGCTCATGTTTCGCAAGGACCTGCCGCAGACCGAAGGCATGCTGTTCGTATTCGAACAAGCCAGTCAGCAGTGTTTCTGGATGAAAAATACCTTGGTGCCACTGACCGCCGCCTTTGTCGCCGATGACGGGACCATCGTCAACCTGGCCGACATGAAGCCGCAGTCCACCGACTCCCACTGCTCCAGCCAGCCGGTTCGCTATGTGCTCGAAATGAACCAGGGCTGGTTCGGCAAGAAGGGCATCAAGGCCGGTTTCAAGCTCGGCGGTGCGCCGTTCAAGAGCCGCTAGGACCCGTGCATCGAGTAGGGTGACGGGTTGCCCCGTCAGCCCTCTCACACCACCGTACGTGCGGTTCCGCATACGGCGGTTCAAATAGAACGCTGGAGATGTTGGTGGGTTGCCACCAGCGAGACCAGCCCGAGTTGTGTGAATAGCCTCGGTGGCATGGCAGCGATCATATGTCTCGCCCCCGCATTCCACCACGGCCCACGCCCGTTAACACTGGATTTCCATGCGCGCTGGGTGTCAAGCCCCAGACCTCGCATCTTGGATTCCCTTGTCTTCGGTTGCTTCCATTGACGCCACACCAAGCAGCGCAGCCGTCGTCGCACCCATGCATCAAGTTCCTCGATGGGCCGGCGACTCTGGCTCAGGCTGAAATAGTTCATCCAGCCTCTCAGAATCGGGTTGAGCCCATCAATGGTTCGGGACAGTGCCCTGCCCCGTCCTTGCATACACAGTTTGCGGACCGACTCCTTGAGCCGCTCAATGCTGGTTTTGGCAATGCGAATTTTGCTTCCCTGATTGGCAGTCACACTGTACCCAAGGAACTTGCGCTCCCAGGGCCGCGCCACTGCGCTCTTGGCTTCGTTCACCGTCAGCTTGAGCCGGTTTGCAAGAAACCGCCTCACGCTGTCCATGATGCGTCGCCCCGAGCGCTCACTGCTTACGTAAATGTTCGCATCATCCGCATATCTGCAAAACGACAGCTTGCGCGTCTCCAGTTCCCGGTCAAGATCGCTCAACAGAATATTTGACAATAGCGGTGAAAGCGGACCACCTTGCGGGGTTCCCTCAGACCTTGGTGTCTCAACTCCGTTGTTCATCATTCCGGCCTCCAGAAACCGACGTATCAGTCGCAGGACCTTGGGATCCTTTAATACGCGCGCAACCCGCGCCAGAACCACGTCGTGGTTAACACGGTCGAAGAATTTCTCAATGTCCATGTCTACCACCCAGTTCTTGCCGCTGCGGGTGTACTCTGCCGCTTTGCTAACCGCCTGCTTGGCACTCCTACCCGGTCGAAAGCCGTAGCTGTTCGCCGAAAAGGTTGGCTCAAACAGTGGCTGCATCACCTGATGAAGTGCTTGCTGAATTAGCCTGTCCGACACTGCGGGCACTCCGAGCATTCTTACCCCGCCTTGCGGCTTGGGTATGTCCACCCGGCGTATCGCTTGGGGTCGGTAGCTTCCCTCAAGAAGTTGCTGCTTCATCTGCGTCCAGTTCGCCTTTAACCATGCCTTGAGGTCCTCGCAGCGCATCCCGTCAACGCCAGGTGCTCCACGATTCTTCATGACTCGGCTGTAGGCCAACTGCATGTTGGTACGCTCCACCACCTGGCTCATGAGCCAGTCTCTCTCCGATTTCGGTTGTGCGCCGCCCGCCGCATCAGTCTCAGCACCCCCAAGCGCCATCCCCGGATTCCGTCCGACTCTCTCGCTGTGGGCTCCTCCTTCGAGG
>TBL_comb47_HYPODRAFT_10000333_pt1 | contig 62384 bp, 53 predicted proteins | sample TroBogypolimnion_40_FD_10682 | JGI IMG/M metagenome (IMG submission 10682)
GTTTAAGATCGCCATGGTGACTGCTTTTGACACCTCACTTGGTTTGCCTCCATAGGTCGCTATGATTAAAGCATCAAACTTGTTGTTGAATTCGCTGTGGTAATTGATGTCCACCCCCATTTTTATGAGTCGAACTACATTGTCCAGGATTGAGTTGGAAGTGAGTGAGCTAAGTAAGGCATTCAACGGCGTAGTGGCCCAGGTCTTGTCAATCCCCGGGTCTGTGATGGTGATTGTTTTCACATTGATTTTTGGCGAATCAAGTAATATTTTAACGATGTCGTTATTCGCCCTACTGGTTTCATGACTGCTGCAGGCGTAATTTAATAAGGAAATATCTTCGTAAATCTCATTTACATTTGCACCGGCATCAATCAACGCTTTGAATTGATTTACATCACCTTTGTCCACTGCGATGAATGTTGCTGGTTTATCTCCTGCTTTTTGTGCAGATGCTGCGATGGAAAAAAGTGATACACAAATGATCACAATGAAATTTTGAAGCTTCTTCATAATTGGTGCGGATGTAATTTGGTGATGTTTTACGGGTAGGTTAATAGCTGATAATGAGGGGAACAGATTCTGTTTTCACCAGCAGATAACCCAAGCATGGGTTGTCCGATTTCAACATAATCCTTGTTCGTTCAAAAGTACAAATTTATTTAAAGGGATCCCATTGGAAACAACCTGAAAAGAGGTGATAAAGCTTGATAATATTGATTCCATTGAATCCGGATGATTGCCAACCGGTTTCAACAGACCTCACCAATTGTATTGCACGTACTTCAGGGTGCGGATTTTGAATCAATACCAGCGAATCAGGCCGGAAAGATTTGATTATTGGGTGATTACCACATTTTTTGCCTGCCTGTGGCTCACTTTCAGCAGGCCGCCCTTGGAGAGCCGCCGCCACTTCCAGCCTTCAGCATCATCTCCGGAAGTCGGCTTTTCTTCCTTTAACTTCTTGCCATCGGCCAGCACAATTTTCGGTTTAGACTTCATCCGAATCAACTCTTCCGAACTCCCTATCAAAGGTGATATAGGAGATCTTTTTCGGTTCGTATGCGATTTTTTGAACGACAGAACTGCTTCGCAAAAGGTGGTTTTCGGGGAGTGCCAATTCAGGATTTGCCGCCATTGCCCGCAGGTAGTGACGGATAAAGTCCCCGTAGCCGTCTGTCCACCAGAGCTCATACGATTCGAAATCGGTCCAGCGGTTCTTGCCATCCACATCCACGGCGTAGGTGCACCAGTTGAGCTGCCGGATTGCCTCTTCCACCCTCGAATGATCGCCTGTCAGTTCTGCGTAGCGCATCTCGATGGCGGCATTCCGCGAGGTATGGCTTTGACCCTGGATGATGTAGGCGGTCTGTTCGCCGATGACAGTCACACCATATTGCTTCCAGTAGGGGATGCCCAGCGTGTCGGCAACCCATTGCTGGATGCCGCGTACCTTCTGCTTCCATTCCGGAATCCATTCGGGGTTGTCCAGGATGAAGGAGGCCATCGTTCCGGCATTGATCTCGGTATCCGACCACGAGTCGATGTCTTCGAAGAAAGGACCCCAGCGGTTGTTGGCAATTGGATATTGCTGCAGCCATTTGGTAATCTTGCCGAATGAAGTCCGGTAAGCTTCCGGATGGCCCGCATTCAGTTGAATCAGTTGCTGATACAGGCGAAGTGTGCCGGTCCAGTTGGAGGTGTAGGAAGATTCGATCTTGCTTTTCCGGTCTTTCGAAAGGATAAATCCGGTGGCACCCGTCTCGGTGTTTACCTTGAACGGCATCGGTGAGTGGTCGTGGTCGCCCTCCCTGGTCTGGGAGGCCAGCGTATTGGCAATCTTGATGGCCGCATCTAAATATTTTTTGTCGCCTGTTTTTTTGTAAAGCATCACCAGTTCGAAGCCGAAGCTTCCGGCCTTGTCGGGCTGGGTAAATCCCTTGCCAATCACCAGGTCGCCGTCGTAAACGGGAATCTTCTCCGTGTTGCAGGGATAGGGAATGTTGGGCCAAAGACAGGTGGGGGAGGAGAGACCGTGGGCCAGGTACCAGTCTGCCTGGAAGATCATGTTCTCCAGAACAGCCCGGTCGCCTGTGTAGTCGTACCAAAGGTTGAAGGAGGAAAGCATCATCGCGAACTGATCGCCGCCGATTCCCATATCGGCCGGATCATGTGTCCGGAAAAGAAGGTAGAGCGGCGGAAATTCTATGCCGAATTTCTGTTTGAAATCTGGAATCTTTCGCATCCAGTATCCGGGTACGTTTTTCCAATAGTTCCAGCAGAGATGAAGGATCTCATCGTAGGATGCTGCCGGATTTGCCTGATTCCACGGGATCAGGTTGTGGTTGGCATCCGTTTGGATGTCGTGGAAGAAGAGCTGTTTCTCCTTGCCAATCTCGGGTGACTGGGCGCCGGCCTTCAGCAGGATGGCGAAAAAGAGCAGTGCCGTGCCTATTTTTCTAAACATGTCAAGGTTGTGTAGTAGTCGTTCGTCAATCAGAAAATGAAAAGCACTGCAATTTACGGGATAAAAATTAATTCTGAACCGCTCGGAACAAATTGCAAGGACGCTGTTGTGAAACTATCTCTTTGGATGTGAAAAGTCAGGCTTTAATCCAAATTAAAGCTTTAACTTCATCCCTCTGAATAACCTGACTTTCAGCCGATGAAAAAGCTCTTTTTGTGCGCACTGTTCGCCATTTTGTTGAGTATCCATGCCTTTTCGCAGGTATTTACGGACAGCAATCTGCCCATTGTGATCATACGCACAGACCAGGGAATTGAAATTCCTGATGAGCCAAAGATTCCCGCGACGATGAAAGTAATTTTCAACGGTGCCGGAAACCGAAACTATATGTCCAACCAGAACAGTGCAGCCAGCCTGAATTACAATGGGAAAATCATGATCGAAATCAGGGGCTCATCCACCCAGGCACTTCCCAAGAAACAATATGGATTGACTACCGTGAAGTCGGATTTGGTGAGCAACAACAATGTGAGCCTGCTTGGATTGCCTTCCGAAAACGACTGGATTCTCAACGGTCTGGGATTTGATCCTTCCCTGGTAAGGGATTACCTTAGCTACAACCTGTCACGGATGATGGGGAATTACGCCAGCCGGACCGTCTTCTGCGAAGTGGTGATCAACGACGATTACAAAGGGCTTTATGTCTTACAGGAAAAAATCAAGGCCGGAGGCGATCGGGTTGATGTGACCAAGATTGCCACCACCGATATTGCCTTGCCAGAACTCTCCGGCGGATACATCACCAAGGCCGACAAGGCAGAGGGAGATCCTGTTGCTTTCATGCTTCAGGGAGATGCACTGGAGCAGGGGGTCACCTACATTCATGAACTGCCCAAACCTGCCAGTGCAACGACCGAACAGACAGGGTACATTCACAATGTCTTTGATGCTTTGCGCATTGCGGCACGCGATGGAAACAGTTCGCTGGCGGATGGCTATCCTTCCATCATTGATGTGGCCTCGTTTGTCGATTTCATCCTGATCAATGAGCTGGCCAGCAATGTGGACGCGTATGAGTTCAGTACCTTTTTTCACAAAGACAGAAACGGAAAACTGAGGGCAGGACCCATCTGGGACTTTAACCTCACCTATGGGAATGACCTTTTTCTTTGGGGATATGACAGGAGTAAATCCAATGTCTGGCAGTTCTCCAATGGCGACAATGAAGGATCCAGTTTCTGGAAGGATCTTTTTAAAAATGACCGGTTCAGATGCCAATTGGCCAAAAGATGGCACGAACTGACTGCTGCGAATGGGCCATTGAACATTACCAACATCACAACTTTCCTGGATCAGACGGATGTAGTCATCTCGGAAGCAGTGGCCAGGGAGAAAACCAGGTGGAATACTTTTACCAGCCACTCCCTGGAAGTGGGTCAGGTAGAATCGTTTATCAGGGAGCGGACTGCCTGGATGAATGCAAATCTTGTAACTGATCAGGGTTGTTATGCGGAATACATTCCTTCGCTGGTCATTTCCAAGATAAACTACAATCCTGCCACGACCATCGATTTTCCCAAAAGCAGTGACCTGGAATTTGTGGAGATCACAAACAACAGCAACAAACAGGTCGATCTGTCGGGTATCTATTTCGGCGGAACAGGATTTGTTTATCAATTTCCATTCGGAAGTAAAATTGAGGCGAATGCCAAGATATTCCTGGCAGGGAATGCGGTGGTTTTTGAAAGCAAGTACAAGATCAAGCCGTTTGGTCAGTTCACGAGAAACCTTTCCAACACTTCTCAGCAACTGCTGCTGCTTGACGGTTTGGGCAATAAAATCGATGAAGTAACCTATTCAGCAAATGCCCCCTGGCCTAATGCCAACGGAAATGGTTCCTATCTTCAGCTGACCTCGGCGGATTCAGATAATGCCCTGCCGGAAAACTGGACGACCAGCAACCTCTCACTGGTGACAAATGAACCTGTCAAGGCTGCAAATCTGGAATACTTTCCAAATCCCGTTCAGCATCTACTGACCATAAAGGCCACGGATGTCATGAACCAACTGAGTGTTTACGCAGGAAACGGACAGTTGATGCAGATTATTTTCCCATTCACCACCAACTACAACCTGGACATGAGCCAGCTTGTGGCCGGTCTGTATTTCATCAGGATCAAGACACCTTCCGGCAGTTTCACGCTGAAAATAATCAGGCAACACTGAAAGCAAAATAAATTGCAGCAAATTTCCTCCGCAGGTGCGGGAAGAAATTCCTATCCCGCGAACGTGGATTTTCCCCCTTCCGGGGAAGGCCGAGCTCCCTGCAGATGGGCAGCCGGCAGTTATTTATTGATCATTTCGAATTCGAGCAAACCGCCTTTTTGCAGTTCATCGTAGGTGAGGTAATTTCTTTCTATTGGCTTTCCGTTTAACTTTGTGCTTTTGATGAAAATGTTCTCCGCGCTGACATTGTGGGCTTTTATGGTGAAATTTTTCCCATTCGGCAGCGTGATGGCGGCACTTTCAAATTGAGGACTGCCAAAATAGTACTTCCCGTCGACAGGATTGACCGGATAGAAACCCATGGAGCTGAAAACATACCAGGCCGACATCTGTCCACAATCCTCGTTGCCGCACAACCCCTCCGGACCGTTGCCGTAAAGCGTATTGATGATCATTGTTGGTGTAAAATTGACTCTTTTTTGGTTTTCCGATGAAATCGTAGAGGTAGGCGACGTGGTGGCTGGGCTCATTCCCCTGGGCATACTGTCCGATCTGCCCGGTCACATCGTCCGTATCTTCCCCCAGCAGCTCCTTGGTTTGGGTAAAAAGACTGTCTAGCATCATCTCCAATCCGGCTTTCCCACAGTACAATTTGATCAGACCGTCCATGTCGTGCGGGGCAAAGAAGGAGTATTGCCAGGTATTTCCCTCGACAGTGTGTGGATTGCCATATTCGGCAAAACGGGGATGAAAGGGTTCATACCAGCTCCCGTTGCTGTTTTTGCCCCGCATCAAATGGTAGGCAGGATCGTAGAGATTTTTGTAATATTCTGAACGTTCCGTGTATTTTTTGAAGAGTTCCATCTTCCCAAGTTGTTTTGCTACGCGGGCAATGCACCAGTCGTCGTAGCAATATTCCAGGGTTTTGGAGACAGTACCGCTTTTTTCCTTGTCTGTAGGGACGAAATGGTATTGCCGGTAAAAATCCAATCCTTTCCGGTTGGTTAGGGAGGTTTTTACCATGGCCTCCAAGGCCAGTTCCGGATCGAAGTTTCCAATTTTTTTGTCCATTGCATCGGCAATCAGGGAGGCTGCGTGGTAACCGATCATGGATCCGCCTTCGTTTCCCGCAATCTCCCAGTAGGGAAGTTCGCCTGTTTGTTTGTATTTGGCCAGCATCGACGAGATGATGTCTCCCTCCACGGCAGGTTGAAGGAGGGTCAGCAGGGGATTGAGTGCCCTGAAAGTGTCCCAGAGGGAAAGAACCGTATATTGCCTGTATCCAGTGGCTTTATCGGCTTGTTGTTTGAAATTTTTGTATTGCCCGTCTGTATCCGAAAAGAGGTAGGGAACCAGGTAACTGTGGTAAAGTGCGGTATAGAAAGTGGATTTTTTCTCCTCGTTGCCTGTGACGATATCGATTTTTGACAGCTCATCGTTCCACTTTTTTCTGGTGGCTTCCTTCATTCCATCAAAATCCCAGCCCAACTTATCCGCTGTTTTCAAGTTACGCAGGGCACCTTCCACACTGACGGAGGAGATGGCGACCTTGATCAGCAACTCTTTCCCCTGTTTGCCATCGAAAGTAAAAACGCCTGCCAGTTGTTTGCCCCTGGCATAATCCAGTCCGGAGACCTCTTCCAGAAAATGTTGGTAATTGCTGACCGGCCGGGAAAATTGCATGGCGAAATAGACCCGCTGTACCCCCGCCTTGCCGGAGGAAAATCGATAGCCTGTCGCAATTTGTGGAGATTTGCAGGTGATGAAACCATCCGTGCAACGGTCGTCGTTGATGTGGAACCCCAGGTTCAGGATCAGGTGTTGCTGCGCGGATTCCTTGTTGAAACGGTATCTGTGCATTCCTACCCGCTCACTGGTGGTCAGTTCTACCTGTATGTCATCTTCGGGAAGTCTGACACTATAATATCCGGCTGTGGCTTTTTCCTCGTTGTGCGAAAATTTGGCCCTGTATTTCAATAGGTAATTTCTGGTAAAGGGTGCAGGGTGACCGTCCCTGTTTAAAAACTGATCGGGTCTCACTCCGTTTTCCGTGCAATATTCCCGGATAGACTCATCCGACTGCACAAAATATTTTTTATCGATTGATTTTGTCGTGGGCATCAGCGAAATGTCGGCAAAATCACCCACCCCGGTACCGCTCAGATGGGTGTGCGAAAATCCTGCAATGATGCTGTCGGGATAATGGTAACCCGAACAATATTCCCAACCCTGATTCCCATTGTCCGGGCCCAATTGGATCATGCCAAAAGGATAAGCAGCTCCGGGAAAGGTGTTTCCGAATCCGATCCCCTTGTGACCACCGGTTCCTGTGAAGGGATTTACATAGTCGGTCACCCGATGGTTTTGGGCAACAACAGAAATGGTTGCTAAAAAAGCAACGATGAATAGTGCGGTAGATTTCATAATAGTAGTAGTATCAATCGGATCGGAAGTCACAAATATACAAGTTGGGATGGAATCTTGTATACCCTGCAGGGATAGAAATTTATGGAAAGGAGATGTTCAGTGGTTGAAAGACAAAAAAAATGTCAAAATGCGGATCCGCAGATTCGGATTCGTTCAGCGATGGCTAATTTTTTTCAAAGTTGAAATAGAGTTGCACATTTGCCTGATGTCCGTAAGTGGCTTCTGACATTGGACGAAGGATTACGCTGCCCGGTGTGTAAAAGCCTTCGTGCCTGTATTTCATTTCGAGATAGCCATCCAGCAGGTTGGAAGATGGTGCCATCTTGAGGGCAGAGGCTGCCGGCTTGACCTTCCCGGCAGGAAAATAGATGACATTTCCGCCAGCCGGTTCGGCCAGAAAGGAGGTGCTGAATCCGTCATCTGCGGAAAGCAGGTAGGGGCCATATTGAAGAGCCGCTTTCTTCAAGTCATGAGGCATATCCGCCAGAGTGTAGCTGTGATGATCGGTAGTAGTCAGTTTTAACCGGTAGTCCAATCCAATGAACAGTCTGTCCGAAACTGACCAGATTCGGCTCACGAGCAGGTAGCCATTCTCCTTTTTGCCTTCGATCCTTTTCCCATTGAGCGTGAGTGAAATTTCATTTGTCCAGGATGGGATGCGGATGGCAATTACCTCCTCTGTTTTTTTGCAGGAATCGATGCAAAGGGTATAACCAGCCTTGCTCCTTGAATCCCTGAAAAGCGTGAAGGCAATCTCCGCATCGCGGTATTTGGTTTGGGCAAAAAGATTGACAAGTTTTTGACCATTGTGGTTGGTGACAATGATTTTTTTTGCCTCCAGCATGGCCTGCAAACCGTGGTAGTCGCAACACCACCAGCAACGCCCCTGGGAGGTTGCCACTTCAAATCCAAAATTCCTGGATATGGGATGGCTGCCAAAATCACCGGATTGAAACTGATTGTACATCAATTCGTTGTTCAGACAATATTCTGCCCTTTCGAGGTATTCCATCTTCCCAGTAGCCTTCCACAGTTCAATGCTTACCATGATAAAATCTGCCTCCGAGCATCCTTCATCCCGGGACCCAGGCTTGGTGCCTTCGGTATTGAAAAACTCGGGCACTCCGCCTGAAACCAGAAAATCGGGAGCGTCCAGTACCTGGGCGTATATTTTTTCGACATAGGCAAGATGCTGCGGATCGTTTGTAGCCGTGTACAACCTCATCACACCGAGAAGTGTATTGAGAAATCCATGGCTGTGCTGGTTGCCGAGAGGAGGCAGAAGAGGGTAAATGGAGGAGGCCGATTGCAGGTATTTTTTGTCGTTGGTTTGTTCGAAAAGTTTCACCAGTCCGTCCGTGATTTGGGTAAAACAGATAAATCCCATGGCACCCATCGTCTTGAATCTATCTACAACCGTTTTTTGCATGCAGCTTTTTGCCGTTTTCAGCAGGAAATTGCCCAGTTTGACGGCAGATTGCAGGACGACTGGATTTTTGCTGACTGCATAGTAATCCATCAGGCCGGTAAGTAGCCTGCCATTGCCCCATAAAAGTGCCATGTGGTTGCCTTCGAGCTTCATCGGATCATCAAAATTGAGTTGGTCGTTGCCAAATCGACCGTCCGGTTTTTGGGACAGGATAATTTTTCGTGCCACCTCTTGGATGTTCACAGGGTTTCCCGGGACTGTCATCCTTGAAAAGGTACTCAGGTATCTGCCGCACTGGTCGCCGCTGAATTCCGTAAACCTGCGCGAGAATTTTGGATCGAGTGTAACGCACGCTACGATAAAATCTTCTGTCAGTTTGGGTTCATCACCAAAGGCAATTCTGTCTGCAATCAGTTTGATCCGGGCATCCAGTTCGTCGGGGGCAATTTCGGATTCCTGCACACGGGAATTGATACTACTTTTTACTTGTTTTTCACCTTGTTGCGCCAAAACCAGAAATATCCCTGTTGAAAAGAGTAAGGAGAAAAAAGTCTTTTTGAACATGATGAGGAAATTATGGTAGTTGCAGATAAGACCCTGTCTGGTTAAAAGTGCCTTAAATATCTTTTGGGTAAGAACACCTGTCAGTTTGTATGGAACGGTTACAGGACAACTGCCAGGACAGGAAGCCCCAAACAATGCCTGTCAGGATCAGCGGTAGCTTTTAATACCTGTCAGGTAAAAAGCACCTGTCAGGGTTGCTGTCAAATTATTTAATCCCGTAATGATCCCGCAATATTTTGCCAAAGAGACTTCCCGGGAGGATATTTTTCAAAACAACGGCCAGTTTTTGCTCCAGGGAGGAGATGACGTACCGTTGTCCCGGATTTTTGCAAGCTACGATTTTGACCATTTTTTTTGCAAGCACCTCCGGCTTCCAGCCTTTGGACTCGTCATTTTCAATGATTCCGAGGGTTTTCTGAAATTGTGACTGATAGGGATCACCTTCACCGGTTGGGGAGAGAAATCCCCTGCGGTTGGCGGAATTGTTGGTGCGGAAGTCCCCCGGATTGATTACCACCACCTTGATGTTGAATTGCCTGACCTCCATGCGCAGTGCCTCACTGAATCCTTCGATGGCGAATTTTCCTGCCGAGTAGATCCCCTGGTAGGGAAGTCCCATCAGTCCGCCAATGGAGCCAAAATTGATGATGGTACCGCCTCCCTGTTTCCGCATCACAGGCAAAACCAGTTGGGTGAGTTGCACCAGTCCAAGAAAATTGGTATGCATCTGGAGCCGGATGGTTTCAAAGGGGAGCGTTTCGATGGGTCCTCCCGTATGCATTCCGGCATTGTTGATGAGTACATCAATCCGTCCTTCATTCCGGAGGACTGTCTCAACGGCAGAAGAAATCGATAGACTGTCTGTTAAATCCATGGTCAGCACTTTGACCTGCGGATCCGTATTTCCCGCTTTGCGAACTGTACCGTAAACCGTATGGCCCGCTTCGGCAAGAAGCGAAGCTGTCTCTTTTCCGAAACCGGAGGAGATGCCAGTGAGGAGAATGATTTTTTTCATAGAAAGTGACTAAAGTGACTAATGTGACTAGAGTGACTAAAGAGCCTAAAGTACATTCAGGGCGAAAACGGTCCTTCGGTGACCCGAAAAGGCAGGATTAAAAAATCAGGACAATATTCCCAGTTGTTTGGCAGCTGCCGTAATTTTGTCAATCGAGATATCTACCTGTTCTTTGGTATGAGTCGCCATCAGGGAATACCTGATCAGGCTATCCTCTTTTGGTACACCGGGAGAGACGACGGGATTCACGAAGATGCCTTTCTCAAGCAGTAGCTTTGTTAGCATCAGCGCCTTGATGTCGTCGCGAATGAACAAGGGGATGATGGGGGATTCGGATTTCCCGGTATCGAAACCGGCTGCCTTAAATCCCTTCAAGGCATAATTGGTGATGTCCCACAGGTGTTTGATTCTTTCCGGCTCGGACTCCATGATGTCCAATGCTGCCAAAACAGTTGCGGCAGCCGACGGAGTCATACTCGCACTGAAGATGAGCGAGCGGGAACTGTGTTTGATGAAATTGATGGTGTCTTTGTCGGAGGCGATGAACCCACCCAGTGAGGCAAATGATTTCGAGAAAGTACCCATGATGAGGTCGACCTGATCGGTCAGTCCAAAATGGGAAGCGGTTCCTGAACCATTTTTACCGATGACTCCCAGCGAGTGGGCATCATCGACCATAATGGTTGCATTGTATTTTTTGGCAAGTTTGACAATTTCGGGTAATTTGACAATGTCCCCTTCCATCGAAAATATTCCGTCCACAACAATCAGTTTCAGGCTATCGGGAGTACAGTGTTTCAGTTTACCTTCGAGCGACTTCATGTCGTTGTGCGCAAACTTCAATACCCTGGAGAAGGAGAGGCGGCTGCCTTCGATGATGGAGGCGTGATCCAGTTCGTCCAGCAAGAGGTGGTCGTTGCGGCCGGTCAATACGGAAACGACTCCAAGGTTCACCTGAAATCCGGTACTGAAACAGAGTGCACCCTCTTTGCCTGTAAATTTTGCCAGTCGCTCTTCCAACTCGATGTGAATATCCAGCGTCCCGTTTAAAAAACGTGACCCAGCACAACCGGTTCCATATTTGTCAATGGCTTTTTTGGCCGCTTCTTTAATTTTTGGATGATTGGTCAGACCCAGATAGCTGTTCGATCCAAACATCAATACTTTCTTGCCGTCGATGGTAACTTCGGTATCCTGATCCGATTCTATGACCCTGAAATAGGGATAGATGCCGGCTTCAATGATTTTCCTCGGAAGATCAAATTTTGATAGTTTTTCCTGTAAAATTCCCACTTTTTATAACTATAAAGTTAGTTTTGAGTCGCCAAATATAACAAAAATGAAAAGTGAATCTAACAATTACATTTTTCTTTCGAAAATTTGGTCGATTTATTAGGCTTATTTATTTTCGTTCTTTATTACAATTTGATGGTTTTTGTCAAATTTCCAGCCTTTCTGGAATGATAACTGACCGTTATTTCACCCTTACCTTCCACCAGAAACTGGTATTCAGAAAAGCCGTAACTGGGGACCGATGTGTAGATAGTTTCGGGTTTGTGTTCCTGGTAGCTGATCTTGTTGTTCCACAGATCCGTTATTTTACCCGAAGCAACGACTTTGGCTCCTGTAATCTTTAAAATATCCGGTGTATACAGTTTGGTACTGATGGATTTGTAGGACATGGTTGGAAGACCCTTGTCATTTTTGAGCCTTACCCTCACCTGGTGAAGATTTGTGCCGATCTCCTTCACTTCGAATACATCGAGACTGATTTCGGGAGTCTGTTCCGCAGCATAAAGTACCACCATGGCATTTCTATGTACCAGTTCCTGAAGCATGAAAGGGTGAGGAAGCCGTGAACTCATTTTTACCCAGCCACCAATCTCAATGTCCCCATAGGTGGGATGTTTAAAGGGTTTCCAAGGTTTGTAAAGCTCATTCAGTCCGAGATAGTCGTTGAATTTGACCAGTTCCCGGGTCTCATCAGGATTGCCTCCCCTTCTGGAACTGCTCTCCGCATCGGTCGGAGGAGGTACGGGCTTGTTAACATTGTCCCGGTAGGTCTCCTGACTTCTCATGAACAATTCACCGACGAAAGTGTAGGAACCTTCCAGATTGAACATGTGTGAATCGGTGTCGCCAAAAGTATCGTAAAGATCGTACGAGGGCTCGTAAACGGTGCCGGGCGTTATTTTTGTGGCATTCTTGCCGATGATGTCATAAACTGCAACATCTCTCGGATCAACCTTCTCCTCCTTGATGGATGGTGCCCTTAACCAGAGTCCGCCGGAGTTGTGAAAAGCAAAATTTACGATGATGTTTGGCCGTTGATGAATGTAAGCCGCAATGGCCTTCACGCCCAATGCCTGAAGCGGAAAATCACCCGCACCGCTCTGAACGTAATTGGGCTGCCAGTCATAACCCCAGTTTCTGTTGGCATCGAAATAGCCCTCTCCGTCTTCGTTGATTTTGCCGTCGCCATCGTTGTCGATACCCTCCTCGCCCAACAGGGTCCATTCGCCCTTCTCACCGGGTTTGATGGGGATCATCAGCCTGCTGTCCTCCGGATCTGTTTTGTAGTTGCCAAGAGGGTCTTTGATGCGCATCATGCAAATGTTGCCATCGCCATCGAGGTCATCCGGTCCGTCTTCGTCCACGAGGCCATCCCTGTCATCGTCCTTTGGAATGTGGACACTGCGGCCCGAACTAGGTGTTTGCGGGTCGCTGAAGAAATGTGCTCTTCCATCCACATTGACGACAGGCAGGATGTAATAGGCGTTTTTATCCAGCACTTTGGTGATTTTTTCATTTTCACCATATTTGGTCAGGAGCATGTTGGCAAAATAGAGGCATACTTCACCAGCCTGTATCTCGTTGCCGTGAATGTTCCCGTCGACATAAACCCCTGGTTTGGAGAGTGCCTCTCCTGTTTTCGGATTGTTGATGGTGAGGGCATAAATCTCCCTGCCTTCCTCACTCTTTCCTACCATATCCAGTCTGGTGAGTTGGGGAAATGTACTGTGCAACAGTTTGAGTGCTTCCACCACATCGTCATAGGTATAATAGCGGTCAAAACGGAGCGGGATTTCAATTTTTCCCTTGTTTTCAGCTAACCGCATTGAAGGTCAGCAGGAAGAGGGCGAGTCCTATGAATAGCTTTCTCATGATTAACCTCCGATCTTGATTTGTTTGACTGTTGTACCAAAAACAGGCGATTCAATGTGTACAGTTAGAACACTGTTTTTATCTGTTTTGATGGTCCAGGTTAGTTTTTTTACCTGATTTCCACCGATATCAGGAAGGGAGGTACGTTTGTATCCCTCCATAAATTGAAGGTTCTTCCCCTCAATAATCACCATTACCGGTGCAGGCTGCTTGTTTCTGGAACCCATGGCCGTTGGATAGGGTAGCACACCCTTGTTTTCAATAAAAACTTCAAGTTTGTATACCCCGGCTCCCAGATCGGTAATTTTTTCCTGCATCAGCTGGAGATCGGGTAATTTTTTGGAAAGGTTCAGCAACCAGGGCAATTGCATCCGGCACAGGGAATCTATTTGTGATGCAGGCGGTGTAGAGGCAACAAAAGGAGCAATGCCTCCAATTTCAACTTTCCCCAGGGTGGGATGGATGAAGGGTTGCCATTTGACAAACCCGTTTCCATTTAGTTTCTTGTCAATGTAGGCGAGGATGGTCTTTTCCCTGTCATCACCCTCCGTCATTCTGGCTGTGGCCTCCCTGAAACCTGCTTCACGTGTTCTCGCCTCCGTTGGCGGTTTGGGTGGAGTAAAAAGGTTCATGCTGAAGGAGGGTACGCCCACATGGTAATAGGCCCACAACTCAAATGAGCCATCCTTGTCAGGTTCGGCAGCCATCCTGTCTGTGGAGAATCCTTTTGACTTCAGAAAGGATTTGTACTTCTCTGAGAGATCGGTGTAAAATTTCAGGTCCTCATCCAAAGGATTGACAGACGCACCCAGTCCCAGCATCTCTGTCACCGTCTCCGCATTGATCTCGCGACCGGCTCTGCTGGGGAAATTGGATTTGAACATCTCCACAATCTCGTTCATGGAATAGGTTTTTTCGGGATCGGCACCGATTCGGGTGGCAAAACGCGCCGGTACCTTCAGACTCTCCATGTTGACCCCACCTTTCCTGCCTCCTCTTGGTGGAGCCATGCAGAAATCGGAGGTACCCAGGGTGAATATCATCGAGATCTCCGGATGACCAAAAACGAACTTCATCACACCATAGGTCTCGGGTGCTTCACCGGGCCATAATCCGGTATCCCTGGCATTTGATTTGAAAAGATGGGGGAAGTTGATGCCTACATTGATGCCTCCCGGACCGTCTTCATTGATCTCTCCGTCTCCATCGTTGTCCAGACCCTCCGGATAAATCTTGTATTTTCCCCTTTCACCCTTGGATGGATCGGCCCTCACCATGAGCCGGGGGTCCTTGTCTGAAATCAGGTAGGTTCCTTCCGGATCTTCCACCCGCATCATGGTAATAAATCCATCTCCATTCAGATCATCGGGTCCATCTTCATTGATCTGATCATCCTTGTCGTCGTTCACTTCAGCGTCGTTGACAGTACGTTCCCATTTCACACTGGAGAAAAATCCACTGGTGGCATCCGGATTGGGAAGCGGCAATATGAACCATTTTACCTTGCCGGTATATTTGGCCGAATCCAACAACATATTGGCCAGATAGAGGGCTCCTTCCGTGGAAAGGGGCGTTTTCCCTTCAAAATTCGCCCCGACAAAAATGGCCGGGACATTTTTTAGACCTTTGCCAATCTCCAGCACAAATACGGGTTCACCGCCCGGACTCACCGCAATCTTGTGCAGGGTCGTTCTTTCCCCTCCCTTGGACATCAATGCACTAAGGGCTTTTTGGACTTCTGCATTGTTTTTGTAATGGTCGAATGAAACGCCTTTTTGTGCCTGAAGATCGGAAAAACTGAACAGGATCGAAAGCATCAACAGGCAGCCTGACAATGTTCTTATCATCTGGATTTGGTTAGAATGGAAAAATAGCGAAATGTTTGATCAATTGAGTGTGAAAGTAAAAGATAATTTTTAAATATTAGGTCAATTATCTTTTTTTTTAACTGAAATTAGGTCCACATCAACAAGGTAACCTGACCGTCTGTTTTCATCACCGGGATTGATTTGCAAGGCATTGCAAGAGCCAAATACTTTTTTGCAAGTAAAAAGGCAAAAGTCAGTCAAAAAAAACCGTGAAAAACTGACTTGTTTTTCACGGAGAAGGATTATTTGTTTGGCTGATTCGGCGTTCGAAGATTTACCTCCAGCCATTTGTTGATCAACTGGAGTCCGTTTTGTGCCGAACTGTCGTTTGGTCGGATGATGAGCGCCTGCTGAAAAAGAATCTTGGCGTCCGCGTGGCTGTTGTTGTAAAGTTTAGCCCAGGCCAGCATGATCACGGAATCATAATCCAAAGGGTAAAGATTGACCACTTTTTCGAATAGGGCCGTTGCAGACCTGAAATCTTTCCTGTTGTAATAAATCACACCCAACCAGTAGTTGGCAGTGGTGTTCAATGGATCCACCTTCAATATTTCGTTGTATTGCTCTTTAACCTTTTCCCAGTTTTCGATGGCACTGAGTGGTTTGACACAGCCCAATCGTGCTTCAATGGCATAGGGTTTTAGCGCAATGGCCTTCTTGTAATAGGAAATGGATTCACTGTACTGTTTGGCCAGGTAGTTGAGCCATCCCAGTCGGATGTTGGCAATGTAATCCTCCTCCTGGTAAATGGGTTTCATTTCATTGATGGCCTGAATGTAATTATTTTGATTTTCAGCAATATAGCTTTTACTGAAGGCGGATTGCAACTCGGTAATGTTCTGGGCCTGCAGCGAAAAAGCCGTCAGAAAGAGTGCCGCTGTTAACAAGGTTCTTTTTAAAGTTTCCATTTTAATCCTCCTGAATATGAATATTGATAATATAAGTTATTGACACTACTGGACTCTGTCTTTTGCTGGTCGAAGGTGAAATTTCCGATGACAGAAAGGTGCCTGCCCCAAAAATAAACCAGCGACAAGCCCGTTCTGAAGACGGACGGATCCAGGGCATTGTACACGTAGAGTGAATTATAGGTGCTGTAATTTTTTAGATTGCCTAGTGTTATGTTGCCCTCTGCCCATAAATTTCTACTGCACTTCAGTCCTGCAGTTTCTGCCAAAATTGTTCTGAAAGCAGCACTCTCATACAAACCGCATATGGCACTGTTTAGATAGAGATTTGCCTTTCCAGGGATAACAATACCCGCCTGTATGCCTGTTTGGTAGGTGGCAGCCAGCGTGGTATTCAGAAGGGAAGTATTTGCCTCAACGTTAAATCTGTTCCACTGCGCAGCCACTCCAATAAACCCCATGTTTCCCGGATAGGAGATACTTGCCGCATTGGATGCCAGATGGTGGTAAGCAGCTTTGACCTGCCAGATCGGCGAAAGGCTCCATTTGACCAGCGCCAGGTATTCCGGCTGACGGGTTAATTCGTTGTTGATGGTCTGTTCGTAATGGGAAAATGCCTGGTAAAGCGAGATTCCGTAGCCCAGATCGCTGTTGATGCCAAACCTGTAATAAACCTGATTGGAGCGGCTGGTCGTCTGGTTCGTTTTCAGATTGAATTCCGTGTCAATCATTCCGACAGGATTAATGCGATTGATCCCCAATTTGGCGGCCACTTCTGCGGGCAGGTTTCCGGCATACAACCTCGTACCTGCCGCACCGCTGTTCAGGGCGGCATAGTAAAGGTATTCGCGGGTAAGTTCATCCGCGTAGTCATATTCGAGCGCTTTCTCGTACTGAATTTTTGCAGAGGTATAATCTCCTGTGACGAAAAAGGCATATCCTGCGCGTTGCCGCATCAACTTCGAATCTATCTCCTGTTTGAAGGCCTTCAGCATCAATGCCTTCAAGTTGCTCCAATCCCCTTTCTGAAAATAGTTGTAGGAGAGGCTGTCTGCCTGCTGAAAGCTCAACTTGTCCTGTGAAAAGGACAAAGCCGGCAAAAAAAGAAAGAGTAGCACTAAATATTTGTACATGTTGCTTCTATTTTTAATTTTTTTCGGCTGAAGGTAAATTTCTCTATGCGATTGTCGTTGAGAAGGATGGATCCCGTACTCTCCTGCCGAATTTTTCCAAAAACCGAACTTTCAATTCTGGAACGAAGCGTCAAAGTCTGAGGTTGATAAAAATTGTCGCTCTCCGATTGAGTCATCGAATAATTGACCATTATACGGTTCGCAAACGGTGCGATAAAATCGTAGAGCCAGATGAGCCAGTTTTTGTTTCGAATGGCGTTCAAAGGCAAAACATCCCTGATTTCAAGGTTCTTGTGGTATCCGAGCAATACTTTAAAGGCCGTGAGGTAGAAGTAGTGCAGCAATGAATTTTTATTGCCATAAAAAGTGGTAAAATAAAACATGGTGCCGTCATTTACATAATAAGCGGCGCACTTTGAGTGGCTACAATAGAGATAATTGTAATTTAGGGCATCTGTATATGCCTCCCATTGTTCGCTCTTCACGGTTCCATTTTCGTCGGTGTAGCTGAATTTAAGAACCGTATTTGGCTGAATGTCAAATGATTTTTTCAACAAGGCGTGGGTTTGGACATCCGAAATAATCTCTCCTTCGGCAGGATATTTAAAGGAGGAAATCCGGGGACGGTTGTTGACCGATTTCAGGTAATAGGCAAAAGGATAATTCAGTGTTTTGGAACCGGTTTTGGGAGAGGATTGTACCTGAAAATGAAGATGTGGCTGAGGTGAACGACCCGAATTTCCACAATTGGCGAGTACATCCCCCCGCTTTACGTGATCACCTTTGGCTACCCTGAAACTTCCCTTCCGCAGATGCGACAATTGCGTATATAGGCCGGGAAGATGACGGATGGTGATGCTGTTGCCCCAATTGTTTATGGCATCAGATTGTCCGATCTCATTGTCATCCAAATGGTTGGTTACCTCCTCTACAATGCCGTCCGCCGGAGCCAAGACAGGTTTGTTGTAGCAATGGTAATCTTCACAGCGTAATCCATCAGAGGCATAGCTTTTCATCTCTTCGTCCAGCAACATAAAATCATAGGCTTTGCTCCATTCTCCCTTGTGGGTAAATGAGCCATCATAACCCTGGCTTACAATCCACTCTCCCCAAAAGGGCAAGTGCAATGGATAATACAAAAGTTGTGCCAATCTTATGCTGTTGTTTGTGTAACTGTAAAGATTGATTTCGGGGGAATAAGTTTGAATGGGCGTTAGCACCAAACCCCTGAAATTGGTGCGCATTTTCAGGAAGTAGAGGAAAAGAATGACGACGACCGAAAAGGGAAGCGAAAAAACGGGTAGCTGAATGATTCCAAACAGTTTGGTCATAAAAAGCAGCACCAGCGTGGTCAGGGGAACGAGTAAAAAGGTCCAGAGGTAAGATTTGAAGGAGGGTATGACGAAGAATCCGCCAATGGCCAGGGCCGTCATGATGTAGTTGGCCCCAATGTTGTAATAGGAAAATCCGGTTGTTTCCGATCCTGTAAAAGAGGCAAAAAGGTAGGCGGTCAGAAACCCAAGAATGGAAAGCGAAAAGGCGATTCTGGAGCTGATGAGTAACAGTATGGCAATCAACAACCCTGAGAGTAGGTTGTTCTGAAAGAAGATGGAACTCAGCGATCTCAGATAGGTATCAGCCATGTTGTTGATGGAAAAGCCATTGATGGCCTGGAGGAAGTTGACCAGCTGACTTCCGCCCATGGCATAGGCATTGTTGATCCAGTAGATGTTTCTTTGCGTAAGACCAAGGTTTTCAAAAGTAGAGGAGGGGAGAACAATCAGCCAGAAGCCGATAATAAATGGAATGCTCAGGTGCGGCAATCCATATCTGCCCAAAAATCCTGTCAGGGTCACAGATAAGATGAGTGTAAGCAGGACGGCTAGAAACAAAAGCGTGAAATAACAATGCCCGGATCAAAGAAGGTTCCCATTCCAAGTCCTATCAGCAAGGCATTGAAACTCAATAACCCTTTGCGAAGTTGTTCCTTGTCAAATCCCATGGAATGGGCAATAAGGACTGTCGAAAGGATTGCGAACAACCCGCTCAATCCGGCATAGAAATTGAAAAAGGTAAGAACCAGCATACCAGTCGCAAACAACTTGTTGTCCAGAAAAAAAATTATGGAATAACTGTTTAGCGTCGCTGGCAGTAGCTCCTCTTTGAGTATGGTCAGGTGTCTGTTAGATGGGCATGGGCGGACAGCTGTTTGGATGTTGGTGGATGAAAGTTCTTATTTTTCCGTATTTCTGGTCATTGGATTGATTTGCAGGTGTTCCGGCAACCGCTCTTGAGCCTCAATGGTTTCCAAAGTTTCCGCCCTCCTGATCAGTCGCGGATGGCTCTCCTGATCCAGAAGCACCACATTGGGGCGCAGGGTGATGAACTGCATCCATTGGGTCATGTTGTAGGCGCCAACCTTGTGCACCACCAGATGGTCCCCCTTGTTCAGCAGTGGAAGCGAAACATTGTCCCTGAGCACATCAATGTTCATGCAAAGAGGTCCATAAAGGGTGGTTTCTTCCGTGTATTGACCCCCTTCCTGAGCTGGTGAGACCTTGTGATCGTACCAGAAGGCAGTGAAAAGGGAGTTGACCCCTATGTCCAGAATGGTTGAACTGCGACCATCTGAAAGTCGTTTGTTGGCAAGTACCGTCCCGAGTAAGTATCCTGCATCGTCGATCAGAGCCCTGCCTGTCTCCAGAATCAACAGAGGCAACTCCTCCTTGCTGAATCCAAAACCAAGAATGACAGCTGTTATGGCGTCTGCAAACTGGTCGATGGTGGGAGCGGTATCGGTACCGGGAAGATAGGATCCTTTTAGCGTGTTCGTGGAGGGAAAGCCTCCTCCCAGATCCAGGTATTGCAGGGTCTTACCGTGTTTTTCACGGATACGCCAGGCCAGTTCGCAGAGTCTGGTGGTGGCAATGGCATAGGCATTGGTGTCCAGCATAAAAGTGCCGATGTGACAATGCAATCCTACCAGGTTGAGCCGGTCGCTGTCTACAATTTTGCAGATGGCATTCCAGGCTTGTCCATTTTCAAAGTTGAAACCAAAACGATCCCACCTGGGATAAACGCCCGTGTCCATGTTGACACGAATGGCAACTCTGGGCTTCAGTTGCAGATCCTCGCTTAATTTGATCAGGGTGTACAGCTCATCAAAATGATCGATGTGTATCAGCGAATCGTTGCGCACTGCAGTCCTCAATTGTTCCTCCGTTTTATCAGGACCATTGAAAATAATCATGTTCCCCTCGACACCATTGCCCAGTGCCTTCTCATATTCAAACCCAGATACTACCTCAGCCCACGATCCCTCCTGGTGAAAAATCCTGCAAACAGCGTTGAGGTAATTGGTCTTGTACGACCATGCAAATTGTACTTTTGGATACCTGGTCCTGAAAACTCTGGCCATATTCTGATAGCTTCGCCTGATCTGCTGTTCGGAGATCACAAACAGTGGCGAACCATATTCGCGGATCAGTTCTTTTACACCGGCACCTTCCAGATGGGATACCACCTCATTTCTGGATTGTGTTCCAAACTTGTTGACGAGGCCGGCATTCAGCTTTTTGATGATGGGTCTCTCGTATCTTAGCTTTTCCATTGGTTTGAAATTTTCTTCTTTTTAAAGTAGCGGCATTGACTTGCCGGGCTTGCCATCCAGAATCTTCTTTACAGTTCTCCTGTTCCCGATATCTGCTGAAATTTGCCCACATCGGTGATCAAATCCCAGGCATAGCGAACAAACATTTTCCCCACTACATAACTTTTGAATGAGTCTACCTCTTCACCAAGTGCCATCCTGACAAGGGCTGCAGGCTGGTTTTGACCAGCGGCTGCTGCCAGATATATCCAGGCAGGGAAACGTGGATTTACCTCCATGATGTACAAGGAGCCGGAGGTTGACTGCATAATTTCGAGCTCGCATCCGCCCCTCCATTTGGTGACCCTGATAAATTTTTGTGCCAGCTCCAGCAAAGCGCTGTCTTCGATCGTAATGCCTGCCCAGGCCTTTCCCTTCTCCGTGATGTAAAGTTTTCGCATGGGTACCGCGCTGATGGTATTGCCTTTTCCATCGCCTAAGGCCGCGATGTTGATTTCTGTTCCCTTGATGAATTTCTGGGCAATGATGGGCAATCCCCATTTCGCCTGTAACTGAAAAAAGGCCTTCTGTGCCTCCTCCAGGCTATTCGCAATGGTGGCGTCGTAATATTTCCCCTTGATGACCAGAGGATACTCCAACTCCTCCGCTGCCTTGCCAAGATCTGTGGGTTGATTTATGAGTCTGTCCTCGGGAACCATCAACTGGTTCTTTTCCCCAAACTTGTAAAGCACCGTCTTGTGCCTGGCTTCAAACTGCTCCATCTCCGGCAGGAATGTATGAATCCCTATCTGCTCGAGCTCTTCCCTCAATTTGATGAAACTGAACAGTTCTGCATCAAAATTAGGAATGATCAGGTCAATGTTTTCTATATGATGAATGTGCTTCAGTCTGGGTAAAAGGCTCTCCGTTCCTGACGAAGGATAGGGAATCTGATAGGTCTTGTCGACGAGTTCGTGCAGGTAGATTCCGGGTTCGAGTGCTTCGTAATTGAGGCCGATGATGCGCGTATCGAAATCCTGGGATTCCCTGATGCACCGAATGACTGCGACCCCGGGTCCCGGACTGTCGATGGCATTGAGCCCTGTTACGGCAATCACCAGTTTCTTTTTTAATATGTTGTTGGAAGAGATCATTTGGAATAGTCGTAGTGCTGGTTAATTTTTACTGATTTCCCTTTGTGGGTAAAAATGCCTGAATGCAAGGTGCCTAATGGGGATCATTTTCATAAATGCCAAAAGTGCCGTTTAATTCTCCAATAGATTGTGGTCTCTCAGTTGCGTGATGAAGTCATCGAGGTCTTTCTCAAACTGGTTCTTCTCCACCTCATACTTTGTACAAATCATCTCCATGATCTCGGTACGGGATTTGTCCTCCTTGAAACAGGATAAAATTTCCGTTCCTATCTGGTTGGAGGAGAACGAGTCGCCTGAGCCGGGATTGAAGATAAATCCAGTATCACTTGTCGCTATATTTTTTTTGAATTTCATAAATATGCGTGTTATTAGATTGAATATATAGCTGATATACAGTAATTTAAATATAAAACGTCTTGTCCAGAAATTTTTGGAAATTTTCCTTGTACTGTTCTCCTACCGGGATATAAATCTTTTCGTCAAAGATGATCCGGTTTCGTTCTATTATCCGAACCTGGGTGAGATTCACTATAAATGACCTGTGGACGCGCATAAACTGGTTTTCAGGCAACATCGACTCGATGTTTTTCATGCGCATCAGGGTCGTCAAAGGTTTCTCCTTGAGCAGGTGAATAATGATGTACTCGTTGGATCCTTCAATGTATTTGATGTCGGAAAGCAGGATTCGGATGAGCCTGTGCTCTGACTTGACAAAAAGGTAATCCAGTTGCGGTTGCACAACTTCGTTCGCCTGGTGCTTGATGTCAAACCAGGTCTTTGCCTTGTTGGAAGATTTTAAAAATGAAGCGTAACTGATTGGTTTCAGCAAATAGTCGAGTGCGTCTACCTGGAAGCCATCGATGGCATATTCGCTGTAGGCAGTGGTAAAGATGACAGGGATCTTGCGTTCAAGTGATTTCACGAAATCCAGCCCATTCAGGTCGGGCATGTTGATGTCTACAAAGAGCAGATCCACCTCACCTTCTCTGATAAACTGCAGGGCTTCAAAGGCATTTGAACACAGGGCGATGGTTTCAAAAAAAGGTGTTCTTTCCATGTAGGCACCTATCTGTTTCAGGGCCAGTGGTTCATCGTCAATGGCAACGCATTTGATTTTCATTTTGCTAAGCTTGTTTATATGAATAATGTCCAACGACTGTTCTTGTTCACCAGGTCAACCAACGGTACATGTTTTTGCCTGACTTTCTTTTTCTATCACTTTCATTCTATGGGAATACTTAAGTACACCTCGTATGCTGTCTCAGTTTCACGAATTTCAAACTGATGATTTTTCTCGAAAAGAAGTTCAAGGCTCTTTTTTATGTTGGCCAGTCCGATTCCCGAATAGCGGTTGCCAGTTCTGGAAACCTTTTGTTGTTTGCTGTTTTGAATGGTGCAGTTGAGCCTGCCTTCTGCAACATCAATTCGAAAATGGACGAAAGAGTCGTTCTGGTAACTAACTCCGTGTTTAAATGCATTCTCCAGCAATGAGATGAATAGCATCGGAGGAATTTGGAGGTCGGGGATTCCCTCCGGTACCTCCAGGGTGACTGAAACCTGTTTGGAAAAGCGAAGCTGCATCAGGGATATGTAACTCTCAATGAAACCTATCTCCCGCTTCAGACTGGTCTGCCCCTGCGTTGTGTCGTAGAGCAGGTAGCGCATCATGGTGGAGAGCCGGATCACTGCATCTTTGGCATCCTCGGCGTTCAAATCGATGAGCGAGTGAATGTTGTTAAGCGTATTCATGAAAAAGTGCGGACTAACCTGGTGACGCAGAAGGGCCAGTTCCGTTTTGAGTTGTTCCTTCTCCAGATCCTTGCGCCTGTCGTCTGCAATCAGCCACTGCCCAATCACTTTGAAGGTGGTGCTGCTGCCAACCACCAGGAAGGAGATGATCAGATTGGCGATGATAACCAGAGAAAGAGAGTTGTAATCTGTTCTTCGCTCGGGTTTAAAACCTATCGGGGCGGGCATTCCGGATCCCAGTTCCATGGGCATTCCGGAACCCAGATTCATCGGGGGCATCGTCAGTGGTGTTGGAAACAGGAGGGCATTCAGAAACAAACCTGCGACACACATGAATACAATGAGCGAAATGGCCGATAAAATGTAAGCTCTGTATTTTTGCTTGATCAGGTATCTGGGAATGAGAATTCCGATGTTAATCAGGAAAATCAGGAAGAACCCGAAAATTCGCAACCATTCTGAAAACAGTTTTTGCCAGTCGAGCGAACTGTATCCCCACTGGTTGAAAAACGGAATGGAGAAAATACCGATCCAGATCATTCCAAATAAGAGGAACTCAATTACCTGTATCTTGAATGTTTTGTTCATGTCTGATCAGCCTGTTGAAAGAATTGGAAACAAAGTTAAATTTCCATGCAGATAAACAGCCTGAAATCAGTAAAAAGCTCATTTACATCAGCAAAATGCCTATTTTTTCACGGCATTGGTTGAATGATGGTTGATCATACTTCCATCGTATTCCGGTTTCCGGATGCGAAAACAAGGTGTCAGCAGCAGTTGTTTTGGAAAATGGAACAAATTGAAGCAAGCCGGCTTCATCTCCCGTTAGGGAGCTCCTGCCCATTTCTTCAGATCCGACCCATTCAAATTCTGGCCTCGGGTTTCCGCAGAAATTTTAGGTACTCTTTCCTTCCAGATCCAATTTTTTCAGCTCAAGCAAGCAGCCGGGACACAAGCAATCTTCATAGTGTGAAGAGAGATGATCCAATAGCTTTTCTGAGACATCCACGTCAAAACAGGTGCAACTGCTTGTTCCCGTGCAACTGTGCATCCGGAGGCATCTTTCACACTCCTTGGGCTCGTATTTGACAAACATCGTTCAAAGGATGACGGGAAAGTTAAAAGAATATCTCGGTCCGGATGTTTTCCGGACTGATCTCCATTTTTTCGAGGTAATCCGTCACCTCATTGACCATGGCAGAATTTCCGCAGATATAGTAAACAGAATCTTTTCGTACCTCCCTGCCTTTCAGATAATCTGTCAATCGTCCGTCAAAATCACCTCCTGCCTCACGTGAGGTGCATAGTGTATAGCCTCCGGCTGGATAATCTGCGGCGTTGTAGGCTTCACTGAGATATTTTACCCCATGGATCACTTCACAGTCAAGCCCCGGATTGGAAAGGATCATGCTGTGAAAGGGTGAAATGCCCGTCCCCGTGGCGATAAAGGTAAAATGGTTCTTGTGGCTTAAACGGTTATCCCTCAAAACAAAGAACCCGAATGGACCCGAAACTTCCAGTTTGGTGCCAACTTTCAGGTATTTCAGCTCTTTTGAGATTTTTCCGTCAGTCACCTCTTTGATCAACAGATCCAGGTAGGGAGCCTCTTCCTGGCTGTAGATGGAATATTCCCTTGCCACGTTCTCTCCCGGGATGTTTAGCACGAGGTACTGTCCGGCCTTGAATTCCAGGTCGTTTTTTTCGATTCTCAGAATGTAGGTAGAATCGGTCAGATTGATAATATCCAAAATTTTGCCGTAGGCTATTTTTTTCATCTTTGAAAAGAAGGCTGTTTTTTTGTTGCGCATTTTGTTGGTTCTTGTAGCCACCAGTGGTTGTTGATGCATGGTATGAATTGGTATAATTGTTATGCGTTTATGTGTCTTGCTGCATGGTAGGAGGAGCGGACCAGCGGACTGCTTTCCACCATCCGGAATCCTTTTTCAAGGGCAACTTCCCGGTATTTGATAAAGATTTCGGGTCTGATAAATTCTTCCACTTTCAGGTGGTGTGCCGAAGGCTGAAGGTACTGCCCGATGGTCAATACCCTGCATCCTATACGCAACAGGTCGTCCATGGTTTCGAACACTTCCGCCTCCGTTTCTCCCAGTCCGACCATAATTCCCGATTTGGGAACGATTCCGGATGCTGCGATGATCTCCAAGACCCTGAGGCTTCTGTCGTAGCGGGCGATGTCCCTGACTCTTGGCGTGAGTCTCCTGACCGTTTCCAGGTTGTGCGAAATCACCTCCGGTTTGGATGTTACAATCTTGCCGATTAAATCCGCCTTTGCAAAAAAATCGGGGATCAGGGTTTCCATGGTGATGCCAGGGTTCAATTCACGGATGGTCCGGATGGTCAGGGCCCAGTAATCTGCGCCGCCGTCCTCCAGATCGTCCCGGGTGACGGAGGTGAGCACACAGTGTTTTATCCTGAGTGACCGGATGGTCTCCGCCAACCGAAGTGGCTCGCCCGGATCTACCGGATCGGGTATCATATTTCTGACATCACAGAATCGGCAATTGCGCGTGCATTTCTCACCCAAAATCATGAAGCTGGCGGTAGAGGCTCCCCAGCATTCGGCCTTGTTAGGGCAGTTTCCGCTCACGCAGATGGTGTTGAGCTGCTGACCTCCGGCCAGATTTTTCAATGCAATGTAATTCTTGCCGGAGGGTAACGGTGTCTTCATCCAGGCAGGAAGTCTTTGGGTAGGTACCGGCATCTGTCAGATGATTAAGGTTAACAAAATGGCCAGGGCCAGTAAGGCATCTGTCAGTAGAACGGTGGCAATATTTTCGCCGAGGGCAGGAATCAGTTTATCAACATTCCCATAGTATTTTAAAGTCGTCCTTGTTGCCTTGAAAATAAGTGGCAGTGGAAGCAGTGCCAGTAAAAGCCAGTAGGAGGAGATCCCCAGCAACGGAAGTGCAAGGATCAGCATGAATGTAGCTGCCACTCCAACGGCATACAGGGAAGCTGCGTTTTTATATCCCAGTTTGATGACCAGGTGTTTTCTTCCACCCTTCCTGTCTGCTTCTGAATCCGGAAACTGATTGAGAAAAAGAAGCAGCGCAGTCAAGATGCCGGGAGGAATAGAGACAAGGATTACCTCTTCTGGAAGGAGCGTTCCAAAAGGTTGCCCGGGAGTGGCAGTCAGCGAAATAAAGGTTCCCAACACGACCAATGTTCCGAGCGTCAATCCTGAAAAAAGTTCTCCGAGCATCAGCTTCGTCAGCAATGGCGTGTAAAAGACGATGGAGAAGGCGCCTGTCAGCATGATCAGGAAGATGGTCCAATGCGCTGTGATTCCGAAATAGATGCCGATGGTGCCCGAAACGAGCAGGGTCAGGATGGCCGCAACCAGAACTTCTGAAGGTTTTGTGAATCCGGACTTCATCATGCCGCTGCCGCCGCTAAATGGAGTTCTGTTGGTATTTTTGTCGATACCTGTCAGGTGATCCGAATATTCATTGAACAGGTTGACAGAAGCATGCGCAGTGACGGTTCCAAAAATGATCAGAAATAGTTCAAACCATCTGATGGTGTGATTTGCAGGTAAATATTTATACGACAAGGCAATTCCGATCAATACGAGAAGCACTGCCAGGATCAGGAAATTGGCTCTGATCTGATTGAGCCAGACGACTAACTTATTTTGATTTTTCATGACGTAATTGAATTAAGTGGAACATTGGTGGTATGATTGGTTTTTAAATTTGTATCCGGGATAATTAAGGTATATGTGAGCTGATTCAAATTGAAATAGCGTTCTGCCCGGGACGGATGGCTGGTTATCGCCAGCATCTGGCCCCCCCCTCCCGAGCCACAGAGTTTTAGGTAAAAATCGCCTGACTCCAGGCCGTATTTTGCGTGCTTCACCATCATTTGAGGGATCATTCCCGTAAAATGCGTGAGCTGAAAATCTGCATATTTGATCAGGCAGTTTTCCAATGGTTCACAGTTTTCTGAGATTGCCACTGCAATAGTCTGATTGACAATTGGTACATATTCATTTTCAATTTTTCTCCGGTAGGATGGCTCCTCACAGTCGTGAAGAAATTTGGTGACGAGTTCTGCCGTATGGCCTGTGGAGGGGATATCCAGTAGATACAGGAAATGGGAAGAGAAGAAGGGCATCAGGTCCACTGCAGTAGCCACAGAAGGATTATTGCCGAAAAGAACAGCTTTTTTCAGATACGAGGTCAGTGGGTCAATGCCCGAACTGGTCCCATGGAAGAAGGATTCCATCGCAGCGAGTCTGCTTTTGAGGGTGAGGAAGTCGAGCGGTTGGCTGTTTGAAACATATCTGTCGTAAAGTGCAGCTGTGAGGGCCCCGGAACTGCCCAACCCAAATCCGTAAGGAATGGTGGAATCAAAAATTAACCCTTTCTGAACCTCTTCACCAAATAGTCTCAACTGAAGAAAACGATACTTTTCCGGATGATTCTGCAGGAAACCGCACATGCTTTTTAACTCCTCGCTGGATCTTTGTTCACCTTCGGAAAAATGGTGTAATGATTCATCCAACACCCTTAAATTTCCGCCAAAGCGGGCGTATGGGATCGAAAGTGCCTGTGCCTCCAAAAGAACACCATACTCACCGAAAAGGATAATCTTGGCAGGATAATTCATGTCAGTTTGCAAATTTTTCTGTCAATAATTTTGGTCCGGCACCTATTTTGTCATCCAGATAACTACCTTTCTCGCAGTAGGGCAGCAGTTTTTCCTTCACAAAGGGGATGACCAGTTCACGCTGGTCCTCAAAATGGATCAGATGAACATTGGGACCAGCATCCAGGGTGAAAAAGAGATTCAATCCCGTTTGATCCCTGAATTGTTTGATCTCCCTTATGATGTGAAGCGTTTCAGGCTGCAGCAGCATTCCGTCTGTGTGTGAACTGATCAGCAGGGCGTGCAGAGACAGTGCTTCGAGTTCGGCAATGGCAGCCAATCTCCGGTAGTCGTTTTCCTGAATTGCCCCAATCAGTTCTTGCAGATTGCTGATTGCCTGCACCCGACGGCCTTTCCGGTAGGGGTGCTCCTTCATCAGGGAATGACCTTTGCTGCTGGAAATTCGCTTTTCTGCCGAGTCGACTATCAATATCAGGTCGTGCATCCTGTTGATGTGGCTCTCATCTGGCAACAGGAATCTTGTGGCAAATAGATCGGAAGATCCCTGGATAAAAGGAGTGGCTCCCCAACTTGCCATCCCACCGTACACGGAACGGCAGGCACTTCCGGATCCCAGCCGCGCAATGCCGGAAGCGCGGCGGTAAAAAACATCCGTTTCCAAAGTTTTTTCCGAAACCCACTCTTCAAAACTTACCAGACAAAGTGCCATGGCCGCCATGGAGGAGGCAGAGGAGGCAATTCCCGACGAATGCGGAAAGTTGTTTTCACTGTGAAATACCATTCTGTAGTGGGAAAGGAAGGGCAACTCGGCGAGGAGGGAAGTCAGAAATTGCAACATCTTCCGCTGAAAATTCTCCTGAACTTCTCCGGGAAAGTTGTACTCCATGGAAATAGCCTCCGATGAACCTCTCTTCTCAAGCAGCGTGAGGTAGGTAGTGGTGGAGGTATTTTCGAGGGAGATGCTCAGCGATGCATTGGCGGGGAGTTGATGTTCCCGCTTCCCCCAATATTTGATCAGGGCGATGTTGGAGGGTGCATTCCATCCAATCTGCTTCTCCTGACCGGATAATGTTGGGTACTCCTTTTTTGATGCTGTCGTTTTCATGGTCATACCAGTTCACTAAAATTAAAGAGCAGGTTGAAATTTCTGGCCTGAAAATAGTCACGAACATAATCCTGCGGTGCATCAGAGGCAGCAAGTACAAAGTCGCCTCCCCACGCTCCGAGTGATTTAACAGAGCCCGAAAAGTCTGGAAAAAGTGCCTCCCGGACCGGTATTTTGCGAAGTATTCTGCCTGTAATGGCTTCGTGCGCATCCATCAGACCTTGAAAATATTTCAGTGAACCGGCAGTAACCATTTCATTCGTGATGCCGGAAATAACATCAATTGTTCGTTCCGGAATTCCGGAGAGATCCAGCTCCTTCACACTCGTTCTGCTGTTTTGTTTTCTGTTGAGGTAGACAAAATAGAGCTGCTTGTGAAAGGCAGGATGGAAATTCGCAGTACTGAAATTGGGAATTTGTGACCTGGTTTCATAAAGAATGGGTCCATCGGATCTTGCACAGGCAATATCATAACCTGATCCGTTGAAGGTGAGGTTATTAAGTTCAAATGGATCGCAATCTGCCCACCAAGCAATATTTGAAACCAACGTACTGCTCGACCCAAATCCCCATTCAGGATGGAAATCCATGTCGGTCATCACATGGCTGGAATGATTCATATTTCTAAAATCTGGATTCAGGGAGGCTGCTGCCTGCAATATGCCTGACAGGGTATCGGATATCCGGCGGGAGGTAGTTTTCTTTACCCTGAAGTCGGGCAAAGTAAGGGTGGCAGAAAACCACGGTTTTCCATCTACCCTGGATTCCCAGGCTATGAGAGGTTCCGATTCTACTGATTCCGCAATCAGTCGTTGGGTGTATTTGAGTGGAAGCGCAAGCGACAAGGCACCCCGAAGCACCATGTACTCTCCGGAGATCATCAACTTGGCCCTTGATTCGAATATTTTTACCTGCGCGTGACTCATTGATGGTTTCTTATTTGTATCATGTGTTGCTCAACCGCCTCATAGTTTACCGTTTCAGAACCGAGTCTGGCACGAAGGATTTCCTTTTCCGAATCCGAAGCATTGAGTTGGTTCAGTATGTTGGAAAGGTGCATTTTCATGTGTCCCTCCTGAATGCCGCTAGTTATGAGGGAGGCTATGGCCGAAAAATTGCTTGCGAGACCCGAGGCAGCAACTATCATCATCAGCGAACGTGCATCCGGATGATTCATCATGGCAGATGCAAGGTTCACAACCGGATGCATGTGTGTAATTCCTCCCACTGTTCCCAAGGCCAGCGGCACCTCAAGGGTGTACCGGAAAAGGTCGTTGTCGAGTGAAAGGCTGGTCAGACTTTGGTAGGTTCCGCTCCTGGCAGCAAAGGCGTGGCCGGCTGCAGCGGTCGCTCTCAAATCATTGCCTGAAGCAAGAAGTACTGCGTCCATGCCATTGAAAATTCCTTTGTTGTGCGTCACCGCCCTGGCCACATCAATCTGGGCAATTTCCACGGCCTGTTTGAACTTCATGGCAAAGGCAAGGGGAGACAATGTGTTGCTCCAGCCTGTCAGTGCTGCAATGGGTGCCTCCACGAAGCAGGTAACCCGGCAGTCTGGCGTATAATTCGACAAGATGGACATCACAACTTCCGGTTTGCCATCTTCAGAAATTAATTCCTGAGCTGTTTGCAGGCAGAGGGCCATTTTTTCGAGACAACTGTTGATGAAATTGGCCCCCATGGCTTCAGCCGTTCCGAAGGAGACATCGACCTGGTAGTAATTTGGAAGTTCTTTCGTTTTATCCAGCAACACTATTTCCCGGATACCACCCCCACGACTCCTCATCCTTTGGGTGAGAGATTCTGCTGATTGAAGCAGTTTCATCTGAAGGGCAGGAAAGAGCATCCTGATTTTCGACGGATCTCCTTGCCAGAAAAAATGAACCTGCCCCTTTTTGGTGAGTGATTTGACAGTTGCCTCAAACCCTCCACGATCGGCCCAATATTTTGCTGCCTTTGAGGCAGCTGCAACTACAGAGCTCTCCTCCGTCGCATAGGGGACCAAATAGGAGGTCCCATTGATGACCATATTTGGAACAACGCCCATGGGTACTGGAAAGTTTCCGGTATAGTTTTCGATCATCTCCTCGAACATCACCTGCTGTCCAATTTGAGATGCATCAAAGCCATACAGGCTTGCTGCATTCGGGGCGGTCAAATGAGCATATTTAACGATGTAGTCAATGCGTTCTGCCCTGTCTAACTTTGAAAAGCCTGAAAAGTGTGCCATAGGTCTGCAATAATTTATGCTTGTTGCTATCTGAGTGTCAGGTAATTTTTTGCCATGCGGTAACCCTCCGTTTGACCAATCACAAATTGCCGCAATGTTTCGTAATCCCCCTGACTGTATTTTAGAAACATGGAGGCCTGTGCATAAACCGCCGGCATTACTGACTTTTCTGTCAGGTAATAACCATCCAGATAATCCCGGATGCCGCCCGAAATGATCAGTTGGTTGCAGTCAAATTTTTCACCCTGCCAGACCATGTTGTTGATCAGATCTACCATCTCTCCGGCATATACACCCACATGGATAAAAGGATTGTGTTTTGGATTCTCCCTCTTCTTCAATCTGCTGTTTTCAACTTTCGAAAAATTGGTGCCGCCAAAGGCCCCAAACTCGATCGCTGCAAGCGGGAGTTGCAACATACGCCGAATGCTTTGCGGACCGAAGCCTTGCCCAACCTCCTTGACAATAAGGGGAAAGTCAATCTTTTCAATCAGTTTTTCAATGGTTTCAACCGGAGGATGACGGATGATGTTTCCCTCCTTTTGGATCCACTCCTGCAACGGATTCACATGAACAATCAATCCGTCTGCCTGCAGTCTGTCGACCAGCCGTCTCAGTTTGTCTGTTTTGTTGACTTCGACCAACTCCTCCACCTGGGCAATCCCCAGATTGGCAAAAAGAGGTTGTTCATTGCCCACCAGGGGGCGAACGTTGAAATCTTCAAAGTAGGTGTCGTCCGAGAGCAACATTCTGCATGAACCCAACCCCATTCCCATCCCAAATTCCCGGCATGCCATGGCCAGGTTTCTGTTGATGGGCCCCGAGAGAGAGTGGCCCCCTGTCATGCTTGAAACCCAGACAGGAATTCTCATCATTTTGCCTGCGAAGGAGATCAGTTCCTGTTTTTCCGTAGGAAAAGCCGCAATCATTGGTTCATAATAGAAGCGTTGATCCAGTTCCCTGATGGTAGTCTGGGACTGAATAGCCAATTGGATGTGATCCGATTTTCGTTCCAGGATATCCTGGAAAACCTCTCTTACAGATTCGTCCGAATGCATCGGCTTTTCCGTTTTTTTCTGCATTGGATTTGTTAAATGTGACGTGAAATGACCATTTTCAGTATTTCTGAGGTTCCTTCCCCAATCTGGAGTAATCTTTGATCTCGGTAAAATCGTTCGATGTGATTCTCCCGCAGCAATCCATATGCCCCATGGATTTGAAGTGACTCATCAGCAACCTCCCTGGCAATCTCCGAACAATAAAGCTTTGAGATGGCAGCCTGTTTGGCAAACGGCAATCCTGCATCCTTCAGGCGGCAGGCATGGTAAAGTGTGTTTCTGGCCAGTTCAATTTTGGTGGCCATTTCAGCCAGTTTGAAAGAGATTGCCTGAAACTCTACCAGTGTCTTGCCGAATTGTTTCCTTTGTTTGGCATAACTGATGGCCATTTCAAAGGCGCCCTGAGCCAGTCCGAGTCCGATGGCTGCGATTGAGAGCCTTCCTGCATCCAGGGTAGAAAGCATGATCTTCATTCCTTCACCCCTGTTCCCAAGGAGATTGGCTTCCGGCACCAAGCAGTTGTCGAAGCTTAGCTTTCCGTTGTCAACGGCCCGCCACATCAGTTTTCCCTTGATGGGTGCAGTCTGGTACCCCGGAGTGGATCTGTCTACCAAAATGGCAGAGAGCTCCTTTTCTCCGTTTTTCAGATCCGTGATGGCTTGCAGGGTGATACCCGATGCGATCGGGGAGGAACTGTTGGTGATAAATAATTTGGACCCATTGATGATCCAGTTTCCATCTGTTAGCATGGCCCTTGTCTCTACCCCCTTGGCATCTGATCCTGCATTGGTTTCTGTCAGGCCAAACGCCCATGTTTTCTCTCCGGAACACAACCCTGGCAGCCACTTCAGCCTTTGTTCCTCTGTTCCATGGGTGTAAATTGGTGAGATACCCAGAGAGTTATGTGCTGCAACCGTTGCTGCTGGTGAACTGTCAATCCTTGCAATCTCTTCAATTGCTATGATGTACGAAAGGTAATCAAGCCCCTGACCGCCATAACTGGCAGGGAGGGTTATTCCAAAAAGTCCTGCATGACCCATTTGTCGTGCCAATTCCACGGGAAATTCCTCTTTTTCATCTTGCTCAAGGGCATAGGGTCCAACCACGGTTTCCGAAAAGGCCCTTATTTTTTCCCGGTAGGCAATGATCTTCGGACTCAATAATTCATTCATAATTCATCCTCCAAAAATATTAGGGGCATACGGTCTGTCACCTGTGTACCCACATTAACGGCAATTTTTTTTACTTTGGCATTCCTGTGCGAGAGCAACTGGTTCTCTGTCTTCATCGACTCAATGATCAACAGGACATCCCCTTTTTTGATCCTTTGATTTTCCCTGATGTGAATCTTCAGAATCTTTCCATGCAAAGGTGAATTGATCACCTCCGATCCCTGAGCTGGCGAATTATCTTCCTTCAGAGAAGTTTCCGGATAACTTTCCAAAACAGCGGGGAAGGCAATTTCATGCCTGGTATTTTCCATGCTGACACTTAACTTTCGCCCCATATTCACCACATAATGAAGCTCTTTCTGACTTTCCCTGACAGCAAGAACAAGGTTATTGGCTGATTTGGAGCAGATGGTCAGGCTGATTCTTTCTTCTTTCCATTCAAAAGCAAGGCTCGATTTGTTTATCGAAAACAAAGCTATGGAATGTAACTGCCCGTCTACGAGCAGAGGAATATTGCAGGTGGAATTCCGCCAGTGTCCCAGAAATTTCCAGGGATTTTTGGTGTCGGATTCGCCCTCCGCCAGGTAATTTTCCACCAGTGCCAGTCCGATCAGATAGGGAAGGTGGGTTGAATCCGGTTGCATCATTGCATCAGCAGTTAACTCCTGGTGTTGGTTGCTACAGAATTCAACCGTGTGATTGTTTCGCAGAAAAATGGTGTGTGTAAGAGTGGTTTCAAGATATTTTACGTTGGTTGCAGGACCGATGACATTCAACTCCCTGACACTTTCTGTCAGCTGCGAAATGGCACTGGCACGGTCTTCTCCCCAGGCAATCAACTTGAAAAGGAGCGGATCAAACTGATCGCGTGATTGCCCCAAACTGCCCAAATCAGCCTCTATTCGGATGTTTTTTTTCATTGGCAGATTTACCTTGCGAATGCCGGATGCGGAAGGCAAGAAATTTTGTGCAGGATCCTCCGCATAAATCCTTGCCTCGATGGCATGGCCACGGACAATTATCTCCTCCTGTGAAAATGAGAGCGGCAAACCTGATGCAATTGTCAGCTGTTCTGCCACCAGATCAATCCCTGTTATCAGTTCCGTAACGGCATGTTCCACCTGAATGCGTGGGTTCATCTCCATAAAATAGTGCTTTCCCCGCTCGTCAATCAGATATTCAACAGTGCCTGCTCCAGTGAAGTGAACGGCCCTGCCAATCCTGAGGGCAGAAGCGATCAGTTCGTTGCGCAAATCAGAAGAGAGGAAGGTGGCAGGGGCCTCCTCTACAAGTTTTTGGTGGTTTCGCTGGATGGAACAGTCACGCTCGAACAGGTGAACGATGTTTCCATTCTGGTCACCCAGCAATTGCACCTCCACATGACGTGCATTGGGAATGTATTGTTCTGCAAAAAGCGCGCCGTTGCCAAAATAGCTCTGCGCCATTCGTGAAGCTTGTTCCACCTCTTTTTGCAATTCTCCGGCATTGTTTACCACCTTCATTCCTTTCCCTCCACCGCCAAAAATTGCCTTGATAATCAGCGGAAAATTGATTTGAACAGGTAGTACGTGGAATCCGACTTCTATTTGATGACCGCGCGCAACAGGAATTCCCAATCCGGCCACCAGCTCTTTTGCTGCAGTTTTGTTCCCCATCAGGTGAAGCGTTTCCGGATCCGGACCGACAAACCGGACTCCATGCCGCAAACAAGCGGTTGCAAATTCTGGGCTTTCAGAGAGGAATCCGTATCCGGGATGGATGGCATCACAACCTGTAGATACCGCAATGTCAACCATCCTGTCGATGTTCAGAAAAGTCGCCTTCAAATCGTCGTGGCCAAGTGAAACACTCTCGTCTGCTGACTGGATATAGCTTGCTTCTCGTTCGGTTTCCAGGTATACGGCAACCGTCAGGATTCCCAACTTCCTGGCGGACCTGATGATGATTCGCAAGGCAATTTCACCCCTGTTGGCAACCAGCAATTTACGCAGGAGTGCCATCGAATGAACAGTTAAAGCGGGTATGTATTTTCAGTGCATTCATTGATTGATTGTCCATTTTGGTTTTCTCTTTTCAAGAAAAGCGGAAAATCCTTCCTGTGCTTCCGGAGAAATCCTGATGTTTGCCAGTATTTCAGGGATTTGTTCCATCTCCTGCGACCATCTTTTCAAAGCCAGATTGTTTACCAGTCGTTTGGAAGCCGAAATGGCCACTTGTCCGTTTTTCTGAATATTAGTTATCAACCCTCCCAGGAAAAGTTCCAGTGACTGAGATGAATCAAAGGTTTGATTGAGTAATCCATATCCGGCAGCCTCCGCACCACTGAAATCCCTGGCTGTAAATATCAACTCTTTCAGCAGGGAGGTTGGACATTTCAGCATCAGGTAAGGGGTGATGGAAGCTGCTGCCATGCCAACTCTGGTCTCACTCAGGGCAAACCTGGTCTCCTTCGTGCCATAGGCAAGATCGGCTGCAGCAACCAAGCCGTTCCCTCCACCGAAAACATTGCCGTGCACCGCCGCAACAACCACTTTGCTGCTACTGAAAATGGCTGCAAACAGGTCAGAGAGTTCCTTACTCTGTTTCAGGTTTTCTTTCGGATCCAGTGAAATGGAATTCTTCATTTCCCTGAGATCTGCCCCGGAGCAGAAGGAGAGCCCTTTTCCCCTGATGATGACCATCCGGATGTGCTGCATCTCCTCCAGATCTGTAAAAAATAGCAGGATCTCCCTGATCATGATGGTATCGAGTGCATTGTGAACCTCCGGCCGTGCAAGCCACAGGGTTACCACCGATCCGTTGAATTCGGCCTGAATGGTTTCAAAATGTTTCATTGGTTGGACAAAAATATTTTCAAATTAATTTCACCACAGAGTCTCCTACAGATTGGTCCTGAAAATTGTATTCAGGAGGAGGACTCGGGATGTGACGGGCCTTTTTTTGGCAGGATGGAACTCAGGAGGTGTACAATTCGGAACTGTCTATGTAGATCAGATATTCATCTATCAACTGTGCCTTCATCTTCCAGGTGCAGGAAAAAGGAAGCGCCAGGGTGGTATCGTTGTGCCGTGTGTAGGTAACTGTTCCGTTTACGAATATTACACTCCCGGTTTCCCAGTATTCCAGATTGGAGTGACGGATAGCTTTCAGACTCTTGAAAAATCCATCCACGAAGGCTTCAACCTCCCGGTTCCCGATTACAGCCGGATGATTGGCGAAGCGAAAAGAACCGTTTGGCGTCAGGAAGGAGGCAAATTTTGTGGCATTTGCCCGGTCGATGGATTGATATACTTCAGTTACAAATGATTTTAAGTCCATTGTGAATTGTTGTTTAAATGTTATGAGTGTACTGCTCCAAACTGTTTTGGAGTATATTTTCCGGCGGTGGCGATTGAAATGGCCAACCCTGCGATGGTTCGCGTATCTGCAGGATCAATGATTCCATCATCCCAGATCCTGGAGGTACTAAAATAGGCCGATCCCTCCTCCTCAAAACTTGCCAGAAGCCGATGGTCCTCATTTCCCTTGACGGCATTGAGAACATCCTGTGCCTGCTGACCGCCCATGACGCCAATTCTGGCATTTGGCCACATAAATAGAAAATCCGGGTCGTATCCACGACCGGCCATGGCATAATTGCCTGCACCAAATGATCCGCCGATCACGATGGTGATTTTGGGAACCTCTGCCCTCGAAACTGCATGTATCATCTTTGCTCCGTTTCGCACGAGCCCTTCATGTTCGTATTTTTTCCCTACAATGAATCCACTGATATTTTGCAAAAAGAGGATGGGGATTCGACGGGAATTGCAGAGTTCAATAAACTGGGCACCTTTCAGGGATGCTTCGGAAGTCAGAAAACCGTTGTTGGCCACAATCCCGGCAGGATAGCCAAAGATTTTGGCATACCCGGTGACGAGCGTTGTACCATAATTTTTTTTGAACTCCTCGAACTTGCTGCCATCTGCAATTCGGGCAATGATTTCGAATACATCGACGGGTTTCCTTATGTCAACGGGTGCCAGTCCATAAAGCTCTTTTTGATCGAAGATGGGATCCTCACTGATCGCCTGCTCAGCTGGGTGCCCTTCGTTGGAGGAGACCATTTCGAAAATATTTCTGCAAATCCGGATGGCGTCTGTTTCGTCCTCTGCCAGATGATCCGCCACGCCCGAAATACTGGTATGGATCACGGCTCCACCAAGGGCTTCTGCAGTCACAACTTCACCCGTTGCTGCTTTTACCAGCGGCGGACCACCAATGAAAATCGTACCTTGGTTCCTGACAATGATGGTCTCGTCACTCATCCCCGGAACATAGGCCCCACCAGCGGTACAAGAACCCATTACCAGGGAAATCTGCGGAATTCCTGCAGCAGACATTCTCGATTGGTTGTAAAAGATGCGGCCAAAACCGTCACGGTCAGGAAATACGGAGGATTGTTCCTGTAAAAAAATGCCACCGGAATCTACCAGATAGATGCAGGGTAGGTGGTGCTTCAAGGCGATCTCCTGTGCCCTGAGCTGCTTTTTTACGGTTTCCCGAATGTAGGTGCCTCCCTTGACCGTGGCATCGTTGGCTACAAGCATGCAGGTTTTGCCGTGAATCTTGCCGATGCCGGTAATGAGACCCGCCGAAGGAAACTGTTCGTCGTATTGTCCAAAGGCTGCCAGTACGGACAACTCCAAAAATGGAGTCCGCTCATCCAGCAGTAATTCAATTCTCTCCCGGGCAGCCATTTTGCCGCGTGAACGATGTCGAATTACGGAAGGTTCATTCTCCCGTCTGACCGCATTTCCCATCCTTGTACGGAAAGTTTCCATCACCGGCCTGTACGCTTCGACCCGTTCACTGAACTGCTCGCTGTTGGGCTCTATATTTGATGTCAGTTGTTTCAAAGTATTTTCTGCTTCAATTATTTTTTAGGCATTCAACCTGTGTTGCCATGCACTTTTTGCAGCCATTGGGCTGAAACCGTCGTTTTTTGCCGGACGATCCACTTGTTTGGATTGGATTGCCAAACAAAAAAATTACTTTATATCCTGAAGGACAGTTTTATAGGTAGAAATAATTGATTAAAATTTATTTAGACTTAATAATGATAAAGATAATCTTAAGTTTTGAAATCAAACCAACCGTTGCTTCATTTTTTTTGTGAAGCTGAAATGTTGGTAATCCCTGCCTGATCTGAATGACTGACTACTTGTTTTTTAAATAGTTATCAAAGTGAGCAATCATCGCAAGGCCGTTCACGTTTTCCGGATAGTTCGGTTGCAATTTGATTTTGGGGATCCTCCCTATTCCAGTACATCTTCGGTTGCTGTTAACTCAAAGAAATTCTGTAAAATTGTCAATGGTTCCTCCCGCTCTTCGTTAGATAGGGTGGAAATTGAGAATCCACATCCTGTCGCTTGATTTGGTTTTGGTCTGCGTCTGATGCTACTGTTAACTACTTACTGCTTATCCATGAGAAACAAAACGTGGCTGTTTTCATTTTTGATACTATTTACTGTCACCTGCAGCGCGAAGTCACCTGAGAAGCTGACTGGTTTTGTCAATCCGTTCATTGGGACCGGAGAGGACGGACATACTTTCCCGGGCGCCCTGGTTCCCTTTGGCATGGTTCAGCTGAGTCCCGACAACGGGGATCACGGCTACAACTGGTGCAGTGGCTACCATTACACCAGCAGCCATATTTCGGGATTCAGCCATACTCATTACAGCGGAACGGGTGCTGAGAGTCTTTGTGATATCTCTGTTTTTCCCTTCAGCGATGCACTGCCTGGCCGGGAGCCGGTCAACAGCGAGTTTTCCCACGGGGAGGAGATTGCCTCTCCCGGGTATTACGAGGTCTTTCTGAAGAGTTCCGGAATCAAGGCAGAGCTCACTGCCACCATTCATTGTGGTTTGCACAGGTATACTTTCCCTGCAGCAAAGAGCAGTTTCCTCAGAATCGATATTGGTTTTGGCAATGGTGCGGAGGCGCGTGTCGGACACAATGGAGATGAACCTCTGGAGTGTTATTTCAAGCAATTGGATGATCATACGGTGGTAGGTTTCAGGCGTTCCATGGGTTTTGTAGGGGAACGATGCGTCTATTTTGCCGCGCAAACGAGCAAACCGATCAGTGAAATCGCACTGTTTGCCGACAGTACAAGACTAAAATCAAGGATAGAGGCCGATGCAGTCAGGTTAAAAGGTTACCTTTCCTTTGAAGGAACCAGAGCAGGGGAGGAGTTGCTGGTCAAAGTTGCCATCAGCTCTGCCTCCATCGAGGGTGCCTATGCCGGGTTAAAAGAGGTTCCCGGTTTCGAATTTGAAACGGTCAGGTCGGCTGCGGAGGCAGTATGGGAAAGGGAACTGCAAAAATTGGTGGTCACCTCCGACGATAAAGCGTTCAAGGAAACTTTCTACACGGCCGTCTACCACAATTATTTTGCTCCGTTCAGGTACGATGATGCCCAGGGGAAATACACGGGTGCCGACAAAAAGATTTATGAGGGTCGTCACATTTATACGCTGGGCTCTCTCTGGGATACCTTCAGGGCTACGGCACCGCTCTATACTTTGACCCAAACCGAGCGCTTGCAGGACATCATCAACTCCTACCTGGCCTTTTACCGACAGCACGGGTTGCTTCCATCCTGGGAATTGTATTTCAACGAAGCCAATGTCATGCCAGGTTACCACGCGGTTCCGATCATCGCAGATGCGATGCTGAAGGGGGTGCAGGGTTTCGATTACAGGGCAGCATTTGAGGCGATGAAGACAACTGCCAATGAGGACATCAGGGAATCAGATTTCTACCGGAAATATGGGTATGTGCCGGATGATCTCGATCCCAGACAGCGAGGCGTGACCAAAACTGTGGAATACGCTTTCGACGACTGGTGCATTGCCCGTGTTGCGAAAAAATTGAATCTCACCGATGATTACAAGGAATTTATGAAGAGAAGCGGTTATTGGCAAAATGTCTTTGATGCCTCCTCCGGTTTTGTTCGTCCCAAAGATTCCAAAGGCCATTGGATGGTTCCATTCAATCCGGTCGAATCCATCGGCTTTCAGGAGGGGAATGCCTGGATCTATACCTGGTATGTTCCGCAGGATCTGAACGGACTCATTCGTGCAATGGGTGGAGACGTCAGTTTTGAAAACAAGCTGGATTCCCTCTACCATGGACCGCAAAAACCCAAACAGGAATACAGCAACGACGGCTATTACGGTCTTTCGGAATTCTCCAATGAACCCAGCCACCACGTGCCTTATCTTTATAACTATGTCGGTAAGCCCTGGAAGACGGCAGAAACTGTCAACACCATCCTGACGAAATTTTACAGCAACCAGACCAACGGGTTGTGCGGCAACGACGACTGCGGTCAGACCAGTGCCTGGTACGTGCTCAGTGCGGTCGGATTCTATCCTGTCAATCCCGCTGGCGGAGAGTACGTACTTGGTTCTCCATTGGCAGCAAAATCGGAATTCAAGCTTGGAAACGGGAATGTCTTCACCATCCGCGCTGAAAATCTGAGCCGTGAGAACATCTACATTCAAAAAGCAACACTGAAAGGAAAACCATATACCAAATCCTACCTCAAACATTCCGATATCCTGGCAGGTGGAGAACTCATCCTGTACATGGATTCGAAACCTTCCTTCGGTTGGGGGGTGAACCCGGAAGACAGACCAGGTAGCATGAAAAATGAAAAATAAAAATTGAAAAGGGATGGACGATAAGTACTATTTTAAGACGAAATTGAGAAGGTTGATTCTTCCATTGCTGCTCCTATTGGCAGGATCAGCTGCGAGCGCACAGCTGATCCCCTTTTATTCTGCTGCAAACGACAAGTATGGCTACAAGGATGCTTCCGGGAAGGAGGTGGTTGCACCCAAATACGACCTGGCCTATTCCTATAACGAAGGCCGAGCTGCCGTGCGACTGGCGGGGAAGTATGGATACCTCGATGAAAACGGCAACGAGGTGGTTGCACCCAAATACGATTTTACCTGGCATTTCATTGGCGGTTATGCCGCAGTGAAGTCAGGAAAACTGTTTGGATTCATCGATAAATCTGGCAAGGAGGTGATCCCCCCAAGATATGAGGAGGCCAATAATTTTCACGGCGCCTGCTGTTACAAGGGAATGGCGCACGTGAAAGAAAACGGTAAATGGAAAATCGTAAAACTCTGACCGCCGGAAGTGTTTATGGATTCATTCTGTTGAAGGCATTCTCCATCTCTTCCTGACTGGCTTTTACCATCATTGCACTCGTCCCGAAAGTTAGTTTGTTCTTTCCTTCTTTCAACTGCTGAAAGATGGTCTCAATGAATTCTGATACAGGCGGGAAACTATCGTGTAATCCTTTGCCCCCCAAATCGGTATTAAGGCCGGGAGGAATGATTTCAATCACTTCGATTCCTCTTTTCCCCAATAATTTAAAGAGGGAACTGTTGAAAGAGTGGAGGAAGGATTTGGTGGCACAATAAACAGGCGCATTGACCATCGGTACGAAAGCCAATCCCGAGGTAACGTTCATCACGGTAGTTAATTTGTCAAGTCTTAAAAATAGTGATGTCAGGTGAAGGGGTGCCTCCACATTGATGGCGATCTCCCGCCTGGCCTTCTCAAAAAAATCATCCTCATCGACTGAAATGCGTTGCTGAATGCCAGCATTGTTGATCAGCACATTCAGTTCACCATGGTTTTTGGCAATCCAGTCGACGAGAGCTATGCGCTGACCTTCATCCGTCAAATCCACCTCTTTGGTGAAAATGGTTGGAAATTTCTGCTTAGCTTCGGCCAGTACATCGGCTCTTCTTACCACAAACGATCACCTTATTTCCTTCCCTGACGAAGCGTTCTGTCAGTCCCAGTCCGATGCCCGTGGCTCCGCCTGTAATTAAAATTGTATTCCCTGATATTTTCATTTTGTATTTTCCTGAATTGAAGTTTATAATTTTGATTATGGGTGCAAATACTTGTCGGAATGTTCCCTGAACTCCTTCAAATCAATGACCCTGGCATACCTCCCATCTGTTAGGGTGGCCAGAATGGCTGTCTGCACATCGGCTGCCCTGACTGTTTTGTCACCGAATTTTACATCTCTGGTTGCACAGGCGTCCTGCACCACCGTACAGTTAAATCCATAATCGTGCGCGGCCCGTACGGCTCCTTCCAGACACATCTGCGTTTGCATGCCGATGATGACCAGTTCTGTCACCTGATTCAGCTTTAAATATTCCAGCAGATCCGTTTTATAGAAACAGTTCACCTCCTGCTTGGTGATTATCTTTTCTTCCGGTAGCGGAGTGACGGAGGAATGAATTTCAAATCCTTTTTTTGCCTGGTGCCGGATGTGAACGACCAATTGCTTCTGGTTCCTGAAAACTTGCAATACCTCTTTTGCTGCTTCGGCAGCGGATGCTGCATGTTCAAGTCCGGGTCCGTCTCCGGGGAAATAAAAATTCTGAATGTCTACGAGGAGCAGGGCTGTTTTCATATGGCCGGTATTTTGTTGTCCCATGGTGGTGTATGATACTAGCAGGATTGGCAGAAATAAAAATAGTTTAATCATGGCTGCAATCTTTGGAATTCAAAACGTGAATTTACAATTAATTTTTTCGACCCGTACTGATCAGTTAAACAGTATATCGTATCCATACCTAGCAATCATGATGGATACAATCACCAGGAAAACGATTCTTACGTAACTGTTCCCCTTCTTTAAGGCCATTCTGCTGCCGGCGAAATTCCCGGCAATGTTGCAAACAGACATGATCACAGCGATCCCCAGCATATAATTTCCCTGACGGACGAATACAAACAGGGCCGATACATTGGTCATGCAGTTGATGATCTTGGCATAGGCAGAGGCCACTACAAACTCAAATCCGAGGATCACCACAAACCCAAGTACAAAAAAACTTCCGGTTCCGGGTCCGAAGAATCCATCGTAAAATCCTACGATTAGTCCGATGAGAGATCCATACACCATCTGCCTGAGAAGAGGGATGGTCTTGGTCTGTTTGAATCCAAGCTCCTTCTTTGCAAAGGTGTAAATGGCAATCAGAATGAGAATGACAAGGACAATGGGTTTCAATGCCTTGACATTGATGTGGCTTACCGCACTCGCTCCCAAAAAGGAGGCAACAAATGCCGTGAGTGAAATGACCATCAGTAACCTGATGTTGAATTTTATCCTTTTCGAATATTGGTAGGCAGCAACGGAAGTTCCTGAGAGGGCTGCGATCTTGTTGGTGCCAAAAAGCGTTGGCAGGGGTGTGTCGTGAAACTGAATCAGCAGGGCAGGGAGCTGAATGAGTCCGCCACCGCCCACGGCGGCATCGATGAACCCTGCCACAAAAGCAAAGAGAGACAGCAGAAGCAGTGTCAGCAGGGAATAATCCGAAAACAGGTTCAACAGAAACGTCATCGATCGGGCTATTGCGATTCAGGGGGTGGATGATTTTGCCTCCAACTGAACCGGGATTTTCAACTGGCCCAAAAGTAATGCTAATTATGGCAGTTGCACTGCTTCTGCGTGTTTTTTGAAGTTGTTGAGGATGGCTTGCCATCCGCCTTTTTGCAACTCCGAAGGGTTGGTGTTTTCGGCTTCGAATATTTCTGTTACCCTCGTCCCTTCGACAGTTTCTTCAAAGCGGATATTTACCTTTCGATCATCTCCCAACGTAAATTCGATGAGTTCCAAGGGGAGAACCTTTGTATAAATGCCATAGAAGTCGAATCCAAAACTGCCATCCTTCGCCTCCATCCTGGTCAGGAAGCTGCCACCTATGCTTAGATCGTTTTCTGCTTTGGTGACATGCCAGTCATCGGATGCGAAGTACCATCGGAGGATATGCTCCGGTTTGGTCCAGCAGTCCCAGACAACAGCGCGAGGTCTCCTGACCTCCACAACTACCGTGATCGGTGAGCTTGATGCATTCCCCATTTCTCAGATTTTATTGGAATAATTAATCATTCATTCATTGTAGCCGGCAATTGCAGTTCCATCGTCACCAGTGCCTACTGCCGAAAGTGCATCCGAGTGCTTTTGTCCTTTGGCAACATGAGGACCATGCACACGGATCAGTTGATAGCAGAAGCGGGCCTTGCCATATCAAAAAGTAAAACCTGCCCGGTGTTTCGTGGATGTTCACACAGGGACACACTTTCCGTTTTGTTCTTTTTAATTGCCATACATTACGTTTAAACGCATGTTTGGTTTCTGTCAGGACAAGTTTTTTCCCAAGTGAGCACATCTTCAGCCAAGGAGTGAGACCACTCATTCCAGTGTTTGTTACCAGGCATAAATCGCTTGTCACCACGCAAAAATGGCTTGTCACCATCAAGAAATGACCTGTCACCACGCAAAAATGGCTTGTCACCATCGAAAAATGACCTGTCACCACGCAAAAATGGCTTGTCACCATCGAAAAATGACCTGTCACCACGCATAAATGGCTTGTCACCATCGAAAAATGACCTGTCACCACGCATAAATTGCTTGTCACCGTCGAAAAATGACCTGTCACCAAACAGAAATTGCTTGTTACGGGAGGGTTCGAAAGTGTTCAAAAAACTGTGTCTGTGGAATGAAACAGATTTTATTAAAAGCAGTAAAAATGTATCATCTGGATTTCCAAATTAAAAATCATCAGGCATATGAGAACAATGGTACTAATGGCCCTCCTTCTGCTGCTGGTATTGCCGGCAACTGCCCAGACTGTGCAAAGCGAATATGACCCGGCCCTTGCCAAGTCGCTGGGAGCAGACGAATATGGCATGAAATGGTATGTAATGGCCATACTGAAAACTGGAAGCAACGACCTGAAAGATTCTGTACAAAGAGCCGCTTTGTTTGCAGGACACCTCAAGAACATCGGCCGACTGGCAGAAATGGGGAAGTTGGTGGTGGCTGGTCCCTTTGGGAAGAACGACATGTCCTTCCGGGGAATCTTTATCCTGAATGTTTCCACGCTGGAGGAGGCAGGGGAGCTGTTGCAATCCGATCCCACCATCAGGGAAAAGGTGCTGAAGGCCGAACTGTTCAAATGGTACGGTTCCGCAGCACTGCCGGAATACCTCAAATTTCAGAAAAAGATTCAAAGATCAAAGATTCAGTGACGTGTTTCGCCTGGCACCCTTGATCTGTTTACGCTCTGCCAAACAACCTGGTCAGTTCGAGCAACTTATTCCCAAGGGCAGGTTTGAGTTGATCCTGTTTCATGCGCCAGATCCAGTTGCCTTTGATGGTCCCGGGCGTGTTGGTCCGGGCGTTGGAGGCGAGACCGAGAATGTCCTGCATCGGCAGGATGGCCAGTTGGGCAACAGACTCCTCTGCCTTCCTGATAAGCTGCCAGACCGCTGCATCTTCTACCCCAAGATATTTGTCGACCGTTGTTTTCTCCTCTTTTGTCAGGGATTGCAGCCAGCCTGCGGTCGTATTGTTGTCGTGCGTTCCGGTATAAACTACGAAATCTGAAGTATAGTTGTGGGGCAGATGGGTGTTGTCGGCCTCATCGGAGAAGGCAAACTGGAGCACCTTCATCCCCGGCAGGGCATATTTTTCCCGAAGCTGACCGACCTCATCCGTGATTAAACCCAGGTCTTCAGCGACGATGGGCAGCGATCCGACCTGTTGTTGCAGGAGCGAGAGCATCTCGTCCCCGTTGGCTTTCATCCAGCTACCATTGATGGCAGTTTTTTCTCCAGCCGGGATGGCCCAAAAAGATTCGAGCCCCCTGAAATGATCTATCCGAATGAAATCAAATAATCTGAGATTGAAATGCAATCTGGCCATCCACCATTCGTACCCCCTTTGTTTCATTTTGTCCCAATCAAACAAGGGATTCCCCCAAAGTTGTCCTGTCTCGCTGAAGTAGTCGGGCGGAACTCCTCCAACCAGCGTTGGCTGCCGCTTTTTATCCAGTAAAAAGAGCGATTGGTTGCTCCATACATCCGAACTGTTGAAGGCAACGTAGAGCGGGATATCACCGAACAGGAGGATGCCCTTTCCGTTGGCGTATCGCTTGAGGGAAAACCATTGCTCAAAAAAGAGGAATTGCAGGAAACGGCTGTATTGGATGGTCTCTTGGTAGCGCAGGGTATAATCAGCAAGCGTTGCTTCGTTGCGTTGTTGCAGCTCCTCCTCCCAAAGCGTCCAGTCTTTTCCCGGGAGATGCGTTCTGCAGGCATCAAAGAGTGACCACGACTCCAGCCACCACCAGTGCTGGTCCCAGAATTGGTGGTATTCGGCTTTCTCAAATCCATTTTTGGCTACAAATCCTTCAAAGGCTGCCTTCAAGAGTTTTTCCCGGTAGGGGATCACTTTTTTGAAATCTATTTTACCTGCAGGGAAAGCCGGTGGATCGTTCAGTAGTTCGGCCGGGAGGTAGCCCTGGCTGACCAGCAGGTCCGGATCAATCAAATCCGGATTTCCTGCGAAGGCCGAATAGGATTGGTAGGGGGAGTGGCTCCAGTCGGTAGGTCCAAGCGGGAGCATTTGCCAGACGCTTTGACCGGAGGCGCTGAGCCAATCGACGAACTTGAAGGCTTCGGCGCCCAGTGACCCGATGCCGTATTTCCCCGGTAGGGAGGATGGATGAAACAACACGCCTGAGGCTCTTTTTTTAGCGATCATCGAATGAAAGTTGGTAGGTGACGAGGTTTAAACTGAACGGTCAATTGCAGAAACAGCAGGATCTTTTGTGCAATCGATGAGCGACCAACCAAGGATGGTCTTCAGCAAATCAAACTCACATGTTCCGTTCCGTTTCAATTTATTTTCAAATATTTCAATGCCCAAAAGTAAAAGTAATTTCCAATAGCTAAAAAATGTTCAGGCCGGTAACAAAATATAATTCAGTTCGTAAGATATTGTGAATGTTTATAATCATTCTAAATAAATTACATCATGAAAAATTTACTATTCATCTTATTCTTGTTAGTTATGGAAAACACAGCATTTGGCCAGTTTAGCCAGGAACCTTTACCATACGCCTTCGATGCGCTGGAGCCCTCCATTGACAAGGCTACCATGGAGATCCATTACGGGAAACACCACAAGGCTTATGTCGACAATTTAAACAAATTTGTGGCAGGAACTCCTCAGGAGAAGATGTCACTGTTGGATCTTCAGAAGTCGGTAACGGCTGAAACTCCCGCAGCCATTCGCAACAATGGTGGCGGAGTCTGGAACCACACCTTTTATTTCAATGGAATGGCGCCCAAAGCAGGAGGTGAGCCAAAGGGAGCACTGGGTGAAGCCATCAAGGCGACCTGGGGCAGTTTCGATCATTTCAAGGAGGAGTTCAAGAAGGCAGCCCTGGGCAGGTTTGGATCCGGATGGGTCTGGCTGACTGTGGTGAACGGGAAACTGGTGATTCATTCAACGGCCAACCAGGACAATCCACTGATGCAGGTTTCTGAAGTAAAGGGAACGCCTGTACTGAGCCTTGATGTTTGGGAACATGCTTATTATCTCAAGTATCAAAACAAACGTGCCGATTATGCGGATGCCTATTGGAACGTAGTCAACTGGGAAAGAGCGAATGAGTTGTATGGCAAAGCAGTGAAATAATTTTCGATTTTGGACTTGGGATTGACGGTGATAAGCATTTGCGATGCAAGCATAGATCTCAGAGCCAATTAAAAAGAAGAAATCCTTTGAAGTTCCCAATCGAAAATAGAATATTAGAAATCCAAATTTAAAAAGAGAGGCCGTTCACAGTTAAGTGAACGGCCCTCTTTTTTTATCTATCTGATCAGGCTGGTGCCTGAAGGATGATTACTGCAATTTGAAGCTAATCGGAACGGTATAGGAAACCCTGACCGGAACACCACGCTGTTTGCCTGGTTTCCATTTCGGCAGGGTTGAAACGACCCTTAAAGCTTCAGCATCGAGGGAAGCATCGACACCCCTGGCAATTTTGGCATTCGAAACAGAGCCGTCCTTGTTTACCACGAAGGTAACGAAAACTTTACCCTGGATTCCGTTTTCCTGGGCTACCGTCGGATAGACGATGGCCTTGCCGATGAATGTACGAAGAGCGAGTTCACCGCCGGGGAATTCCGGCATCTCCTCAACGACAACAAATACCTGTTGTTCCTCTTTTTCCTGTACCTCTTCCTGCTTTTGTTCCACTACTTCCACAACCTCCTTGTTGACGGTGGTAGAAACCTGCTCGTCGGAGATCAGCAACTTGCTTTGATCTTCAACTTTAACAGAGTCAACAACGACAGGGGCAACATATTTAACCACTGTTTGTTGCTCGCTTGGTGGCGGTGGTGGCGGCGGTGGCGGCGGTGGTGCTTCTTCTTTTTGAAGGTCGTTTGCCATTTCAGCAATTACTTCATTGGCATCCCTCAATTTGTGTTTGGCCTGGTTACTCGCCCGGATATAGGGAACAATAATTATTGTAGAAAGGACAATGATACCAATCAGCGTAGAGATGAGAACAACACGGTTGTACTTTTTCCGCAACTGATACGCTCCATATTCCTTGTTTCTATTTTCGAAGACTATGTCATCGAAAGTGGGAATGAACTGTTTATCTATTACCATACGTGTTGAACTTTATTTGTGAGCTGTAGGTGAAGAAGTTAACGGGACTCCGAGCGCGCGTTCAACCATATTGTCTTCGATCCAGTTGATGTCTGTGATAATGTACCGGGCAATTCCTACAATAGACATCTCGTCAATGATATCGACAAGGTTCTTGTATTTAGATTTCTTGTAGAATTTGATCAATACAATAGGGCCAGTATCGTCATCTGTTTTGAGTTTACGAATGGCTGACCGCAAGGAATCCTGTTTGATGTTAATCTTCCCTGTAATGACATCTTGCTGGAACTGTTCAATCTTTTTGAAGAGAGCCCTGTTCCTGTCCAGCAGAACCTGTCTGATTCCGGTGGCACTGAAGTTCGTTTCCTGTAATGGTACGAGCGCGGCAGCATCTGCCTTACCAGGATACCAGTATACTTTGTTGTTCGGACCCAGTATGATGTTGAGGGTACGGCTGTCCGCAATCTTCGGTGGTTCGACTTTTTCGTTTTTCTTGATCTTCTCAGGTAAAACGATTTCCATCACCTTCGGTTTGCTAAAAGCAGTCGTCAGCATGAAGAACGTGATCAGCAGACACATAAGGTCCACCATCGGCGTCATATCAATGTGGGTAGAATGTTTCTTAGGTTTCTTCTTTCCGCCCTTGTGTTTTTCTTCTTGTATAATTTCTGCCATAATACTACTTTTTAGCGTCTACTACTTCAACCTTCTCAAGGGTGGTTACCAGGCTGAACCTGTTCACATTTTTATCCTGAAGAATATCCAGCACTTTTTTGACGATCGGATAATCTGCATTGCTGTCACCTTTTATCAGGGCTTTTACAGCCGGATTGACCTGGCGGGCAAAAAGCACCCACATGGCCAACTGATTATCGAGTGAATCAATTGGAATTCCTTTTTCGTACAGTGCCCTTTCCTTGGGATCTTTGGCAGCAAGAAACGATTTCAGGTTTTTGATGTCTACACCAAATGAAGAGCTGTATTTCTCAAATTTCCGAAGTTCTTGCGAGGTGAATTCGATGTTGTATCTCTTGCCCATTTCCTGCAGGATTTTGGGTCTAAAGTGCAAGATCGTATCCGGACCATTGTCTATGTTGAAGAAAACCCTGTTGTCGGCCGACAATACCATGGTCATGATATTGGCATCCGGGGAGGGTGTTTCCGAAACAGATAATGGTGTATCGATAGGAGCTGGTTCTGATGGCCTCATGGTTGCCGTCAACATGAAAAATGTGAGCAGCAGCGAAAAAAGGTCCACCAACGGGGTCATATCGATATGGGGTGACTTACTTGGTAATTTAATCTTTGGCATGCGATAATATTAAATTTTTTAAAAACCAAAAGAATTAAACCCAGACAATTATTTTCTGATAGATGCTGCAAATGTCTGAGTAAGGCTGAAGCCTGCTTCATCAATTCTGAAAGTGAAACCGTCAATTTTTGATGAAAAATAGTTGTAGAAAATGATGGCAAGTGTTGAGCCTGTAATACCGAATGCCGTGTTGATCAAAGCTTCAGAGATACCAGTTGCCAATGCAAGTGCGTCAGGAGCACCAGCTTGTGCAAGGGCAGCGAAAGCGCGGATCATACCAAGTACTGTACCGATCAAACCGATCAAAACCGAGATCGAAGCAAGAGTTGACAAAATCACCATGTTTTTTGACAACATTGGGAGTTCAAGAGCAGAAGCTTCTTCCAAAGCCTGTTTCATGGAAGTGATCTTTTGGTCTTTTTCCAAAGATTTGTCATTTTCAAGGTCCCTGTAACGAAGCAAGCCTGCTTTGACTACATTGGCCAATGAACCTTTCTGGTTGTCACAAACTTTGATTGCATCTTCAATCTTATCCTTGGATGTCAATGTCTGGATGTCAGCAACAAAAGAGTCGAGGCTGTTTTTACCTTTAACCCTGTTCAAAGTGATAGATCTTTCGATTACAAAGATAAGGAGAGTCAGAACACAGGTCATCAAAATAGGAACAATTGGACCTCCTTTGTAAATAATACCCATGTAATTGCCTGGGAGAGCTGCACCTTTTGGGTTTCCTCCTTCGAAGTTAACAGGGCTACCCATAACATTGGCGTATAAAATGTACGCGAATAAAAATGCAATTAGAATTGCACCTGTTGCAAAAAGTGACTCGAACACTTTTTTGAATGAACCTGAATTTTTACTCATTTTTTTAATTGTTTTCGTGGTTAAATAAAACTTATTTGAATCTCTATTTTTCTTCTGTTGATTCCTTGTTGATTATTTGCTTAGTGTAGCATTGTAAACCCTGGTTTTTGTTACAGTAATTTCAATGGTCTTGAAATCTTTTGCACCAATTACCAGTGTGGTTGAAGATTCGGGCATGGTAAACCTGTATTCGCCCTTGGCATTGGTCCAGGCCTCTGCAGCCGTATCTTTTACCCTGACCGAGGCTCCTACGATCGGTTGACCGGAACTATCCTTGATGATACCGGATATTTCGTTTGGATTGGCCTTAGGCTTGGCACTTGCCTGAACGGACTGAATGTACTGGATGGATTGTTTGGCCTGGGGATTTCCGGCATCCAATCCGAGAATTTTGTTGTAATATTCGATGGCCCTGTTGTACTCACCGGCGGAGGTATACAACGTAGCCATGGAACTGTAGGCTTTGATGACAATGTCTTTGTTGTTTGGATTCAGGTTGGCCATGCGGTTGTAGTAAGCTTTTGCCAACTCATAATTGTCTGACTGCAGGGCATTGTATCCCAGGTAGCGAAGGGCATCGTAGATTTCATTGAAATTCTTGACAGAATCGGCAGATGCTTTGGCAAGCAGCGCTGTAAATTTTTGTTTTGCGACTCCCTGTTTGGCGTCCGGATCCTTGGCCGAGGCATTGTTTGCTGCCCAAAGATAGGCAGGCAAATAATCAGGATATTTGGTCATGGTCTGGTTGAAAATGTCATCTGCCTTGTCGAACTCCTTGCCCTGGTAGTAAGCCTTCCCAATCTGTAGCATGTTCTCTTCAGAATCTTTTCCCTTGGCAATCAATCTTTTCCAGGTTTCGGCTGCATCTGCATAATGTTTGTGCATGTAATGGGAGTTGGCTTTTTCCTGAATCAGGCTGGCATCCTCCTCACCGAAGGTAATGGCTTTTTCATAGGCTTCATAGGCTTTTGCCAACTCTTTCTCTACGGCATCTACGCCAGTCTGGAGTTCTGCCACTTTGGCTGCAAGCGGAGCTTCATTCACCTTGTCTTTCTCTTTGGCTGCACCCTTCAGTGACTCATTTTTTTCCTTCGCCTTGGCGAGTTCAGCATTGGCTTTGTCGAGTTCTCCCAGCATTTTTGGGAAACCGGCATTCTTCTTCATCAGGATACGGGCCAAATAGATGTAATCTTTCTTCAGAATTCTGTCTGTAGGCAAAGTTTCGAAGAGTTTGTTCATGTAAGCGAGTGCCTGAACATAGTTCCCTGATTCGTAGCTGGAGTAGCCCGCTATCCTGTTCAAATAGGTTCTGGATTTGTCGACGGCAAATATGTCTTCAACATTCTTGATAACCTCCGTATAGTTTTTGGAATAGAACAAGGCGTTTACGTACCTGATCTTGGCCGGGATGTTCTGATTGGTCAGTTTCAGGTATGTTTCAAAATAATCCTTTGAATCCTTGAACCTGGCAGCCATTGAATAGAGCTGTCCCAGTTCGCGGTAGGCAGGTGCGTAGTTTTTGTCGAGGGCAATGGCCTGCTCATAATAGGGGATGGCTGCCTGCAAATTCTTGCCTTTGAAATAGATGCTGCCGATTTTCATGTTTGCCATCGGTGATTTCACATCGATTTCCTGTGCCTTGTTGTAATTTTTGATGGCGAGTGAGCCATTGTTGACAAGCAGGTAGAGGTCGCCTGCAATGATATAGATCTCTCCGTTCTTTTGGTCGATGTTGAGTGCCTCCCGGATATAGGGCATGGCCTGAGTGGTATCAACCTTTGTCAAAGACGATGTAGGATTCTGCCAGTTTTGCCAGGGTATAGGCATACTCCTGGGGATTTGGGATTTTTGATACCTTCTTGTAGGGGAGCAGGAAGCTTTTTGCCTTGGCCCTCATGGAGGCGGCTGTTTGCTGGTCACCTGAATAAGAGGCTACCTTTGCCAGGCCAACATAGTTCAGCGGATCGTTCGGATTCAGCGCAATTCCCTTTTCAAACTGAGTCTTTGCCTCAGCCGAAATGACCTTCAGTGAGTTGGAAATAGAATCTGAAAAGAAGTTCATCAGAATGTTTTCCCCCAAACGGTAATACACCTTGCTGGAGGGAGCACTCTTGACCAATCCCTGGAGAATCTGGTCTGCTTTGTCGTATTGCTCATTGTTTGTAGCAGTGATTGCTTCGTCTATCGTTTGTGCCCTTAACCCGGCGACACTGCAAAGCATCATCAGCACCAGGATTACAGTAGCTCTTTTAAAAAAACAATGTATCATTTTAGAAATATATTAAAATTACTTTTTAAGCTGAATCAAACGTATTGGCATAGTCGCCGGCACAAGCCCTGACTTGAGGACGATTCTTTGTCCCTGTTCGGCGGCAAACCACGATATAAATCCGGAACCCAGTCCCCTGAAGCTCTCCCTTGAAACGAGGTTGACCTTTCTGGTAAAGGGGTAGGTCTTGTCATAAATGGATCCCTGTACCGGAAGAAAGTAGGAGCCGGGATCCAGTACTTTGTTCGAAATGGCTGCGATTTTAATCTTATCTGAGTAGGAGCGACTGGTGGAGTCCTGTTTGTTCCCGATCCAGTTGATGCTTACCAAGCCAATGGCGCTCTTGTTCTTCGTAACGTAATCGATGACCTCCTCATTGCTCTTCACGGAATAAAAATTGGGGGGCAACTGGGCTCCGAGGTCAAATTGCTCCTTGAAATAGCGGATGTTGGCAGATTTTTCGTTGTCGAAAACGGCTACCATTTTGCCTAGTTTGGAGGTGGAATTGATCTCCTTCCAGTCTGTCAGCTTTCCCTTGAACAGATCACTGACGTTTTGGTATGTCAGCAATGAGTCCATGTTTTCCTTGTTAAGCACCAGCGCAATAGCGTCATAGGCGACAGCCGTTGTGCGCACGATGGTCTGCGCACCAAGAAGCACCTGTTTTTGTTGCTCAGAGGGCTCCCAGGAGCTAACTACCACTTTGACGGAGTCTTTCAGAAATGCACTCACCAAATCCTTCTCCGGAAGGAAAGTTAGGAGTGATGTGTGCATACTTGTAAATGGAGGTAAAAGTGCCGATTTCCGCCTCCACAATAGGCTGAAAGGAGTCATCCGCCAAAATGCGAATGTTTCCGCGCGTTGGAGTTTCTGTAATTTCGGAAGCTTTGTGGTTAGCACACTGAATGCCAATCATTAAAAGCATCATTGCTCCGCTGATTACATACCCAATCGACTTCAAATCCTGTTTTTTTGAAGACTGTCTCACTAATTTAGTTACAAGTGGTTAAAATTTCGTTGCAATAATAATAAATCAAATTTGTTATAGGGCAATATTTTATAACATTCTTATTTTTTTTTTGGATGAACCATTTAAATTTCAAATTAGAACAGTACAAAATACTTGTAAAATTTAGATTGAATTTAAATAAAATTCGGAATAGGTTGTTCAAGATACCCGGAGTCGATTTTACTCCTCCTCTTCTTCAAAAAAATTCTCCCTGATCTTCTGGTACGAAAGCACGATCCTGTAGCATCCGTAAAGTAACAAAGGAACTGCAAAGATGACCTTCAGCGTTTTTTCTGCATTCACGGCATCAGTGAATAAAAGTACGGAGGCCAATCCAAAGTAGAAAAAAATCATCAATGTTCCAACGATGGTCATTACTTTGTCGTAGAGTCTTCTGGTGCTCATTCTATTCATTCTAATGGTTTTCAAATGGCTGGTAGTTGCGAACCACCGGACTTTGCTTCGTCATGTTACTGTTTCGTCCTTCACAGTAGTATCCTGCCGGACATTTTCAACTTATTTAATTGGATGTAAATATACAAAATTTGTTGACAAATTCTATTTTAACCAACGGTTTAACCACTCAAAGAAGACACGTTGCCAAAGGATACCGTTCTGAGCCTGAAGTATCCAGTGATTTTCTTCAGGGAAAAGAAGCAGTTCAGCCGGAATGTTTTTTAGGCGGGCCGAATTGAAAGCGCCCATCCCCTGGGTATAAGGTATTCTGTAATCCCGCTCCCCGTGAATGACCAGCAGGGGGGTGTCCCAATTCTGCACCAGTTTGTGCGGAGAGAAATTCTGATAGGTATTTTGTGCCACTGCGTTCTTCTTGTCCCAGTAGGAGCCGCCGTTGTCCCAGTTGACAAACCACATCTCTTCGGTCGTGGAATACATGGCCTCCAGGTTAAAGATGCCGCTGTGTGAAATGAATGCCTTGAACCTGCCGTTGTGGATGCCAGCCAGGTAATAGATGGAATAACCGCCGTAACTAGCACCTACGGCACCCAGCCTGTTTTTGTCGACATAAGGTTCTGCTGCCAGTGTGTCAATAGCAGTCAGATAATCCTTCATGTTCTGGCCGCCATAGTCGCCAGAGATCTCTTCGTTCCATTTTTGGCCAAAGCCGGGCAATCCCCTTCTGTTCGGAGCAATGATGATGTAGTTGTTGGCAGCCATCATCTGGAAATTCCAGCGGTAGGACCAGAACTGACTGACGGTACTCTGCGGTCCGCCTTCACAGTAAAGCAATGCCGCATACTTCTTTTTCGGATCGAAATGAGGCGGATAGATGACCCAGGCGCGCATTTTTTGGTTGTCGGTGGTGGTGATCCACCTGCTTTTCACTTCACCGAGTGTCAACTGATCCAGGATCCCTTTGTTGACGGTTGTCAAAGCTTTGTCCTGTCCGGTTTTTGGATCCACCAGATACAATTCGGCGGGCTGTGACATGGAGACCCTGGAGGCTACCAGCTTATCCCCGGCGAGGGTAATGCTCTGGTAGTTGTGTATTCCATTGGTGATCCTGGTGATTTTTTTTGTAGCAAGGTCAAGTTTGAAGATTTCATCGGTGGCCTGGATATCTGAAATAAACCAGATGGTTTTGCTGTCGGCCGACCAGGTAAGGCTCTGGACATTTTGATCAAAGCCCGCTGTGACATCCTCTTTTTTACCTGTTGCCAGGTCGGCCACGAACAGCCTCAGCTTATCCGCTTCATAGCCATCTCTTTCCATACTTTCCCAGGCGATTTTCTTGCCGTCGGGAGAAAAGACCGGATTCTGGTCGTATCCCATCATTCCCTCTGTCAGATTGGACGTAGTGCCTTTTTCAAGATTGTAAAGGTAGATGTCAGAATTGGTGGAAAGGGCATAATCCTTGCCGGCTTTTTTCTTGCAGGTATAGGCAATGGTTTTGCTGTCTGCACTCCAGGCGATCTGTTCCGTCCCGCCGTTGGGTTTCATAGGTGCATCAAATCTTTCACCGGGTTGAAGGTCCTTACCTTCAGTCAAACCTGCAGCGGAATAATTGGCCACAAATAGGTGTTGATAGGTTCCGTCGCTCCAGGTATCCCAGTGGCGGTACATGATGTCGTTGTATAGGCGCGCATCGGCGAGAGGGAGATCGGGGTATTTGTCGTGAACGTCGTTGTCAATTTTTACATTGGCAATGTAGAGGATGTGCTTTTGATCGGGCGAATATTTGAATCCTGAGATGCCGTCCTTTACTTTCGATATTTGTACCGGGGCTGAGCCGTCCGGATTGATCTCCCAGAGCTGAGGCTCACCGGAAAGTGTTGAGATGTATCCGATTTTTTTCCCGTCAGGACGCCAAATGGCCTCAGATTCCTTTTCTGGCGTATCTGTGATCCGGGTGCTTTTCCCCCCTTCTGCAGGAACCAGGTAGAGATCCCGGTAGGATTTGTTCTCCTTGATGTTGAAACAGGTCACATCGTACAACACCTGTTTGCCATCCGGAGAGACATTGGCAGAGCCAATACGGCCGAAAGTCCAGAGTACTTCGGGTGTCATCAGGTCTGAGCCCAGTTTGGGGGTTTCCGGCAGAAAATTCTTTTTAACCGGCTGATTGTTTGCAGGATGACCCGCTGAACCAAGGGCGGAAACAGCAAGTAATAGAAGGAGCGCTAAAAAAGTCTTCATGGAATTAATATTTGCTTTTGTTTGACGGAAGGAATTTGCAAGGTGTCTCATCCTTTTGATTGTTGAATGTCAACTCCCGCACCGGCTATTCCTGATTTTTTTCGTAAAAATAGTATGAATTGACCGGAAGGCAATGATAAAGTGCATGGTTTCTGCAACAAAAAATAATTCATTTCACCTGAAATCCGGTTACCCGGAAGGAAGATTATACCCTGTGATGGCAGATTGATTCTTTCCGCAATAAAAAATGTTGGTATCTTCGTTGAACAATTGCCACCTGCCATTTTTCAGTTGCCTGCAGATTCGGTTTCTGAATATTGGCGTACAACGCTTGTATTGGCCAGAAGTAATTTTGGTGATTTGGGCCTTGGAAAAGTTGGCTGAGTTTTCGAACAGAACCCTATCAGCATGGAACGTGCCTTTTTGGAAACCATATTTCTCTGTGGAATTGCCCTCATGGCTCTTCTCCAGCTCTATTACTTTCAGAATTTTGATGCAGACAGAAAAATCTTGAATGCCCAAAAGAAGAAACGCATGTTCCTCTATCTCCTTTTTGCGGGCATTCAGGTAATTCCTTTTGTCTACATCTTTTCCATTGATTTTGGTGCAACGGATTATCATTTCTGGAAGTGGCTTGCGCTGCCTGTTTTTTTGTTGTTTTTGTTCTGCCTGTGGCTTTTTGTCAAGGGGATGACTGATCTGGGAAGATGGTGGGTCCCCGGACAGGAATTGAAGGAAGATCTTGAACTGGTCACGACCGGCGCCTACCGTTATGTTCGACACCCGATGTATTTGGCCTTGCTGGGACTCGCCATTTGTCAGGTGTTCATGATACAGAACTGGATCGCAGGCCCTGCATCCCTTTTTCTGGTTACTCCGTTTTGCATTTTTCAGATTCGGCGGGAGGAACGGACTGCTGGTCAGGTATTTTGGAGAGGCCTATACTGAGTACTGTAAGAAAACGGGAAGACTGTGGCCTAAAGAGGATAAAATGCCTATTATCAGAAGATTATTAAGGGAAATTTACCGCGGTGTTTTGCATTTCCTCGGCTTTTTATGGGGATTCTCCAGAAAAATCGTCAAAAAAAAATCGCCGGAATCAGTGAATGGTAGCCTTTAAATCCCTTGCAGAGAGGGCACGCCGCATCGGTGTCAGCATTTTTTTCGGACCACGTTTTACTTCGCACTTTTCCTTGTAATGGACAAGATAGGTGCACTGGATGGCCTGCACACGCTCCATGTTGCAAATCTCCATCAGGGCATCGATCACATAATTGAAGGTGTGATAATCATCGTTGTAAAGCACGAGAGAGTTTTCATTGCCAACTCCATCCGAATGCTTGTCCTGGTTGCGGACTGATTTATCTGGTTCCATAACTATTCATGGCGTTTATTAAATCCAATGATTCACTAAAAATTTAATTCGAACCGGTAATTTTGAGTGCCTGTACCACCGGAATTTTCAATCCGTTCTGGTAGGCAACGACGAAGCTACCCTTCATGCCTTCAAGCAGCAACTGGTCTTTCATTTTGGTGGCATCCGCATAGTGCTTGAAACTACCTACCGTATAAACGACGAATTTTTTCGGATCCGTGAATTTATCAATTTTCCTCAGTTTACTCACCTTGGCGTAGGCTCTTTTGAACAAGGGGGTGACTACTCCGTTTTTAAATGCACCAACCTGCACCTTGTAGAGGATGTTTTCATTTGAATTATTTCTGACAGCCGGTTTCTCCTCCGGTTTGCTGCTATTATTGACGACCGCAGGAACGGAATCGTTTTTTGCAATGGGGGGCGGTATCACCTCTTTGGCTTTTGCTTCCGCTTTCAGGACCTCCGTGATCCTGTTTTCACGTTCCTGGATGGAGATGTTGTAGGCCATGGCAGCTTTTTTTCCCTCCTTGTCCCAATAAGCTGACTCCTTTACCCTCGATTGTTCCAGGTATTTTTCCCTGTCGCGCATCAGTTGAAAGGATTTCTGTTCGCCATCCACGATTTGCTGGACAAGTCCCAGCCGAGTGTCGACTCTGGCAATCTGATCGTGCACTTTTCTCAGGGAATCGGTGAGGGCCAGGATGGAGTCATTCTTTCCGGTGCACATCCAGGCCTTGGTAAAGAGAATCTTGCTCGCTTCACTGCGAAAATCGCCGATGTTATGGTAGGCAAGCAGTTCGTTTACCTGAAAATTGAAAGATGCATTTTTCAGGGCTTCGGGTATGGGAAAAGATTTTTCATCGATCGGAGGCGGGGGTTTGAGCATGGTCTCCCCGAAAAGCGTGCTGTCAGTTGATTTTCTTGGTTTAAAAGGGTTGATCTTTTTTTGACAGAGGTCAACGAAATAAGCAAACTTGAGTGATTTTTTTTCCTGCTTGGTCCCAACTTTTTCATACCTGTCGTAAAAATCCTTTGCTTCCCCCCATTGTTCGAGAGCGTGGAAATAATTCCCCAGGTAAAAATTGGCATTGACAGGAGTTTTATCGACCACCGAATTGAGCAATGCCTCTTTCGCTGCCGTCTCAAAAATATTGTTTTTGATCAGCGATACACCATAATAATAGTTGTACATGGCATTGTCGGGGTAGCTTTGGGCGAGTTTGGCGAATATCGGCAGGGCCTTTTCGAAATCTCCCTGGTGGAAATAATCGATGGCAAGGGTCTCTTTCCCAAGGGTCTGTTGTCCGAAGGAGAGATGCAGGGAGAGAATTGTGAGTAATACCGGTCCGAGGATTCGTCTCGAAAGCAAAGCTTTGTTCATGCTGTTTCTCTGTTCAAAATCGGGTGTAAAAATACAAAATTAACCTATTTGTGATGATCGGGGATATTAATTGAATTTTTAACCTCCGGGATTTCGGGAAGTGGTCAGATTCACCTAAATTTGTAATGTACACATTATTTAGAAATCTATATGGAAACATTGACTGAAGGTGCCATCGCTCCTCCTTTCGAGGGGATTGCACAAGATGGCCGAACCATTTCCCTGGCAGATTTTAAGGGAAAGAAATTGATCCTCTACTTTTATCCAAAGGACAATACACCGGGTTGTACCGCCGAAGCCTGTGACCTGAGCGAAAATTACGATTTCTGGTTGTCCAGGGGTGTTGATGTGATCGGCGTCAGCCCCGATAGCAGCTCCTCCCACCAGAAATTTATTGAAAAATATGGACTGCGTTTCAACCTCATAGCGGATTCCGATAAAAAGATACTTCAGGCATATGGTGCCTGGGGTGAAAAGGTGAATTATGGCAAAAGCTACATGGGCGTGATCCGTACTACCTTTGTGATCAACGAATCTGGAATCATCGAGAAGATCATCAAAAAGGTGGATACAAAAAAGCATACCGAACAATTGGTAAAAGAGATAAAATTTTAAATCAGTTATAAAATGGCGAAAGAAGATGTAAAAGCTGCTGCAGACAAGACGGTCAACAGTGAGAAATTGAAGGCATTACAGCTGACGATGGATAAGATTGAAAAAAGCTATGGCAAGGGTTCCATCATGCGATTGGGGGATAAACCGGTTGATGACGTTCCGGCAATCAGTTCCGGTTCCATTGCCCTGGATCTGGCCCTCGGCATTGGCGGATACCCGAAAGGGAGGGTGATCGAAATTTTCGGTCCCGAATCATCCGGTAAGACAACCCTGGCCATTCACGCCATCGCGGAGTCTCAGAAACTGGGTGGCATCGCAGCCATCATCGATGCGGAGCATGCCTTCGATCCCGGGTACGCCACCAAATTGGGCGTCAATATCAACGATCTGCTGATTTCTCAACCGGACAACGGAGAGCAGGCACTGGAGATTGCCGATAACCTGATCCGCTCGGGTGCCATCGACATCATTGTGATTGACTCCGTAGCGGCTTTGACTCCCAAGGCCGAGATTGAAGGCGAAATGGGTGATTCAAAAATGGGCTTGCATGCCAGGCTGATGTCGCAGGCATTGCGTAAATTGACAGCCAGCATCAGCAAAACGAAGACCTGCGTCATTTTCATCAACCAGTTGAGGGATAAGATAGGGGTGATGTTCGGAAATCCGGAAACCACTACCGGTGGGAATGCCCTGAAATTTTATGCCTCGTGCGGGTGGATATCCGTAAAATAGGACAGTTGAAAGATGGTGAAGAGGTTCAGGGAAATCATACCAGGGTGAAGATCGTCAAAAATAAAATAGCTCCTCCATTCAGAAAGGCTGAGTTTGACATTATTTTTGGGGAGGGAATTTCCAAGACAGGTGAAATCATTGATCTTGGAGTTGAGTTAAACATCATCAAGAAGAGTGGCTCCTGGTTTAGCTATGGAGAGACCAAACTCGGACAGGGACGCGAATCAGTCAAGGCACTGTTGATAGACAATCCTGAATTGGCAGAAGAGATTGAAAAGAAGATCATTACCAATTATACTCCTTCGATCGAAAAATAAGATAATGTAAAATAATGGCAAAATCTGGATCGAAACAGCTTCGGTTCAGATTTTTTTTTGACCTTTGCAGCAGGGCTGATGTGATAAACTGTAATGTAAATGCGATGAAAGTTATAAAATTTGGAGGAACATCCGTCGGTTCCGTTGAAAATATAAAGAAAATAGACGAAATCGTAAGGAATCAGCATTCCGGACTGATCGTAGTGGTCAGTGCCGTTGGCGGAGTGACTGATTTGTTGCTGGCAGCCGCCAATCATGGTGCCAGGGGAAACGAAATCGGCAGCAGTCTGGAGGAAATCTGGCTTCGCCATGAGCAGATCATGGCGGGTCTTTTTGATGTGGAAACCATCGAAGAGGTGAAGGCCAAAATGAAATCCCTCTTCGATGAGCTGGAGAAAATA
>TBL_comb47_HYPODRAFT_10000334_pt1 | contig 62380 bp, 16 predicted proteins | sample TroBogypolimnion_40_FD_10682 | JGI IMG/M metagenome (IMG submission 10682)
GGGCACCAGAGGTGCCGTAAAACCTCAATCATCCGTAGATGTAGATGAGTCGGACACCTTCGGTGTCAACCTGGAATTTCCTTCGGAAATTCCTTGGCGAAGCTCATCGAAATCGATGGATGATAAAATACTCGACTATTGTATAATAGTGTATAGCAAATGTCAGGTCATAATCCATTATTAGTTATGGATGCGTCCTATACAGGTATGTATTATGCATTGACCGGTACCGGTGGATTTACAATACAACAAGGATTGAAAACGGTTACTATGTCACCTATCAACCGAATAAACCAATACGATGTAACCAGTTCGGTGCAAGTATTATTACCAGTATCACTATTTAACGCTAAATTAGGTGCCTACGATTCCGTAAATAATGTATGGCAAAACGAAAGTATAACCATAAGTAATACGGAATTTGTTGCCAATGTAAATGCGCCTTCCAAAATAATTACAGTCGGTTCTCTCTCAACGCTTTATAGTGATTTTATATTGTATGTCAACGAATATTTTGGATATGCCAACGGGTTTTCTACTATATTTACGCTGTCCAGTCAAATAGATGTCAATAATGGTGTATTCAATACAAATGCATTTGTGAAATTGATAGGAGGGAGTGCACTAAATCCACCGAATGTATCTACCGGACAATATGTGACCGATTTATCTGGCGCAATAAATTTTGGATATATCAACGAATTGTTAAGCAATGTGATTAGTGCGAATCCGTTTAACAATCGACCGACTACGGGAAATGGTGGGGCAGGATATTCAATACATGACGGCTTTCTATCCGGAGATTTGTTATTTGTTCCCACAGGATTAACTATAACATTAAATATGTTAATGAATACCAACAATATATCACTTAATAATTTAGGTATCGCACATTTGGCAAGTCTAAATGCGTCTTCAAATTACGTTAGTGGATATTTTAGTAGTAATACTACAGTAACTGGAAATGAAATTTCGACAACAATTAAAGCTCCCCTACTCATTCAATTAACATAAAAAATTGGAGTAAAACATGTAGTCCAGCAAAGCTGGACGGAGCGTTTTCTCGATTCGACATCTAGGATTTTCCTTGAAAATCCGATGGCGAATAGGAAACATAGTTTTTTGAGAAGCGCAATATTCTATTAGTATTCTACAACAATAGAATACAAATAGAATAATCGTATGTATATATATTCATATAATATATAATGTCAACATGGGCCATGTACAATCCTCCCCCCCGCACTATAAATCCAAATCAGTTGCAGTCATATGATGCATCTTTTAATGGAAGTTATTATGCTTTTCCAGCTAGCGGGGGCTATTTAATAGAACAAGGAGCCAAAGATATAAATTTGTTATCATACAATGAAATCAGTTCAATTGATGTCACAAATACGGTGCAAGTCTCATTTGACGTTAGGTATTTTAATAGTGCATTAGGTATAATTAAAGATGCCAGCAATCTTCGTGTTTTAACTACGAGTTACGACCCAACTAGCCAACATTATACAAACGATGTCGTAAACATACCCGCATTGGATTTTGTTACTAACATGGATGTGAGCAAAATTCTCAGTGTAGGTATTTATAGCTCCCTTTATTCCGATTTTAACACTTTTATAGGCAATTATTTCAATTTCCAAGGTGGTTTTTCTTCCCTTTTTAATATTAGTAGCACACTCGAACTCAGTAACATTTTCGATGCTAGTGCATTCATATATATTATTAACGGAAAATCTATCAATGCCCAGGGAGAATATGTGAGCGATTTGTCGGGACAGATTAAGTTGAGTAATTTAAATACTCTATTGAGAACTGCCAATCTGACCAATCCATTTAGTAATCGCGACTCTAATGGATATGCGAACACCGCAAGTGACCCCGGAAATCCTAACAATTATACGATGGCCGATGGTTTTTTGGCGGGTGATTTAATCTATGTTTCTCATGGAACCACGATAACTCTCACTGTGAATATAGCCAATCATGGCATCATGGCATTACCAGGAGTAGGTGGACAAACATATGCAAATCAAATAGACAATGATTTTGCCAATGTGCATTTTTCACAAACTACCACGGTAAGCAATACGAACATTACTCGTGTAGTAACCGCACCATTGCTATTTAGATTGGACAATTTCAGTGGATATCAAATGAATTTGGGAGATACAATTGCATTTGATTTATTTATGGGAATAACCGTTACCACGATAACATTGGATGGTAGCGGAAACCCCATGTTAGATGCAGCCAGTTTGCAATCGATTATCGATGCCACTGCAATTATATTAGGTATATCAGGTAGTAATTTGAACATTACAGGATATACAATAACGCCTGTAACGAGGTCGATTAATGCCTTTGGTATGATGACAAATGCAGACCCTTTACCAGGTTCTCGAGATATCGGTATATTTTCTCGCGCACTCAGTTATGATATAGTGTTAACAATACATGTTGCCGTTGTGAATATTAGTTCGACTATTACCAATAATAGTTTATATACATCTTATCAAAATACGATAACACAAGCTGCAAATAGTGGCAATTTTAATACATTATTTACCCAATCTGCCATACAGAACAATTCAACCACCATACAAGATGCAATTGTCAATACGGTAAATACGGGCAATTTAGTGATTATCCCACATGCCGGACCGACTGGGCCCGCTGGTATTAGCGGTCAAAGTGGTCAAAGTGGACAAACGGGTCCGACAGGTGCCAGGGGTGCAACAGGTTATGATGGTCCACAAGGTAAGGTAGGACCCCAAGGTATAGGTGGTGCCGGTCCCACCGGTAATACAGGTGCAACAGGGCCAACTGGTTCGATAGGACCTACTGGTATTACTGGGGACAATCCAACCGGTGAAACCGGGTATACGGGTATCAATGCTTTATATGGTCAAACCGGTAATGCTGGTGCCCCAGGATTTGCAGGAGTGCAAGGACCTCCTTCTTTCAGTACGGTTACTGCGGTCGGAGTAAGAGGCCCTGTAGGACCTATGGGCAATCGTCCAAGTGGCAGTGGTGGTGTGCGCGGTTTCAGAGGATTAGCCGGAGCAGCAGGCGCTGGTTATCGCGGACCTCAAGGTGTGAAAGGATTGACGGGATTAAACGGACCACGTGGAAATACAGGTTCCACCGGGAAAATAGGTCATGTAGGATTTATGGGAACACGTGGTTCAATCTCGGATACCGGTGATACCGGTGATACAGGACCAACTGGCAAAACAGGACACATAGGTCAGAGAGGACCTACTGGGCTTTCTGGTTATACAGGATTCAGAGGGCGTAAAGGAATGTATGGAACACGCGGTGACAGTGGCTCTACCGGTGATACGGGTGATACCGGCGACACTGGACCTACTGGACATACTGGTTCAACTGGACCCACTGGACAAACCGGATTTACTGGACGTATAGGTGTCACCGGTCCATCCGGACCTTCTGGTTCAACTGGAAGAACGGGAAGAACCGGCGCAACAGGACAAATTGGTCCAACTGGACCAACTGGACCTACAGGTGCTACAGGAAAAACAGGACGCACCGGCGCAACTGGCCCAACTGGACTTATCGGTGTTACTGGCCCAAGTGGATACACCGGTAAAACGGGTATGCACGGCAGTATAGGTGATACAGGTTTTATGGGATTGAAAGCGAATGCGGGAACACGTGGCACCATAGGATATTCTGGTCACACTGGTAAGGCAGGTGTTATTGGCATCACAGGACTAACAGGTATTCTCGGATTTCTAGGAGACAATGGTTTGCAAGGCATCCAAGGAGCCACTGGTCCCACTGGTAAACGCGGATTCACCGGTAGAAGAGGTAATGGATATTCCGGCGCTATGGGTTTCCAAGGCTTTAAGTCCATCGGACCGACAGGTCTCAAAGGATTTGACAATTTTGATTTCTATGAAGGTGCCACTGGTAAAGGCGACAAAGGTTTACGTGGTCCGAAAGGCGGTCCAAATTACGATACAGGACATATAGGATATACTGGTATTGGACCAGCCGGTGATACGGGTATCGTGGGAGTTACCGGTATTGATGGAGATATTACGGGTCACACTGGGAAAGGTGAGAAGGGTTATCGTGGTAGAACTGGCGATATCGTTATCGATTCCTTTACTGGAATTATGGGTCTAACTGTTGACGGATATACTGGAGTGCAGGGGATTCATGGAATTCGCGGTGCAAAATCTCTATCAACTTATCAAGGTGCCCAAGGAGATACTGGTCCTACTGGTTTTACCGGTGTTCTTGGTTCAACAGGAAATACGGGTGAGCGTGGTGTCAAAGGAATAGTAGGTCCTCGGGGATTCGGAGAATTTACTGGACATACAGGAATCGCAGGAAAAATAATCACAGGACAGCGTGGTAGTCCTGGTCAACAAGGTGAAATAGGAATTACCGGCGCAGTCGGTGGACGAGGCGAAATAGGAAATCATGGCTCAAATGGTAGTATGGGTGTATCTGGATTAGCCGGCCAAATGGGAAATAAGGGTGCTCACGGTGACAGTGCAATCGGTCAAACGGGTGATAAAGGCATCAAAGGAGAATTTGGTTATCTTGGTAACGTTGGCCAAACCGGCTATCAGGGTAGAAGAGGTGTTCGCGGTGAGCCAGGTATAACGGGAAGCGATGGTTATCAGGGCGGCACCGGCAAAATAGGAATACGTGGCTATAAAGGCGACAAAGGAGTTACCGGTGATACTGGGGATACAGGCACTAGTCCCACAGGTGCAACAGGTCTAAAAGGAATGAATTGGACTGGTGATACAGGAGAAACTGGTCCTACCGGTAGAACAGGCCCAACGGGCCCAACCGGTCCGACAGGAGAAACTGGTTCAACAGGTAGAACAGGTAAAACGGGTCCAACCGGCCCTACAGGTCCTACTGGAGAAACCGGTAATACCGGTCCGACCGGACAAGACGGTTCTACTGGAAGAACAGGTAGCACCGGAAATAAAGGTGACAGGGGAATGATGGGTGATATAGGTAGTGCTGGAACCAGAGGTATTATCGGTGATGCCGGACCGGATGGATTTATAGGTGTTCAAGGATTAAAAGGCACAAAGGGTCCCACAGGAAATCACGGTTTTACCGGAATACAAGGACGTCAGGGCCCCAAAGGAAAACAAGGCAGAACTGGTGATGCAGGTTATCTCGGTTTCACTGGTCGCCAAGGTAAAACCGGGTTCCGAGGCACTTCCGGAATGACTGGTTCAGCGGGTAGCGACGGTGCCATAGGTCCAACAGGAATATCACCATGGGGTTCAATCGGAATGTCTGGAATTGATACCGGAACCTCAGGTGTAAAAGGACCTACTGGAGCCGGTTATTTCGGAAGTGCCGGTGCATCGGGTATTTATCAGGGTGAAAAAGGTCCATCGGGTTTTCAAGGCGCCGGTCCAATAGGTGAAACCGGAATAGGAAATTATGACGGTGACACGGGTCACGATGGTCCAGCAGGTTCCGATGGAGAACACGGTATCGTAGGACAGAAAGGCATGAAGGGTCAGGTGGGTCCTCAAGGTCCTCAAGGTAAAACTGGATTAAGAGGTTACCAAGGAGCCAAAGGTTCTATTGGTATAACCGGCGATACTGGCCCTAACGGTGCTACTGGTAAAACCGGATTCGCTGGACAAAAAGGTTCTATGGGATTGCAAGGCACCAAAGGCACAAAAGGCAGTCGAGGATATTCTGGCGCCACGGGACAAACGGGTTTGACTGGCAAAATGGGTAAAACCGGACGAATGGGACCTACCGGCTATACAGGTGAAACTGGTAATACAGGTATTACCGGACGAACCGGAAGAACTGGTCCCACGGGCGTAATGGGTTACACTGGTCCAAGTGGAATCACAGGAATCGACGGTCGCATAGGTTATGTTGGTCGAACCGGCACCCGTGGACAAACCGGAAAAGTCGGATTGCAGGGATTAAAAGGTCAAACAGGAAGGCAAGGGGTATCTTATCTCGGCGCCACCGGACTAGTAGGACTAAAAGGACCGACCGGATTGCGCGGTTTCGTCGGTGCTGGTCAAATCGGTATGACGGGTAAATTAGGTGCAATGGGTAGTTCAGGTGCAACAGGACCAACCGGTCCTACCGGTCCCAGAGGATATACTGGTATGAAAGGTGCAACTGGACAAACAGGTTCATCCTACACAGGTAGAACAGGTCAGCGTGGCAACGCTGGAAGTACAGGTGCTATCGGTTTCCGAGGTGCAAAAGGTAGTCGTGTGATTGGACAAACGGGTGATACAGGCGATACTGGACATAAAGGTCCGACGCAGGCGGCAGGATACAAAGGTCCTCCCGGAAAAATGGGCAAACAAGGCGCACGCGGCTCCGCAGGATTTACTGGTGATAGTTATATTGGACAAAAAGGTGCGGTTGGTCAAACCGGTTCTCAAGGATTGAAAGGATATGTTGGCTATGTTGGTCCCAAAGGAAGTGAGGGTTATATCGGAGGTTACGGTGACGACGGTGTGGAAGGTCCGCGTGGAAGAACTGGCATCACCGGCTTTATTGGACCGACTGGTCAAATAGGAAGTACTGGTGCCAAGGGCCCAACCGGTCGCACCGGGAGACACGGCACAACTGGATTCACAGGTCACAAAGGTGTTATTGGAATTGCTGGAGTATCTGGTGCCACCGGTTACAAAGGAAATACGATAAATATGCAAATCGGTGCAACAGGAATAGCTGGATTACAAGGTGACATTGGTCCTACTGGTAAAACTGGTCAAATAGGTAGTATTGGATTTATAGGTTCAAAAGGATCTACTGGTATGACTGGTGTGGGTATAACAGGTGAAACAGGCGATACGGGAGATACCGGACCAACTGGTCAACGAGGAAACACTGGACCAACTGGTTTTACTGGCAAAACAGGTCAAATCGGTCCTACAGGAAATTCTGGAGAATCAGGTATTACAGGTAGAACAGGCTCAACAGGAAAAACTGGCCCCTCAGGACCCAAAGGTGAGACGGGGACCAAAGGTCCCGGAATCATAGGTATCACTGGCAAAGTTGGTGCAACAGGACCAAAAGGTCCCACAGGATATTTAGGTAGTGGATTTATCGGTAAAACAGGTAAACATGGATTCAAAGGACCTAAGGGACCCGGATATTTTGGTAAAGATGGCGATAAAGGTTTGACGGGATTGCTTGGAATAACAGGCCAAAGTGGACATAATGGTGCTATAGGACAAACAGGATTACCTGGACTTACCGGCTTAATGGGTCCAACTGGCACAACCGGTCCGTCAGGACCGACTGGACCGACGGGTGAAACTGCCGATACCGGACCTACAGGAAATACCGGAACACATGGTATTACGGGAGGTAGCGGTGATACAGCGAATACGGGACCTAGTGGAGATACCGGAGATACCGGCCCCACCGGAAGAACAGGTATTAAAGGTCTTATTGGTTACAGAGAAAACACGGGAGATACGGGTCCTACAGGACCGAGTGGACCGAGTGGACCGACAGGACCAACCGGATTTAGTGGAGATACAGGAGAAACAGGACCGACAGGACCAACCGGACCGACTGGACCGACGGGCGAAACTGGTGATACAGGAGAAACAGGACCCTCAGGACCGACCGGACCTACTGGACTAACAGGACTTACAGGACCCACAGGACCAACTGGACCGACTGGCTATACTGGTAATACCGGTGGTACTGGTGATACAGGTGATACGGGACCAAGTGGACCTACTGGACCGACTGGCGATACTGGACCTACAGGACCTACTGGACCGAGTGGACCAACTGGGCCAACTGGACCAACCGGCTATACTGGTAATACCGGTGGAACCGGTGATACAGGTGATACGGGACCAAGTGGACCTACCGGACCGACTGGCGATACCGGACCTACCGGACCAACCGGACCTACAGGACCAAGTGGACCAAGTGGTTCATCCGGTTCTTCTGGACCTACTGGACTAACTGGCCTAACCGGACCGACTGGTCCGTCTGGCTCAAGTGGTTCTAGTGGCCCAACAGGTCCTACCGGCATAACAGGCGATACTGGACCCAGTGGTCCGACAGGATATAGTGGTTCAAGTGGTTCCACCGGTGAAACTGGAGATACCGGTGAAACTGGGCCAAGTGGACCTACAGGCCCAACTGGACCTAGTGGCGATACTGGCGATACTGGTGATACAGGTCCCAGTGGTCCGACAGGACCAACCGGTATAACTGGACCGACCGGCTTTACTGGTGAAACAGGACCTACAGGACCGAGTGGACCTAGTGGCTCCAGTGGTTCTAGCGGTCCAACCGGTCCAACTGGTCCAACAGGATTTACTGGACCGAGTGGACCAACTGGTATAACTGGACCGACCGGCTTTACTGGTGAAACAGGACCTAGTGGACCTACTGGACCAACTGGACCTAGTGGTATTACTGGCCAAACTGGCCCAAGTGGACCCAGTGGACCGACAGGACCAAGTGGCCCAAGCGGCCCAAGTGGACCAACTGGATTTACCGGTCCAAGTGGCCCCAGTGGACCTACTGGCCCAAGTGGACCAACTGGACCAAGTGGACCTACTGGTTCAACAGGAAGTACGGGTAAAACAGGACCGACTGGTCCAACAGGACCAACTGGATATAGTGGATTAACCGGCTCAAGTGGACCAAGTGGACCGACTGGACCGAGTGGCCCAACTGGCCCCAGTGGACCGAGTGGCTCAACAGGCCCAAGTGGCTCAACAGGCCCAAGTGGTCCAAGTGGCCCCAGTGGACCGACTGGACCAACTGGCCAAACTGGTCCAAGTGGACCCAGTGGAACAAGTGGTTCAAGTGGACCGACTGGCCCGACAGGACCGACCGGCCCGACAGGACCAAGTGGCCCCAGCGGTCCAACAGGTCCTACAGGACCTAGTGGCGATACTGGCTATACAGGTGATACCGGACCAAGTGGACCATCCGGCCCAAGTGGACCGAGTGGACCGACTGGCCCAAGTGGCCCGACAGGACCAAGTGGACCGACAGGACCAAGTGGCCCAAGTGGTCCAACCGGCTTAACCGGCCCCAGTGGCCTAACCGGACCAACTGGACCAAGTGGACCGAGTGGAGACAGTGGACCGAGTGGACCAACTGGCTTTACTGGACCTAGTGGGCCAACCGGCTCAAGTGGCTTTACAGGCCCAAGTGGACCGACTGGCCAAACTGGCCCAACAGGGCCGAGTGGACCAAGTGGCGAAAGTGGACCAAGTGGACCAAGTGGACCTACTGGCCAAACTGGCCCAACTGGCGAAACTGGCCCAACTGGTCCATCAGGCTTAAGTGGACCGACTGGCCAAACTGGCCCAACTGGTCCAAGTGGCGAAACTGGCCCAACCGGTGAAAGTGGCCCGACTGGACCGAGTGGTCTCACTGGACCAAGTGGCCTAACCGGTGATACAGGAGATACAGGTATATCTGGACCTACTGGCCCAAGTGGCCCAACAGGTGAAAGTGGCCCGACTGGACCGAGTGGCCTCACTGGACCAAGTGGTCCGACTGGACCGAGTGGCCTCACTGGCATAAGTGGCCCAAGTGGTCTTACGGGGTCCAGCGGTGAAACTGGTCCAACTGGCCCCACAGGCCCCAGCGGTATTACCGGCCCAACTGGCTTTACAGGCGTAACAGGCCCAAGTGGACCCACTGGACCAAGTGGCGAAACCGGTGAAACAGGACCGAGTGGACCGACAGGACCGAGTGGACCGAGTGGACCCAGTGGCCCAAGTGGTGAAACTGGTCCAACTGGCACAACTGGTCCAAGTGGTCCAACTGGCCCTACTGGCCCAACCGGAATAACTGGTGATACAGGAGATACAGGTATATCTGGACCTACTGGCCCAAGTGGCTCCACAGGTGAAACTGGCCCGACTGGACCGAGTGGCATCACTGGACCAAGTGGCCCGACTGGACCGAGTGGCCCGACTGGCCCAAGTGGCCCAAGTGGCGAAACTGGGTCCAGCGGTGAAACTGGTCCAACTGGCCCAACAGGCCCCACAGGTCTTACTGGCTCAACTGGCTTTACTGGCGTAACAGGACCAAGTGGCCCAACTGGCCCAACTGGCGAAACCGGTGAAACAGGACCGAGTGGACCGACAGGACCGAGTGGACCGAGTGGACCCAGTGGCCCAAGTGGCGAAACTGGCCCAACTGGCACAACTGGTCCAAGTGGTTCAACTGGTCCAACTGGCCCAACCGGAATAACTGGTGATACAGGAGATACAGGTATATCTGGACCTACTGGCCCAAGTGGCTCCACTGGTGAAACTGGACCGACAGGTTCAACCGGCCCAACAGGTTCAAGTGGACCAAGTGGACCTACTGGACCAACAGGACAAACATCTGATACGGGTGATACTGGCACCACAGGAAAAACCGGTCCTACAGGCCCTACAGGTCCAACAGGACCGACCGGCCCAACTGGATTAACCAGCGGAACAGGACCAACTGGACCAACTGGACCAACTGGACAAACATCTGATACCGGCGATACTGGCTCCACCGGAAAAACTGGAAAAACAGGTTCCACGGGTCCAACCGGTGAATCAGGTATTTCTGGTGATAGTGGGCCCACTGGACCAACTGGTCCAAGTGGTCCAACAGGCTCAACTGGACCAAGTGGCTCAACAGGACCAACCGGCAAAACTGGACCAACAGGCTACACCGGCCCAACAGGACCAACTTCCGACACAGGCAATACTGGAAATACCGGAAAATCTGGACCAACTGGTCCTACAGGCCCAACTTCAGATACTGGTATAACAGGTTCAACCGGACACACCGGATTCACGGGTCTGATGATTATGGTATCAAATACAGGTATAACTGGACCTACGGGACCAAGTGGCTTTACCGGAAAAACTGGACCAAGTGGATACACTGGCGAGACTGGAGATACAGGTTCAACTGGCAAAAGTGGACCCACTGGCCCCACGGGACTAACATCCGATACCGGTGATACTGGAACAACTGGACCAACTGGTCCTACCGGAGCCACTGGTTATCGCGGAGGTAGAGGATTATCTGGACTATCTGGATTATCAGCTATTGTGGGACAAAGTGGTATTACTGGAGAAGAAGGATATGTGGGTATTTTCGCAGGACCCACTGGTAATGGCGGTTTTACTGGATTGTCTGGACGGTCAGGTCCTACTGGTACGACGGGTAAAACCGGTGAACAAGGATTCACCGCACAGGGTGGATTCACTGGTCTTTATGGTGTAACTGGTCCCACTGGCAATACTGGAAATACAGGATTCACGGGTCGCACTGGACCCACAGGGCTCACTGGCGATGGAAATAATACGGGTAATTCAGGTAATTCCGGTATCACAGGATTTACAGGTATAACTGGACCCACGGGTCCAACGTCTGATACAGGCGCAACTGGACAAACCGGCCCTACAGGTGTAACTGGACCCACGGGTCCAACGTCAGATACAGGCTCAACTGGACAAACTGGACCTACAGGACGCACCGGCCCGACTGGCCCAAGTGGCCCTACCGGTTCCACGGGACAAAGCGGTTCAACTGGTCCTACTGGCCCTACAGGTCCTACTGGTCTAACAGGCCCCAGTGGACAAAGTGGTTCTACGGGAGTAATTAATACAATAGGCTTTATTGGATTAACTGGACAATCGGGTCAAACCGGTTCAACAGGACAAACAGGTCCAACCGGTCCTACTGGACCTACAGGTACCAGTGGACCGACTGGTCAAACCGGTTCAACAGGTAAAACCGGACCAACAGGCCCCACTGGTCCGACAGGAATAACTGCGGATACGGGCAGTACAGGTAGCACAGGTAAAACAGGACCGACGGGTCTCAGAGGAGTAACTGGTAATCCTAGTGATACGGGTGCAACCGGACAGACTGGTCCAACAGGACCTACAGGATATAGTGGTGTTACTGGACCAACTGGTGAAACCGGCCAAACTGGCAATACAGGTAAAACGGGTCCAACTGGTCCAACGAGTGATACGGGTGTCACCGGTCAAACTGGACAAACGGGTAGAACGGGTCCGACGGGTCTAACGAGTGATACAGGAGTCACTGGTCAAACGGGTGCAACTGGTAAAACGGGTCCGACGGGTCCGACTGGTTTCACAAGTGATACAGGTGTTTCTGGTCAAACGGGTACCACCGGCAGAACTGGACCAAGTGGCCCCACCGGCCTAACAGGACCAACGGGTCAAACGGGTTCAACTGGACCTACTGGTCCAAGTGGACCTACTGGCCTTACCGGATCAACAAGTGACACTGGCACAACTGGTAAAACCGGACCGACAGGTCCTACTGGGCCCACTGGTCCTACAGGTTTAACTGGACCCACTGGCCGAACTGGACCCACTGGTCGAACTGGCCCCACGGGCCCCACAGGTCTAACGAGCGATACGGGTATTACTGGTAAGACAGGACCGACTGGACCAACAGGCCCAACCGGCATCACATCGGATACGGGTATTACAGGCAGGACGGGACCGACAGGACCAAGTGGCCCCACAGGTATCACCGGGGAATCAGGACAAACAGGAGCAACTGGCCCCACAGGTCCTACTGGTCCAACGGGTTATACCGGTTTAACGAGCGATACGGGAATCACCGGTAAAACCGGCCCCACAGGCCCCACGGGTCCAACTGGCCCCACTGGCATCACTAGTGATACAGGTATTACCGGCAGAACGGGACCAACTGGCCCCACTGGCCCCACCGGTATAACAAGTGATACAGGTATTACTGGTAAAACGGGACCTACTGGACCTACTGGACCGACTGGACCAACCGGCAATACGGGTATGATGGGTCTCGTTGGACAAGTAGATACGGAAGGATGGACAGGACCTGGATATGCACCATCAGCAGGAGGAGATGTTATTTCCACTTCAGGATTAACCATATACTATAAATTTAGTACGGGAGATTTGGTCGGAACAACATTATATGATTATGCAACACAAATATATGACCAAACTTACGATGGATTATCTAATGGACAGGCAATATTAGGTACTACTAGTTATAAATATGGTCCATCCTCTCTATTTTCCAATGGACAACAAGGAGGAGGTAGTGGTGCGTTAACAACCGCATCTATAACTCCATTAGCTACTACGGGATATTCGAGCTCATTATGGTTTATGATTCCAAGCAATCAATATAGTGCTTTAATTAGTTGGGGTATATCACAGGGTCAAGGTAATGGAAACACAAATATGACACTTGGATTTGCTTCTACAGGTAATAATGCAGCATTAAATATTTATTACGGTTATATTGGTGGAACAAATGGAATTAATTTGGCACAAACTACCACGTCACAAACAATTGCTAACGGAACATGGTATCATACAGCAATGACTGTGACCTATGTAACATCAACCACATCTTATCTCAAAATGTATTTGAATGGTGCACTTATATATACAAGTCCAACTATCACATATACATTACAGTCATTACCTTTGCGATTTTCATGCGGTGGATCAGCAACTAATATGTATTTTGACGATTTCCGATTATATAGTCGAACCATCTCTCAATCTGAAGTAACGGCTCTGTATAATTGGAATGGAGTTAATCCTACTGTATTTGTGGGCGGTATAACCGGCCCCACTGGTCAAACTGGCCCGACTGGAAATACCGGCAGCACAGGTCCCACTGGACTAACTGGTATCACCGCGGACACTGGGAACAGCGGAAATTCAGGAACCACTGGACCGACGGCACCTACAGGACCAATAGGTATTATGGGTTTACCTAGCATTGCTCAAGGCACTACGGGCCCCCCGGGACCGACGGGTATACAAGGCGTAGTAGGACCTACTGGACCTACCGGAACCAGTGGTATTACTGGATTGACCGGACCAGGATATGCACCTGCTGTTTTTGTCCCAATAAATTCTGATGCAAACTTGGCTCAATATTATAAATTTTTACCGTCAGATATTAGCGGAAATGGACTAACTTTATTAAATTACGCAACAAATAACTATAATTTGGTTTCTTCAAGCGCAATATCAATTGTATCTAATAGTTACACAAGTGGTTCGTATGCATTATCAACAAATGCTGTCAACACACAAACATTGAATGCTAACTATACTGTTGCACTTAATAGCTCATCAGTGTATAGTTGTTCAGTGTGGTTTAATTGCACCACAAATAGCACTGAAGAAAGTCCTTTCATGATGCGGCAAACCGCTGACCACAATTTTATGGGATTTTATATTGGTTATAATTCAGGAACCAACAAGAAAACCATAAGCACAAATATGGGTGGGCCTTCTTTCGAGTTTAACGTCGGAACATGGAATCACGCTGTAATGACAAGTCAAGTTGTTGGCGGTGCCGTCGGATCATATGTAACATTGTATAATTTTTATTTAAATAATGTATTTTGTTGCAGCGGTAATCCTGCTCAAAACGGAGCATGGACATACAGCACATATGTTGCTGGTAGTGGAACGCAATATCCTTCTCCAGGAAGATACATTTATTTCACAGGATATATTGGTGAAACTCGTGTATTCAATCGTATATTAACAAGAGCAGAAATACAATACTTGTATACATACAATGGTGCATCAACTGCACCACAAATCAATGGTCTAACTGGCCCCACTGGAGAAACAGGTATTACTGGTATTACCGGACCTACCGGACGAACAGGACCCACTGGCCAAATTGGAGAGACAGGATATACGGGAGCTACTGGACCTGCAGGTATTACTGGACCCGGAACGTTTGGCACGTCATTTGCATTAAACGTAGACTCTGCATTAGCTATGTATTATCCATTTGAAACAACACCACTTGTATCTGCATATGTGTTCGTATCAGGTTATAATTCATCTACTACCAGCGGATTATACACTATTTATTCTTATACTACTGGTGCAACTAATTTAAGTAACATTATCACATATTATAATTGTTCAGGCACAAATATTTATATATGTGCAGTCGGTGGAGGCGGAGGTGGTGGAAGTGACCAAGGTGGTGGTGGAGGTGGTGGTGGTGTTGTTCAAAGCACCGTTTCATTATCTGGAAAAGACTCTATCTCGGCGTTTATCGGCGCAGGCGGTGCTAGTGCGACAAATGGTACTAGCACAACTGTTACATGGTTAACAGATACATCAAAAAATATTATTGCAGTCGGTGGTGGTAAGGGTGGTGCATTTAGTTCCACGTCAACCACAGGTGGTTCGGGAGGTGGTGGTGGAGGTGCTCGTTCAACTGCTGCAAATAATGCGGGTAGCGCTGGCACAGCTGGACAAGGAAACAGTGGCGGTAATGGATTTGTTACTACCGGTACACCATTGCACGGTGGTGGTGGTGGTGGTGCAGGTGCATCTGGTGATAATTACAATGTTCCACGAGTAGTTAATAGTGTAACATATTATGGTGGCGGTGGCAACGGAATAAAATGTAATTTACCTGGAATATCAACCTCCACTTTTGGTAATTACTATTGGGGAGGCGGCGGAGGTTCTAGCGCATATAATTCTATGGTAGATGTTCCAACAGGTTACACAATTAATATTGCAGGTCCTGGTGGATTAGGTGGTGGCGGTGGTGGAGCAAATTATGATGGTACATCTTTCCCTTCGGTAATTAGTGATACCGCTAGCACGGCTTTAAATTTGGGTGCAAATGGAACTAATAGTGGAGGAATTGGTGGTGTCAACACAGGCGGTGGTGGTGGTGGTGGAAACTCAGGAGGAGCAGGTGGACTCGGTATAATTTTGATAGCAATACCTACCGCAATCATTTATACAGCCACTTCAACAGCTATATCTGATTTTGCGACTGGAGTAGCAGTAAATAATGCGACAGCAACGTCGAAATTTATGATAAATTCAACAAGTCCAGCAATAGGATTAAGTTCGTTAAAATGCGATATTAGTGGTCAATATGTCACTTTGCCATCGACAATATCCACTTCTGTGGGCATGTCTTTCGCCTTCTGGATGCGGTGCAGTAATACCAATATCAACAACGTCATCTTTGAATTAGCCAATGGACAAGGCAATAGCACAATTACTTTGGGCGTATTCAATGGAACGTTATATAACAATATCATCGCTTCAACCGCCATGGCAGCGCTATCATTTTCCAATTATACGAATCCTCTCTCTTCCCTAGGCACAGCCTTTTCTTGTGGCATGGCAGTCAACTACGCCGGCACACGATTCATTTTCTGTAGAGCAGACGGTTCTCAACCGAAATTTACGAATTACAATGGCACATCATGGTCGGCATTGACCGCCTTCGGAAACGGTATTACTAGTGTCACTGCTGCCCTTTCGGCAGACGGCACACGTGGAATTATGCCAGTATATGGTAGTGGTCTATGCTATTTTTTCACATGGAATGGCACCACCTTTACCAATTATACGGCAACATTAGATACTACGAACAGAAATTATTATGGTTGTGATATGACCGCGGATGGTAGTCGTATCGTGGCTATTATCGTAAGTAATTATATTTATTTCGCTACATGGAATGGAACCAATTACACGGCATTTACTCAAACATTAGATACAAATGCACGTGCCGGAGCAGGTATTGGTATCACTTCGGACGGAAGTAGAATTGCTTATTCAGATGGAACTTATGTATACTGGGCCTCATGGAACGGCACCAATTACACCGTAGGAATACAAATAAATAGCACAAATTATGGTAGTTCTCGTAATGTAAAATTTTCTCCTGATGGAAATATTCTCTATTATTTTACCATGGGTAGTGATTATTATACTACATGGAACGGAACAGGATACAATAGCACATTTACTGTGATACCTACTACAGCAATTCCGGGCAGTTTGGATAATTGGGGATGTGCTGTAGACGGATATGGTTCTTTCTATGTTATGCAACAAAATGGCAATTTATACAAAAGCGCACCAATCAATAGCAGTTCTACCACCTATTTGACGAATTTCTATGGCACAGCCATCAACGACAACGTGTGGCGTCATATTACTTGGACAATTTCATCAAATGGAACCTATACATATTATGTTAATGGCTCAGCTGTTTACACTTCATCGAGTGGTCAAGCTTATCCCAACGTAGTAACGAGAACTATCAATTATATTGGTAATTCCAGTAATCTCATTAGCGCCGGTTTTGTAGGTGGACTAGACGATTTCCGTGTGTATAATCGCATGTTAACTACCGGTGAAATTAGCCAATTGTATACGTATAATGGTCTCGGTGGTGGCAACAGTAGCACGAATGCTGTCACCGGACAAACCGGCACAACGGGCACAACTGGACCCACAGGTCCTACAGGCACCACTGGACCCACGGGTCCTACTGGAATCACTGCCGATACTGGCACCACCGGTAAAACTGGTCCCACAGGATTCACTGGACCCACAGGACTAATGGGACCCACAGGACCCTCTACTGGTCCTACTGGTATATTCGGTTATACCGGTCTCAGTGGACCCACTGGACCCACTGGACCCACTGGACCCACTGGCCGAGATGGTCCCACGGGACTCGGATATCAACAAGGAATCCCCGTTCCCCTGAATACTGATACGGCACTGGCCCTTTATTATCCATTTGATAGCGCGCCAATTGCCACAGCACCCTACCTTTTCTGCAATGGTTATAGCGCTTCTACTACGAGTGGAGCCTATACCGTCTTTGCATTTACCAATGCTGGAACAACGATTCAAAATGCAATCTCTTACAGTGGCATTTCCAGTTCCACCATTTATGTATTCTCTGTGGCTGGTGGTGGTAGTGGTGGTGGTAACCAAGCCGGTGGTGGTGGTGCAGGTGGAGTAGTTCAATCTACATTATCATTAAGTGGTTCTAATTCAGTGAATATATATGTTGGTAGAGGAGGTGTATGTATAGTAAATAGCGGTGATAGTCAAGGCCAATCTGGACAAAATACAACGGTAACATTTACGACCAATACATCTAACAATATCGCAGCTATTGGTGGAGGTGCGGGTGGTTCTTATATTTTTCCCGCTACGAATGGTGGTTCAGGCGGTGGTGCAGGTTCCAATGGCGGTATCGGTACTGGAACAGCCGGACAAGGAAATAACGGCGGAACTTCTTTGTCTAATACGCATGGTGGTGGTGGTGGTGCGGGGGCTGTCGGAGCAAATGCATCATCCAGCACTGTTTCAGGAAACGGTGGCGCCGGTATTCAATGCACGTTGTCACCCATAACTTCATCTACCTACGGCACCTATTACTGGGCCGGAGGCGGTGGTGGTGGGTACGGAAATTATGTTCCAGCTACCGGTGGTAAAGCAGGTAATGGTGGAATTGGTGGTGGTGGCGGCGGTTCAGCCAACAACGATAATGTCGCTAGTACCGTAGGCACCGGCGGCGGAAGTGCAATTAATTCTGGTTCACCAGGACTCTATGGTCAGCCTCAACCGGGAGGTGCAGCTGGTGCAAATACAGGAGGCGGTGGTGGTGGTTCTTCACAAAATGGAGGGACAGCTGGTGGTTCAGGTGGGTCGGGCATTGTGTTGGTCGCAGTGCCAACTGCTCTTCTTTCACCTGTCAATTTATGTTCAGTGGCTGATTATAAAACCGGTTCTCCCGTATATGATGCCACACTATCTACTACAGGATTAATATCGACAGTAACTCCTACCGTTGGATTAGGTGCACTTGCACTAACTGCATCAGGACAATACGTTAATCTACCATCTATTACAACTACCACGAATGGTCTTTCCTTCGCTTTCTGGTTACGTTCCAATAATTCCTATGGTAATTACACCATTTTCGATTTCGCCAATGGACAAGGTAATAGCACTATTAGTATGGGTGTGCAAAGTAATACACTATATACCAATGTTTGTTCAGTTAGTGTTCCACCAACACCTTCATTTTCAGCATATACTACACCTTTCACTATTTTTAACACCACTGCTAGTGGAACCGGATATAGTTACGGAAACATTGGTGGTGTGGCCGTTTCTGGTGACGGAAAAAGAATGGTTTTTACGAATTTTAGTTCCGGACTTATGTATTTTTCCATTTATAATGGTGCATCCTGGTCCACCCCCGCACAAACTTTGGCTACCGTAATTAGCGCTGGTCAACTGGAAGGAGTCGCATTGAATGCTGACGGTAGTCGAGGTATATGTAATGCACGTGCTGGATACTGTTGGTTCTTCACATGGAATGGCTCCAATTATAGTGCACTTACACAAACATTGGATACAAGAGCTCTAAATTACAATGGATTGGATATGACACCAGATGGAAATATCATAGTAGCTTCCTATGGTGGAACAGGATATGCTACTTGGAATGGAACTAATTATACTGCATTTATTCCCACAATAGACACAACAACCGGTTATATAGGTGTCGGTATCAGTCCTGATGGCTCGAAAATTGCTTATACGAATGGTAATTATTTGTATTGGGCCGCTTGGAATGGACAAAATTATGGTTCACTTATTCAAATTAGCACAGTATCTGTTAGTACACGTAATGTGAAATTTTCCCCCGATGGTAATACAATTTATTTGGCTTTATTCGGAGGTTCTCCTTCTTCTTTACTCTATTTCACATGGAACGGCACCGGTTACAATACAGCATTGAATTATGCTCCAGCAACTGCGATTCCAGGAAATCTTGACAGTTGGGCATTTACCATCGACCAAAACAGCAATATTTACATTATGGGAACTTCATTAAACACAATGTATAGATCCAAAATTACATATGCACCTAGTTCCGCAGCATCTTCTTCATATGGTATCTATTCTTGTGTATGGGCAAATTCATCCTATACGGGTCCTATCATGAATCTCCGACGTAGTTCGGACAGTGTCACATCCGACTTCTTTTTCAATACGACGGGCTCTGTTATTACCACTGGACCTAGTGGCACTGGCACAACTCTCGCTACATGGTTAAGTGGTGCAACACCCTATATTACTATTTGGTATGACCAATCTACCGCGGGTAATCATGCAGTTCAATTATCATCAGGTTCACAACCCCTGTTCGATACGACCAACCTACAAATCAATTTCAGAAGTCCTGTAAATTCGTTTTTCTGTCTTCCGGATGGCACGGTTCCTTATGGTAATTCACCTTATACCGTTTCTATGAAAGTAGGTAAAACATTTTCATACTATGGTAATTCTGCGAATTCATGTTATTTGAGTAGTGGTGATACCAGCTCAACAACTAGCTATAATGGATTCTTAATAGTAAATGTAGGTGGACATGGAAATTGGGACGATTGGTATAATACATGGAACAGTTTTGGAACAAGTCAAGCTAGTTTGTCTGGATTTGTTGCCAATGATATTGGCACATGGAAATATGATACAGCTGCAGTATATTTATATAAAAATGGAACACAATTGTCTGTTAACCAAACAACATTTCCTGTCCCACGCAATGTAACTTCAAATAATAATTTTATTGGATATACACCAGTTAATAGTTATTATTACAATTCAACCATGCAATATTTGTATATTTATCCTACAGCTTTAACCGATGCATCACGTGTTTTGGTCGAAGCGAACACCCCTTCGGCACAATTATTTGCTCCATCCAGTAATGCTACCCAAACTTATTTGGCGAATTTCAATACCACCAATCTGAACGACAATACTTGGCGTCACATTGTTTGGACCTTGGCTGCTAATGGAACTTATACATTTTATATCAATGGACAAGCTGTTTACACATCATATAGTGGTTATCTAGCTTATCCCAACGCAGTGACGAGAACCTTGAATTATTTGGGTAAATCCAACAATTTACCACTCTCTAATTTCGTCGGTGGTATCGACGAATTCCGCACCTACAATCGCACGTTGACCTCGACAGAAGTCAATACACTATACACATATTCTGGTCAGACGCTTGCAGGTGGTGGTATATCCGGCCCCACGGGTCCAACTGGTCCAACAGGACAAACCGGTCAAACTGGACAAACTGGTCCCACTGGCACCACGGGACCTACCGGTCCAACAGGAATTACCGGCGACTCTGGACAAACCGGCTGGGGATACTCGGTCAATTACAACATTGACCCGTCGTTCTGTCTACATTACCGCTTTGACACTGCCGACGTTTCAGGAGTTTCGGGAACAATACTCGGTAATTGGGCCACGGGCTTATTAGTCTACGATGCATCGCTATCTAGTGCATCAAGTATCAGCACAACTTCTTACAAGGTCGGAAATGCGGCACTCATGCTCACATCAGCACAAAAACAATACGTTACTCTACCAACCATTCCCGCATTCGGAAATAATGGGGTGTCATTCTCATTCTGGATGTTGGCGAATGCGTCGGATAATTCGAGTAATGTATTTGATTTTGGCACTAGTCCGAACAATATTTCCTTCGGTATCAATTTTGGTCAGATATACCTCAATGTCAACAACAGTGCCCAGTCCAATTTCTTCAATTTGACGGTCAATGATGGATTATGGCGACACTATACGTGGACCATATCTTCCACAGGAGTCTATAAAATTTACTTGAATAGTACCTTGCAATATACCAGTGCTAGCGGTAAGGCATATCCTACTTCAGTCGCGAGAACAACCAACTATTTCGGCCGACCCAATACATCTACTTATCCCTACTTCAATGGCGGGTTGGATGATTTCCGTATGTATACTCGCACTCTGTCCCAGAACGATGTCATCAACATCTATACAAATGCCCCGCGCAATTTGTATACGATTTTGGGTGTGGTAGGACCCCAAGGTCCTTCCGGCGATACCGGTGCCAAAGGACCCACGGGACCCAAGGGCATTGGATCAGATACATACACTATTGTAAATTCCGTCGTGCAAAGCAATTTCGCCCAAACATGGACAGAGAGCGACCTAAGTATCGGTATTCCTTACGGAACATCGTTTACCTATATGGCTTCTTCGATGAGTGGTAATTCTGTTATCGGTGTGGTCAACGGTGGCAATGTGTTTATATCTTACAATACGGGACAAACGTGGGCGATTCCTTCGGGTCTATCCACGGTATCGACATATAGTTATTGCTCATGCACAGCCGATTTCACGAAATTAACGGTATGTGATGTATCGAATTTATATGTATCGGTCAATTCAGGTTCGACATGGGCATTGCGTGATGTGAGTGGTATTGAAAATGCGCCAGTTAGTAAAATATATAATGCCACAACGATGGCCGCATATTTGGCCAATTGTCAATTGTGGTTAGATGCCGCGGATAGCAGCACCATAACATTGAGTGGTAGCAATGTGACACAATGGAATGATAAATCGGGATTAAATCGCAATGCTACACTATATTGTTCCACTTATCCGATATACAACTCTACTGGATTAAATAGTCTACCAACAATTAATTTTAGTACAACATCATCTGGTATGTCATCACCCATGCCTTCTGGAACCTTTTCCGCATCCACAGGTATATCAGTATTTGCAGTATTTAATAGTAGTGCAACACAAGGATGGGGAACAGTGTTTACTCGAACATACAATCAATATGCCGACCCGATTGATTTATATCAGACAACACGTTATTGGGGTGATATAGTTAATGGTATGGGAAGCGGAAATTCAACATTAAATTTGATGAGTTGCAACAATCCTACATTATTTAATATTGTGGTCAACTCAACTAGTTGGAACGAGTGGCAGAATGGAACGTTGGCATGGAATACAAGTACTACCAATTATTTCAGTGAAAATAGTAATGCAACCAAATTCTTTATAGGCACACGTTGGGACAAAGTTACTTCATTGGTTGGAAATGTGTCCGAATTGTTGGTATTCAATGCGGTATTAACAACGACACAACGACAAAATATCGAAGGTTATTTGGCCACCAAATGGAATTTGCAATCAAGTTTACCCACCAATCATCCCTACTATTCTAGTCCCTTCCAATTGTCGGCACCACCAACCATCACATTCGCCAAATACAGTAATGATGGCTCCATCATGTATGCTTCGGGACAAAAGGGTCTCTATAAATCCATCAATGACGGACTAACCTTTACCCTCGCCAATAACATCGATTTGTATCCGGTTCTCACCAACAACATTGCGATTTCCGGAAACAACCAAGTCATCTTGGTCGAAATCCAATACAACAAATCTACTCCCCTCTTCATTTCGAGAGACGGAGGTCAAGACTGGACCCAAATCATGAATTTGCCCCAGAACCCCATCAGTTACACCTCCAACTGGAACGTGGCGATGTCTGATAACGGTAAAACGCTGCTCATCTGCATGAATCCATTCATTTATGTGTCTTACAATTGCGGTATCACATGGTCCAGAATCCGAAATATAAGTGGCATTTATCCGCTGGTTTCTTACGATGGAACCAAGATGGCAGTCTATAATAACTATTCGTTCTATGCTTCTTACGATTCGGGAATGACATGGACCAGTCGAACCAATGTGGGTGGACTCAATAACATCACTCCTTTCGGTTCTGTCGTCATGTCTTACGAAGGCAAATACGTCTTCGTATCCGCGGTATCATCGATTTATATTTCGAATTCGTCCATCCCAGTAACCATTTATTCGGGAGGAATCACCGGTCCCGCAGGACCTTACGGAGAACTCGGACCCACCGGAATAACGGGCCCCACCGGACCAACAGGACAAAAGGGACCGACCAGTGAAACGGGTGAAACGGGATATACAGGTGCAACTGGACCGGGATACAACGTGGGCTCAGTATTAGTCAACGATTATAGCACGTTTGGACAGGTATGGATAACACCAGCATATGCCAGTAGCACAAACATCGTGACAGCATTACCACAAGCGGCCAACTGGTCCGGAATTGCCATGTCGGCCAATGCCACTAATATGTTTGCGACCTCGTTCCAAGAGTATGCACCCGGCACGACCATCTCTGACCCAGGTAACATGTATAGGTCCACAGATGGCGGTTATAGTTGGCAAGAACTCGGCACTAGTAACGGCCTGCCCTCTAGCGGATACTGGCGTGACATAGCATGTATTCTCAGCGGACAAACCGTCATTAGTTGCACGGAAGGAGGAAATGTCTATGTATCGAGTAATGGTGGTGTTAATTGGACCACCATGGGCACCAGTGTGGGTATGCCCGCTACCGAATATTGGGGTGCCGTGGCCCTTTCATCCAATGGTCTAATCATGTATGCTGGAACGGTCGACGAAACATCCACCTCGCTCTATACATCCGTCAATGGTGGCACTGCATGGACCAAAGTCACGTATTCGTCGGTATATCCGGGTGTATACAACAAGATTGTATGTGATAGTACCGGCAGCAAACTGCTGGTTCTCGGAGTGCCAGGATCAGCCACCAATGTTTGTTATTCGAGTACGAGTGGTACAACATGGACCGCTCTTACTTTACCGACTTTCCCCAACAGTTTCGGCTATCCGAATGATGTGGCGATGGACCCCAGTGGTACATTTATTTTGGTTTCCACCGAATATTACGTGTTCAAATACAGCACATCCAATTTGGCGAGTATCACCACACTCTCGGGTTTACCTGCCACATTATTGTATACAGGTATCGGTATTTGCCCCGGCAACACCAACACGTTGGTCATTTCGTCGGCGGATGGAGGCATCTATGTTTCTACGACGAGTGGCACTAGTTGGACTCTTGCGAATAGCAGCAATGGATTGCCCGCGGGCGCGTCCTACTGGTATAAATTGGCGATTTCCTCCGATACGACCAAGATGGTGGTGATTTCGAATTATGAAGCCGGAAGTCTGTATATTTCCAACATCGGTTTGATGAATTCCGCGGTATTTTATTATGGGTTGACTGGACCGACAGGACCTACGGGCATAACAGGACCAACAGGCATAACGGGACAAACGGGTCTAACGGGACCGACAGGACCTACAGGCAATGATGGACCGATAGGATACACTGGACGCGCTGGACCAGGATACGCTGATGCTCTGCAACAATTAGCATTGAATACGGACGCATCGTTGAATTTGTATTATTCGTTTGATAACATTCCGTCACCCACACCACCTTACATATTCTGCAATGGATATAGTGCTTCCGTTGTCAGCGGAACCTATACCGTCTTTGCATTTACCAATGCTGGAACGACGATTCAGAATGCGATTTCGTTCAGCGGTATTTCCAGTTCCACTATTTATGTATTCTCTGTGGCCGGTGGCGGCGGTGGAGGTGGTGGTAATGGTAATCAAGATGGTGGTGGTGGTGCAGGTGGAGTAGTTCAATCTACACTCACTATCGTCGGAACTGATTCAGTTAATATGACAGTCGGTATTGGCGGTTATGGTTCTGGTGTCCAAGGATTATATACTAATAATTCTACAGATGGACAAAATACTACTGTAACATTCGCAGTAGAATTAAGTAATAATATAATTGCTTATGGAGGACAGCGTGGTTATACTTACCAAAATAGTAGCCCTATATACGCATCTAAATATGGTTCCGGCGGTGGTGCATCAGCAACCACTGGACCTACTTATTCAGGTGTTACTATTGTTTCAGGTCAAGGATATTTAGGTGGTAGTTCTACTAACAGTAACGGAGGTGGTGGTGGTGGTGCCGGTGCAGTCGGAAGTAGTGCTATTTCCACAGCTGGTGGTAACGGCGGTATTGGTGTGAAACCTACTGTCCCTTATATTTCTACATCTAGTTACGGTTCCTATTATTGGGCAGGTGGCGGTGGTGGTGCTGGATATACTACTACCACTTATCTGGGTGGAAACGGTGGAAGTGGCGGTGGCGGCGGTGGTTCATCTGTGCAAGGTGGAACATACAATGCTTCACTAACGGTTAGTAGTGCAGGCAGTTGTATTTTCGGAGACGCTCAGCCAGGTTATTATGCCGGCCAAGGTGGTAATGCCGGTAGAAATTCAGGCGGTGGTGGTGGTGCAAGTTCAACTTCATATACTAGTGGCAATGGTGGGTCGGGCATTGTGTTGGTCGCAGTGCCAACTGCTCTTCTTTCACCAATCAATTTATGTGCACTTGCTAATTATAAAACTAGTTCACCTGTATACGATGCTTCATTATCTACCGTGGGATTATTATCATCCACCAATGCCAAGTTAGGTGCAGGTGCGCTAGCACTAACTGCATCTGGTCAATACATATCAATATCCAATAGTATTACCTCTACTTCTGTGGGCATGTCCTTCGCCTTCTGGCTACGTTCCAACAATTCCTATGGTAATTACACCATTTTCGATTTCGCCAATGGACAAGGTAATAGCAATATCAGTATGGGTTTGCAAAGTAATACACTATATACCAATGTTTGTTCAGTTACTGTTCCACCAACACCTTCATTTTCAATAGCTACTGGTGTATTTTATAATTTTAATACCACTGCTAGTGGAACTGGATATACTTACGGAAACATTGAAGGCATAGCTGTTTCTGGAGACGGAAAAAGGATGGTGATTACCATGATCAGTTCAGGATTGATGTATTTTTCCACTTATAACGGAACATCATGGTCAACCCCAATACAAACATTGGCAACCACCGTAACAAGTTTGCAAAAAGTCGCATTGAATGCGGATGGCAGTCGAGGTGTTTGCACTGCAATTAACGGTTACTGTTATTTCTTTACATGGAATGGGTCCAATTACAGTACTTTGACACAAACCTTGGATACGAATACCAGAGCTTACAATGGATTGGATATGACACCGGATGGAAATACCATAGTAGCTACCTACAATGGCACCGGATATGCCACATGGAATGGAACTAATTACACTGCATTTACAATAACAGTAGATGTCAATTTAGGTTTGAACGGTGCAGCCATTAGTGCAGACGGTTCAAAGATAGCCTTTACAGATAGTCATTATTTGTATTGGTCGGCTTGGAACGGTGTTAATTACGGCTTACCTATTCAAATTAGTACGGTATCTGTTACTACACGAAATGTTAGATTTTCCCAGGATGGGACAGTGATTTTTGTATCATTAGGCTCCGGTAATCCATCTTCCTTACTCTATTTCACTTGGAATGGTACCGGTTACAATACTGCAATGAATTATGCACCTGTATATGCGATACCTGCAAATCTCGATAGTTGGGCATTTACTACTGACCAAAACAGCAATATCTATATCATGGGTCAATCATTAAATACTTTGTATAAATCCACATTTTCTTATACACCCAGCACAGCATCATCTTCTTATGGTATGTATTCATGTTTATGGGTGAATGCATCCTATACAGGTCCTATCATGAATATTCGACGTAGTTCGGATAGCATTACTTCTGACTTTTATTTCAATACGACTGGAACAGTTATTACCACTGGACCTAATGGTATAGGAACATCTCTCACCACATGGTTAAGTGGTGCAACACCCTATATTACCATTTGGTATGATCAATCGACCGCGGGTAATCATGCAGTTCAATCTACCATAAGTTTACAACCATTGTTTGATACGACCAACATTCAAGTCAACTTTAATAGTCCAGCAAATTCCTGGTTTTATATACCACCAGGAACGATACCCTACGGTAATTCATCATATTCGGTTACTATGATAACTGGCGCAAACCTCTCTTATACAAATAGTAATTCGGCATATTTATCAACTGGAACTTTATCTGGAACCAATACATTAACAGAATTCAGAATATACAATGGCGGTGGACACGGTGGATACGATTCATGGTATAATGATTGGAACACTCAAGGATTTGGTTTTTCTGCAAGTAATATGACTGGAAATAATGCAGGAACGTTTGTATATGACAGTGTTGCAAACGCACAATATTTTTATACAGGCTCAACATTGAGCACTACTAAAACAGCTGTAAGCGCACAAAATACCGTATTGGGAATAGGATATATTGGAAATGACCCTGTAAGAGGATATAGTTATAATACTCAAATGAAATCTTTATTTATCTATCCAACTGTCTTATCTCTCGCAACAATTACACTATGTGCAGCCAATACACCTCCATCTCAATCACTCACAGTCCAAACCAGTTCTACCCAAACTTATTTGGCGAATTTCAATACCACCAATCTAAATGATAATACATGGCGTCATATGGCCTGGAACTTGGCTGCCAATGGAACTTATACCTATTATATCAATGGACAAGCTATTTACACTTCGTCGAGTGGCTTAGCTTATCCAAATGCGGTAACGAGAACATTGAATTATTTGGGTAAATCCAACAATCTACCCCTCTCCAATTTCATTGGTGGTATCGATGATTTCCGTATGTATAATCGCACCTTGTCCACCGCAGAAATTAATTCATTGTATAACTACAATGGTTCTCTCATCAATCTCCCTATTCCGGGTATTACGGGACCTACTGGTCAAACTGGATATACAGGACCCACGGGTAATACAGGTGCGACCGGACCGACAGGACCCAGTGGACCCACGGGTCAAACAGGTCCGACAGGACGCACTGGACCGACAGGTCTAACGGGACCCACGGGACCGACAGGCAATACTGGTATTACAGGTTCAACAGGACCAACCGGAGTCGCAGGATATGGATTTCAACTAGGCAATTCCGTCCCGTTGAACGTTGACCCAAGTCTCGTGATTTATTTCAAATTTAAATCAACTGATTTGAGCAGCAACGGTCTAAATATTTTGAACTACGCTAATAACACCTATAATGCTGTTGCAGCTGCAACTGGCTTAATAACTTCACAAAATTACGTAAGTGGAACATCGGCATTATCACTTGCCGGAATTTCAACTAATTATGTAAATGCAAATTATTTAGTTCCATATTTCAATCAGGGAACATCTTACACACTTTCATCATGGTTTTATTGTACAACTACATCGAACGGTGAATTACCGTTTATATTTTATGCCAACGGATATAACTATTTTGGACCACAATTGTATTATGATAGCGTTTCGGGTAAAAAAAATTACAGTTATAACGGAGTAAATAATTATTTCAATTTGAATACTTGGAATCATGTTATTATTTCATTCACAATTACCAGTTCTGGTGGAGGCGTAAATGGTAATGGTGGATATGGAAGTACTGGTACTGGCACCGCAACCATAGTCAGTTATTTTAATGGAGTTAATTTGGGTACTACCACTAGATACACAAATGATATGATTTCGCTTGGATATAGTACATATATTGGAAATGATGCAGGTGGTCTTCCATCATCACCACGATATTTTTTCACGGGTTATGTGGGCGAATATCGCATGTATAACCGTACGTTATCAGCGTCTGAAATTAGCTCATTGTATACGTATAATGGAGCCGAAATTACTCTTCCCGTTGCGGGTGTTACTGGACCTACCGGACCAACCAGCTTTTTCACTGGTCCTACCGGTAATACGGGAGCCACAGGACCAACAGGTCCGACGGGTATGACAGGTATAACGGGTCCGACAGGTATTACCGGGGTTACCGGAATCGGAGGCGCATCCTTAGCCCAATACTATTCCGCCGCTTATTATACACTTTTGGCGAACAAACCACCATGGGCAATCTATGACGCAGCCAAATGGAACAACACTACACAAACCTTGCCTGAATTAAGAGGTAATGGTCGTGATGCCACAGGCTCTGGAATTAGTTTCGCAAATGGAAGTGCCTCTTATGGGGGAACTAATTTGACCAGTGCGAACATACCCTATATTTACGGCGCAGCAAACATTGCTCAATTAAATTGGCCAAGTGGTAGTATTCCTACTAATTTCACCATATGTTCGATTTCCAGATACACAGGAACCACCAATGTGGGTAGATTGATACAATCGACTAGTAACCCCTGGATTCATGGTCATCACGGTGGTGTAAAAGGACGAACTATGTATAATACTGCTGATTGGATGTCAGCAGGACCATCTGCTGCCCCGGGTAATTCAACCAATTGGTTAGTATGTTGCGGTAAGGACGGTAGCACAATACCGAACAATATTTATCTTGACGGTGTTGCTTCTGGAACCCTTGGTGGAGGTACTGCTTCAGGAACTTTAGTTATTGGCAATGGTGGGCGAAATGAACCAACCGACTGGGCCCTTGCCTACGTAATTATTTGGGACCAACTCCTGGCTGATTCCGAAATGCCCACAATTTCCAATGCCTTATTAAGTTATCTGGCCACGGGTAATTCTTTATCGGCAACTTCCTATATCAGTGTTCCCAACGGTGTCACAGGTCAAACCGGTCTACAAGGTCCCACTGGACCTACCGGTAATACCGGCTCAACGGGCAAAACAGGACCCACTGGCCAAACTGGATTCATGGGAATAGCACAACAAGGTTATTATGGCGCCACCGGACCTACCGGCATCAGCATTTCACCAACAGGACCTACAGGCAGAACAGGATTAAGTAATACTGGAATAACCGGCACAACAGGTCCAAATGCTCCACCAGCATTCACAGGACCCGCAGGACTCACAGGACAACTAGGTCTAGCTGGACCTATTGGTGGAAATACAGGTCTCACAGGACCCACCGGAACCGCAGGTTCCTTCCTCAGTATGCCTTCAACACAAATGGTCGTCCAAGACGATATGACCAGCACGCGTCAAACATTTTCGAAGATGGTGCCAACCAACATGTATATTACTGATGCGCCCAACAACATTGTCGCGATTGCCAACGGATATACCAACAATGACGTGGTCTATACCTTCGGTAAAGGCCGCGAAATGACCTACTTGGGCGTTGGTGGTGCGTCCACCACTTTCGGAACCGTCCTGTCCCGAAATATGCAACAATGGTCCACCTTAGGAAATACGTCGACCAATGTCCCCTGCAGAATCGTATGGGACGGTATCAAATGGATAGTGACACAGAACAATAACAAATTCCTCATCAGTTACAACGATGTATCCTTTGTTCCTGTAGCGGCGACTACCAATAGCAGTGTCATCTTGTCCTCCATCGGATTCAACGGATTCATGTATGTAGGTATCGGTATCGGCGGTATCTTCTATAGTTATGATGCTTTGAACTGGTACAGTAGTAGCACCGGCACTGCTCTCATCAATAACACTGCTGCCCCGCAATTCGGTAAAGTGGTATGGAACGGTAACATGTGGGTGGCGGTCGGTAACGGCCAAAACTATACGATTGCTTATAGTAGTGACGGTATCACTTGGACCGGTGTAGCAGGGTCGAAGACCTTGTTCAATGCGAGTGGTGGTGCGATGGACATTGTATGGGACGGCAGCAAATTTGTGGTGGTAGGTGCGAACAACGCGAAAGCGTTCACCGTGAATAGTAGCGACGGTATTAATTGGACCAGTCCAACCACGATTATATTGGGTATACCGACCGCACCCACCAATTTGTCGGCTAGTGCGAGCACCACGACGTCCATAACCGTTTCGTTTACGGGACCTTCACAAGTATTTTCTTCGTATACCATAATAGCCACGCCGACAAGCGGTTCCACTGTTACCAATAGTGGCTTGAGTGCTGCCACAACATCATATGCGATTACGGGATTAGTTGCAGGAACACAGTATACGATTAGTGTATATGCGGTCAACAGTTATGGCAGCACCGCAAGCACAATAATATATCAAACTGTATTGCCTCCTCCCACTGGATTGACCGCATCATCTCAGACTGCCAGTTCCATTGTATATACGTATACCGCACCAACCCTAGGTACAGGTGTATCGGTCACATACACGGCGACAGCGGTGCCTACCAGCGGTTCGACCGTGATACTCACGGGTATTACGAGTTCACCGGTCACACTGACAGGACTGCAAGCAGGTATGCCCTATGCTGTTACAATGGTATCCATCAACAGTTATGGCACATCTGCTATTTCAACTGCTCTCAATTATGGAACTATATTGTCAGCACCGACAGGACTAACGGCCAACATAAGCGGAATAAATTATCTCACCTATACATTTACCCCACCCAGTGGTATTGTTATATCGTATACTGCGACCGCGGTTCCTACCAGTGGAACAACAGTTGTTCAAACTGGTATCACAAGTTCACCGGCTACAGTCAATGGACTAGTTGCATCCACACAATACACCATTACCATGACAGCTATTAATGTATATAGCACATCCATTGCTAGTAGCTCTTTAGTACAATCTACGGTAAACACCGCATTCTCCAGTATTGCGGTTACTTCCGGATGGAACGCAGCGAATTTGGATGTTTCCGGAACCAGCACATACGCAGGAAATACCTATACAGTATATTCCTTCCGAAATGGTCCCGCACCTGCACAGAATTCCAATACGGTCAATTCGTATACCTTAACTTATACATGCACTACGAGCACTTATATCAATTGTTTATTGGTAGGTGGTGGTGGTAATGGCGGTTACGGAAATGTATCATCCGGTGGAGGTGCTGGAGGTGTGGTTATGAAATCCATATTGTTACCTGCCGGCACCAATCAAACGATGACTATCAATGTAGGTGCAGGAGGATATGGTAATGGCAGTTCCGGTTCCGCTTTATACAACGGTTCCAATTCATCCATTGTATTTAATGCAAACATAAGCAGTCCATTGTTAATTAGCAATACATTGACCGCTTTTGGTGGTGGAGCGGGTGGATATGGTAATGGTACATTACAGTCCGCATTGAGTGGTGGAAGTGGTGGAGGTGGTTGTCGTTATTATGTCAATCCACCTGGAAATTCTGTCGGAAATTCGAACGGAACCACCTCCAATTATAATTGGGGTAATCCAGGAGGTATTTCGAATATTTCAAGTAGTGCTACAAGTGGCGGTGGTGGTGCTGGTGGACCCGGTTATCAGGGCACAGATGCCGTTTCCGTGAATGGATGTGCAGGAGGTCCCGGTATACAATGCACGTTGCCCGGTATCAGTCAATTCACACCCGCAGGATTTTCCGCCTATAGCACCTATTATTGGGGCGGTGGTGGTAGTGGTGCGTCACTAGTAGCTGGTGGCATTAATAATTATGGATGTGGTGGGTTGGGTGGAGGTGGCGGTTCATGGGGTAACACAGTATATCCAAATGGCTCAGGTGGCATTACAGTGAATGCTACAGCAGGAATGGGAAGCGCAAATACTGGCGGTGGCGGCGGTGGTCAATGGACCGTGGCAAATAGTGGCGGTGGTGGTAGTGGAATTGTGGTCATTGCATTCCCTACCTTCCCCGTAGTAACGGATATGACACCATTCACTGCCGTCAATAGTTATGCTTCTGCCAATGTTCTCAATTTACCCGTAGGTGTTACTTATGGTGGTGTTGCGGTAAGTTTGTTGCAAAACAAATTGTTAGTCGCGTGTAATGCGGGTGTATATTGTTATACATCTGCAAATAGTGGAGCATCATGGACGCTATTGTCCACGTTATCTACATCGGCGTTCCGTTGTTGTGCAATGTCGGCCGACGGAACCAAAGGTGTGGTTGCGGTAAATGGTGGATTGATTTATTTCGTCGATTGGAGTATCGCAACACCTACGATGGTCTCTTTTGACGCAACCACACGTGCATACGGGGGTATATCTATGACACCGGATGGTTATAAAATCAGTATTACTGATTCTACATATAATTGGTATTCAACTTGGAATGGAGTTACCTATACAACACTATTATCACCTACTGACGTGATTTCTACAGTCGGATTGATAAATTATTATAAATTCAATGCTGCTGACTTATCGGGAACCACCGTCAAAAATTATGCTACAGGAACCTATGATGCTACCTTAATAGGAACAAGCACAATCAGTGCGACACAGAGCAAATTCGGAGGTGCATCATTTTATAGCAATGCTGCTGCTGACAATAAAACCAATTATTGCACATTACCTGGTTTTACCTTTAACGGAACGACGGGAATGACGATTGCATTTTGGACGTATGTCACTAGTTATAACATTGGCGATGCACCTTTTAAATTTGCAATCAATTCTACAGCACAATTCAATTTAGGTTATAGTGGACAAACAATGAGACCATGGTACGGCACCGGTACCGCCAATCAAAATCCTATTACACAATTTATGGTAGATACGGATGGCACGGATACAGCAATTACTGGTTCATCCATCACTATTTTGAATCAATGGAATCATATGGTCTATGTATTTTCTGGAACCACACTTACCATGTATGTGAACGGAACTCTTTACGGTAGCGTGACGTTCCATATCGCTTTACAAAACATAACTTATGCTTGGTTTGTTATAGGTGGTGATAACAATGGTAATGGTGGTCAACAGGCCTATTTCGATGAATTCCGTGTGTATAGCCGACAAATAAATGCGGGAGAAGCATCCGCACTGTATAATTGGAACAACACAACCAATTTAACTTCTGGCAGTGTTGGAATTGCTGTTTCACCTGATGGTAATAATATTGTATCGGTAAATACTTCTGGAACTGAATATACTTCTCCTGGTGGCGCATTAAATAGTGTTTATGTAGCTAGTCCCTCCGGAAATGCAAAAGGAATGTGTTTCTTGGGAGGAGGACAAACTGGAAAACCCACGAATTTCTTACTTGCAAGTAGTTCCGGAACAGCAGGTTCACTAACAACCGCTTATTCTATGTATCTATATCAGTGGAACAATATTGCGAATGCATTGTCGAATCCCCAGATTGTTGTGAACAACTTTGGAAGTGTAGAAAATACGTCATTAACACCTGGCGGAGCTCAAGGAAATGTGGTATACTATTTACAAAATACGGCCGGTTCCGGAACATCTTGTTACGTGAGCACTCTAACATTAGGTGTAAATACTGTGGCAGGTGGAATCGGTATATTGAATCCAGTATTAGGGGTTAGCACAATCACATTCAATACTTTCACTACACAATATTGCAATGTTTGCTGCAGCACCGATGGTAACTATGTTTATAACATACAGTCATCGGGTGGAGGAATTGTTTATTTATATAGTTCATCTAACGGCGGTATTTCATTTTCTCTTGCATCTACTACAACTGCTGGAGCCAGTAATACATGGTATTCGCAATTGGTATGTGATGGCACAGGACAATATGTGTGGTTTACAGGAGGTAATGGAGCACCTGTCTATTATTCCTACAATTATGGTGTAACATTTACTTCCATAACTACAAATATAGGCTACTCGTCAGGTATTGCAGTCAGTCGCGATGGCACCAAGGTGATGGTATCTGGACAAAATGTGGTTGCCTATAGTTCCAACGGAACTGCAACTACTCCTACCTTTACTGCAGGCACACAAACAGGAGGACAAGGTTCAAATAATGTAGCAAATATAGCCAGTTCAGCCACTGGTCAAATTTGTTATTATCCAAATGCAGCGGGTAGTTCTAACATGGTATATTCGAGTAATTTTGGACAAAACTATGCAAATTTAGCGACACCTACAGGACAAGCTCCTTCAACCAAAAGCATAGGATGTGATACCACCGGTCAATATGTGGCTTACATTAGTAATGCAAACAATGTATGTTATTTCTCAAATAATTTCGGTGCTACATGGACATTGTTGAATACCACAGCAATACCTTCGGCGAATCTCACTGAACTTGCACTATTTGTCTCATCTACCTACATTTACATCATTATGTCGGGCCAAAATGCCACGCCGTTTACCAACAATTTATACGGTGGTTACAGTTTGATTTCTGGGTCTATGACATCCACAAATTGGACATGGACATCGTTAAGAAATGATTTACGATATGCGGGTATCACCATATCGGATACAGGAATTATATATGTGGTAGGTGAATCAACTTTATTGGTCGGTTCAGTAAATGATATGGTAGTATTCCCCATTACCAATTTGATATACGATTTCACAGCACAAAGTGGCACGAGCACTAGCAGTAATGGTGCAACCCTAACATCGTGGAAAGATGCTCTAACTGGCAAATCTTTGAGTGGTGGCACTGCCACATACAATACCACAACTACAATTAATTCGTATCCAACTACTACTAGTTATATGAACTTGACTTATGGAAATACTAGCACTATACAGAATTATTGGACCTGGATATGTGTTTTGAGAACCGGAGGAACCGCATTGTCAGGGGATAACAATATGATATATAATTCTTCCAGTTATGCATTAGAAATAGGAATAAATAATGGTAATTTGAAAGCATGTTATAGTGCGATTGCATGGTCAATCGGTGCAGCATCTGTATCCGGTGGTTCATCTGGAACATGGACTGCTGCCACAAATACAAACTACATTATGGCAGTCATATGTAGTAGCACTAATAATACAGCATCCTCGACACAATCCTATACATTCCGTATCAATGGAGTCGATTATACACCTGCAAGCAACACCGATACCCGTTATTATTATATTAATAATCCCCAAATTGGAAATATAAACAGTTCAACACAAACGTTTATGGGAGAACAAATATTATTTAATACGAATATGAATGTGGGACAAGTTCAGTATATAGAACAATATTTGTCGTATAAATGGGGTATTGGATTGGGCACAACAACAAAGGTCATTGCTTCTCCACCCTATTCGGCATTAACCTACGTTCCATCCACATCGTTAACTTATATACCTTCAGGAAATTACGCAATAAATACATTAAATGGAAAAACCATTGTTACTTCAACCGTCACCTATACCGGTTATATCTTTACATCAGGAACTACTATTTTGAATATTAGAGGTGTAAGTGCCTCCACTACATTTTATGCACTCATTGTGGGAGGCGGTGGATCAGCTGCTCAAAGCGAATCAGGTGGTGGTGGTGCCGGTGGATTTTTACAAAAAACATATACAATTACTGGAAATGATGCTTTGACGATTGTGGTTGGTGCCAACGACTCATACTCATCTATTACATTTACAAACGCTACCTCTTATAATACAAGTAATGTGGCGTATGGAGGTGGACGCGGTATTGCCAGTGCTCAAGGAACTACTGGTGGGTCTGGCGCCGGAACCGGACGTGACAGTATTTCAGCAGGTGCTGCTGGAACAGCAGGTCAAGGTAATGCAGGTGGCACGAATATTAGCACTGGTTGGGGTGGTGCTTCTGGTGGTGGCGGTGCCGGTGCAGTAGGTGGTAGCAGTGGAAGTAATTTAACTGGTGGCGCTGGTGGTGCAGGATTAGCATGCACATTAACCGGATTCAATCAAAGTATTTATTTTGCTGGCGGTGGTGGTGGTGCGCAAAATACAGCAAGTGGTGCTGGAGGAAGTGGTGGTGCAGGTGGAATAGGTGGTGGTGGTGGTGGTGGTTCTGCTAATGGTGTTAGCAATGGTTATGTTGGTGGTGCAGGCAACAGTTCTTCATTCTATCCTTCAGGTGCTGGTTCAAATGCAAGCAACGGTAACGGTGGAAATGGAGCAACAAATTCAGGTGGAGGTGCAGGTGGTGCACAGACTGGTTCTTCAGCACCAGTTGGAGGTAGTGGTGTAGTTATAATCGTGGTTGTCAATTAACCTATATCAACAATAATATCAACATCTTTTTCATAATATTTTTTATTTCATATAAAAATATTATGTCGAATATTCCCATAAATCATTCCATAGTTATAGTATATAAGCAACAATGTCCTCTTCATATAATTATGAAAAGGCACTGTCCATAGATTGGAACGGACAAGTATTTGTTCTCACCGTCCGTAATGAAACACCCCTGGCACCCATCAATTATCTATACAGTTCCGACGGACAGTCCTGGTATTCCAGTTCGGATTTATCCAATTCGCAACTTTTGACCCAGTCCAATCCCTACAATGTCAAATGGACCGGTTCTAATTTTGCCATGATAGGTAACGTAGCCAATGTCAGTGGAAACACCATTCTACGTAGTGGCGCCGCGGCCACCAAATTTTCCGCACTTAGCACCACGGGTCAGGGCACCAACGCCCCGCTCTACGATTTAGAAGCAAATTTGGAATTTCCTCATACCATCACTTTCCCCAGAAATACGACATTAGCACTTGGTGGCGCACCCGCGGACACCACCAAAATCGCCTACAGTCTAGACGCTGGTATTACATGGACACCCTCCGCCAATTCATCGACCGTCTTCTCCACCTGTGCCAACAACGCGGTATGGAACGGCAAATTATGGGTCGCCGTCGGTCAAGGCGGCAATACCATTGCCACAAGTGTCGATGGCAACGTATGGACCGGACGTGGTTCCTATATTTTCACGGTGGCAGGTCAAGGCATCGCCTGGAGTCCGCAACTCGCCCTCTGGGTCGCAGCAGGACAAGGCACCAATTCTCTCGCTTACAGCGCTGACGGTGTGTATTGGACTGGTCTAGGCACTACCATGTTAAGTTCCGGTGCCGACGTGCAGTGGAACGGCACGATTTGGTCCGCCGTCGGCGGACTCAATGCCACCAACAAATCCATCGCCTATAGTTACGATGGTAAAAACTGGAGCAACCCGACACAAACAAATTTATTCGATATTAGTGGTATCAAAACGGCATGGAATGGCTATTTTTGGACCGCGATTGGCAGTTCGACACCCGCCAACAATATATACAACATTGGCACAAGTGTCGACGGAATCTACTGGTTTATGCAAAAAAATACGAATTTTTCAGCCAATATTACCAATATGTTCACGAATCCCACGGCGACGAACGAAATCCTATTTACTACTTACGGACAAGTTCCTGGGGCACCAACTGCACTTACATATACATCCAACAATGTATCATCGGTTTCATTTTCATTTACTGCACCAGTAGGTGGCGTAACACCTAGCTCCTATACTGTTAGTGCTGTTCCAGTGAGTGGACAAACCATAAGTCAAACATTTGCTTATGGTGGAACTACAGGAACTATTACAGGTCTAACCTCTGCCACATCCTATACGATTAGTTTGTATTCGAATGGTTCAACTGGTAGTTCAGTCGCGTCTAACAGTATTACAGCTCAAACAACATTAACACCTCCTACCAATCTCACCTTTGTTTCTAACACGGCCACCTACATCAATATATCGTTTACACCACCCACAGTTTCTAGTGGCGTCACGATTACATCGTATAACGCTACTGCGGTTCCTGTCAGTGGAAGCACAGTCATATCAACCGGTATTAGTGGTGCTGGAACCAGTGCCAGTATCACAGGTCTCGTCGCGTCCACCCAATACAGTATTACATTGACTGCTACCAACAGTTATGGCACGTCCACTTCGTCCACCGCGCTAGTGTATCAAACCGCCTTGTCACCTCCTTATAGTTTGCTCGCTTCCATGGTCGATACATCCTCTGTCAGTTTGTCTTTTATTGCTCCTACTCTCGGAACCAACGTTTCTGTAAATTCATATACGGTGACTCTCGTGCCGACAACTGGACCCACCATTACTGTTAATAACATAACATCATCGCCTGTCTCTGTAAATGGGCTCACTTACGGAATGAACTATAACATTACTATGGTCGCTATCAACAGTTACGGAACATCCGCGCCATCAACAACCTACAATTATACATTGAGCACATTGTTAATTATTAGTGGTGTGGTCGCAGGTTCTACGGGCACTGGATTGATTGCCGGTAATGTGACCAACGATGTTATTTCTGGCACGTCAACTACCAATAGTGTTACTTACAATGTATATTCTTTTCAACCCGGAACCAGCATTTTACCATCTTTAGCAACGAGTAGTCAAGCGACCTATACGATTAATTATAATACGGGTGGTTCCACCTTAATATATGTATTAGCGGTGGGTGGTGGCGGTGGTGCTGGAACATATTGTGGCGGCGGAGGTGGTGCTGGCGGTGTAGTCATGAATCCTGTAACATTACCTTCGGGTGCGGGGACCATCAGTGTGAATGTGGGTGCCGGAGGCTTAGGTCAAGGCACGAGTGGAGCGAATTATGCCACGCCAGTTCCTGTAAATGGTTCCAATACTACTGTATCGTTTAGTGCAAATACGAATGCCAATATTATCGCGTATGGTGGTGGATTTGGTCAGGGGTTTAATAACACCACCGGTGCCGGTAATGGTGGCAGTGGTGGTGGTGCCGGTAACAATGGAGGATTACTTTTTGGAAAAGCCATCAATCAATACAATAATTATGGTAATCCAGGTTCTCTTCTTGGTGGCGCGAATAGTCAAGGCTGTGGAGGTGGTGGTGCTGGAAATGTGGGCACTCAAAATTTGGTGGCAGGATTAGGAGCAGCATCCAACGGAGGTCCAGGAATCCAATGTTTTTTACCAGGAATTTCCAATTTTGCCCCTTCAGGTACACCCTATGGCACTTATTATTGGGGTGGTGGAGGTGGAGGGGGCGGGAATGGTCAACAAGCCGGAAATGGTGGAATTGGTGGTGGTGGTGGTGGAACCAGTAGTGGTGCTATCACCACTTATGGTGGAACTGGTGGAGGATTGGCCTTAAATGCGGGTGGAAATGGTTCTTATGGTGATGTTGTAACTGTAGGTGCTGGTGGTGCCAATACAGGAGGTGGAGGAGGTGCGAGTGTTCATAATATTGCCGGTATAGGTGGTTCAGGTATTGTGGTCATTGCCTTGCCCAGTAATATGTTGGTCACGAACAACGGAGCCGCGGTACTACCATCATCCATTTATGGCAGTGGATTCTATAATGCTGTACTCAATAACGCATCTTTGAGTGCCGGTGCTTATAGCAGTATTAAAGGTGCTTTTGCCTGCCGTCTGCTCAATTACAATTATTTTGGACCGACTGTGACTCTGCGATACAATACAGATACTACGGGTTCATTTACCCAGAATTTCTATACGGACATTTGTGGTAATATGGGCACGGGCTATTTGGGTACTGGACAATCAGTATCGTCATGGTTGTCCAGTAACAGTGCCAATACGACTTATGCATTTGTAACGAAGTGGTATAATCAAGGTATGGATGTGTCGTTTAATAGTGCTACACAATATACACTAACAAATCAACCAACCTATGATGTATCCTACGGTGTAGTCAATTATGGATATACTGGAGGAATTGGTATTTCTTCACCTAATACTCAATGTTATTTATCACTACCAAATAGTGCATTTCCTTACGGTAATTCAGCGTTTACTTATTCTATAAGATGGTATAATTTTAATGGTTCGACCGCTACGGGTCAAAGTTTCTTTGAAGCTGGTACAGGATCTGGAATGGTTGCTATGTATTTTTTTAATAGTCCAAATTATCAATTAGGTTTCGCGAGCGGAACATCATTGAACAGTTCAGCTGTTTCCTATTTACCAAGTAGCAGTTGGACTGTTACTTATGATGGAACAACCAACGCATATTCTTATGTAGCTGGAACGAATACATTTACAGCAACACAAGGGGCTAGAAGTCAAGTAAATACCAATAATCAAATTGGTGGTGGTGCACAGAGTTATTACGGTCAAATACAAATGTATAATTTTTATGTATTTTCAACAGTTATTTCTAGTGGAGACCGAAACATTATCGAAGCTACGCCGTCCCTATACGCCCCTCTACCGCAAATGACCATAACATTATCTTCTATCACCGTCACGAATTTTGTCGCAACTTGGGCCAACGTTACCAACGCTACCATATATATAGCGTATATCAACGGTACAGCTAACGGTATTGTCACAAGCGGTCTACCGATTACTCCGGGTTTCGGTGGACCATGGGCCACCACCATCTACGCATATGATACCAACAACAAATTATTGGCAAGAGGATATATCAATGCATTTGTATTAAGTGTGAATAGTGTGGTTGCTGGGTCTACGGGGACCGGATTAATCGCTGGTAATCCGACAACTGATGTGATATCTGGCACATCGACTACCAATGGTATTACTTACAATGTATATTCTTTTCAACCAGGAACCAGCATTTTGCCACCAGCAGCATCGAGTAGTCAAGCGACCTATACGATTAATTATACATGCACACTTGCCACGACAATATATGTGTTGGCGGTGGGTGGTGGCGGTGGTGGTAATAGTGGTGGTGGAGGCGGTGGCGGTGCAGGTGGTGTAGTAATGACGCCTATTTCAATACCGATTGGCACAAGCACCATTACACTTGCAGTTGGAAGTGGAGGAGCTAGTGGAACTAATGGTTATAATACCACTGTAAATTTTACCGCTAATTCTACCTTCAATATTATTGCTTATGGTGGTGGAAATGCTAGTAAAACTGGGAATGGTTTTACGGTAAATACCGTTCTTGGTACAGCACCTTCCAATAATTATATCAATTATGCAAATTATGGAGGAGGAAATACGGCCGCCACAACGGGTGGCGGAGGCGGCGGAGGTGCAGGAACAGCAGGAAATCAAGGCACTGCTGCAGCTCAATATGCAGGTGGAAATGGAGGCTCCGGAATACAATGTTTTTTACCCGGTATTACTAATTTTGCACCTTCTGGTATACCGTATGGAACTTATTATTGGGGTGGTGGTGGTGGTGGTAGTTCATCAACGAATGCTAATGCAGCAAATAATGGGAATGGAGGAATAGGCGGTGGCGGTGGTGGAGCAAATGCATCAAGTCTATACGTCGGTGGTAACGGTAGTGTAGGATTAAATAATGGTGGAGCAGGTGCAACTAATAATGGTGCAGGTGGTTCAGGTGGTATAAATACCGGTGGCGGCGGTGGTGGAGCTTGGAACGGTGCATCTGGAACAGGCGGTTCTGGTATCGTGATTATTGCTTTCCCATCGAATGCCGCTATCGCGAACAATCAATCCGCTGTTTTACCATCCACAATATTGTCGAGTGGTCTATATTCGGCCGCTCTCAACAATGTTTCATTCAGTGTTGGTGCCTATAATAGCTTGAAAGGTGCTTTTGGCTGCCGTCTGCTCAATTACAATTATTTCGGGCCAATTATGACATTGCGACACAGTGCGGATACGACTGGTTATTATACCCAGAATTTCTATTCGGACATTAGCGGTAACATGGGCACAGGATATTTGGGCACGGGACAATCCTTGTCAAATTGGCTATCTAGTAACGGTGCCAATACAACCTACGCCTATGTAACGAAATGGTATGGTCAGGGTATGGATGTTTCGTTTAATTCAGCAACGCAGTATACGGTTGGTTCCCAACCGATATACGAGGTGGCAAATGGTCTTATCAACTTTGGATATCAAGGAATTGCACCGGGTAATTCCTACTTTTTTAATTTACCAAATTACGCATTACCCTATGGTGATACATCATATACTGTCACTGCGCGTCATGGTGTATTAAATGCAGGCAATAATACCGCACTTATATCTAGTACTCCGGGTCCATCTGGTAATCCAACCTACAGTCAAAATATTAATTTTATTGGAACGTGGGGTGATAATACTTACAGAACCTTATGGTGGGGTAACGATTTTACACCCTCGGCAACAGGAAGTACTAACAATGTGGTAACTTCGAAATATACTGCAGGTTCACTTGGATTAAGATATATATATGTAAATACCAATACAGTTTATAGTGGAAATGGCTCAGGTCTAGCCAGACAACAACAACCTACCAACAATTATATTGGAACGGGAACAAATACTGCATTTGGTCCTTGTAATGCTCAGATTTATAATATGTATATTTCTAATATAGCTTTATCTGATGCTGACCGTGCAATTGTTGAGTCTACCCCCTACCAATATTCTCTGTTACCCACAATCGCTGGTCTTTCATCAACCACAATATCAGCTAATAGTTTTACTCTCAGTTGGACAGCCGTAGCCAGTGTATCTTATTATATGCTCTGGATTAATGGCTCCATTTTTGCTACCTACGGTGCAGCTGTGATAACTACAGGAACTGTGACACATTCAATCACCGGACCTTGGCAAATCAATTTATATGCTTACAATGCAGCCAATGTGTTGTTGGCGAGTGGATATACGACTACTACGATTGTCATGGCGAGTGCTAGTGTGAGTATAAATTCAAATTCAGGAGCTACTACCGCAACGAACGGTGCAAATACGGTATTCACTTATACTTCTTCGGGCACATTTACACCTCTAACTACAGGATATGCAAGTGTCTTAATCGTGGGTGGTGGTGGTGCAGGTGGAGCGAATCACGCTGGCGGCGGTGGTGCAGGTGGATTAGTATATTTTGATGCCTCATCTAGACCAATGTTTTTGACTGCGGGCACAACATATACAGTAACTGTAGGTGCTGGAGGTGCGTATAATGCTAGTGCAAATACTGCAGGTAGCACAGCAAATGGTGGTAATTCTTCTATAAATGGTTATATTGCATCAGGAGGTGGTGGAGGTGGGTATACTTATTTAGCAGGCAATACTGGTGGCAATGGTGGTGGTGGTGGTGCTGGAGCTGCTGCAGGTTCTACAAACGCGAGTTCTATTCAAGCGGTATATTCCGCATATTATGTAGGTGGAAATATGGGCGGACAAGGAGCAACAGCTACTTCACCTTTATGGGCTGAAGGTGGTGGTGGTGGTGCCGGTGCTGCTGGTGGAAATGGTGTTACAAGCACTGGAGGTGGTGCAGGTGGAACTGGGTATGCTACTAATATTACAGGAACTACAATCTATTATGGTGGAGGAGGTGGTGGAGGAACCTTTACTGGTAGTGGTAATGCATATTTTGCACCAGGTGGAACAGGCGGTGGTGGAAATGGAGGGTATTACAATACTACTCCTGTTTGGATTCCTGGTGGTAATGGTACTAATGGATTAGGTGGTGGTGGTGGAGGTAATAATACCGCTGGTGGTGGTAACGGTGGCAGTGGTGTTGTCATCATTTCGTGCCCTGGAATACCAGCCATCGCCGGACTTTCCACATCGTCAGTTACTGCCACCACGTTTGTGCTTTCATGGACGACAGTTACCAATGCGGCCTCGTATATACTCAATATCAATGGAACCAATTATGGCACAAGTTATGGTGTTGTGACTACGACAGGAACTGTGACACCCGCAACGGCATACCCATGGAATATAAATATATATGCATATAATTCTGGCAGTGTATTGTTAGCAGTAGGAACTATTTATAGGATAGTTCCAATTCTTCCGTTTACTACATATAATAATTCATTTACCGATTTGAGTGTTTGCTCGATACCGTCAACTTTTGGAGTAGGAACAGCTGGAAGTGTGGCAGTTAATTATGCAGAAACCAAAATGTTAGTAGCAATAGCAAATAATGGTGTGTATTACTCAACTTATTTAAATGATGCGTGGAAACCATTTACAACTTTATTCACGTCTGCAAGTACAGCGTCGTCAGTTCTATTGTCATCAAATGGAACAAGAGGTGCTGCATTTGTCACTAATATTGCGTATTATATAAATTGGTCTGGTACAACACCGACATATTCATCATTTGATACAGCTACGAGAACATATACTTGGTCAAGTGGCATGACACCTGACGGTTCTACTATAGTTATCAACGGTTCTCCGATAGGAATATCTACCTGGAATGGTAGCACATACAGTGCATTCGCAGGTATAGGAATTAATTCTATACACGTAGCTTGTAACATATCACCAGACTTAAAATGGATTACTAACGGTGGTGTATGGGCGCAAACTGCCTTAAAATATGGTTCTGGTGCATTAACATCGTCGAGTTCTTGGACATCACAAAATATAGGAATGACTTGCGATGATCGCCAAATCGGATTTTTAGGTGGAGGTATTTCTGGTCCTGCGTCGTATATTTATTCGACCGTTGCGACTCAACAAGGAGGTGGACTAGTTAAAGGTGCATTTATAACCCCATGGAATAACACTACGGGTACTTGTGGAACTAGTGTTTCTCTTAATACCACATATTCAGTTGAAACCTCATATTCATTATGTCCAGGAGGCAGCAAAGGAAATGTTATTTATTATATACGCGATACAGGAACAATAGGAACGTGTTGTATTGCGGCATTTACTTTTAATGTTACTTAACCTCCATTCTGGTTTGGAATGTTTTCTGTAGCCGAAGGCGGTATGGGCTCCAAAGGAGCCCAACTTGGAGCGGCTTGCTTCGCAGTGCCGCTCTTAAGATGAAAACTGACAAACGACGTAGTTCGTAGAACGGAGTCGTTTGGGATGCCCCACCGTGCCTTTTGCATCCCTACCAGAATGGGGTCCACCCTGTTCGGTTAACATCTCCAAAAAGCTCCGTCACCGTCCCTTGTGACTCTGCTTTTCGTTCCACTTCGCTCGTTACAGAAAATATTCCATATTCATTTATTCCTTCTCACCATATAATAAAATAGAACAGTAACATCACAACAATATGGCCACCAACAATACAATTTATACCACCAAAAATAACAATTATAATTCATTTACATCTTCGGCTCTCACACTTTCTTCGCAAAATTCCGCCATCATTTACAACGGAACGAATTATTTGGTCGGTGGCAATGCCATTATTTCTAGTCCCGACGGCATCACTTGGACCCAGACCCCCACTACCATACTCAACATGACCGTCATCAATAATTTCGCCTGGAATTCTCCCCATTTAGGGAATCCCATTATCAAACCGCTAACCATTGCTTGCGGGGACGGAACAAATACTTTAGCTTACAGCCAAGATGGTATTTATTGGAAAGGGTTGGGAAATTCCGTTTTTTCGATTCGCTCCAACAAAGCAGTATGGAATGGTATTTTATGGGTGGCCGTCGGTTATGGACAATATTGGGTAGCGTCCAGTTATGACGGCGTCAATTGGTTCGGTCGCGATTCAGTTCTCTTGACAGAAGCCTTTGATGTCGCTTGGAACGGAACCGTGTTTGTCGCCGCCGGTTACGGCGGCACGACAGAACTATGTGCCAGTGCTGATGGTATTGTCTGGTATGGTATTACAAGTGCTGCGCCCATCTTTTCTATACAAGCCAGTGCCATTACTTGGACCGGAAAAGCATGGATTGCCTACGGTTCAGGTGGTAATACCACTGCCTATAGTATTTCCCAGGACGCATGGATATGGCAACCAACTACGACACCCAATATGGCGATTACGAATGCCACCAGTATTTTTTCTGTACGAGGCGGCTACCCCACTACAGATTTGTCCATAGTCACTTCGTCCTCCCAATTTTCCACCTCTTATTCCGCCTATTTGGCTTGCAACAACAGTATGAATCCCACGAATACAACCGAATGGCGTTCCAACGCCGCAACATATAATGCGACTACGGGCCTCAATACCAATCTAACTACGACCACCTTCTATTATACCAGCAGTATTAGTAGTATTAGCAGCGTCAGTGGCGAATGGTTACAAATCGACGCCAGTGCAACTGTCGTCCCCATATATTATCATATATCCTGGTATCTTGATATCGCATCATCTTATTATACCGTGCCTAATCAGTGGTATCTCCTCGGTTCCAACGATACTTTTACATGGACATTGCTCGATTATTTCAAATATGCTGGAACAATGGCTCCCACCAATACCACCAATTTCCCTTATCTCATCAATCTCCGTAACATTTCATATAATACGACGGCTTACCGATATTTTCGCGTGGTAATACCTTCTATTTTTCCCAATGGTTCTCTCACATTTGCCCGCATATCTGCACTGGATATTTATTATGCCAATGCGTCCACCCTCAACCTTTCGCGTTTTTTGAAACCCATTGTTACACCGACACATGTTCTCTTTCAAACCAATATTATTCCATTTTCCACTGCTACTGGACCACAAACCGTCTATCAGATTACCGATTTATATGGTTCCCTTGTTTCCGGTTCTCTTACACAATCAATCAATAATGGATTTTATACCACCAATGTTATCAAAGGCGCCGGTAATAATCCCATTACATCATGCACCTTCGATGGCCAATACTTTATCACTACACCCATGAAAGGTAATATCTGCTATATGAATACCCAATCCGTCAATACCAATCTGAATTTCGATACTTCGCTTAATGGTGCAACTTTTGTGACCAACATATCGGGCAATGTATATACGTCAGCCTTCAATGGTCAGCGACTTATTCTGGGCGGTTCGTCCGGTAGTGGTGGTGGCGGCAATGTCATCACATATGGTCCAACCCTTTATAACAATCCTACCACCTCGTTTGCTTCAACCATAAATGCAAATTCGCTTTTCACGAATGTCTATGGTCTCGCGTCCAATCCAGGTTACGGTCCTCTCTATATACCGAATCGCATCTATTTCAGTCCCGGTGAAAAGATTTCTATTGTGGCGCCCAAGGCTTATAATCAAGGTTTGACGAACAGCACCACTATTTCCATGAATATGAACAATTACAACGTAATACAAAATATTACTCTGCCATCTATTACGATTATCAATGGTTTGTTGGGCCCACAAGGTCCGACTGGACCAACTGGCCCCAGTGGCTCTACTGGTGCGACTGGTCCTACGGGTCCAACGGGCCCGACTGGTCAATATGGAGGAACTGGTCCCACAGGTCCCACAGGACAAATGGGTATCACTGGACCGATTGGTGTAGATGCATGGACAATGAACTCCATGAATTCAATGAACTCGTTTGGGCCCATTTATGCCACTGGAAACGTCGGTATCAACAATCCCACACCACAATATCCCATCGACATCAGCGGAAACATGAATAATTCTGGGACTATTAGTGCACCTACAATACAAATCGCAGCCAATACAAACATTACGGGTAGTTTGGTCGTAGGAAAAACGTCTGTGACCTCAACAACCATATCCTGTGATATATCGGGTAATACAACTGTCAATGCGCTTCTCATTAACAAATACGATTCTACCTTCCCGCAAACCACCAATAACACCTATGTCGTAGATATTAGTGGCACTGCGCATATCAAAAACCTATACGCAAATTCCATCTATAAATATATTTATACACCTATCATCATCGATACCAGTTACATTACCATTGATTATAATGTCAGTGATGAATACTATATCGATGTGGCAAATACAGTAACTAGCAATTTTTCTTGTGTTGTGCAGAATTCTCCCCATAGTCAATTTACAAGTCATGTCATAAATATAACATTGTATTTGAACTATACCAACAATACCAATTTTACTCGATATTATTGCAATCAACTTATCATAAACGGGCAGACCTACGTGCCCAATTTCAACGGGGGAAATCCGACCGCCGTATTTTCCTATTCGAGTATGACGAATACCTATGTTCAACAATTTTCCATGATTGTAATCAATTCGTCCATCGTAAAAATATTTTGCAATTCTACCACATACAACACATAATAATAATCATAATTCAGTTAGACCATTCTCCGTCATAATATTTAGAGTAAAAATATTTATATTTACAAATATAAATATTTTGATTTTCCATAAAAAATACATACTAACACCATGATAATAAAAACGTATATATATATAATAATAATAATACAATGTCATCTACTATTGGACCCACTGGAAGTACAGGACCCACAGGAAATACTGGCGCTACAGGTTCTAGTGGCGCAACTGGTTCTAGCGGAAGTACGGGTTTTCTGGGACCCACCGGACTCACAGGCATAACAGGTCAAAATGGTGTTACCGGTGTTACCGGAAGTACTGGTCCGTCATTATGGTACGTAACCGGAAACAACAATATGTATTATTCCTCAGGCAACGTGGGTATCGGACAATCCGCCCCGCAATATGCCCTCGATGTCAGTGGAAGTGTCAATATTTCGGGAAATTTATACGCTACCAATCAAACCGTAGGAAACGCGGTCGTCATGGGAAATGTGGCTATAGGAAAATCTGTGGCGAATAGTTCTCTCGATGTCAGTGGAAACGTAGTTATCATGGGTAATATGGGTATCAATAAGCAACCGTCTTCCACTTATTCCATGGACATTAGTGGTTCCATGCGTGTTGCCAATTTTCTTACTACCAATCAAACCAATAAAAGTATTATTCAAGTGACCGCCTCGGGCGGAATTGTCACCTTGGATTACAGTTTAGGAAGTACTTTTTATTTATTATTTCCACCTGTCCAATTGTTTTCCTTCAATGTTCTCAATTTGCCCATCGATTCCAACGGCACCTACAATTTGACGATATATTCCGATACAACTATCAATCAAGTCTACGGAAACGCCTGCACGATTAGTAATTCTTATACAGTAGGTAGTCCCTATACATTGACATTCAATAACAACATTTATCCTCTTTTCATCCCGTCGACTACGGTATTGAATCAGGGAATCACCATCGTCAACAACAATGCTGGTGCTATTATTAACACATTCTCACAATTAAATTCCTACGATTACGGTATTCGCAGCATATTTGGTCCCGTAGGACCTACTGGTAATACAGGTCCTACCGGTTATACTGGTGCTACCGGTATTCAAGGTATACCGGGATTTGCTACTAATACGGGTGCAACGGGTGTTACGGGACAAACTGGTTTCTCAGGACAGAGTGGACCTACGGGCAACACGGGCATTACAGGTGACACCGGAAAAACGGGTCCTACAGGAATTACGGGTCCATCAGGACCGACTGGACCGACTGGACAAACTGGACAAACTGGACCTACGGGTCCAACGGGTCTGACTGGACTTACGGGTCCCACGGGACAAACAGGACAAACAGGTCCAAGTGGCCCGACCGGGCCAACCGGTCCCTCCGGCATAACCGGTCCCACAGGACAAACCGGTTCAAGTGGTCCCACAGGTCCAACCGGTCCCACAGGGCCTACAGGCATATCAGGTCCGACAGGACAAACGGGACAAAGTGGTCCATCAGGACCGACAGGTCCCACAGGAATCACGGGTCCGACTGGACAAACCGGACAAAGTGGTCCAACTGGTCAGACTGGCCCCACTGGACAAACAGGTATATCTGGTACTACGGGTCCAACTGGACAATCGGGACCCACAGGTCAAACAGGTCCTACCGGACAAACTGGAAATACGGGACCCACTGGACAAAGTGGGCCAACTGGACAAAGTGGTCCCACTGGACAAAGCGGTCCTACTGGACAAAGTGGTCCTACCGGACAAAGTGGTCCCACGGGTTCATCGGGTCCCACTGCACCTACCGGTTCATCGGGTCCCACTGGACAAAGTGGTCCAACTGGCACAACGGGCCCTACTGGCCCAACCGGACGCACTGGACCAACCGGTACAACAGGCCCTACTGGTTTTACTGGACCACGTGGAACTGAAGGTATTGCCGCAAATACCGGTGCAACGGGACCCACCGGACCCAATTATTGGGCACTCAGTGGCACCGGTATTTTCTATGGTGGATACGTAGGTATCAATACTACTCCTCAATATGCTCTCGATGTTTCCGGCGTTTCGAGAACTAATGGTCTCATTACCGGTGGAACAACTTCAGGCACCATTGGCAGCATAACATCCTATACACGTAATTACAGTTTCTTCCAACAAGTGAATTCCGCCAGCAATATTACCGTTATTTTCAATTTCTCCAATATTTCATCCTATATCAAAATTGTGGCCATGGCACTCGAGCAATCCAATGCCAACAACATCAGCACCTATGTGATTGAAGCCACTGGTGGTCAGATGTTCGCTGCTACTCCGACCAATTCTCTCAACGTTATTAACAAAACGGTGGTGACCAACGGCTCTTATCCTTGGAACGCCACAGTTTCAACGGGTATCTCATCGATAACTCTCACAACCAATACTGCTAGCTCCACAGGATATTATTTTAATTTTAGAATAGAAACATTTGGCGGAAATGCCACCAACATTAATGTCAATGGGGTTACCGCAATCACCTACAATTATTAGAACCATTAGCCGCTATTATTATTATTATTATGATTATTATGATTATAATAATATTATTATTATGATTATATAGTGTATATGTCTTCGAGTGATTATATTGCTGCTAGAAAGTTTGTTTCAGCAAATATTAGAAATAACAATGGATTAAATGTAATCCATGGATTGCCTGGACCACCAGGATCAATTGGACCTACTGGTAAAATTGGACAAACTGGTGTTACCGGTTGCACAGGTTCTCAAGGTATTGCTGGTGTTCCAGGTGTAGATGGCATACCTGGAATAGCGTCAAATACCGGTGCTCGAGGTCCAACAGGAATGACTGGACAAACAGGTCATACAGGCAAAACAGGACCTACTGGACGAACAGGTCCAATCGGAATGACTGGAGAAACGGGTCCAATAGGAATGACCGGAGAAACAGGTATTATTGGTCCGACAGGTCCTTATGGTGTCTTCGGGTCTTTACCCTGTATTGAATATTATTATAACTATCCTCAAGGTAGAAACACCTGTAATTCTGGAACAGAATATACATTAATTTGCAACAGTAAAAATTTGTCTTTGTCCTTTGGAAACGTTTCGATAATATATAGTCCTTTCGATGGAAGTTTTTATAATCCCACAAATAGACCAATTACTTTGTTAGTAGATTTTCAAATTCAAGCAGTTACCATACCGACGAGTTTCGGAATTTCGCCTCAACCAATATCGGGCGAATGGTATGTGAAAACAGTTAATAGCATTAATAATCAAACGTTTTGGGTATCAGACATTAGCGGTGTTTTATCTTTGAATTCTTATTCTCATACCGTAGTTCTGCTTCCTAATTCGGGTGCTTACGTAAAATATACAATTAATAGTAACGCGAATATTTCTACTTATACATTATCAAATATTCTCACCAAAATACGATTTACACAGCTCGATTATATTGTAGGAACAACTGGATTTACTGGTCCGAATGGGATAACCGGTTTACAGGGAATACCCGGCTCAGCCACATTAACTGGAGCTACCGGCAGTACTGGTGCGAGGGGGTTTACGGGAGCACAAGGAACGCCAGGTTGGGCCACATCAACTGGAGCAACAGGATGCACTGGACCGATTGGTTATACAGGTCAACAGGGTCCGATGGGGAACTATGGTCCAATGCCTACCCGTTATTATTATTTATCTTCCGATACGATTTATACCGGTTCAACAGATTGTGCGCTCATATGCGATGCAATGGACTCGACATACAGTCAAGGCACTGCCGACTTTTTCTATGATATGAGTTATGGAACGATAACAAATACTTCAACAAACCCGATATGTGTCGCCATGGAATTTCAATTAAAAGCCGTAAATGGAAACTGGAACATTAGTATTCAAGACACTGACAACAATAAAATACTCTGGAATTCTCAATTAAGTAACGTAAATTCCGTGAATTCTTATACCTATATGTGCTTTATACAACCAAATCAAACCGTTCAACCCATATTCAATATTAAATTGGGAAACATTGTTTACGTTAATAATGGGAATAGTTCAGCAAACACGTTCACATTGTCCGCCCTCGATACCAAATTTCTACTTACACAATTGGAATATGTTGTCGGTCCGACAGGATTTGCTGGCCTTACTGGACCCGTTGGAATAACTGGATCCCAGGGTATACCAGGTAATGCTACAAATACTGGAGCTACTGGTAGTACGGGCGATAGAGGGCCAGTCGGATTCTCCGGTCCATTACCTTCACGTTCATATTATTTATCTTCCGATACTGTTTATACTGGTTCGACAGATTATGCGCTCATATGCGATACAATCAACCCGACATATTCACAAGGCAATGTAGATTTTTATTACGATGTGAGTAATGGAACAATAACAAACAATTCATTATACCCAATAAGTGTTAATATAGAATTTCAATTAAAAGCCGTATCAGGAAACTGGAATATATATATTATAGATACTGCTCCAGATAGCGATGAAATACTATGGAATTCACAATTAAGTAACGTAGATTCGGTGAATTCTTATTCCCATATATGTGTTATACAACCTCAACAAATCATCAAACCAGTATTCAATATTAAATTAGAAAATATTGTTTATATTAATGATGGAAACAGTTCCGCAAACACATTCATATTAAATGCTATTGATACCAAAATTATGCTTACTCAATTGGAATATATTGTTGGTCCTATCGGCAATACTGGACCAGTTGGACTAACTGGAGCACAGGGCATACCCGGCTCAGCTACATTAACTGGAGCTACTGGTTCGCCTGGGCCTGCCGGAATCGCCGGTCCTTTGTCTACACGTTCATATTATGTATCTACCAACACTGATTATATCGGTTCAACGAATTGTGCATTCATATGCAATACAATCGACCCAACATATAGTCAAGGTGATATCAATTTTTACTACGATACGAATAATGGAACGATAACAAATACTTCGACATACCCGATATGTATTGCCATGGAATTTCAATTAAAAGCCGTCACGGGAAGCTGGAATATATATATTCAAGACACGAATAATCACAACATACTATGGAATTCTAACATAAATAATATTGATTCAATTAATTCTTATACCCATATGTGTGTTATACAACCTCGACAAACCATCAAACCCATGTTCAATATTAAAATTGGAAATAATATTGTTCACATTAATCGTGGCAACAGTTACGCAAACAAATTTACATTATTCGCACATGATAGTAAAATATTACTAACACAATTGGAATATGTTATTGGTCCTACTGGAATTACAGGTCCTACTGGACGGACGGGTTCTACTGGACCTACAGGAGCTCCAGGAATACCTGGAACAGCTACTAATACTGGAGCTACAGGATGCACCGGTCCATTTGGTAAAACTGGAGAAACTGGACCCATTGGAATTATTGGTAAAACAGGTCCTACGGGACCTGCTGGAATCGCAGGTCCACTACCTACCCGTTATTATTATTTATCTTCCGATACCGTTTATACAGGTTCGACGAATTATGCTCTCATATGCGATACAATGAATCCAATATACAGTCAAGGCAGCATTGATTTTTACTACGATACGAATAATGGAACAATTACGAATACTTCAACTTACCCTATATGTGTTGCTATGGAATTTCAATTAAAAGCCGTCACTGGAAACTGGAATATTTATATTGAGGATATAAGTAACCATAACATACTTTGGAATTCTACCTTAAATAACGTTGATTCAGTAAATTCTTATACCCATATGTGTGTTATACAACCTCACCAAACCATCAAACCCATATTCAACATTAAATTGATAAATATAGTTTATATTAATTGGGGTAATAGTTCCTCAAATACGTTTTCATTATTTGCACGTGATACCAAAATATTACTGACACAAATGGAATATGTTATCGGACCGACAGGACCCATTGGACCCGTAATATGGAATACAATAAATACATCGAATATTTATTACAATGCCGGCAAAGTCGCCATCGGACAAAGCACGACGCCACAATATTCCCTGGATATTTCGGGCGACATTCATATAAGCAACAATACGATTACTAACAAAACCATCAACAATCTATTCGTTGACGGAGTCGTAGCCCTTGATGCATCCAATTTGGCCATTGATTTCAATTACGGAAGCAATTATTTTATATCAAATACTGCTTGGTCCACAATACACCAAAATTATACACTAACTATTCGCAATATTAATACCAATATCAATAATATCAGTAATAGTAACATTCAAATCAATACATTGTATAATTTTTATAGTGCGAGCGGTAACTTTTTTTACGCCAACAAGGTTAATATCAACGGCACCATATATACTCCACAAATATTCCAGGGTGCTGCGAATAGTCCTACCAGAGATAGCACTGTTAATCAGAGTTTTTCCATCTTTATCATGTCAGGTGTGGTCAAAGTTTTAACGAATATATCGTATTACTCTTGAAAATGCTCATATTTCCTGCATAGCATGTTAAACCTCCCGCTACCACTAACAGATGAAATATTTCATGATATCCGAAAACAGTGGGAAATGGATCCGGTTTCTTATACATAAACACTATCATTCCCGCACTTTGTAAAACAATTGTCGCGCATATATATCCGATTTCTTCCCATGTTAGCAAGGTCATTAGTAGCGGGAAAAAGGGGATTATTGTAGCGCCCACATAAAAAAGACGCAGCGGCGATGGTTCTAATTTTACCCATATATGATACCAATGTGACAACATTGCACAAAATGTCATGGTTCCGAAACATACGGCTATTATGGGTGAATATTTCGGCAAAACGAAAAAATACATGGGAAGATACGAACCGAATTCATAGAGACCTATACAACAAATATCCAATTTCAATACGAATATTTCTTGTGAGCGTGTCCAATTGATACGATGATATAGAGAACTTACTCCGTAGCATATAGTTTGACTTGCGAGATAACCATATATAGGAATTTTTACGTATATGGTGCTTTCGTATGCTATCGGGAAAAAATGCCATAATCCTACTATTGGTGTGATACATGTCATGTATACATGCAACCAACCACGCATAAGTGGTTTCGGATGTCCATCGCAATATAAATTACTTTTATTTAAGCGAGAAACGGAGTTCGAAGAACGGAGATTCTGCGCCAATTCTCCGGAACGTAGTAGAGGAGAATTCCATATTATCTTATTCATAATATGGATTACATTATACACTATTTAACTTTTTTTTGAAATCACTATAACTCAATACTTCTTTTTGCAATTCATGTTCTCCTTCAAACATATAATCATACTGACTATTTTTCATCATAATCATTTTTTTCGTGATGGTGCGTTGTAATACCGACGAATTTGTCAATTTACCCATATACAAAAATCGATTGATGTTGTTCTCATTCAACACATTATTCGAGCTATTTGGTTTGGTTGGTTTATCTGTTTTTTCTTTCATATCTGCCGCCTGTTTATAATTATTCTCTTCCGTCATCATGTTGTATTTTTTCAATTTGGCAAAGGGTCCGCTTTTCAATATGTCCCGGTCAATGCGTTGTTCCATCGGTGTTTCCTCTATTTTCGATTTCAATGCATTCTTCTCATCGTCCTTGTAAATTTGAATAAACGGTGATGGCGAATCTTCCGGTGTTACTTTGTCATCCATAAACAAATCCCGGCATTGAAATACCCGCACATATTTCATGGCCATGGTGTTCAAAATCACATAAGGCACGCCCTGTTGGTCGCTATAATAAGCAAATCCCCGTTTGAAACTGTTATAATACATCATAATATTACCTCGCGGCGTGTTCTCTATTAATATTCTTGTTCTCCATTTGATTTCAATGTCGTTGTTCTCAAAAATCATCATGTGTTCGTATTTTTGTATATCGTAAAACTCCTTGTCGGTGTTTTTATTGGTTACATCAACCTCTACTGGTTCTTCATTGATGATGCTCTTCTGAAAATCAATTAACCCTTCAGTTCCTTTATGTGATGAGCAATTATTATTATCATATATGCGCAAAAATCGCACATACTCTTTGTCAAAATATTGGTCATTGACTGTTTTTATTGTAATGCATTCTTTGACGAACGGACGATTGGTGTAAAACATACGTTGAAATTGTATAAATAATCGAATAAAAAATAAAAATACATGTTGCAGTGGTGATAGCTTAGGTCTTGTGAAAACCTGAGTATTTAAAAAATTTGCGGGAATTTTCAACGAGTTATTTGGCTGCATGATACATACAATAAAAATATGTGTTTATATATTTTTATTTACAAAGAATAATATGAAGTAAAACGTACAGAACCACCAAGACACCCCGTAGGGGTGTCAGGTTGGGAGCCTTCGGCTCCCATACAAAGTGGTTCGATAGGAGGGCCTTTTAGGCCCTCAATCTTGCATCGCCGCTTGAAAATCGAAGATTTTCTGATCAGGCGATGCTGAGAAACGTTTTCTAGATTCGACATCTAGGATTTTCGAAGAAAATCCGGTGTCGAATGAGTTTTTACTATACAAAATATTTTGAAGGTTTTGAAGGTTTTGAAGGTTTTGAAGGTTGCTTAACCGGTGTTGCAATCTACTTGTTCTCGACGCAATTCAAATAAATCCGCAATCTCCTTATTCATGATAGGAATTTCCACCTTCTCAAACGTCTTATTGCAATTGTCCGGATGCAAGACCACCAAATACAATTCCTTCACTATCTTCCCGTATTTTCGCTCCAAAATCGCCTTATACACATTCAATTGCAAAGCATAATGCCAGAAGTTCGTATCGGGTAAATGCGAAATGCACGGTGTGATGGCCGACTTTCCGAAATTGTTCTCATACTGTATTTCTGTCACTCTTTTCCAATCCGCGATGGTCAACGTCCCGTCTGGGTTCTCGAAAATCATATCAATCGACCCTGACAATTTCAGGTCTTCTTCGTAAATCATCCACTCCGTTCGGTAAGCCGACAAATATGGATATTTCTTGACGAAATTCTTGAAATATTCGTATTCCACACTTTTGTTATCAGCGGGTTCGTTGTTATAATAACATTCAATATCATAATGCATTTTCGTCCCCGCCCCCGACGATTCATCGCGTTTTTTATCCCACATCGCCTGGATTTCCTCCCGGGTCATACCATAATATTTATTTTTGGGGTCTTTGATATTCTTACCTTTCATCATCTTGTCCAAAATCGCATCGGAATCGAATTTGGCGAAATGGCTATGATTCCACGTCGTTACCGACGTATAAGTTCCTCGTTCTCCCAATACCGTATAAATATGTGGACCCTCTTCAAAAGAGATGTCTGCATCCCTCAGGTGAGGGTTTTTTTGGGCTAGAAAACTTGGCGGTTGATGGCTTGTCATGATGGTATTAGGTATATATTGGTTTTATACATTCATAACAAATATATAAGTGTACATCAATTTTATACCGGCGGATCTATTTTTTTGATCCAATCTGTTAGAATTATATAGTCCATTGGGTTTTTGTTTTGACATATTTCAATCTTTCCTGAACTAAATAGCCACCCACCATCCAAATGGTGATTACACATAAATATAACATATTTTGTTGGTAAAATATCGATAGTGACTATTTTCGATGTGTTCACAATAATATTAGATAGACGGATGAATCTTGAAGGTTTTGTAGAGCCGCAGGCTAGCGCAGCAAAACAAAACCTAGATTCGTTGCCTAGGATTTCTTCCGGAAATCCGACAACGAATGACATAATATCTATATTATCATTTTGTCTTTTCTATATCATTATCTACGATTAGATGATTGAAAAATTCATGATTCGGTGGTAAATAACGGTTCTCTTTCAACGGTATTTTCAGGCAATTTGCATAGGAACGTGCAAACAAATCTTCTCCGGTTTTTATACATTTATCAATGTTCTCCACATTTGTAAATTGTTTCTTGTTTAATTCCTGATGCGAAAATTGTTCAATTTTGTTTTTGATAAATCTACTGTTTTCAAAATAGCTCAAATGCCATCCACCTGGTCGGATATTACGAGCAGCCGGAATTTCCCGACAACATTGAGGATTTCTCTCAATTTTTTCCACATAATGTTTATAGGACATGATTTTCGCAAATTTCCAATCTTCCGACGTGTTTTTATAGGTCAAATTATAATAATAAAAATCTTGACAAAGACCGACATAATCGATTTTTTTACCCGATAATATTAATTCTAGTAACATATTCGGGTCCGGGATTTCATCGATGTCACTTACTATAATCAGGTCTTCTTCATTCAATTTAAATTGTTTTAATCCAATATCAATCGAATTACGCTGATGTTTTTCATTATACCATACATCATCATTGTATTTTTTTGTATAATCATGTTTCGGATTCACCAAAAACCCATTATCAATTATATGCATGATTTTATCCGAATATTTTTCGAATCTTTCTTTATTTTCTGAATAAAAAAGATGTTTTTCTTTACCAACAAATGTTCTTGTTGATTCTACCAATACAAAATAATCTACTACATTGTATAAGGTAGATAGTCGATATTCCAACATGTCCAATTCATTATAAAAAATAAATGCGTCAATAATTTTCATGCTCTATACTAATATTATTAGTAATAATACATGTGTATAGGTTTATATTTTTTATGCAAATTCATATAATATCAAATCTTCTTCCAATGTCGTAATCAACCATTTTTTTATGTCACTCGCCCGTTTTTCGTCGGAAACATTTGAACCGTTGATTTTTATCATATACATGATTTCTTCGTCCTTCTTTTCTTCGCTCTGTGAAATTGCCGCCTCGTTCTCCTCCATCCATATTACAAATTTTCGCATAATTACTTGACTAATAATAAATACTATTTTTTCCACGTTCTCATTCGTGGACGTGGACCACTCTCCATTTTCGTTATAAACATACAATGTATTGGCTTTTTGTGTAAATGCAGCCAATGGTATCAAATGATGGCTCTTTTTATGTTCACCCATATTATTCGATATCACCTCTTTGATTCCTTCTGTCAAATCCTTTTTAAATACCGTGTCCAAAATATCATCGGATATGGTGAGCGACTGGGCCCATTCGTATAATGGAACGATATTGCTGGTGCGATGCATATTGAGCCACGTAATGATTTGTTTTTTCTGACGAATGTTTACTGTTTGTTCTATTTTTTCCATCTTCTTTTCTAATTCATGACATTTATGAGCCATCTCTTTCATAAATAGATACATCTCACGCTGACTCGGTAAATCTTCCACCGATAAATTAAAATCGTCCCGGGATTGCAAATGAACATTGTGAAAGAAGGCGCAAGTGATAACATGTTTAGAATAATTTTCTTTTTTTTTATAGGTTCTCGAACAATAAACACATTTATTGGATTGATTGGATATTTGCATTATTATACAAATAATATATTTGAATAATATAAATTCAATTTTATTATAATGATGATGGTATTCAGTCCTAGACGGAGCAATAGAATTTCTCCCATAAATGATGTCATTATTCCACCAATTAAAATTCCTAGAGTATTTTGTGCAGGTTCACGTGAACCTGAGCAAAATCACCATTCAACACAAGGTTTTGCTTCGCAAAACCGGTCTTGCAATAACAATACCGAACGTTCGGTCGACACACCGTTGATACAAAATGATGATGTGGCAGACAAACCACGTTCTCCGTCATCAACACGTTCCGCTCCTATTTTTCGTACCTCCTCTATGCAATCTTTATATAATGGATATCCAAAATTTACTATGTTTAATCTTGCCCCATCGTCCGATTGTTCCAGCTGCGGAAATAAAAAATGAAATAAAATTTATTTTTTTCGGCGTGTAATAGTTTTTCGTTTGTGTTTCTTTTGTTTTTTATTTTTTGTTTTTCCGCCCTTACTTTGTGAATTTTTTCTTGGTTTTTTTCTTGATTTTTTTCTTGATGATGTTGATTCTTCTGAATCATATTCTAACATTCTTTTTTCTTGCTTTTCATAATTATCCGTTTCTTTTAATTTTCCGTCTGATTGAACAGTCCATTGTTTATATCCCATTTGATTATCAGTGTGTAATGTTATCTTATCGCCAGGTGACGCTTCTTTAACAATTTCAAAACGTTCACTTTCATTATAAATACTATAATTTTCATGATTATTAGCCGAATCTGACATAATATTATATATAATATTATATATTTTATTTTATTGTTTGGCAGTATCGAAACCATATGATAAAGTAGAAAAATTGAAATAAAATAATAACATAAATTATATATCATTATTGTCATGTCAAACAATTGTTCTTATTCTGAAGGTTTTACAGAGCCAAATGTGGAGCAAAATACGAATATGCTAAATTGTGTTCAAAATTCTAGTGAAACAATAAACCCTATTACTAAAACTACGAATCATATATTGAGAAGTTGGAAAAAGGATTACGAAATTGTTGAAGCTTTTTGCGAGAAACACGGTATGTGTTACGGAGAAATTATACACAAAAACGCCAAATACAACATATTCTTCAACGATGTAGACGGCGACGAGGTAGAATGCTGTCTATCGGAAAATACTGGAGATTTAAGTGACGAACCTTATGTCAAATATACCGATATTATCTTGTATGTTCCTCTCAATGAACGCAATTTAAAGACCGATATCGAAGCTGAATTGCTGAAATTTTGTGTGGAAAAAGGCATCATAGAATAAAAATATATCCATAATATATATATTATTAGCATAATGAGCGAAATACAAAAAGAACAGGCGTTTATCCAAGGAAGACTTACCATCGGCCAGAATTTGATTGTACAAAAATTAGGTAAAGTTATTGTGTATACAACATATGACGACCTTGTAAATAATACTAATAAAATCGTTGTTCCTATAAATGGTGTATTAAACTATAATGGTCCCTATTCCCAACCAGCGGTTTACAGTTTTAACTATAAAAATCAACAGGCATTGATACCACAAGGGAACCTATATACAATGTTACAAATAAATGCATTCAGAATAATAGTAAATACATTATTTTAATCATTCGTTGTCGGATTCCTCTGAACGCCCTCAGAACCGCCGTAGGCGGTTCCAGGTTGCAAGCGAAGCTTGCTGACCCTTTGGGGCGTTCCAGGTTGAGGGCCCTGTGGGCCCTCCGACCCGTAGG
>TBL_comb47_HYPODRAFT_10000335_pt1 | contig 62376 bp, 54 predicted proteins | sample TroBogypolimnion_40_FD_10682 | JGI IMG/M metagenome (IMG submission 10682)
GGGCAGCCGCAAGCGGCGGCCTCGATCAGGTTTTGCCCACCCAAAGGAGCAAAGCTGCCACCCAGCAGCGCCACGTCGGCCAACCCGTAATAGAGTGCCATTTCGCCCAGGGAATCGCCCAGCCAGATATCCGCCCGCTCTGGGCCGCCTTGCCAGCTGCTGCGACGCGACACGCTGAAACCACCGGCCTGAAACAGCGTAGCTACGGCGTCAAAACGCTGCGGATGGCGCGGCACGATCAGCCATTGCACGTCGGGCACTGGACGCAGCTTGAGGGCATCCACCAGCATCTGCTCCTCGCCCTCGCGCGAGCTGGTGAACATCAACACCGGCCGACTCGATGGGCTGCGCCAGGCCCGGCCCTGGGCCAAAAGAGCGGCGTCGGGTGTGGCGTCAAATTTCAGATTGCCCGTCACCGCCGGCACCTGGGCGCCCAGTGAGCGCAGGCGCATTGCATCGTCCTCGGTCTGCGCCCAGACTGCCGTCAAGCCCGCATAGGCTGGGCGCGAAAGCCAGGCCAGGCGCTTGGCTTGGCGATAGGATTTTTCGCTCATGCGGGCGTTTACCAGACACAGCGGCACGGCCACCCTGGCACAGGCCGCCACCATGTTTGGCCAAACCTCGGTTTCCATCAAAAGGCCGATGCGCGGCTGAAACTGCGTCAGAAAACGCTGAACGGCGCCCGGCGTATCCCAGGGCTGCCAGGTCTGGACGTCGCCATCCTTCAGCAGCGCTGTGCCCTGCTCCCAACCGGTGGCAGTGCCATGAGTCAGCAACAGGCGCACACCCGGATATTGATGGCGCAGGCCATCAATCAGCACGGCGGCGGCGCGGGTTTCGCCGAGCGACACGGCATGGACCCAAATCAATCGATTCGCCTGGCGTTCTGGCGCCTGCTCGTAATGACCAAAGCGTTGTTCGATGGCGTGGCCGTAACCCGGTTCCCGGATGGCGCGGCGCTTGAGCTTGCGTTTGAGCAGCGGCTGCGCCAGCCACAGGGCCAGGGAATACAGGGCGCGCATCAGCGGCATAGCACGGACCTTCCTAACTTGGCGCTGAGGACGAACGGCAGTGATAGGCTAACCCAACTCAATGTGCCGATTCCTCGAACTGCGCGTCCGGTTTGACAGTGCGCAGCAGCGCCAGCATGGCGCTCTGGATGCGCTCCAGCGCTTGGGAAGTGTGGCCCTCAAAGCGCAGCGTCAGCACCGGCGTGGTGTTGGAGGCACGGATCAGGCCAAAGCCGTCCGGCCAGTCCACCCGCAGGCCGTCGATGGTGGTGATCACGGCGGGGGCAGCTAAGTCCACCTGGGCCACCAGTTGCTCCACCAGACCATGGGCCTGGCCCTCGGCGCAGGGCACGTTGAGTTCGGGGGTTGAGAAGCTGGTCGGCAGAGCGTCCAGCATCTCGCTCACANCGGGCACAAGGCTGACAATTTCCAGCAAACGGCAAGCGGCATAGGTGCCGTCGTCAAAGCCGAACCAGCGTTCCTTGAAGAANATGTGGCCGCTCATCTCGCCGCCCAGGGGCGAACCGATCTGGCGCATCTTGTCCTTGATCAGNGAGTGGCCGGTCTTGAACATCAGGGGCACGCCACCGGCCGCCTCAATCGCCGGGGCTAGTTGCTGCGAGCACTTGACGTCAAAAATAACGGTNGCACCCGGCACGCGCGACAGCACGTCACGGGCGAACAGCATCAACTGGCGGTCCGGGTAAATGGTGTTGCCCTGCTTGGTGACGATGCCCAGGCGGTCGCCATCGCCATCAAAGGCCAGGCCAATTTCGGCATCGCTGTTTTGAAGCGCAGCAACCAGGTCGCGCAAATTTTCGGGCTTGCTCGGGTCCGGATGGTGATTCGGGAAATTGCCGTCCACCTCGCTAAACAGTTCGGTCACCTCGCAGCCGATGGCCCGCAGGATGGCGGGAGCCGTGGCACCGGCCACGCCATTGCCGCAGTCAACCACGACCTTCATAGGCCGAGATAAGCGGATGTCACTGACGATGCGCGCCTGGTAGGCTGGCAGCACGTCGACCGGGCTGCAACTGCCGCCACTCTGGAGCGTCCATCCATCCGATTCCATCATGGCGCGCAGGGCCTGAATGGCCTCGCCATAAACAGCCCGTCCGTCCAGCACCATCTTGAAGCCGTTGTAATCGCGCGGGTTGTGGCTGCCGGTGACCTGGATGCCGCTGGCGCACAGGGAATTGGCGGCAAAGTACAGCATGGGCGTGGTGACCATGCCGACGTCGATGACCTGGACACCGGCCTCCACCAGGCCGCGGATCAGAGCCGCCGACAACAGGGGGCCGCTCAGGCGCCCATCGCGTCCCACCGCCACCTGGGTCTGGCCCTGCGCCATGGCGATGCTGCCAAAGCAGCGGCCCAGGCCCAGCGCCAGGTCTTCGGTCACGGTGGAGGGAACGATGCCCCGGATGTCATAGGCCTTGAAAATACCGGCATTGATCTGCATGCGTTGTCCCTGGTCAAAGTGCTTTGAAACTGGTTTGCACGCCCTGCCAGGCATGCCAGACTGCGGCCACGTCGGGCGCCTGCTCACCGCCGACGGCCACCTGGTGTGTGTGGCCTACAGGCCCGGCACGCCAGGCCCGAGGCTGGCTGAAGATCTGCACATGGGGCAGATTTAATGCCACGGCCATGTGACTCAGGCCCGAATCCACTCCGATCACACCGGCCGATAGTGCCATGCGGTCCATCACCTCGGGCAGGCTCAGACGCGGCCAGATATCGGCATGTCCGTCCAAAGCCTGCGCAATCCGGGTCACCAAGGCCAACTCGGCCGGGTTGGACTGCGGCAGTGCGATGCGCAGGCCGGACTCGACCAACAGCCGGGCCAACGCCACCCAGTTTTCTTCTGGCCATTCGTTGTCGGCGCGGGTCGTGCCATGGGCCAGCACGACGCTCGCCTGCTTGGGTCCTTCCGGTCGGGTCAGCGAATAGACGGCCTCCCCCTCGGCCTTATAGCCCAGCGCCAGCCCGGCCAGCAGGCGGTAACGGGCCACGGCATGGATGCGGTTGGGCATGGGAAAATGGCGCTTTAGCAGCAGCCGCACCGGCCACTCATAGCCACAGGCTTCGCTGGCGTTGCCATAGGTGGCGCTAAAGCCGCCGGGCTTTAGTCTAGCGAGGCGGGCCGCCAGCGCCGACTTGACCAGGCCCTGAAAATCGATGACGGCGTCATAGCTATGCTGCTGCAGTTCGCCCGTAAATGCCGCTCGTTCGGTCCGGGTCGTGGCGCTCCAGCGCGACTTGCGCCACCGTCGCTCTGCGATAGGAAACACCTGGCGCACGCCAGCCACCCGGTGCACCAAAGGCGCAAACGCTTCTTCCACCATCCAGTCGATGTGTATGCCCGGAAAATGCAACTGCAGGTCATGCACCACCGGCATGGTCTGAATCACATCTCCCAACGAAGAAAGCTTGACGATCAATAGTTCCATTGGCCGCCATGTTAGCTGATGCCTGCAGTGAGGCAGATGTCCGCAAATGGCTGGTCTGCGGGCGGCCGCTGCGTATCATCTACGCATGTCAGCCAACCCATTCAGTCTGGATTCCGAAGCCTGTTACCTGGCACTGAAGACGCACGACGCCCGCTTTGATGGCCGCTTTTTCACCGGCGTCACCAGCACCGGGATTTATTGCCGTCCGGTCTGCAAGGTGCGCACCCCCAAGCCGGAAAACTGCCGCTTCTTCGCGCTCGCAGCCCAGGCCGAAGCCCAGGGTTTTCGGCCCTGTCTGCGCTGCCGACCCGAGATGGCACCGGCCGACAGCCACGCCCACTGGTCCACCCAGGACGCCTCGGCCATCCTGGCGCAGCAGGCCGCGCGTCTGCTCGATGCCTCGGTCCAGACCGGGGAAGCGAGCAGCGGCATGGTGGCAATTGCCAACAAACTGGGGGTGAGCGAGCGCCATCTGCGCCGCATCTTCGAGGCGCAATGGGGCATCTCGCCCTTGCAATACCTGCAAACGCGCCGCCTGCTGTGCGCCAAACAGCTGCTGACCGACACGGTATTGCCGATGACCCAGGTTGCAGCCTTGAGTGGCTTTGCCAGCCTGCGCCGTTTCAATGCCGCCTTTGTGGAACATTACCGGCTGCAGCCACGGGCCCTGCGCCAAGCCAGCAAGACCCCGGCCGCAGGCGCCGGGCAAGGTGCACACGGCATACGCCTGAAGGCCAGCTACCGCCCGCCGTATGACGTGGCGGCCATGCTGGCGTTTTTCCAACAGCGGGCCATTCCCGGCGTCGAGGCGGTGTACCTGCAGGCCCTGCTCTACCAGCGCACAGTGCGCGTTCCGCACCTGGGCCAAAGCTTAAGCGGCTGGGTCCAGGCCCGCTTTGTGCCAGCCCTTTGCAGCGTCGAGTTTCTGCTCAGCGAAAGCCTGATACCGGCCCTGCCCCGCCTGATGGCCGACCTGCGCCAACTGTTGGATCTGGACGCCGACCCGGCTGCCATCGCAAGCGCTCTGGGCGAACGCTTTGTCGGACTGGAAGGGCTGCGGGTGCCGGGCACGATGGACGGCCTGGAGTTGGCCGTGCGCGGCATTTTGGGCCAGCAAATCACGGTGGCCGCGGCCCGCACCCTCTGCATCCGGCTGGTGCAGGCCGTGGGCCTGCCCCTGCAAACGCCCTTTCCGGCACTGAGCCATGTCTTTCCCGGCGCCGAGGAACTGGCCGCACTCAGCGCGGACCGTCTGGGGGCGCTCGGCATCGTAAGGCAACGACAAGCCGCCATTCTGGCACTGGCACAGGCCGTGGCCAGCCAATCCATCAGCCTGCGGCCGGGCGGCGATGTGGCAGCGACCATGTCGGCTCTGCAGCGGCTACCCGGCATTGGCCCCTGGACGGCCGGCTATATCGCCATGCGGGCCTTGCGCTGGCCCGACGCCTTTCCATCCGGTGACGTGGCGCTGCAATCGGCTCTGGGCCTGCGCCAGTTGAAAGCACCGGCACTAGAGGCCGAACGCATGGCGCAGGCCTGGCGACCGTGGCGCAGCTATGCCGTGGTGCGCGCCTGGCATTCCCTCACTAACCCAACCGCCATCGAAAATGACATCCCAAAAAGCGCTTAAAGCATCTAAGGCAATGGTGCGCTGCGCCTTTGCCAGCCCGCTCGGCCCCATGACCTTGGCTGCGACCGATAAGGGGCTGGCCGGTGTCTGGTTTGACGGCCAGAAACACATGCCCGACACCAGCGCCTGGCCGGTGCAAGCCGACCATCCGCTGCTGTTGCAGACTCAGGCCGAGCTGGCGGAATATTTCGCCGGGAGGCGCAAGGCTTTCGATCTGCCGCTGGACCTGAACCAGGGCACGGTATTTCAGCAACAGGTCTGGCAAGCGTTGTTGCAGATTCCTGCTGGCCAAACGACTGCCTATGGGTCGTTGGCCACGCGCATGGGACGTGCCGCTGCCGTGCGGGCTGTCGGCGCGGCGGTAGGTCGCAACCCGATCAGCATCGTCGTACCCTGCCACCGCGTCCTTGGTGCGAACGGGGCGCTCACCGGTTATGCCGGTGGTCTGGAGCGCAAGACGGCGCTCTTAGAGTTGGAAGCGGCAGAAACATCGGAAGCAGCTACGACAATCACACCATGACCCAAACCATAACTAAAAGTGCCGGCAAGCCCTGGCTCGTCGACTTCATCCTGCTGGCCGCCATCTGGGGCGCCTCGTTTATGTTCATGCGGGTGGCAGCGCGTGAGATGGGAGCGCTACCGGCTGCCGGGCTGCGCGTCTGCGTTGCCGCATTGTTCCTGCTACCCATCCTGCTGCTAAAGGGTCTGGGCGGCACCCTGCGCCGCCACTGGAAGCTGACCTTTGCCGTGGGCGTGATCAACTCCGCCATACCCTTTGTCTGCTTCACCTATGCGCTGCTGTCGATCACCACCGGCCTATCGGCCATATTGAACGCCACCGTGCCGCTGTTCGGCGCCCTGATTGCCTGGGCCTGGCTCAAGGACCGGCCCAATGGCTCGCGCATCGTCGGCCTGGCCGTCGGTTTTGTCGGCGTCGCCATGCTGGCCTGGGACAAGGCCAGTTTCACGCCCGATGCCAGCGGCGCCTCCAGCGGTTGGGCGGTGCTGGCCTGTCTGTTGGCTTGCCTGTGCTACGGCACGGCCGCCAGTGTCGCCAAGCGCTATATGGGCGGCCTGCCCTCGCTGGTGTCGGCCACCGGCAGCCAGATGGGTGCCGCCTTGGTTCTGCTTCCCTTAACGCTCTGGTACTGGCCGTCCCAGATGCCCAGCCTGCAGGCCCTGGGCGCGGTGTTGGTGCTGGGTGTGGTCTGCACCGGCCTTGCCTACATCCTGTACTTCCGACTGATCGAGCGCGCAGGCCCGGCACGCGCCCTGTCCGTGACCTTTGGGATTCCGGCCTTTGCCGTGTTGTATGGCTCGCTGCTGCTGGGTGAGGCGGTCACACCCTGGATGGTGGTCTGCGCCCTGGTCATCATTGCCGGCACCAGCCTGTCCACCGGACTGCTGACGCTGGGCCGACGCTCGGCCTAGTCCTTGCGTACGGACCTCAGCTAGCCGAAGCCGCCCGCGCCACCACGTGCTTCGCCGCCAGATAGCCAAACACCAAACCCGGCCCAATGGTGATGCCCGGCGCCGTGTAGACGCCGCCCATGATGGAGTTCATGTCGTTGCCCACGGCGTACAGACCCTCCATCGGAGCGCCGTCTGCACCCAGCACGCGGGCAAAGGCGTCCGTCGCCAGGCCGGTAGATGAGCCGATGTCACCCGGATACAACTGCACGGCGTAGTACGGCGCGGTTTGCAGCGCTCCCAGGTTGGGATTCTTATAGCCCGCAGTCGCATCGCCGATGTTCTGTTGGTAGGCCGTCATGCCGCGACCAAAGTCCGGGTCCACGCCGGTCTGGGCGTAGGCGTTGATTTGCTGCACGCTGGTCTGGAGGCCGCTCGCATCCACGCCCAGTTTCTTGGCCAGTTCAATCAGCGTAGCGCCTTCGGTCAGATAGCCATCTGCCAGAAACGGCGCCAAGCCCTTGCCACCGGGTCGCACCATACCGATGCCGTATTTTTTCAGCGTCACGGCGTCACAGACCAGAAAGGCTGGGACGGAAGCCGTCGCCTGCATGGCCAAACCAAACAAATGGTAGGAGGTGCTTTCGTTGACAAAGCGCTGGCCCGCCTGATTGACGGTGACAAAGCCGGGCTTGGCGCGGTCCATGACAAAGTGCGGAAAGACGGCGGTCGTGCCATCGGCGCGTTTGCGCAGCGACACTGGCGCCCAAAAGGCGTGGCTCTTGCCGCCTTCGGCAAAGTGTGCGCCGCGTATGCGGGCCAGGTCCAGCGCCAGGCCGGTGTGTCCGGGTGCGCCAGGGCACCAGGCCACGTTGCCGCCAGGAAGTTTCTCTGCGCGCTGGGCCGCGTTGCGGTTAAAGCCACCGCTGGCCAGTACCACGCCACCGCGCACAGTCACCGTGCAGCGTTGACCGTTCTGGCTGATCACCACGCGGTTGATGGCGCTGCCTGCGGGTGTGCCGACGTCACCCAGTTGTTCGATGGATGTATTCAACGCCAGCGTCACATTGGATTGTTTAGACAGCGAATACAGCAGGCGGCCAACCAGCGCATTGCCCATCACCCAACGGGTGCCGCGCGGGTAGCGCAGCCGGTCGCTGCCATGGCGCAGGATGATTTTCAGGGCATGCTGGAACGCGGCCCAGGAGCCGCTCATGCCCAGCATGTGGTTGATGTCGGTACGGTCCACCATCATGCCGCCCAGCACGGTGAATTCCGGAATCGGCGGGCGCACCAGCGCAAACAGGTCGCCCAGCAGGCGCGCGTCAAACGGCAAGGGCTCCAGCGCCCGTCCGTTGAGCGTGGAGCCCGCCAGGTCGGAAATGTAGTCGGGGTGCTTGAGGTAGGGCCGGTACTTGACCTCGGTCTGCTCTTCGATGCGCTTGATCGCTGCAGCGCCGTTGTCCAGAAAGGCCTGACGCAGGGCCGGAGCCGCGTGCTCGCCGATGGCGGCATCCAGATAGGTACGGGCATCTTGCAAACTGTCGGTCGGATTCACCTTGGCCGTATGGTGCGTGCCCGGCACCCAGGTCGTGCCGGCCGACCAGGCGGTGGTGCCACCCACAAACGGCGTGTGTTCCACCAGCAGTACGCGGGCGCCATCCAGCGCGGCGAACAGGGCGGCCGACATGCCGGCGCCACCGGCGCCGATCACCACCACGTCATAGGCGGCAGTTGGCGGCAGGGTTTTGAGGAGTTCCATTACTCGCCAACCAAGAAAGCAATCATCAGATCGCTGACACGGCCAAACATGTCGGCACCGGTCATGCTCAGGCAGCCCTTGGCGCGGGCCGCCGCGATCAGCAATGTGACGGCGGGCTGGGTGATCACGCAGCCCACAAACATGGCCCCCGTGAGCTTGGAGGCCTGCAAGGGAAAGGCGTCGGTCTCCTTCATGCCCACGGGCGTGGCGTTGAGAACGATGTCAAAGCCGCTCGGGTCGGAACTGCCGCTAGACACCGGACATTGATTCAGCGATGCCAGGCGCTGCACCAGGGTTTCGCGGCGGGTTGCATCTTCATCGTAAATGGCCAATTCGCTGACACCGGCCATCACCAGCGCGTGGGCGATGGCCGAGCCGGCGCCACCGGCACCGACCAGCAAGGCCTTTTTGCCTGCGGGCACGCAGCCCTTGTCCTTCATGGCGCTGACAAAGCCCAGACCGTCGAACATGTCGCCATGCCAGGTTCCATCGGGATTGCGGCGCATGGTGTTGACGGTACGCAAAAAGGATGCGCGTTCCGAGGTGGTAGCGCACAAATCATGGCAGGCAAATTTGTGCGGCACGGTGGCGATGATGCCGTCCACGTTTTTGGCCAAGGACACTCCGGCCAGCCAGGCGGAGAGGTCGGCGGGCGCCACATGGGCCGGCATCACAAAGGCGTTGAGCCCGCGTTCGTGGAAGGCCTGGGTCACACCGGATGGGGACTTCACCTGGGCAATCGGGTCACCGACAATGAAGTGGACACGGCTGGCACCGCTGAGCAGGTCTGACATGGCAAGTCTTTCGGCCTAAGGTTGAAAAGTGGACGAATGGTACACAAAAGTGGAATGACATTCAACTTTTCGCGCTAATTCTGTTTTTTGCACTACACTCTGCGCAGCACCTTGACACGCCCACCATGTCCAAAACCCAAATCGCCATTCTTGGCGCCGGCACCATAGGCCGCACCCATATCGACCGCATCGTGCGCAGCGAGAACCTGCGGCTGGCCGGTATTGCCGACCCCACGGACGCAGGCAAGGCGCTGGCGCTCAGCATGAACCTGCCCTGGTTTGCCGACCACCTTGCCCTGCTGGATAGCGTCAAACCCCAGGGCGTTGTGATCGCCACGCCCAATTTTCTGCACATTGCGCAGGCGCTGGACTGTCTGGAGCGCGGCGTGCCCGCCCTGGTGGAAAAGCCGGTGGCCGACAGCGTGGCCGAGGCCCAGATACTGGTGGACGCCCAGGCACGCTCTGGCGTGCCGGTGCTGGTGGGCCATCACCGTCGCTACAACCCCATCAACCGCCGCGCCCGCGACATCGTGCAAAGTGGCAATCTCGGGCAGCTTGTTGCGGCCCATGTGATGGCCTTGTTCCTCAAGCCCGAGCCTTACTTTGATGCGGCCTGGCGGCGCCAAAAGGGTGGCGGCCCCATCCTCATCAACCTGATCCACGAGATCGACATGCTGCGTTTTTTGTGTGGCGAAATCAGTTCGGTGCAGGCCATGGGCAGCAACGCCGTGCGCGGCTTTGCAGTGGAAGACACCGCCGCCGCCGTGCTGCGCTTTGCCAACGGCGCGGTCGGCACGCTGCTGCTGTCGGACACCGCCACCTCGGCCTGGCACTGGGACCTGAGCTCAGGCGAGCAGGACCCGTATCCGCGCCAGGCCACGCGGTCGCATTTTTTGAGCGGCACGCACGGCTCGCTGTCCCTGCCCGACCTGGAGTACTGGAGCTACCGTGGCGAGCGCAGCTGGCATGCCGAGATCAGCAAGGAGCAGACCCTGGTGCACAGGGCCGACCCCTATAGCGCCCAGCTCCAGCACTTTGCCGCCGTGATTGCCGGCCTTGAAGCCCCGCTCTGCAGCGCCCTGGACGGTCTGCGCACCCTGCAGGCCACGCTGGCGGTGAGCGAGGCGGCTGCCAGTGGGCAGGCCGTCACTCTGGACCATGAGGAGGCAAAGTTATGAGCGGCGTATTGGAAAGAACCCTGGGCATTCTGGAACTGCTGTCCAAGCACGGCGAAGGCCTGGAGCTGGCTGCGATTGCCGACCAGCTCAACATTCCGCGCAGCGGCACGCACCGCCTGCTCACCGACCTGGTGAAGTGCGGCTATGTGCGCCAGACGCGCGACCACGGCGACTACATGCTGACCACCAAGCTCGTCAGCATGGGCCTCTCGTACCTAAGCAACAGCGGCATCGTCGACATTGCCCAGCCGCTGCTCAATCATCTGGCCGAAATCTCCGGCGAACTCACGCGCCTGTCCGTGGTCGATGGCGAGCGCCTGACCTGGGTGGCACGCGCCCAGGGCGCGCGCCAGGGCCTGCGCTACGACCCCGACATGGGCAGCGACGCCCGCCTGTCCTGCTCGTCCTCCGGCTGGGCCTGGCTCTCAACGATGAACGATGACGACGCCACGGCCTGCCTGGCGCGCCAGGGCCTGGGTCAGCCGGAAGCCTTTGGCCCCAACGCGCCCACCAGCCTGCAGGCGGTGCTGGACCAGGTGCGCGTCACCCGCGGGCGCGGCTACAGCGTGACGGTGGACACCTATTCGCTGGGCCTGAGCGCGCTCTCCGCCCCGGTAGGCTTGGCTGGTCAGGCCGCCATGGGCGTGCTGACCATCGCCGGCCCCACCGTGCGCTTTACCGAAGCGCGCATGCACGCGCTGGCGCCCGAGCTCCTGAACGTGGCCGGCCAGCTGGCAGCGGCCAGCAGCACCTCCCCCTTCTTTGCCAAGACCGGCACGCAAGCGGTGGGCAAGCCGAATGCCGGACGCACACCGATTTATGCACCCTGAAATGTCCTGCGACCTGCTGGTGATCGGCTCCGGTGCCGGTGGTCTGTCTGCAGCGGTGACCGCTGCGCATCTGGGCCTGAAGGTGATAGTCGCCGAGAAGGAAGCGCAATACGGCGGCACCACCGCCTGGTCGGGTGGCTGGATGTGGCTACCGCGCAACCCCATGGCCACCGAAGCCGGTATTGTGGAAGACCTTGCCACGCCGCTTGCCTACCTGCGTCATGAGTTGGGTNCGCAGTTTGACGAGGCACGGGCCCTGGCTTTTTTGAACGCCGCACCGAAGATGGTAGATTTCTTCCGGCAGAACACCGCCCTGCAGTTCATAGACGGCAATGGCATTCCCGACTTCCATGGCAACACGCCGGACTCCGCTTTAGGCGGGCGCTCGATCTGCGCGGCACCCTTTGATGGCCGCCGCTTGGGCGCGCAGATCGCCGCACTCAAACCGCCACTGACCGAGACCACGCTATGGGGCATGGGCATTGCCTCCGGTGCCGAGCTGCGGCACTTTCTGAATGCCACGCGCAAGCTGGCGTCCTTCTGGCATGTGAGCAAGTTGGTGCTGGCCTATGCACGCGACTGCCTGATGCATGGGCGCGGCATGCGCCTGGTCAATGGCAATGCGCTGGTGGCAGCGCTGGCCGCTTCGGCGTTCGAGAAGGGCGTGGAGATTCGCACCCACAGCCCGGCCAAGAAACTCATCATGAAACATGGCCGCGTGGCAGGTGCCATGCTGGGTAGTGCTGCTGGCGACGTGATCGTGCACGCCCGCTGCGGTGTGCTGCTGGCCTGTGGCGGCTTCCCCCACGACACCGAGCGCAAAAAGGCCTTGCTGCCGCACGCGCCCAGCGGCCAGGAGCATTGGTCGGCTGCCTCGCGCGGCAACACCGGCGACGGCCTGCGCCTGGGCGAAGCCGCTGGTGGTGTGGTGGCCACCGATCTGGTGCAGGCGGCTGCGCTGGCTCCCGTGTCGCTGGTGCCGCAAAAGGATGGCAGCTTCACGCATTTCCCGCACCTGATCGAGCGCGCCAAGCCCGGCCTGATCGCAGTCACGGCACAAGGCGAACGCTTTTGCAACGAGGCCGACTCCTACCACGACTTCATGCAGAGCCTGCTGCGCGCTACCGTGCCCGGCCAGAGCGTGCAAGCCTGGCTGGTCTGCGACCATACCTTTATCCGCCGCTACGGCCTGGGAGCCGTCAAGCCCCGGCCCATGCCGCTATCACCCATGCTGAGCGCTGGCTATCTGAAGTGCGGCAACAGCCTGGCGGAGTTGGCCCGGGCGTGCGGCATCGGCGCGCAGGGTCTGGAGAAAACCGTGCAGCGCTTCAACTCCATGGCAAAAGCCGGTGTGGACGAAGACTTTGCCAAGGGACAGACGCCCTACAACCGCATACAGGGCGACGCGGCGCTGGCGCAGGCCACCGGTATGGCCAATCCCTGCATGGCGCCCATTCAGCAAGGCCCTTTTTACGCCGTGCGTGTGGTGGCCGGCAGCCTGGGCACCTTTGCCGGCCTGCGCGCCAATGCCAGTGCCCAGGTGCTGGACGCGCAAGGCCAAGCCATTGCTGGCCTGTATGCCGGTGGCAACGACATGAACAGCCTGATGGGCGGCAACTACCCCAGCGGCGGCATCACCCTCGGGCCGGCCATGAGCTTCGGCTATATCGCCGCCCACCACGCCGCTGGAGTAAGGCTCCCCCCCAAGGTGGCCTGAACTCCCCCTCGCAATCTGCGCATCCTGTTTTTCACCACTTCCCAAGGAACCCCATGTACTACGAACTCGCCACCATGACCCTGCCGTTTGGCACAGCCGGCAGCGCCGCCACCAATGTGCAGGCCTATGCCACCGACACGCAAGCCCAGGGTGAGTTGCTGGGCTGCTGGTTTACCGACATTGGCGTCTTGAACCAGATGATTGTGTTGCGCGGCTTTGCCGATCTGGCCACCCTGCAAGCCGAACGCGAGCGCACGCAAAAAAGTGCGAGCCCCTTTGGCTGCGGCGAAATTTTCCAAACCCTGGAGCAGCACAGCTACAAGGGTTTTCCCTGGATGAAGCCGGTGCTCCCCAGTTCCGAGACCGGTATCACCGGCCCGGTCTATGAAATCCGCACCTACGGCATCAAGACCGGCGGCGTGCAGGCCACCATCGATTTGTGGGAGCAATACGTGCCCGCGCGTGCGGCGCTTTCGCCCTGCACCGTGGCCATGGTGGCGCTGGACGGCCCGCTGCGGTTTACCAATATCTGGTCCTACCCGACGCTGGACGCACGCTCAAAAGCCCGCGCCGATGCGGTGGCCCAAGGCATCTGGCCACCCAAGGGCGGACCGGCGCATCTCACGACCCACATGGTGTCGACGATTGCCATGCCCACCGCCGTCTCTCCTTTGAAGTAATCGCCAGCCATGTCGCGCAGCTACTCACTCGCCTACCTGACGTCCCACCGCTGCACGCCGCCCGAGGCGGTGCGCGTCGCGGCGGCCAACGGCTATGCCTTTGTCGGTCTGCGCCTGTGGCCCAATGCGCCGGGGGCGCCGCAGCAGCAATTACTGGGCAGACTCGAGGTGCTGCGCGAAACCCTGGCAGCACAACGCGACACCGGTGTCGGCATGTTTGATCTGGAAATCATCCGCATCGGTGAGCAGTTTGACCCGCATACCTGGGATGCACTGTATGACGCCGGTGCCGCGCTCAAGGCAAAGGCGATTCTGGTTGCCGGTGATGACACCGATGAGGCGCGCCTGGCCGCCAACTACGCACGCCTGTGCGAGGTGATGCAACCCTATGGAATGACGGCCGATCTTGAATTCATGCCCTGGACGGCGGTGCCCGATGCGAAGTCGGCGCTACGCATCATCACCATGGCCGGCAAGCCAGCCAACGCCGGCATTCTGGTGGACGCGCTGCACTTCGGGCGCTCGCACACCACGCTGGAGGACATACGTGCCATCCCGCGCGAGCTGCTGCATTACGCGCAGATTTGCGATGCCGAGGCCGGCCTGCACTTCACGACCGAGCAGATGATCCACAGCGCGCGCTGCGAACGCCTGCTACCGGGCGACGGCACGATAGCTGTGCAAGCACTGTTTGACGCCCTGCCCGCCGACCTGACTATCAGCGTGGAGGTGGTGAACTTTGCACGCGAGGCGAATGCCAAGCCCAGCGAATGGGCCGCCCTCTGCCTGGCCGCCAGCCGCTCCTATGTCGAGCCAAGACAGGCAGGCGCGCCGGGCTGAGGACTATTTTTTTAACTGCGCGTCCAAGGCCAAGCGCACAGAGGATTCGGGCGCCACATGCACCCGGTTGCGCCCACCCCATTTGGCGTAATACAGCGCCCCATCGGCCGCGCGCAGCAACTGTTCGGCGCTGGCGTAGTTTGAGGTCGCCATCACCGCCAGGCCAGCGCTGATGGTCACCACTTTCCTGTCAGACTGCAAATGCGGCATGGCCGCGTCCTCGATCTTCTGGCGCAGCTCCTCGACCATGCGCAGCGCCTCCACACCATCGGTATCCGGCAACACCAGTGAAAACTCTTCGCCACCATAGCGTGCGGCCAGGTCGCCGGGGCGCTTGGCACTGGCCTGCAGCGCCTGGGCCACGACCTTGAGGCATTCGTCGCCGGCCTGGTGTCCGTAGCAGTCGTTGTACTTCTTGAAATGGTCGATATCCAGCATGATCAAGGCCAGCGGCTTGGCTTCGCGCTTGCAGCGCGCCAGCTCCCGCTCCAGAGTGCTGTCCAGAAAACGCCGGTTAAACAGCGTGGTTAAGCCGTCCTGATTGGCCTGCTCCAGCAGCCCTTTTCGCAAGGCCTCAATTTCTTCCAGACTGGTGTGCAGCGTGGCGTTGGCATCCAGCAATTCACGCTCCCTGGCGCGCAGTTGCTCGCGGATCAGGCGCAGCTGCACATTGCGGGCAAAGGTGATATTGCCCACGGCCAGCACATAGGCAACCAGCCCCAGCATGCACAACAAGGAAGCGGGCCAGTCGGTGTGGGGTTCAAAATGAAAACCGCCCACGCCAACCCCGAGCAAGGCGCCCGCAGCCAGCGCCAGCAGGGTGGAGCCGGTGCTGCGCCAACTCTTGTTGGCGGCCGAGTTGCTCAGCACGCCCAAGGCCACCGAAAAAGTCAGCCAGTCCGAAAATTTCACCGTGGCAATGTATGCGCCCAGCAGCAGCGAATCCAGCAGCAACGCGCGCACCACCGCCGCTGGGGACGCTGCGGACCGGCGCACCCACCAGAATTCAAGCTGGGGATAGACCAACAACAGACCGACCAGATAGGCCCAGGCGCCAGGGCCATAGGCCTTGCCCGCGATGTGCAGGCAAGTGGCGATAAAGACGGTCGCAAACGACGCCACGCGCATGACATAGTGCGTGCGTATCAGCCAACGGGCGCCCTTCGACAAATCAGCCATGGCCAAAAAGATTCATGATGCACCGACTCCCTTCGCTGTATGTATTTGCGTTAGAGCGACATGGTACACAACATGAACCCTGCGAAAATCCAGATCGATTGCGCCATCTCCGAGCGCAGCCTTTTACTTGGTGTAGTAGCCCACGCCCAGCAACACATCGCCCACCCGCTGAACCAGCGTGTGCTTGGTTTCCACCGCATTGGTGGCCGGGTTGCGCCACACATATTCAACCTTGCCCGAACCTTGGGTCTTGGCAACCTGGATCATGTCTTCAAACAGAGAATTTCCGGCCGCATCTTTCAGCCCCCGCACGTCCATGCCATTGAGTTGGGGAGAGGCACCCGAGGCACGGTATTTTCCGTCCTCAAGACCGATCACAAACACATACAGGTCGTCGTAGATGAAGCCGCTCTGGGCATTGTTGAAGGCGGCAAATGCGGTATCCGGCCCGGCATTTTTCACATAGGCCACGGCGCGGTCCAGCAGCGAAAGGGCATCGGCCTGGGTGGCACGTGGCGTGTAGTAGCCAATGCTGACGATGTAGTTGTCCACCTTGCTGTAGAGGCTGGCCTTGAGCTCGACGCTGTTGTGTTCGTTGAGCAGGCGGTACTCGATGGCGCCCACCGGCGTTTTCTCTGCCAACGCCAGCAGGTCGCGGATCAGGGGCTTGCCCGCCGCATCGCGCATGTCCAGGGCGTTCTGCCCGGTGGCGGCCAGCTGCGTGCCACCATTGGCCAGCATGGTGCCATCGGTGCCCACCACAAATACGTAATAGGGCGGATAAATGAAGCTGCCCTTGGGATCATTGAAAGCGGTAAACGCCTTTTGCGCTCCGTTGTGCTTGAGGAAGGCCACGGCGGCATCCCGCAGCTCGACGGCGCGACTGGCCTTGGCACGCTCAATCGAGCCCACGTGCTGTGGATTGGTGGCATCGAGTGCAAATACCTGGGGTGCTGCCACAAGGCCCGCAGCAAGAATCAGGCTGGCTATACCGGAACGCAAAAAACGCATAAGAAGTCCTCTTTATGAATGAATGGCCCAAGACTAGGGGCTGCGCTGCCTGCTGCATATGATGCAAGTCAAATTGAATGCCCTTGTTCTCAAATTGCGAATCGTTGGTCTCAGAAAGTGCTGAGCCCATGAAACACTTACCCTACTCACTTTTCAGAGTTTCATTGAGACATGACTTCACAGCAATGCAGCGTCGGTGCGCAGCCCCTTACCAGCTGGAGCGGAGCCGTGGCGCCCGAATGGGTGGACTACAACGGCCACCTGAACGACGCCTTTTACATGGTGATCTTCAGCTACGCCACCGATGGCCTGATGGCGCAGGTCGGCCTGGATCCGGCGGGCCGCGCAGCCACCGGCCACACCATGTTCACGCTGGAGGTGCACCTGAACTATGTGCAGGAGGTGCACGAGGGCGTGGCCGTGGAGGTGCGCACCCAGATCCTGGGCGTGGATACCAAGCGCGTGCACCTGTTTCACACCCTGCACCGGCAGATGGACGGCAGGCTGCTGGCCACCAACGAACAGATGCTGTCCAACATCGACGTGTCCAACCCAAGCACCGGCCCACGCACTGCGCCGTTTTTACCTGCTGTTGCTGGATTGTTGCTGCCACTGGCGCAGGCCCACGCCGACCTGCCCCGCCCCGCCAACGCCGGGCGCAGCATTGCCCTGCCCAAGCTTGTGTAAGAGTTGCTTGCTACAGGCGACTAAGGTATACCCGCAACGAAACCTTCCGCAATGCCCCAGCACCAAACACCACACTTTCAAAGCATCCTGAAACGTGGGCTTGCCTTGACCCTTTGCACCCTGCGGGTCGCAGCGCTGGCGGCGGGAGCGGCATGCGAAGCCAGTTCCGGCGCGGCACTGACACCGGTGATTGAGCTCTACACCTCGGAGGGTTGCAGTTCCTGCCCACCGGCCGATCAATGGCTCTCGGGCCTCAAGGGCAAACCGGTGGTGGCTCAGGCATTTCATGTCGCGTATTGGGACTACATAGGCTGGAAGGATCGCTTTGCCCAGCCGGTGTTTTCGAGTCGACAGAAAGACCTGGCGGTACAGAACCACTTGAGCGGTATCTACACGCCGCAACTGCTGCGCAATGGACGCGATTGGCATGACTACAAGCAGGTGACCGAGCCCCAGCTACCGGCCAGGGCCCGCATCACGGTGCAACGCGTGGGCGACACCGACGCCTTTGAAGCCAGGGTCGAACCGATGGATAGCCACGCGCAGTGGACCGCCTACTGGACCGTCACCGAAGACGCCCACAGCTCACGCGTCAAGGCCGGTGAAAACGCCGGTGAATTTTTAAAGCACGACTTTGTGGTGCGGCAGTACACGCCGGTGGGCCCCTACCAGGGTGCGCAGTCGCTGCAGTTTTATGCCCTGGCAGCCCAGCCGGAGCATACGCGCCGCATCAATCTGGTGGTTCAGGACCGGCAAAGCAACGATCCATGGCAGGCCTTGAGCCTGAGCTGCCTGTGAAGGCATGGCGCTACGGGCGGCTGCTGGCGTTGCTGCTCTTGGTGCTGGCACTGGTGCTGCTGGAGCGCGCCACCGGGCTGCGCGAGCACCTCAATCTGCAGTATCTTCAGCAGCAATTGCATGGGCACCCGGTCAGTGGCCTGGCCCTTTTTGTGGTGTTGTTCGCCGTGGCCAATATGCTGCACCTGCCGGGCTGGATCTTTCTGGCCGCTGCCGTCTACGCCTTTGGCCGACTGGATGGCGGCCTGCTGACCTACGTGGCGGCCAGCATTTCCTGCGTCACCACCTTCGTCACAATTCGCCTCATAGGCGGCAATGTCTCTGCGTCCCTGAACCGCCCCCTCGCCCTGCGCCTGCTGGCACAGTTGCATGCCCACCCGGTACGCAATGTGGTGATACTGCGCACCCTGTTCCAGACCCTGCCTACACTCAACTACGCACTGGCCCTCTCCGGCCTGCGCCTGCGAGACTATGTGGCGGGAACGCTGCTGGGCCTGCCGCTGCCGATTGCGGTGTACTGCGTGTTCTTTGAGATCCTGATCACCGCGGCGCACAAGCTGTAGGGCAGGGGCGCAGTACCAGGCATTGCCCAAGTCATGCGCTAGGTGGGCGCATACAGAGCTCGCACTGCGGTTACCATGGACCAAACCCTGAGAGTGCCAATAAGCCACCTGGAGAGCCCCTTGCCAAGCCCCGCCGAACTGTTTCGCCACCTGAGCGCCGAAAAGTCCGCCTTTTACCGCTGCATCATGAATGTATTTGCCGCGGCCAAGCGCCAGTACCGCCTGCAACTGCGCCCGGACGAGGTGCTGGCCGAGGCCAGCTGGCCGCAAGAGTCGCCGCGCATAGAAGAGGTGAACGCGGCCCTGGCCCAGCTGGCCGAGTGGGGCAATCTGGAGTCGCAGCCCGACACGGCGCGCGTCTCGTCGCTCAGCGACTTTTACCGCGCACGTTTTTTATACCGCCTGTCGCACGAAGGCGAGGCGGTCGAGGCGGCCTTGCTGGTGTTCTTCCAGACCCTGCAGCGGCGCGCCGAGTTGCAGACCGTGGCACTGGAGGACATCGCCAGCCGGCTGCAGGCCTTGCGCCAGTTGCTGGACGCGGACGGCGCAGAGGCAGACGACGCATGGGATGTGGCCAAGGCCCACCAGATCCTGCGCGACCTGGTGGCCGTGTTTACCGACCTGGCAGAAAACGCGCAGGCCTTTATGGCCGGTGTGGCGCGCAGCCTGGAGCTACAGCAAGCGCAGGCCCACACCGTCATTGCCTACAAGCGTCGCTTGATCGATTACCTGGACCGCTTTTTGGGCGACCTGGTGCGCCGCTCCGACTCCATCGCCCAGCTCATCACGCAGCTGGCGCCGCGCATGGACGAGGTGTTCCTGCAGATCGCCGAGCGCGAGGCACGCGACGCCGCACCCGGCGATGAACAGGACCAGAGCGACGAGCGCCTGCGCCGCTGGCAGGCCTGGCGCGAACGCTGGCGCGGCCTGCGTGGCTGGTTCCTGCCGACCGGTGCCGAGCCGCCCCAGGCCGAACTGCTGCGCGCCAGGGCCCGCGCCGCCATTCCGCAACTGTTGGGCGCGATTGCCACCTTGAATGAGCGCCGCAGCGGGCGCAGTGATCGCTCGGCCGACCTGCGCACGCTAGCCAGCTGGTTTGCCGCCTGCGACAGCGAAAGCCAGGCCCACCGTCTGGCACGCGCCGCCTTTGCGCTGCAACCAAGCAGGCATTTTTCGCTCAACGTACAGGACGAGGATGACATCCCGGCCAGCACGCCCTGGGCCGATGCGCCTGCACTGCAAATCAACCCGCGTCTGCGCGAATATGGCGAGGCCGCACCGCGCGGCGCGCTGGCAAGGGTGCGCGATCGCAGCGCCGAGCGCGCCGTCATGGCCCAGGCGCTGGGCGAGGAATCGCGCCAGGTGGAGGCGGCAAGGCAACGCCTGGCCACCGGCAAGCCACTGCGTCTATCGGAACTGGGCGAGCTCGACAGCCATGGCTTTGGCCTGTTCCTGAGCCTGCTCGGTGAGGCCCTGGCCGAGCAGGCCAACCCGGACCAGGCGGTGGAGCGCCAGACCGGCGACGGCCTTTTGAGCATCCGCATGGAGCCGCTGGACGCCAGCAGCAGGGCGCATATCCACACCCCGAGCGGAACCTTTTCCGGGCGCGACCATTGGTTGACCATTGCACTGACGCAGGAGGCAGGTCAATGAGCACGGCGAAGAGCCGCCCCGAGCACGCTCGCACCGCAGCGCACAGCGCGGAGGTATGTCAATGAGCACGGCGAAGGGCCGCCCCGAGCACGCTCGCACCGCAGCGCACAGCGCGGAGGTATGTCAATGAGCACGCGCGCCCTCCCCCGCCCCAGTGCACGCCAGGACAGCCAGCGCCTGGGCGAGCTGCAAAAGGCGCAGGCACAGGACGAATTTCGCCGGGCCCTGCGGGCCTTGCTGATGCGTCCGCTGATGAGCGCTGCGCACGAAGACTTCCCGGCAGTGCGGCACCAGGCCGAGCGCCTGCGCGACTGGTTTGCACGCGAGGCCGCTTGGCCCCTGCATGTGGAGCGCGATGGCGCGCGCCTGTTCAAACGCCCGGCCGACCTCGGCGATGACACCCGTGGCCTGGCCGGCTATGACAGGCGCCGCTATGTACTGCTGAGCCTGGCCTGCGCCGTGCTCGAACGCGCCGATGCGCAAATCACCTTGCAGCTGCTGGGCGAACGTCTGATGCAGCTGGCCGCCGACCCGATGCTGGAAACGCGCGGCTTTGCCTTTACGCTGCGCAGCGCCACCGAGCGGCGCGAGCTGGTCTGTGTCTGCCGCACGCTGCTCGAATACGGCGTGTTGCAGCGCGTCGCCGGCGATGAGGAACACTTTATTCAAAACAACGGCGGCGCCCAGTCGGATGCGCTCTACGACGTGCAGCGGCGCCTGCTGGCCGGCATGCTGGCCGCCGTGCGCGGCCCCTCCACCTGGCCGGCCGAACAGGCGCCGGTCACATTTGAAGAGCGGCTGCAGTCCCTGGTGGCCGAACCGGAAGCCGATGGTGAGCAGGGCCGCCGCGACACCATTCGCTACCGACTCACGCGCCGCTTGCTGGACGACCCGGTGGTCTATGGCGACACACTCGACGCCGAGACCCAGGCCTATTTTTTCAACCAGCGCGGCCCCTTGGCCAGCCGCATCTGCGAGGCCACGGGCCTGAGTGCCGAGCAACGCGCCGAGGGCCTGGCCCTGACCGACGAGAGCGGCCAGTTGACCGATGTTTCCATGCCCGCCGAGGGCACCGAAGCCCACGTCACGCTGCTGGTGGCAGGCTATCTGGCCGAAGCGCTGCGCGACGCTCAGCCTGTATTGACCGACGCGGCGGTAGCTGCCTTCTTGCGCGGCGCGGTGGACCAGTACGGCCGCTACTGGCGCAAGTCGGCACGCGAACCGGGCGCCGAACTGGAGCTGACCGAGATCGCGCTGGACAGGCTGCACCGCTTACAACTCATTGACCGCGACGCTGGCGAGGTGCGCCCGCTGCCGGCCGTCAGCCGTTTTGCCATTGGGCGGACCGAGCTACACACGACGACACCCACAACTAAAAATTCGCTGTTTGACCTATGACCGACTCCCTTTTTGACTCCCCCGCCGACTCCTCCGTGGCAGCCAAAGTCGACCGCCGCCCTGCTCTGCCCGAGCCCCAGCGCGAACGCTGGCAACCGCTGCGCCTGGGCCTGGTGGAGCTGTTCCATTACGACAGCGAGGAATTCTGGTTTCGCGACGGCCATCTGCTGCTGCGCGGCAACAATGGCACGGGCAAGTCCAAGGTGCTATCGCTGACCCTGCCGTTTTTGTTCGATGCCCAGCTGCGGCCCTCGCGCATAGAACCCGACGCCGACAACGGCAAGCGCATGTCCTGGAACCTACTGATGGGCAGCTACCCCCGGCGCATCGGCTACACCTGGATAGAGTTTGGCCGCGTTGATGCCGACGGCCGCAAGCATTACCTGACCCTGGGCGCGGGCATGTCGGCCGTAGCCGGCAAGACGGCGGTGGACAGCTGGTTCTTTCTGATGGAGGGCGGTGCCGGCCACGATCCGCGCATAGGCCAGGAGCTGTGGCTGACCAACGACAACCGGGTGGTGCTGACGCGCGAACGCCTGCGCGAGGCAATCGAAGGCCAGGGGCGCGGCCAGGTGTTTGACACGGCACAAAGCTACCGCCGCGCCGTGGATGAACGCCTGTTCCATCTGGGCACTAAGCGCTACGACGCTCTGATGGACACCCTGATCCAGCTGCGTCAACCGCAGCTGTCCAAAAAGCCCGACGAGAACGGCCTGTCGCATGCACTGACCGAGGCCCTGCCGCCCATGCCGTCCGAGCTGCTGGCCGATGTGGCCGAGGCGCTCAACCAGCTCGAAGAGGACCGCAAGCAGCTAGAAGAAACGCGCCAACTGGAGCAGGCCGTCAAGCAGTTCGAACAGCGTTACCGCAGTTATGCCGGAACGCTCACGCGGCGCCAGGCCAAGGAACTGCGCCAGGCGCAGACCGCCTTTGACAAGGCCAGCGAGGAGCGCAACCAGACCCAATCGGCCTTGCAACAAGCCGTCTCGACCGAAGCCCAGGCCCAGGCCTCGCTGGAGGCCGCCAAGCGCCAACTGGCAGCGGCGCGCGAGCGCCTGCAAACCCTGCAAAGCGACCCCGCCAACCAGGATGCCAACCGCCTGAGCCAGGCCGAAAAAGATGCCAAGGACCGCCAGACCGAGGCCAGCCACTGTGGTCAGCAGCGCGATACGGCGCGCCAGCAACTGGTGCGCGAAGAGACTCTGAGCCGGCAGTCCGAGCAGCGTCTGGAGGGCGCCCGGCGCGAGCTGGAGGCTGCCCGCAGCCAATGTGCCCTGGAGGCCGAGGCCGCAGGCTGCACGTCCGCCCTGCTGCACAACCCGCTGCAGGCCTTGGCATCGGGGCCGTTGGCGGAACTAGCCAACGCACAGATCAGCTCTGCAGCCGCCGCGCTGCAGCAAGCAGCCAGCGCACGCCGCACAGACATCCGCCACCTCGAGCAGCGCCATGCAGCGCTCCATGCAAGCCAGACCAGACTGCAGCTGGCCCAAGCCGCGCAACGCGAGCGCCAGGCCGAACTCGAAGACGCGGCCGAACAGCGCGCCAGCGCAGACCAAGGCGCAGAGGCTGCGGCGAAGGCACTGATTCAGGCTTGGAGCGGGCATTGCGAAGGTCTGCAGCAGTTGCGCCTGGATGCCGAAAGAGCCCTGGAGCCACTCGCCCAATGGACCCTGGGCTTGCAAGGGCCCAACCCGGCCCACGCCGCCCTGACCGCAGCCTATCAGCAGGCAACGCTGGTCCATGCCGGCGANCAGTCGGTGCTGGAGCGGCAGAGAAAGACACTGCACGAAGAGCGAACCGCACTGGTCGATGAGCANCATCGCCTGCTGGCCGGTGTGGATGCCGTGCCACCGGCACCGGCCACCCGCGCCGCCCTGGTGCGCGAGGGCCGCTTGGGTGCGCCGCTATGGCAAGTGGTGGACTTCCAGCCCGACCTTGGCGCCGACCAGCGCGCCGGACTGGAGGCTGCGCTGCAGGCCAGCGGTCTGCTAGACGCCTGGATGGCAACGGACGGCAGCCTGACCGATGCCGCTGGCACGCCGCTCTGGGACGCGCAATGGCAGCGGCGCGCCCCTGTGCAGGGCGACAGTCTGCTGAACTACCTGACGCCTGCGCTGGCGGACCACAACGCACTTTCTCACGACCTGGTGGCGGCGCTGTTGGCCAGCGTGGCCTGCGGGGCGCTGGACGACAAGTCGGCCGAAACCTGGGTGGCTACCGATGGCCGCTACCGCCTGGGCGGCTTGGCCGGTGCCTGGCTCAAGCCAGAGGCCGTCTACATCGGCTCCACCGCAAGGGCCCAGGCGCGCCAGCGCCGTCTGCAAGAGATCGCTGCGCGTCTGCTGGCCTTGGCGGACGAAGTTGCCGACCTGATGCAGCAGTTCGAAGCCTTGGCCTTGGATCGCAGCCAGGCCGAGCAGGAATGGCATAGCGCTCCCGGCGATGAGCCGCTGCGTGCCGCCCTGCTCGCAGCAGCCAGTGCGGCGCGGGCGCTGATGCTGGCTCGCACCCGGCTGGACCAGTCGGACGCGCCCTGCCGCACGGCAGAAGTGGAAGTGCAGTCCGCGCGCGCCCTGCTGGAGCAGGATGCCACCGATTTGCACCTGCCACTGGCGGCAACCGCACTGCCAGGCCTGGCCAGCGCGGTGGACCAATTTCTGCAAACCCAGCAGCAGCTGGTGCAAGCGGCGCGAGAATGGCGCAGTGCCTGGCCACTGCAGCTGCAACAGCAGGAGCGCGAAGGCGAGGCCCGCGCGGCCCTGGAGCAGCGTGAGGAGGCGATGGTCACGGCCAGCGAGCGCGCCGAGACGGCGCAGGCGCGCTACACCGTGCTGCAGGAATCGGTGGGGCTGCAGGTGGAACTGCTGCGCCAGCAATTGAGCACGGCCGCGACGGCGGTGGATGCGGCGGACAACGAAACCCAAGCCCTGCATGGCAGCGTGGCCCAGGCCGGTGAAGCACGGGCCGTCGCGTCCACTCGCTTCGAGGCCGCCGAAGGCCTGCTCGCCGATCGCATCGCCGCCCGCGCCCTGGCCGTGGAGCGCCTGCAGCGCTTTGCCCAAAGCAGCCTGCTGGCATCGGCCTTGCCCGATTTCGCACTGCCCGACAGCCTGAGCTGGACCCTGGACGCGGCGCTGCATCTGGCGCGCCAGGCCGAACAAAGGCTGGCGCACATTGCCGAGGACGCCTCCAGTTGGGAGCGCATTCAGCGCCAGGTCTCACAAGACCTGACCGAACTCCAGCGGGCCTTGAGCGCCCTGGGCCACCAGGCCAGTTCGCAGGCCAATGACTGGGGCTTTACCGTCCATATCATTTACCAGAACCGTCCCGAGCGGCCCGACAGCCTGGCCACGCATCTGGCCGACGACATCGCCCAGCGCAGCGAGTTGCTGACGGCCAGGGAACGCGAGGTGCTGGAGAACCATTTGCAGGCCGAGATTGCGGCCGTCATCCAGCAGCTGATGCGCGCCGCGGACAAGCAGGTGCATGCCATCAACGACGAGTTGCACAAACGCCCCACCTCCACCGGCGTGCGCTACCGCTTGCAGTGGCAGGCGCTCACCCTGGAGGAAGGCGCGCCCGTGGGCCTGGACATTGCCCGTGAACGCCTGCTGCATACCAGCTCAGACCTCTGGTCGGCCGAAGACCGGAGGGTGGTGGGCGCCATGTTGCAACAGCAAATCGTGATGGAGCGTGCCCGCAGCGACGCCGACAACACGACCGCTGGCAGCAGCCTGATCGATCAATTGGCGCGCGCCTTGGATTACCGCCGTTGGCACCGTTTTCGGGTGCAGCGCCAGCAGGATGGCCAGTGGCGCAAGCTGTCCGGCCCAGCCTCCAGCGGCGAGCGCGCACTGGGCCTGACGGTGCCGCTGTTTGCCGCCATCTCCAGCTTTTACGGCCGCGGTGGCAGCCCGCTGGCACCGCGCTTGATGCTGCTGGACGAGGCCTTCGCCGGCATCGACGACACGGCCCGCGCCCACTGCATGGCCTTGATTCGCGAGTTCGACCTGGACTTTGTCATCACCAGCGAACGCGAGTGGGCCTGCTATGCCGAACTGCCCGGCGTGTCCATCTGCCAGTTGCAGCGGCGCGAGGGCGTGGACGCCGTGTTCGTGTCGCGCTGGAGCTGGGACGGACGCGCCAAGCGCCATGAGGAAGACCCGGATCGGCGCTTCCCAACAGCATGAGAACCATGACGAGCAGGCCCAGCGCAACCCAAGCGGATGCCAGGTTGATTCGCCTGCTGGGTGGCGCTGAGCTTGCGTCCCTGCGCCATAAGTTGCGGCGCCACTTTGAGCGCCGATCTGGCGATGCGCAGGATGGCGTGATGCATCTTTCCAAGCTCAGTGAGAATGAGCATGACGCCGTCACCCAACTCATGGGCCGCCCGGCTCGCGCGCCCCGCTCTGGCGCATCCAGCCATTCGGTTCGCGTCGATGTGGTCGCGCTGAATCACCTGCTACAAGCGGCGGGCATTGCGACATCGCTGCAAAACGCATTGGAGCAACTCGATGGCCCCATCGTCAATCGACGGCTGGCTAAAGAGGAATTGCAAACGCGCTGGGATCAGGCCTGCCATGTTCTCGTCGCTCACGGCGCGCTAAAGACGTGGTTGCAAACCGATGCAGCGCCAGGCCTGCTCAAGCGCCTGTCACGACAAGACCCTGCTGCCGTAGCCCAGTTGCTCAATCGGGCGGACGCGGTATTGCAAAGGCTGCCGGCGCAAGGCATGACCCGGGCCCAACTGGCCGCCGACACCCTGGGCAATGCCCATGCGCTTGACAGCGGCCAGGCCACGGCCAGTCTGGTGCTGGCGGTTTTACAAAACAAGGATTCCCGTTCAGCTTCGGAAAAGGAATCGGACTCGGATGCGAACGACACCGATGACACCGGCGAAGCCGATGAAGCCGATGAAAGGCCCGTCACCGAGCGCACGCGCGACATCTGGGCGCGTGCCGGTGTGCTGGTCAATGAACTGGCACGCCCTGCCCTGTATCTGAATCTGCCCACGCAGGCCCACAGCGAGTTTCAGTCCCTGGCGGGCGAGCCCGGCTATTTGTCGCTGCGCCAATTGCTGCGCAGCCCCATTGCCTGGGATGTGGCCGAGCAGGCGGTCTATGTCTGCGAGAACCCCAACATCGTGTCGATTGCCGCCGACCGCCTGGGCGCCACTTGCGCGCCGCTGGTCTGCACCGAGGGCATGGCCGCAGCGGCGCAAAGGGTCTTGCTCCAACAACTGGCACAGGCCGGCGCCAGACTGCTGTACCACGGTGACTTTGACTGGGCCGGTCTGCACATTGCCAAGCAGGTGATGACCCTCTGCGGTGCCCAGCCCTGGCGCTTCGGTGGCAGTGATTATCAAGATGCCGTTGCCAACGCGGCGCACACCGAACGCGATCTGGCTGAGTCCACGGTCGATGCGCCCTGGGATGCGCTCTTGGCGCCCACTATGCGCCAGCATGGACTGGCGATTGCCGAGGAGGCTGTGGTTGCTAGTCTGCTGCAAGACCTGGGCTAACCAGGTCGGTAGGGCTCACCGTTTTGCATGATGCTGTTGGCAAAACGCTCGCTTGCCGCCTCTATGCCCTCGGCCTCCATATGGGCCACCACCGTGGCCCGCATTCCGGGCGGCCCGGTAAATTTACTCCTGCCGCTTAAATGCTGCCCTTCAAGAATGCGCTCCCAGGTCCGGGTGTGGCTATAGGGTGCGGCAAGCATCAGCTCCTCCTCACACCAATTGGGTTCAGCGACGACCAAGGCAGCAGCTTGGGGGCCGGAGCGTAAGGACTTCGGGGCCATGGTTTAAAAACCTCAGCCTCTGACCGGCGCTTGGGCCCGGTACTGGCCCTGCATGGCGAGCATCCAACCCGGATATTCGGGTGGCAAGCGGCTGACATCTTCCAGCGCTTGCAGGTCCTCCGTGCTGAGGGTCAGCGCGCACGCACCCAGGTTGTCGGTCAACTGCTCGGGCGTCTTGGCCCCGATGATGACGCTGCTGACCTGCTTGCGGCTCAGCAGCCAGGCCAAGGCGACCTGGGCCACGCTGGCCTGGTGGCGCTCGGCAATCGGTCGCATGGCATCCACCACCTTGAAAGCACGCGCCTTGTCAACCACCGGAAAATCGAAACTGGCGCGCCGGGCACCTTCGGGCCCCTTGCCATCGGCTGAGAACTTGCCGCTGAGCAGTCCACCGGCCAAGGGGCTCCAGACCATCAGGCCCAGTTGCTGGTCTTCAATCAGCGGCAGCACTTCGCGCTCCAGATCGCGTCCGGCCACCGTGTAATAGGCCTGCACGCTCTCAAAGCGCGCAAAGTTCTTTTTCTCGGAAATACCCAGACCCTTCATGATCTGCCAGGCCGCCATATTGCACAGGCCGATGTGGCGCACCTTGCCCGAGCGCACCATGTCGTTAAGAGTGGACAAGACCTCGTCTAGCGGCGTGAGCGGGTCGTAGCCATGCAACTGGTAGAGGTCGATATGGTCCAACTGCAAGCGCTTCAGGCTGGCGTCCAGCGCGTTCATCAGGTGGTAGCGCGACTGGCCCCTGCCATTGATCTGGGTCTCGCTCATGGGGCCAAAGGCCTTGGTGGCAATCACCAGCTCATCGCGGGGCAGGCCCAGGCTTTTGATGGCAGCACCGGTCAAGGTTTCTGACACGCCTAGCGAATACACATTGGCCGTGTCGATAAAGTTCACTCCGGCATCAAAGGCCTGCTTGACCAGCGTGTTGACCGCCTCCTGGCCGAGCCCGCCCATCACCTTCCAGAAACCCTGGTCGCCAAAGGTCATGGTGCCCAGACACAGTTCGGAAACATAGAGGCCGGTGCGGCCCAGCAGTCGGTATCTCATCGAAATTCCTGTTGGATCAATATCGCGAGGCTAACAGCTTACGCATTTTCTACAAACACAAGGGGCTATCAATCACTTTTATTTCCTGGGCCACGCCGATGTGTGCGGCTGTCCTTATCGACGCAGAGTCTGTCGCGCAGCGTTCATCGGCCCAGCGTCAACAGGCTGAAACTTCCAGGCTTGAGCTTGGGTCGCAAGCCCTCGGAAGCGGGGCTTTCGGCCTCCGCTGCAACCAGATAGACGATGTGCTGCAGCGGATCCAGGGCCAGGGTGCGCGCAGTAAGCTGGGTGGACACGACTTGCTCCACTGCGTACGAGTCGCCGTTGACCACCGTCATGGTTCCCTCGCCGCTGGACGCATAGGCCTGCTTCAACACCGGATCAAAAGCGGTGGCGTCACAACCCTTGCCCACAGAAACCGAGGCCAGAATGGCGCCGGTGTTTCCATCCACTACCGCCATTTTCTGGTTGCGGCAACCCACAAACAGACGGCCACTTTGCGCATCGATAGAAAGACCAGTGGGCGAATCGCAGGCTGTAGACAGGTCGTAGCTGGCAGTGACCGTGAGCTTGGCCGTGTCGACTACGACCAGCGCATTTCTGTCCTCCACATTGACAAACAGCCGCCCTGTTCCGTCGACCGCCTGAAATTCCAGCTTGCCACCGATGAGCACCGTACCGATAACAGAATCGGTCCGTGCATCGATCACGGTCAAGGTTCCCGAAGCCCCATTGGCGACAAAGACGCGCTGGCTCGCGGCGTCGTAAAGGATGGCGTCGGGCTTCTTTTCTGTGGGCAGAGTGCCCAGCACCCGCAGACTGGAAAGCTCAAAAATGCTGACCGTGCTGCTGAATCCGTTGCTGGTGTAGCCGCGGTCCAGCTCGGGCGCCAGAGCCACACCGTGTACGCCAGGAGTATTCGCAACGACCCCGACCAGCTTCTTCTCCAAGGTGTCAAACACCTCGACCCGGTCGCCATGGGTGATGAACAGGCGGTGGCTGATGGGCTCAAAACTGAGGTAATCCCACTTGGTGTCACCGGCTATGGCTTGACGCGACAGCAGATGAAAGTCGGAGGCCATCGCCTGGGATGCGGCTATGCAGAGCAAGAAGACTATGGAAAAAATGCGGGATGTTTTCATCCCGGCAATCTAACGCAAGAACATGACAGTTTGCGCAGCCCTGCGGGGCCGCGTTCCACCGCAATCGATCCGAAAGCGCCTTATTTGCGCACCTTGGCCAGTTCGGTCTGCAGTTCCTTGACCAGCTCGGCGTGGCCGTTGGCCGAGAACTTGGCGATGGCAGGACGTGCGGCGTCCTGCAGGCGCTCGGCCTCTTTGGCGCTCAGCACGGTAATCTGCATGCCCTTTTGTTTCAAGGTGTCGAGCGCCTTGGCACCGGCCTCACGGCTGTCCTTGCGCTCGAAATCGCGCGAGGTGACAGCGGCGTCCTGGATCGCCTTCTTCTCGTCGGCGTTCAGACCATCCCACCACTTCTTGCTGGCCAGCACGATCCACGGGCTGTAGACGTGCTTGGTGATGGTGAGGTACTTCTGCACCTCATAAAACTTGCTGGACTGGATGGTGTTGACCGGGTTTTCCTGGCCGTCCACGGTCTTGGATTCGAGCGCGGTAAACAGTTCGGAAAATGCCAGCGGAATGGCATTGGCGCCAAAGCCGTTGAACATGTCGATATAGACCGGGTTCTGCATCACGCGCAGTTTCACGCCCTGCATGTCTTCCAGTCGGGTGATGGCGCGCTTGGAATTGGTCAGGTTGCGAAAGCCGTTTTCCCAATACACCAGCCCGACCAGACCCTTGGCGTCCAGCTTGGCCGCCAGCTTCTTGCCGAAGGCGCCGTCCAGAATGGCATCGGCTTCCTGCTCGGTGCGGAACACAAACGGCAGGTCGTAAATGCCAAAGGAGTCGTCAATGCCGACCAGGGTGGCGGTAGAGACCACGGTCATTTCTTGGGCGCCGCCTATCAGGGCGTTTTGCATCTGGTTGTCATTGCCCAGGCTGGCGCTGGCAAAGCCCTTGGCCTTGAACTTGCCGCCGGTGCGTTTGGCCAGATCTTCTGCAAAGGCCTTTACAGCGTGCCCCTGGTTGCTGTCTTCCGCCAGGCCATAGCCAAAGCGGATGATGCGGGTCTGGAACTCGGCCGCGAAGGCGCTGGCCAGGGAGGCGGCCAGTGCGGTGGCCAGGACAATTTTTGCGATTTTTTTCATGCTCAGTCTCAGTTGTAAAAAGTTAATGGAACCAGGTCATCGGAATGGTAATGAAGCCGGGGAAGGCAACAAACAAAAACACCAGCACGGCCTCGGCCAGCAGAAAGGGCCAGACGCCCTTGGTGGCGCTCTCCAGCGAAATCTTGGCCACGCCGCACACCACATTCAGCACGGTACACACCGGCGGGTGAATCAGGCCCAGCGTGCCGACCAGAATGAACATCACGCCGAAGTAAGTCGGGTCGATACCAGCAACCAGCACGATGGGCATCAGCACCGGTCCCATCACCAGAATCGTGGGCGTCAGGTCCATCACATTGCCGATCAGCAACAGCAACAACATGATGGCCGCCATTAGCACGCGCGGATGTCCCATCATCGGACCCAGGAAATCCGTCACCTGGGCCGGCAGGTCGGCCAGCGTCACCATGTAGGACGACACAAAGGCCGCGGCGCACAAAAACATCACGGTGCTGGTGGTGCGCCCGGCATTGACCATCAGGCCCTTGAGGTGCGACAGCTTCACCTCGCCGTAGACAAACAGGCTCACGAACAAGGCATAGACGGCCGCCACGGCCGAGGCCTCGGTGGGCGTGAAAATACCGCCGCGCAGACCGCCAATGATGATCACCGGCAGCACCAGGGCCCACAGCGCATCGGTCAGCGCATGTGCACGCTCGGACCAGGTTTGCTTGCGCTGCAGGTTGACCTTCATGGTGCGCGAGAGCAGGGCCCAGACAATCACCAGACCACCAGCGCGCAACAGCGCCGGCACGATGCCGGCCACAAACAGCGCACTCACCGAGGTATTGGTGGTGACGCCGAAGATGATGAAGGGCATGGACGGCGGCACGATGGGGGCGATCACGCCACCGGCGGCAATCAGACCGGCCGAGCGGGCCACGGGATAGCCGTTGTCACGCATCATGGGGATCAGCAGGGTTGCCACCGCAGCGGTGTCGGCCAGAGCGGAACCCGAGAAGCAGCCCAACAGCAGGGTGGCCGCAATCGCCACATAGCCCAGTCCGCCCTGGATGTGGCCGACCATGCTGACGGCCAGGTTGATGATGCGTTTGGAGATGCCGCCCGCATTCATCAGCTCACCGGCCAGGATGAAACAGGGCACAGCCATCAGCGGATAGATGTCGGCACCGGCAATCATGTTCTGCGCCACCAGTTGGGCATCGAAGAAGTTGAGCTGGTACATCAGGGCCACGCCGGTGAGCATCAGGGCGAAGGCAATCGGCATGCCCAGCACAATCAGCACGATCAGGGTGCTGAGGAAAATCAGAATGCTCATTTGGCAACTCCTGCAGGGGTGGTCTTGGCGAGGCTGACATCGGGCAACGCATCCACTTTCGGCGGGTCACCGGCCATCACCGCATCGGGATGGTTGGTGACGATCTTCAGCAGGTTGGAGGCGACGATCAGAATCATCGAGGCGGCGCAGACCAGACCGGCCGAGGCGATAAAGGCATTGGGAAAGCGCAGCACGGTGGAATAGTTGTGCAGACCAATCTCGGTTTGGGCCCAGCTGCCCACCAGGAACAGNNACAGCGCATACAGCGTCAGCAGGTGCGTGATGACAGCGCACACTCTGCGGGCCTTGCGCGGCAGNCGCGCCTGCACCAGCTCCACACCCAGATGGGCACGGCGGCGCAGCGTGAGNATGGCGCCCAGAAACACCAGCCAGACAAACAGCAGGCGCGACAGTTCTTCGGCGCCGGCAAAGCTGGTGCCCAGGGCGTAGCGGCCCACCACATTGGAAAACACCAGCAGCACGATCAGCCCCAGGGCCAGCGCCATCAGTTTCTCCACCAGGTGCTCGACCACGAGCATATTGAATTTCATCAGTTTCTCCAGTTTCTCAAATTGGTGTCAGGGTTTAGCGCGGTGCAGCCATTGCGACAGCTGCGCCTGCAGTGCATCCAATGACTCGGTGGCATCCAACCGGATCACGCCGGGCTCACCCACGGGTGACTCCAGCGTGGCGAACTGGTTGTCCACCAAGGCCGCGTTAAAAAAGTGCGAAGCCGCGCGCGCAATCACACGGCGCTGCGCCTCGCTCTTGGCTATGTCCAGGAAGGCGAACTTCAGCCCCGGCGAGCCTTGGCGCAAGCGCTCCCGATAGGCCATTTTCAAGGCCGAACAGGTCAGCACCACGCCATCCGGGTGCTTCTGGATTTCGGCCGTCAGCACAGCCAGCCAGCCGGCGCGGTCTTCATCGGTCAGGGCAATACCATTGGACATTTTCTGGCGGCTGCTCGGGCTGTGGAAGTCGTCGCCCTCGATCAGGGCGCAGCCTTCAGCCTGCGCCAGGGCGTGGGCCAGGCTGGACTTGCCGCAGCCGGAAACCCCCATAATGACAATCTTAGTTCCCATGCTTGGTTAGCGCTATCCAATCAAGTTATAAAAAAGAGCGTCGTATTCGCTGCAAAATATCAGTAATATTGGCAAACACACGCTTCCAGATAGCGCTATCCTAAACGAAGCCGGAAGCACCCGTATCCGTAGAAACCCTTGGACTTGAGCCAGATCACCATGAAGAAAGAAAGCCCGCGCCAACGTTCTACCGGGCGCGTGACCCTGGCCGATGTCGCCGCCGCCGCCGGTGTCAGCGCCATGACGGCCTCGCGCGCACTGAGCGGCAAGCGTGCAGTCGATCCGCTGCTGGTGGAGCGCGTGCTATCCGTCTCGCAAAAACTGGGCTACGTGCCGGACCCGGCGGCACGCGCCCTGGCCTCGCACCGCAGCAACCATGTGGCGGTGTTGATCCCGCTGCTGTCCAACGAGCTGTTTGTCACCCTGCTGGAGGCGGTACAGCTCACCCTGCGCGGCGAGGGTTTCCAGACCTTTATCAGCGTGACCCACTACAACCCCGCGGAAGAAGAGCAGCTGCTGCGCGAGCAACTGATGCACAGGCCTGCCGGCCTGCTGGTCACCGGCTTTGACCGCACGCCCGCTGCACAAAAACTGATAGCGGCCAGCGGCATTCCCTGCGTTTACCTGATGGAGACATCCGAGCGCACCGATGTCTTCAGTGTGGGTTTTTCGCAGGCAGACGCGGCCTACGACATGACCCGGCATCTGCTTAGCACGGGCTGCAAACGCATTGCCTTTGCCGCGGCCCAGTTGGACCCGCGCACCTTGCAGCGCCTCAACGGCTGGCGCAAGGCCTTGACCGAGGCGGGTCTGTACGCGCCCACGCTGGAGTGGTTGAATCCGGCAGCATCGAGCATGGCGCTGGGTGGCATCATGTTTGAACAGATCGCCGGACAGAACCCACCGCTGGATGCCATCTTTTTTTGCAATGATGACCTGGCCCAAGGCGCCCTGCTCCAGGCCAACCGGCTTGGCATCGAAGTGCCCGGGCGATTGGCCATTGCCGGCTTCAACGACCTGCGCGGCAGCGACCTGATGAACCCACCGCTGACCACCGTGCACACGCCGTTGGACAAAATTGGCGAAGCGGCAGCGGCCATGCTGCTCAAGCTGATGCGCGGCGAGCCCGTTGACACGCACAGCCTGGATCTGGGTTACCGCCTGGTGCTGCGCCAAAGTGCCTGAACTCGGCTGCCAAGAGATCACCCTCGGCTAACGGCTGCCCGACAACATCGCTACTTCAAAGGCGCTGGGCCGCTGCTGGCTGAACATCAACGTGAGCGAGTGGCTGCAGCGTGTCATGGCCACATACATCAGATTGCGCTCGTCATCCAATGTGCCGCCATTGTCCGCCGGGAACTCGCCGCGTTCGATAAACGGAATAATGACGCGCTCAAATTCCAGGCCCTTGACACTGGGGATGTCCGAGAGGATGAGCGATGTGCTTTTTCCTTTCCCGGCATTCAATTGTTCGTAGGAAAGTTCCAGCGCATTGACGTGGCGGAAGAAGGCGGCTGCGCTGTCGAAAATCAGGGCCGCCTGTTGCAGTCCTTCGAGATGGGCAACGGCATCGGCGCAGCGCTGACGCTCCACCCAACGCAGCATGGCCAGGTGGCTCATGTCGAGTGCCTGCAGCATGGCGTCCAACATGCCATCGCCCGCGTGGGTCGCAGCCACCGCCATGGCGGCCTCCAGGCGGCGACGGATGGCAGGCTCGGCCCTGGCGATCTGCCTTTTGATAAAGCTGGCCAGCAGGGTCTGATCGTGCAGTATTTCCTGCAGGGCAAAGCGCAGGCGCTGGTCCTGCGACTCGGCCTCGCTCTCGGAAAAATCCAAGCTCACACCGGCGAATTCCAGCACCGCCTGCACCATGCGGTGCCGGGCAGCAGGGCTGGACACCAGATCAAAATCCGGGTGCGAGGCCGCCAGCAGCGCGCGCAGCATTCAGCACTTCGGGCCGGTGCAAATAGGTTGGAAAGGGATAGGTGCGATACGGAATTTCTTGCTCCAGCAAAAAGTTTTCCAGCAACACCGATTGGTGGGGATGGCGCAGCAGGACCACGAACTGGCTCATGTCCCGGCCCTGGCGCTGCCACTCAAAGGCCTCTTCGACAATTTTCTGGGCGCACTCCAGCGCTGCCGCATAGAAGAACGGCTGCACCAGGGTCTCGCGCTTGGCAAAGGATGCGTAGTGTTTGGAAGCCAGGTTGCCGGCCAGCTCCGCCAGCCTGGCGGAAAACCGATAAGAACCGGGCAGGTACATGACGCGGGTCTGGCGCCCGGTTTGCTGCACAAAATACGCCGGGTCCATGAACTTGGGCTCGGCACCCGCCGTTTGGTGCAGCACCTGGTCGGGGTCACCCACCCCACAAAAGGCGGCCTGCGGGTTGCTTTCCAGCAAGCGCCGCAGGATGATAAACATGGCCTCGTTCATGTCGTGGAACTCGTCGACGCAGAGCAGTTGCAGCGCGCAGGGCCAGCGCGAGAACATGGCTTGCGGCAGGGTCTCCGACATGTCCCCGATGCTGTCGGCCAGATCGTAGGTGGCATCACCCAGGGAACGGAACAGCGGCAGCTCCTCACTGGACGGACGACGCAGGCGCTCAAAGCGCTCCAGAACTTTGAGCAGGGTGTAGTCTTCGCCACTGTTTTCGGCCAGCAAGCGATCCAAGGCTTCGTTCAGCCAACGCGCCCTGGGCAGCACCATCTTGCCCTTGATGCGCACACTCTGACGGATGAAGTGCTCGAAAAAACCGCTGTTCTCATCCACTGGCAGCTGCAACTGGCTGTCGCCGCGTTGCTCCGCACGCTCACGCACCTGGACCAGGCTTTGTGCAATCAGTTCCTTGAGCGCTTCGGGTGCCTTCGACACCGGGGCGCGGCCGCCCTCGGTCTCGCTCAGCAAGTAGATGGCAAAGGCATCAAAGGTGGCGACCCACAGTTCTCTGACCACATCGCTTGGTACGCCAATTTTTTCCAGCGCCCGCCTGAATGCCAGCCGCGACACGTCCGTATAGGTCAGCGTCAGGATTTTTTTGGGGAAATAGCGGCCCGTCTTTTGTCGCTGCCGCTCCAGCACCTCGGCCACCTTGAGCGCCAGGCTGGTGGTCTTGGCAGCTCCGGCATTGGCGTTGACCAGGATAGCCAGGCTGCTGCTGGTTTGCAGCTCGGTCTGCTGACGCGAGGGAATGATGTTTTGCGGGCGGAAACACGGCGCTGCCGTCATGGGCTTTCCTTGTGAAAATTCGGCAAGCAGCGCAGCAAGCACCCATTGAAAAAGCCACCAGTCTTGCGACTGGTGGCTTTCCAATTTTGGCGGAGCGGACGGGACTCGAACCCGCGACCCCCGGCGTGACAGGCCGGTATTCTAACCAACTGAACTACCACTCCTGGTAGTGAAAACTTTTGCTCTTGCGAGCCAAGAATCTCTCTTGCGAAAGACCGTTTTCAACTTGCGCCTTGTATGCATTGCTGCAAAACCTGGCGACCCCACGGGGATTCGAACCCCGGTACCTACCGTGAAAGGGTAGTGTCCTAGGCCTCTAGACGATGGGGTCTTAAACCTTGGAACTTACGTTACCGTTTTCTCGAAAAAATTGGTGGAGGTAAGCAGGATCGAACTGCTGACCTCTTGCATGCCATGCAAGCGCTCTCCCAGCTGAGCTATACCCCCCAATAAAATTTGTTCAAAACTCTCATTTTGAACTTTTGTTTCTGCATTTACTCTTTTGAAGTATTTGCATTTCCCGAGCCTCGAATTATAGCGGTAAAAATCAGCCTCTGGCAAGTCTGGCAAATACTTTTTCCTTTTCCAGCAATTCGAGCACGGCATCCAGCGATGGCGTCTGCGGCGTGCCCAAGACCAGCACGCGCACCGGCATTGCCAGCTGTGGCATTTTCAGGCCGCACTCAAGCAGCACTTCCTTGATGGCAGCACCAATACTGGCCTTGTCCCAGGCGCAGGCAGACAGCTTGCTTGAGAGCAACTGCAAGGCTGGCTTGACGGCGTCGGTCACATGCTGGGCCAGCATCTCAGGCTCGGGCTGCACATCGCCATAAAAACGCGCCACCCAGTCGGCCAGGGCAACCGTGGTGTCGCAACGGTCCTTGAGCAGATCGCACAGACGCGGCAGACGCGCGTCGGCTTCTATGCCGCGCTTGGCCAGTTGCGCAGCCACCAGGGGCGCCAGCGCTTCGCCGCTCATCGCCTTCATGTGCTGGGCATTCACCCAGCGCAGCTTGGCCTCGTCGAACTGCGCGGCGCTGCGGCCCAGGTGGTCCAGGTTGAACCACTGAAGGAATTGCTCGCGCGAAAAGATTTCGTCATCGCCGTGGCTCCAGCCCAGACGCGCCAGGTAGTTGACCATGGCCTCGGGCAAGTAGCCTTCCGCGGCATATTGGGTGACGGGCTTGGCGCCATTGCGCTTGCTCATCTTCTCGCCCTGCTCATTGAGCACGGTGGGCAGATGGGCGTAGACCGGCGGCTCCTGGCCGAGGGCGCGGAAGATGTTGATCTGGCGCGGCGTGTTGTTGACATGGTCATCGCCGCGGATGACGTGGGTAATGGCCATGTCCATATCGTCCACCACCACACAGAAGTTGTAGGTAGGCGTTCCGTCGGGTCTGGCGATCACCAGGTCATCGAGCTCGTCGTTGCTGAATTCGATAGGACCCTTGACCTTGTCGTCCCAGGCCACCACGCCACCCTGCGGATTCTTGAAACGCAGCACGGGGCGTGCGCCATCGGGAATGGCGGGCAGGGTCTTGCCTGCTTCAGGTCGCCAGGTGCCGTCGTAGCGCGGCTTTTCCTTAGCTGCCATCTGCTTCTCACGCAGCGCGTCGAGCTCGGCCATCGACATGTAGCAGGGGTAGACCAGTCCCTTTGCCTGCATCTGCGCCAGCACTTCCTTGTAGCGGTCCATGCGCTGCATTTGGTAAAAGGGACCCTCATCGTGGTCCAGGCCCAGCCAGGCCATGCCTTCCAGGATCACATCCACCGCCGCCTGCGTGGAGCGTTCCACATCGGTGTCTTCAATGCGCAGAATGAAGTCGCCGCCGGTGGAGCGGGCAAAGGCCCAGGGGTACAGCGCCGAGCGGATATTGCCCAGATGGATAAAGCCGGTGGGCGACGGGGCGAAACGGGTGCGGGTCTTGGTGGTCATTTAGGTAAGGGTGCTCAAGGTGTCGAGGCCGCGCAGCAGGTCGGTCTTCAGGTCTTCAATATGGTCCAGTCCCACGGCCAGGCGGATCAGGCCCTGACTGACACCGGCGGCCTGGCGCTGCGCCTCAGACAGGCGGCCGTGCGAGGTGGTTGCGGGATGGCAGATGGTGGTCTTGGTGTCGCCCAGGTTGGTGGTGATGGAGCACACCAGGGTGCTGTCAATCACGTGAAAGGCGCGTTTGCGCGCGTCCTCCGCACCGACAGCTTTCACGTCAAACGACACCACCGGCCCGCCCAGGCCGCTCTGCTGGCGCATGGCCAGTGCATGTTGCGCATGGGACTTGAGGCCGGGGTAGTACACACGCGCCACTTGCGGTTGCGTCTCCAGCCAAGTGGCCAGCGCCAGCGCGTTGTCGCAATGCGCCTTCATGCGGATACCCAGCGTCTCCATGCCCTTGAGCACGACCCAGGCATTGAACGGCGCCAGCACCATACCCGCAGTCCGCGTGATCGGCAGAAACACCTCGTCCTTGTGCTTCTGGCTGCAGCAAATGGCGCCGGCCATGACACGGCCCTGGCCATCCAGGTACTTGGTGCCGGAATGGATGACAAAGTCGGCACCCATTTCGGTGGGCTTTTGCAGAATAGGCGTGGCAAAGCAGTTGTCCACCGCCAGCAAGGCACCGGCCTGGTGGGCAATGTCCGCCAGCGCCTGGATATCGCAGACATCGGTCAGCGGGTTGGTCGGCGTCTCGGCAAACAGCAGCTTGGTGTTGGGCTTGACCGCAGCCGCCCAGGCCGCCACATCGGACTGCGGCACATAAGTCGTCTCCACACCAAACTTGCCGAACTCACCGGAGAACAGGCGGATGGTCGAGCCGAACACCGACTGCGAACAGATCACATGGTCACCGGCACGCAACACGCCCATGCCCAGCAACAGAATGGCGGCCATGCCGGTGGCGGTGCCGACTGCGGACTCGGTGCCTTCGAGGGCAGCCAGGCGCATCTCCATGCTGGTGACGGTCGGATTGCCGACGCGGGTGTAGGTGTAACCCTCTTCTTCCATGGCAAAACGCCGCGCTGCGGTGGCGGCATCGGGCTGCAAAAAGCTGCTGGTCAGGAACAGGGCTTCGGAGTTTTCGCCGTACTGGCTGGGTTCCAGTGCGGTGCGCAGGGCCAACGTTTCAGGGCGCAGGCCGGATGGCAGTTTTCTTTGCGTCATGGGCGCTTTAGTCTCCGTGGTTTGGCAGGGCCAGGCGCGAGTTGTCTTCCATGCCCTCGGCGCCGCCCACACGGCTGGCTCCCAGGCGGGCGATGTCGGCGGCCTCTATGTCACCGGTGACATAGACACCGTCAAAACAGGAGGCATCAAAACCGGCCAGGTTCTTGTTCAGTGAACCAATCGCTTTTTTCATGGCGTCCACATCCTGGTAAATCAGGGCGTCACAGCCAATGATTTCGCGGATCTCATCGACCGTGCGGTTGTGCGCCACCAGTTCGCTGCTGGTCGGCATGTCGATGCCATACACATTGGGATAGCGCACCGGCGGCGCAGCGCTGGCCATATAGACCTTGCGGGCACCGGCGTCGCGCGCCATCTGCACGATCTCGCGGCTGGTGGTGCCGCGCACGATGGAGTCGTCCACCAACAGCACATTGCGGCCCTTGAATTCGCTGGCAATCACATTGAGCTTCTGGCGCACGGACTTCTTGCGCACGGCCTGGCCCGGCATGATGAAGGTGCGGCCGACATAGCGGTTCTTCACAAAGCCCTCGCGGTACGGCAGGCCCAGCAGTTGCGCCAACTGCGCAGCACTGGGGCGGCTCGATTCGGGGATTGGGATCACCACGTCGATCTCGTTCGGCGGCACGGTGGAAATCACGCGCTTGGCCAGGGTCTCGCCCAGGTTCAGACGCGCCTGATAGACCGAGATGCCATCCATCACCGAGTCCGGACGGGCCAGGTAGACGAATTCAAAAATGCAGGGATTGAGCGATGGCGACACGGCGCATTGCTCGGCATGCACCTTGCCCTGCAGGTCGATGAACACCGCCTCGCCGGGCTGGATGTCACGGTCAAACTGGTGGCCGGTGCCTTCCAGGGCCACGGATTCGCTGGCGATGACCACATTGCCTTCTTCGTTGCGGCCCATGCACAAGGGACGGATACCGAACGGGTCTCTAAACGCCAGCACGCCGTGGCCGGCAATCAAGGCGATCACTGCATAGGAACCCTTGACGCGCTGGTGTACCTGGCGCACCGCATTGAACAGGTCCTGCGGCTGCAGATCGGCGCCGCGCGTGGTGCGCTCCACCTCATGCGCCAGCACATTGAGCAGCACCTCGGAGTCGCTCTCGGTGTTGATATGGCGGTGGTCGGTCAGGAACAGCTCGCTTTTTAAGGCGTGGGCATTGGTCAGGTTGCCGTTGTGCACCAGCACGATGCCAAACGGCGCGTTGACATAAAAGGGCTGAGCCTCTTCCTCGCTGAAGGCATTGCCGGCGGTGGGATAACGCACCTGACCCAGGCCGCAGTTGCCCGGCAGTGAACGCATATCGCGGGTGCGAAACACGTCGCGCACCATGCCCTTGGCCTTGTGCATGAAGAACTTGCGTTCCTGCTGGGTCACAATCCCCGCCGCATCCTGGCCGCGGTGCTGCAAGAGCAGCAAGCTGTCATAGATCAACTGGTTGACCGGTGCGTTGCTGACAACGCCGACTATTCCACACATGTTTGATTACTCAGGTAGTAGGTAAATATTTTCCGAACTCTTGCGGCAGCACCGGCTTCAAAATGCCCAATGCGGCTGTCGCCCAACGCGCGCCCACTGAAGCCTGCCATTCGGCCGAGGACTTCCAGGGTGTCATGCCCACCACCACGGTGGCGGCCAAAATCAATAGAACCCCGCGCAGCACACCAAACAGGGCGCCCAGCAGGCGGTTGATGGCACCCAGCCCCACGGCGGACAGCAGCTTGGAGACGACAAAACCAATCAGGGCACCGGCAAACAGGGTGGCCACAAACACCAGCACAAATCCGGCGGCATAGCGCACCGGTTCGGCCGCGCCGGCCATGGGAAGTTTGGCGGCCACATCGGGGGCAAACCACTGAGCCAAAATGAATGCGGCAAACCAACTGAGGACCGACAGCAGCTCCACCACCAGTCCGCGCCAGGCGCCCACCAGCAGCGAGACGGCCAGGACGGCAAGGCAAATCCAATCCAGCGGCGCTAATACAACAGGCACTGACTAGAGCCCCAGAATGGCGGCAGGCAGGCCAAGCTTCTTGATCTTTTCAGCAGCCTTGTCGGCGTCCGTGTGTTTGTCAAACGGCCCCACCCGGACGCGGAATTTCTTGCCCTCCGGGGTGTCGGCAATTTGCGCATAGGTCTTGAGACCGGCCTTTTCGACCTTGAGGCGGGCCTCGTGGGCATGTGCGGAATCGGTAAAGGCGCCAAATTGCACGATGAAGCGACCTGCGGCTACCTTGTCTGCCGGCTTGTCGGCAGGCTTGGCCGCGGGCTTGGAAGAGGAAATAATCACTTCCTCTTTTTGCTGTTCCTTGGGGCTTGGCTTGGCTTCCTTGAGCGCCGTTACTGCTGCCACCGTGCCGACCACGGCCAGCGAAGCGGCGGCGCTTGGCGCCGCACTGCTCGACGCTAACGAGGGCTGAGCCGCCGCGCCCATCGGTTTGGCCGACTCCACCGGCTTGGTTTCAGCAGCCGGGTCGCTCGCCAGCGGTTTGACCTTGGCCTTGTCCGGAATCTCAATCGGAATATCGACCGCAATCGGGCGTGGCTGATTGTCAAACAGCAGCGGAAAGCCGATCACCCCGGCCAGCACCAGAATCGCCGCACCGGCCAGCCGATAGCGCGCCCGCCTGCGCAAGGCGTCCACGCTCTCGGGGGCCGGCGCTGGGGCCGCAGTTTCACCTGCGGCTTTGCGAAGTTTGAAAAATGCCATGGGCGCAGTTGCGAGATATTGGGTTTAAGGGTTGAGGTGGGCCGCATGCAGACGGGGTATGCCCTCTTGCAAGATGCCTCCCACCGTGTAGAAGGACCCGAAGACAACGATTCTATCAGCGGGGTCGGCAGCGGCGATGGCCGCCTTCAGCGCCTCCGACGGCGAGCCAAAGGCCTGGGCCGAGGCATCCTTGCGCGTGTTTTGCGCCTGCCAAGCCAGCTGCAGCGCAGCACCGCTGGCGGCGCGCTCGGTCGGCAGGTCGGTGAAATACCAGCGGTCCAGCACCGGAGCGACCTTGGCCAGCATGGGCGAGAGGTCCTTGTCGGCCATGGCGCCAAAGATGGCATGGGTGGTCGGAAAAAAGCCCATGGCATCCAGATTGGCGGCCAGCGCCGCCACCGAATGCGGGTTGTGCGCCACGTCCAGCACCAGGGTGGGCTGGCCCGGGATGATCTGGAAGCGCCCACTCAGCTCAACAAAGGCCAGCCCGTTGCGCACCGCCTGGGCCGTCACCGGCAGCAACTCGCGCAAGGCGGTTAGCGCCGCCAGCACACCCGCCGCATTGACCAACTGGTTGGCACCGCGCAGCGCCGGGTAGGCCAGACCGCTGTAACGCCTGCCGCGCCCGGCCCAGCCCCACTGCTGCTTGTCGCCGGAGATATTGAAGTCCTCGCCCACGCGCCACAGGTCGGCACCGACTTCCAGGGCGCGGTCCAGCACGCTTTGCGGTGGCACAGGATCGCTCACCACCACCGGGCGACCGGTGCGCATGATGCCGGCCTTCTCGTAACCGATGGTCTCGCGGTCATGGCCCAGCAGTTCCATGTGGTCCAGGTCAATGCTGGTGATGATGGCGCAATCGGTGTCGATGATGTTGACGGCATCCAGGCGCCCGCCCAGGCCCACCTCCAGGATCACTGCATCCAGCTCTGCGCGCTGCATGACATCGAAGATGGCCAGGGTGCTGAATTCAAAATAGCTCAGCGACACCGGCTCCAGCTGCAGGCGGGCCTTTTCAACCGCGGCAAAACCGGTCACCAGAGCGTCGGCCGACACCGACACACCGTTTAGGCGCAGCCGCTCCTCAAAATGCACCAGATGGGGCGAGCTGTAGACGCCGGTCTTGTAACCGGCCTGGCCAAGAATGGATTCCAGCATGGCGCAGGTCGAGCCCTTGCCATTGGTGCCTGCCACGGTAATCACCGGGCAGGTGAAGCAGAGGCCCATGCGGTCGGCCACGGCGCGTACGCGCTCCAGGCCCATGTCGATGTTCTTGGAATGCAGCTGCTCGCAATAGGCCAGCCACTCAGGCAGCGTCGTGAAGGATGAGGTCATAGCCGGGAATTGTCGCCCAGTGCGACCGGGCTGGCATGATGGCGACCATGAAAACCATTCACCTCTATGGCATCCCGAACTGCGACACCGTCAAAAAGGCGCGTGACTGGCTGACGGCGCAGGGCCTGGACTACACCTTTCACGACTTCAAAAAGCAAGGTGTGCCGGCCGAGCTGTTGCCAGACTGGCTAGCAGCCGTGGGCCGCGACACCCTCATCAACCGCAAGGGCCCGACCTGGCGCAATCTGGGCCCGGCGGTCCACGCCACCGTGGTCGACGACGCCTCGGCCATTTCCGTGATGGTGGCAAACAGCAGCGTCATCAAGCGCCCGGTGGTGGCCTGGCTGGATGGAAAAGTAACCGTGGGTTTCAAGCCGGAGTTGTTTGCAGAGCGCCTCCCTTAAAATCAGCGCTTTACCTCCCAGCCAGCATCTCCCATGACCACCACCCAATTCGACAACGTTTCCCTCACCACCAAGGCCAATGTCTATTTCGACGGCAAATGCGTCAGCCACAGCTTTACGTTGGCCGATGGCACCCAAAAATCGGTGGGCGTGGTGCTGGCCTCCAGTCTGAGCTTTGGCACCGGCGCACCGGAAACCATGGAATGCGTGGGCGGAAGCTGCGAATACAAGCTGGCAGGTTCTGACACCTGGGTGGCGCAAGTCGAAGGCGACTCTTTTAGCGTCCCGGGCAACTCCAAGTTCGATATCCGCGTGGACCAGGCCTACCACTACATCTGCCACTACGCATAAAAGCATCCCAATAAAGCACCGCATGTCCAACACGATTCTGCAAAACACCCCTGTCGGCCAAAAGGTCGGCATCGCCTTCTCCGGAGGCCTGGATACCAGCGCCGCCCTGCACTGGATGAAGCTCAAGGGAGCACTGCCCTACGCCTACACGGCCAACCTGGGCCAGCCCGACGAGGCCGATTACGACGAAATCCCGCGCAAGGCGATGGAATACGGCGCCGAGAAGGCCCGCCTGGTGGACTGCCGCCCGCAGCTCGCGGCCGAAGGTCTGGCCGCGCTGCAAAGTGGCGCCTTCCACATCTCCACCGCCGGTGTCACTTACTTCAACACCACGCCGCTGGGCCGCGCCGTCACCGGCACCATGCTGGTCTCGGCCATGAAGCAGGACGATGTGAACATCTGGGGCGACGGCAGCACCTTCAAGGGCAATGACATCGAGCGCTTTTACCGCTACGGCCTGCTGACCAACCCGGCCCTGAAGATCTACAAGCCCTGGCTGGATCAGGCGTTTATCGACGAGCTGGGCGGCCGGGCCGAAATGTCCGCGTTCATGACCAGCCACGGCTTTGGCTACAAGATGTCGGCCGAAAAGGCCTATTCCACTGACTCCAACATGCTGGGCGCCACCCACGAAGCGAAAGACCTGGAGTTCCTCAACAGCGGCATGAAGATCGTCAACCCCATCATGGGCGTGCCGTTCTGGCGTGACGACTGCGTGGTGAAGGCCGAAGAGGTCTCGGTGCGCTTTGAAGAAGGCCGCCCGGTCGCCCTGAACGGCATCGAGTACCCCGACCTGGTGACCTTGATCCTGGAAGCCAACCGCATCGGCGGACGCCACGGCCTGGGCATGAGCGACCAGATCGAGAACCGCATCATCGAGGCCAAGAGCCGCGGCATTTACGAAGCGCCGGGACTGGCCCTGCTGTTCATCGCCTACGAGCGCCTGGTCACCGGCATCCACAACGAAGACACCATCGAGCAGTACCGCGACTCCGGCCGCAAGCTGGGCCGCCTGCTGTACCAGGGCCGCTGGTTTGACTCGCAGGCCATCATGCTGCGCGAGACCGCCCAGCGCTGGGTGGCGCGCGCCATCACCGGCACCGTCACTCTCGAACTACGCCGTGGCAATGACTACTCGCTCTTGGACACCGAAAGCCCCAACCTGACCTACGCGCCCGAGCGCCTAAGCATGGAAAAGGTGGAAGATGCGCCGTTCAGCCCGCTGGACCGCATTGGCCAACTCACCATGCGCAACCTGGACATCACCGACACCCGCGCCAAACTCGGCATCTATGCCAAGAGTGGCCTGCTGTCACTGGGCCAGGACGGCGAGTTCCTCAAGCTGGGCGACGACCGCAGCTAGTTCAAGAAGAACCCTGCGATAGGTAGCTGCGGGCAATCCCCTGCAGCGCCGCCGCTTGAATGCCCAAGGTTTCCAGCCCGGGCATACCGGGTGTGGCGACATTGGGCACCCGCATGGAGGCCAGATTGTCCCTGCTCATCAGCGGCTCGCCGGGCTTGAGCTCCATCAGACGGGCCTGCAACGCACCGGCCCAGGCGGGCAAGCCAATGACCGGGCGTCCGCGCCCATAGTTGACTCCAGCCAGCCTGGCCGAAATCTCCACCAGTTGTTTAAGCGTAAACACCTCGGGGCCGCAGGCCTCAATCGTTAGCGCACCCGTGCCGCTGCGCTCCAGGCTTTTCACCACGGCGCTGGCCACGTCCTCCACCCACACCGGTTGGAAGCGCGCGTCGGCACCGGCCAGGGGCATCAAGGGAAACACTTTTTGCAGGCTGGCAAACAGATTCAGGAATTTGTCACCGGCACCAAAAATCACGCTGGGCCGCAGAATCGTCAGGGCCAACGGACTGCAACTGGCCAGCAACATCGCCTCGCCCAGGCTTTTGCTGCGCAGATACATGGAAGGCAGCGAGCCAGGCTTTTGCGCATTGGCACCCAGGGCGCTGACATGCACCAGGCGGCCCACGCCAGCGCTGGTGCAGGCCGCAGCTATTTTTTGCGGCAGCTCCACATGCACCCTGTTAAAGGCCGCTTGCGTGCCATGCAGAATCGCAATCAGATTGACCACGGCATCGTGCCCTGCTGCGGCGCGGGCCAGGGCTGCGGCGTCATGGACATCCAGCTCCTGCACCGTCAGACCCGGCAGGTGTTGCACCTGGCGAGCGTTGCTGCGCCTGCGGGTCGCCACCGTCACGCTCCAACCGGCACGCACCAGCTTTTCACAAACATGGCTGCCAACAAAACCGGAGCCGCCCAAAATCAAAACGTTTTTCATGGGGACACTGTAGTCTTTTGCATGAGCCCCATGCGCCGCAGGGGATTCTTCTAAATGGTCACAGGCTCGGGCTCCAGCATCAGGCCAAAGCGCTCGTAGACGCTGGTCTGTATCGCCTTAGCCAGCGTCATCACCTCGCCGCCGGTGGCACCCAGGCCGTTGCTGCCCTTGCCCCGATTGACCAGCACCAGGGCCTGCTTTTCGTAGACCCCTGCCTGCCCCACCGACTTGCCGCGCCAGCCACAGGAGTCGATCAGCCAACCGGCGGCCAGCTTGACCGAACCATCGGCCAACAGGTAATGCACTACCTTGGGATCGCGCGCGATGATGTCGGCGCATTGCTCGCGGCTGACGGTGGGATTTTTGAAGAAGCTGCCGGCATTGCCGATGACGGCAGGGTCCGGCAACTTGGCGCGTCGAATGGCGCAGATCCAGTCAAAAATCTGCCGGGCATCGGGCTTGCTGACGCCATCGGCTACCATCTTTTTTTCGATGTCCGCATAGCCCAGCACCGGCTTCCAAACCTTGGGTAGGGCAAAACGCACGCGCAAAATCAGCGCCCGGTCCTTCAGACCCAGGGCTTGGTGAGCGGGACTGCCGCCGTTGCTGGCGTGTTTGAATACCGAGTCACGGTAGCCAAAGGCGCATTGGGCAGCGTTCAGCGTGAAAATCACACCGGTCTCCAGGTCCATGGCGTCCAGTGAATCAAAACGGTCCTGCAGCTCCACGCCGTAGGCACCCACGTTTTGCACCGGCGAGGCCCCCACCGTGCCCGGAATCAGGGCCATGTTCTCCAGACCTGGGTAACCCTGTTCCAGCGTCCAGGCCACAAACTCGTGCCAATTTTCACCGGCACCGGCCTCCAAAATGAAGTGGCGCTCGGTTTCCTGCAGCAGGCGCTTGCCCGGAATCTCGACCTTGAGCACCAGGGGCTTGACGTCGCCGGTGAGCACAATATTGCTGCCGCCACCCAGCACAAATTTGGGCAGAGCCGCCAGCTCCGGATCGGCCAGCACGCAAAGCAGGTCCTGCTCACTGGCAATGCGCACCAGCGTCTGGGCCTTGGCCACAATGTGGAAGCTGTTATAGGGCTGGAGGGGGACGTTTTTCTCGACTAACATGGCGGGATTGTCTCACCGCTTTTTTTGAGTACCCCTATGCCCTCTTTTGACACCGTTTGCGAAGCCAAGATGGTTGACGTGAAACACGCCGTGGAAAACACCGCCAAAGAAATTGGTACGCGCTTTGACTTCAAGGGCACACCCGCCAGCATTGAGCTCAAAGACAAGGAAATCACCCTGATTGGCGACGCCGACTTCCAGCTTGGCCAGATCGAGGACATCCTGCGCAACAAACTCACCAAACAGAACATCGACGTGCGTTTTCTGGACAAGGGCGACGTGGCCAAGATAGGCGGCGACAAGGTCAAGCAGGTGATCAAGCTGCGCGATGGCATCGAGACCGAACTGGGCAAAAAAATCCAACGCATCATCAAGGACAGCAAGATGAAGGTCCAGGCCGCGATTCAAGACGGCAAATTGCGCGTCAGCGGCACCAAGCGCGACGACCTGCAGGCCGCCATGGCCCTGATCAAAAAGGAAGTGCCCGACATGCCGCTGAGTTTTGACAACTTCCGCGATTAGGCCAACAGGCGACTAAAGAACCGGCAGCGCCATGCACGTAAAGGACGCCAACGAATACGAGGACCTGTTGGCCGAATGGTCGGACCTGGAGTCGGGCCTGGGCATCATCCTGAGCCACCCGCAAAGCAGCCAGGAGTTTGCCCCCCGCGTGCTGCAATACGACCGCTGGATGCAAGCCCTGATGCAGCGCGACCCGGATGCTGGCCTGTATCTGCTGTTCCAGCTGGCCAGCAATTCGCCGGTGGGTTATAGCGCCTCGCATTCGCTGATCTGCGCCGTGCTGTGCCACCTGACGGCGGCGATGCTGAAGCTTGCACCCCGCGAGCGCGACAGTCTGGTGCGTGCCGCCCTGACCATGAATGTGGCCATGACTGCCATGCAGGACCTGCTGGCCAATCAGAGCGAAAGGCCCTCGCAGGCACAGCAGGAGATGATCCGCCTGCACCCGGTCAAGGGCGCCATGCTGCTGGGCAACTTGGGTGTGCAGGATGAGGACTGGCTGGAGATCGTGGGCAGCCACCACGATAGCCGCATGGACAGCGGCGACCTTGGCAGCGCACCGATTACCGTGCGACTGTGCCGCATTCTGAAGATGGTGGACCGTTACGCGGCCATGATCAGTCCGCGCCTGTCACGGGCCGGCCGCACGGCCACCGAGTCGGCACTTTCGGTGATGGCCAACAGCCCTGCCGACGTAATTGGCCAGGCTCTGATGTGCGTGGTGGGTCTGTGCCCGCCCGGCACCTTTGTGCGCATGGACAACGATGAACTTGGCGTGGTGCTGCGCCGCAGCCTGAAGGCCAACCTGCCNTATGTGGCCATTGTGGGCTCGGCCGAAGGGCAGTTGCTGTCTGCCCCGCGCCTGCATGCCACCGCCCAGGGCACGCCGGCCATCCGCGTGGCATTACCGGCCTCCGGCCTGCGGGCCCAACTCAACCATTACCAAATTCTGCGACTGGGCAGCTTTGCGGGCGAACTGTTCGCCTGAAGATATCGCCCCCACGCCAGCTTCAAACTTTCTTCTTGCCTAGGCGCGACTCGGTGCCCTTGAGCAGGCGGTTGACGTTCTCGTAGTGGCGCCAGACCAGCAGACCTGACATCAGCGCCATGGACAGCAGCACCCGGTTGTCAGCGTACCAGGCCATGCCGTCGCCAAACACGTAATACACCGGCGCAAACACCGCGGCAACCATGGAAGCCAGTGAGACATAGCGAGAAAAGAACACTACGATCGCAAAAGACGCGAGCACGGCCAGACCCAGCAACGGGTTGATGCCGACAATCACACCAAGTGCCGTGGCCACGCCCTTGCCGCCTATGAAGCGGAAAAACACCGGATACAAATGGCCCAGGAATGCGGCCAGGGCGACCAGGGCCAGCGTGCCCTCTTCCAGCCCATAGGGCTTGCCAAACCACTTGACCAGCACCAACGGCAGCCAGCCCTTGAGCGCGTCCAGCAACAGCGTCACGATGGCGGCAAGCTTGCTGCCGGAGCGCAGCACATTGGTGGCGCCCGGGTTCTTGCTGCCATAGCTGCGCGGGTCGTTCAAGCCCATGGCGCGGCTGACGATGACGGCAAACGAGAGCGAACCCACGGCATAGGCCGCCAGGGTTGCCAAAAGGGGATACACCACTGCAATCGAATTCAAACCAAGTTCTCCTGTGAAAAGGCCGCCTGTTGCTTCTCAATCGGCCAGCGCGCACTGTACCTTTTTTGCCGACAGCAATACCAGGCAGAGTTGCGGATCCAAGCCCACCAGATAACCGCGCCGCCCGCCATTGATCAGTATCCGGGGCAGGCTCAGAATCGTTTCCTCGATATACACAGGCATGGACTTGCGCGTGCCAAAGGGCGAGGTGCCACCCACCAAATAGCCGCTGTGCCGGTTAGCCACCTCGGGGGCGCAGGGCTCCACCGATTTGGCGCCGATCTGGCGCGCCAGGTTTTTGGTGGAGACCTTGCGGTTGCCATGCATCAGCACCACCAGTGGCTTGGCATCCTGGTCCTGCATGATCAGGGTCTTCACCACCATGAACGGATCCAAGCCCAGCAGCTCGGCGCTATGCAGGGCACCGCCATGCTCCAGATAGTCGTAAGGATGCTCGGTAAATACCACCTTGTTGGCCTTGAGCAGCTGGGTCGCCGGGGTTTCTGAAACGTGTTTTGCCATGTCAGCATTTTCGCTTGTGCTGCCAACTAGAATCCGCCTCCTATATGCATAGAACGATTTTTGATACGCCGGCAGTGAATACCCTGCTGCGCGGCTTTTCCATCGCCTTTCTCAGACTCACAGGCTGGAAGATCGAAGGCAGCCTGCCGCCCGATGGGCAAAAAAGCGTACTGATCGCCGCACCCCACACCAGCAACTGGGACCTGCCCTACACCTTGATGGTGGCCTTTGCGCTGCGCCTGAACATCTACTGGATGGGCAAGGAACAAATTTTCAAGCCGCCATTTCGCGGCCTGATGATGTGGCTGGGCGGCATTCCGGTGAGGCGCGAAAGTTCCAACAATCTGGTGGCGGCCTCGGTACAAGCGATCCGGGACGCCGACGGCCCGCTGCAGCTGGTGGTGCCACCCGAGGGCACGCGCAGCAAGGTGCGCTACTGGAAAACCGGTTTTTACTACATTGCCACCGGCGCGGGCGTGCCCATCGTTCTGGCCTATATGGATTACGAGCGCAAGCTCAGCGGCCTGGGCCCGGTGTTTCACCCCAGCGGCGATCTGGAGGCCGACATGGCCCGCATTCAGGCGTTTTACGCCCCCTTCAAGGGTAAGAACGCGGCGCAATCCGGCAGCGCTTGAATTCCGCGTAATATCATTCGGTGCCCGGAGCCATCGGGGCTCACTATTCGCACCGCACCTGTGCGATCAAATATCAATGCAGGAGACTTGTATGCAGCACCGCCTTAGCCTGATTCAGAAGTTCATGATCCTGGGCCTGCTGGCCCTGATCATTGCCGCCCTTCCAGCGCTGCTGTACTTCAGCAATTCCTTCAAGCAACAGGAAAAGGCCACACTGGAAAAACGCGGCAGTGCGCCACTGATCGCGCTCAACAAGGTGATACAGCTCAGCCAGATCCACCGCGGCATGTCCGCTGGCATGCTCAATGGCAACCAGGCCCTTGAGGCACGTCGCCCGGCCCTCAAGGACAAACTGGTGCTGGCGCTGGACGCGGCCGATGCACAGTTCAAAACCGCCGGAGTGGCAGCACAACGCCTGAGCGAGTGGCAAAACCTGCGCCAGAGCTGGCGCACGCTAGAGCAAGCTGTGGCGACCAAACAGCTGAAGGCGACAGAGAGCACCAAGCTGCACACCCAGCTGATTGCCGGCGAACTGCTGCTGAGCGAGGAGCTTCTGACTGACTTCGGTCTGAATTTGGACGCCGACACCGGCACCGCCTACCTGATACGCGCCTCCCTGATCGACATGCCCTGGCTGGCAGAAAACCTGGGCGTGATGCGCGCCATAGGCAGCGGCTTTCTGACCCAGGGCGCGCTGCCACCCGAAGGGCGCGCCACCCTGCTGGCACTGCAAAAGCGCGTGCTGGAGCTGCAGGCACAGATGTTCAGAAACCTGAAGGTTTCCACCGACGCCGATGCCGCGCTGCAGGCCGCATTGGACAGCAAGGCCCAAACCCACCGTGCAGCCGTGGACCAAGCATTGACGCTGGCCAACCAGGCGCTGATGGGCGCAACCGAAATCAACTACCCGGCGCCCCAGTACTTTGACGCATTCACCACCACCATAGACGGCCTGTTTGCCTTCAATGCCGACGCCATGCAGATGATGGACCGGGTGCTGCAAGAGCGTGCCGACGCCACGCAGCGCGCCATGTTGCTGGTGCTTTTTATGTTGCTGCTGGGGCTCGGTGGCGGTGCTGCGCTGTCGGTATTCTTTGTGCGCAGCATTACCGGGCCGGTGGGCGACGCCGTGCGGGTGGCGCGCGCCGTTGCCGATGGCAATCTGGCAATCGAAGTGCCGGTGCTTGGCAGCAATGAACTGGGGCAGCTGATGGCGGCCTTATCCGACATGCGCGAACACCTGGAGCAGGTGGTGACCGCCGTGATGCACGGCTCCGAGAGCGTGGCCACGGCCAGCGCAGAAATCGCCCAGGGCAATAACGACCTGTCCGACCGCACCGAACAGCAGGCCAGTGCGTTGGAGCAAACCGCAGCCTCGATGGAGCAACTCGGCTCCACCGTCAACCAGAACGCCGACAGTGCGCGCCAGGCCAACCAGTTGGCGCAAAGCGCCAGCACGGTGGCGGTGCGCGGTGGCGACGTGGTGGGTCAGGTGGTGAACACCATGCGCGACATCAACAATTCCTCGCGCAAAATTGCCGACATCATCAGCGTGATCGACGGCATTGCCTTTCAAACCAATATCCTGGCGCTCAACGCCGCAGTGGAAGCGGCCCGCGCCGGCGAACAAGGCCGCGGCTTTGCCGTGGTGGCCAGCGAGGTGCGCTTGCTGGCCGGTCGCTCGGCCGAGGCGGCCCGCGAAATCAAGGCGCTGATCACCGCCAGCGTGGAACGGGTGGAACATGGCAGCACCTTGGTGGACCACGCCGGTGCCACCATGACCGAGGTGGTGGACGCCATCAAGCGGGTCACCGACATCATGGGCGAGATCAGTTCCGCCAGCAGTGAGCAGTCGCTTGGCGTGGCCGAGATCGGCGAAGCGGTGGGCCAGATGGATCAGGTGACGCAGCAGAATGCCGCGCTGGTGGAACAAATGGCGGCCGCCGCCAGCAGCCTCAAGTCTCAGGCACAAGACCTGCTGGCCACGGTGGCGGTGTTTCATTTGCCCGGCCACGGCGCCATCGGCCACCGCACCGTGGCTTAACCCTGTCTCAGGCCGCTGGGTCGCGGATGTCCCAACGCACAGCGTCAATCTTTTTCAGCAGCTCCTCGGGCAGCGTGGTGCCCCAGGCGTCCAGATCCTCATCGAGTTGCGCCAGCGAGGTCACGCCGATGATGGTGCTCTTCACCTGCCACTTGGTGTAGCAAAAGGCCAGCGCCATTTGCGTGGGTGTGAGTCCGTATTCGCGCGCCAATGCGTTATAGCGGCATGCTGCGGCAAGCGACTCGGCGCGACCCCAGCGCTGCTTGCGCATGGATTCAAACTTGGTCATGCGCCCTTGTGCCGGTGCGTTCGGACCGCTGATGCCCGAGGCATCGTATTTGCCGCTCAAGAGACCAAAGCCCAGCGGCGAATAGGCCAACAGCGACACGTCCAGGCGGTGCATGGTTTCGTCCAGGCCATTTTCCAGCCCACGATTGATCAGGCAATAGGCGTTTTGCACCGTGGCAATGCGCGGCAGGCCATGCTGCTCGGCCAGGCGCACAAATTCATGCACGCCATACGGCGTTTCGTTCGACAGGCCGATGGCGCGCACCTTGCCGGCTTTTACCAGGGTTTGCAGGGCTTGCAACTGGTCATGAATGGAGGTGAGTCCCGGCGTTTCCTTGGAAGGCTCGTAGTACACGCCGCCAAACATGGGCACAGTGCGCGTGGGCCAATGGATTTGGTAGAGGTCGATCACATCGGTCTTCAGTCGCTTCAGGCTGCCCTCGCAGGCCGCAATGATGTCGGCGCCCGTCAGGTCCGGGCTGCCGCCGCGAATCCAGGGCATGCCGCGCGAAGGGCCGGCAACCTTGGTGGCCAGCACCAGTTTGTCGCGTGCGCCGGGGTTTTGTTCCAGCCAGTTGCCGACAATTTTTTCGGTGGTCTGAAAGGTCTCGGCCTTGGGCGGCACGGCGTACATTTCGGCGGTGTCGATGAAGTTGACGCCGCGCTCCAGCGAGCGGCTCAGGATGGCGTGGCTGTCGGCCTCGCTGACCTGTTCGCCAAAGGTCATGGTGCCCAGGCAGATGGGGGTGACGCGCAGGTCGCTTTGACCGAGTGGTACAAGATTCATGGGACGTAAAACGGTAGGGTGGAGGGTTGCGGCGTGCGGCATGCACAGCCTATCGGAAGTTAGTGTAGCGACGAAGGCCTGACGGCGCTTGCTGGGCACACATAGGTGCTGATTGCACAGGGATAACCCTCGCGTTCAATTCAGATTAAGACCCTAGCATCGGGCTGTCGCTGTGACAAAACCCAATAACAACTTCAGGAAGGCCACGCGCCATGCATCTCTCCAATTTAAAAATTGGCAGCAAACTTGCCCTTGGATTTTCCAGCGTGCTGGCCCTCACCCTGCTGCTGGGCTGGCTGGCCTTGTCGCAATTTTCCAATCTGTCCGTCAAGACCGAACTGATCGCCACCAACAACCTGCCCAGCGTGCAATATGCGGCCAAGCTCAGCGGTCTGCTCAACGGCGTGCGCCGCGCAGAAGCCCTGCATCTGCTGGCCTCCGATCCCGCCATCAAGGAACAGCAGGAAGCGGCCATTGCCGACATGCGCAAGCAGATGGATGGTCTGGACGCCAAGGCGACGAACGTCTTCAACTCGGAGGTCGAAGTCCAGGCCTTTGCCAGCTACAAGAAGTCGCGCGATGCGTGGTACGCGGCGGGCGCCAAAATGCTGGAACTGTCCCGCGTAAACAACGCCAGCATGGCCGAGGACATGTACAAGGACCAGGTGGGCAAGCCCTTCGACGCGGCCATGGAAGCCATGAACAAGATCTCCTCCTACAACGCAAGCGAGGGCGATGCGGTCTGGGCGGAGACCCAGAAGGTGGTGTCCAAAGGCCGCCTGACCGTCATCGGCGCCATGCTTGCCGCAATGCTGATCGGCGCCGCCCTGGCCGTGACGATCACCCGGGCCATCACCGGCCCGATTGCCGATGCGGTGCGCGTGGCCAAAGAGATGTCCAGCGGCAACATGACGCAAGCCCTGCAGCCCGAAGGCAACGACGAAATTGCCGAACTGCTGCGCTCACTGGAATCCATGCGCCAGAACCTCTCCACGGTGGTCTCCAACGTGCGCCGGGGCTCGGAAGGCGTGGCAACGGCCAGTTCCGAAATTGCGCAGGGCAACCACGACCTCAGCGCCCGCACCGAACAGCAGGCCAGCGCCTTGGAAGAAACCGCCGCCTCCATGGAGGAGCTGAGTTCCCAGGTCAAGCACAACGCCGACAACGCCCGCGAGGCCAATCAGCTCGCCGCCCATGCGTGCGAGGTTGCGGCCCGGGGTGGCAATGTGGTGGGCAAGGTGGTGGACACCATGAAGGAAATCAACAGCTCCTCGCGCCGGATTTCGGACATTATTTCGGTCATCGACGGCATCGCCTTTCAGACCAATATCCTGGCCCTCAATGCCGCCGTGGAAGCGGCCCGTGCCGGTGAGCAGGGACGCGGCTTTGCCGTTGTGGCCAGTGAGGTGCGCTCGCTGGCCGGGCGTTCGGCTGAGGCGGCCAAGGAAATCAAACTGCTGATCAATGCCAGCGTGGAGCGGGTGGGCCAGGGTACGGCCCTGGTCGATGAAGCCGGCAGCACCATGAGCGAAGTGGTCGCATCCATCCGGCGCGTCACGGACATGATGGGCGACATCAGCGCGGCCAGCAACGAACAGGCGTCGGGTGTGGCCCAGGTGGGCGATGCGGTCACGCAAATGGATCGCGTAACGCAACAGAATGCCGCCCTGGTGGAACAGATTGCCGCCGCCGCCAGCGGCCTGAAGGCACAGGCCGGCGATCTGGTCCATGCGGTGTCCGTCTTTCAACTCGACGAAGGGCAAAGCCGGTCCTTGCTCGCACTCACCTAACTCGCAGCGCTCAGGCTTGCGGCTCCCCCTCGCCGCGCGCCCTGGCCTGCTCCTGCAGACGCAGCACGCGGCGCTGCACCTTGCCGGTGGTGGTCATGGGCAGGGCGTCGACAAACTCGATTTCCTTGGGGTATTCATAGGGCGCCAGCAGGCCCTTTACATGCAACTGCAAGGCTTTGGTGATCTCTGCATGCAGCTCCGCACGTGCGCTGCTGCTGTTGCCGCAGGCGGCCAGGGCGTCGGGCGCCAGCACCACATAGGCCTTGACCACGGCGCCGCGCTCGGCGTCGGGCTTGGGCACCACGGCGGCATTGGCCACGGCAGGGTGTTTGACCAGGCAGTTCTCGATCTCGCCCGGACCAATGCGGTAGCCGGAGGACTTGAAGATATCGTCGCTGCGACCCTGGTACCAAAGATAGCCCTGGTCATCGCGCACCGCCAGGTCGCCAGTGCGACACCAGTCGCCGGTGAACTTCTCCTGGGTGGCGGCATCGTTCTTCCAATAGCCCAGAAAAAAGATCGGGTCCGGATCGCCATGGATGTCGAAGCGGTTCAGCGCCACATCGCCCGGCACACCCACCGCGCATTCGCATCCGTCCTCGTCAATCACCGCCACCCGGTGGCCGGGATAGCCCATGCCCATGCTGCCGGGTTTGGGCGGCCATTGCTTGGCGCAATTCCCGACGATGTAGTTGATTTCCGTTTGGCCAAACATTTCATTGGGTGTGATGCCGAGCTGCTGCTCGCAATAGCCAAACACCGCATCGCCCATGGCCTCACCGGCGCTCATCAGGGCCTGCAGCTGCAAGCCGTACTGCGCCTGCACCGTTTTACGCTTGGTTCCAGGGCAGGCCTTCATCATGGACTTGATGGCGGTTGGAAACAAAAACGTGTGCGTCACGCCACAGCGCCCCATCAATTCGAGCGCACCCTGCGGATCAAAGCGCCCGGAGTGGGCGACGATGGTGCAACCAAAATACAGCGTGGGCAACAAGGCGTCCATCAGGCCGCCGGTCCAGGCCCAGTCGGCGGGCGACCAGAACACCGCCTTGGAATCGGCGTTGTCTACCCCATCAAAGCCAAACCAGTTCTGGCTGCAGACAAAGCCGCTCAGGTTGCCAATCAGCGCGCGGTGTGCAAGCAGCGCGCCCTTGGGGTTGCCGGTGGTGCCGCTGGTGTAGATCAGGATGGCCGGATCATCGGCAGCACTGTCCACCGGCTCAAAGATCGGTGCGGCCGCACGCAGCGCCTCGGCGTAATTGACCTCGGCCACCTCCTGCGTGGCGTACAACATGCCCACGCCGATCACGTTGTGCAACAAGGGGCAGTCACCACGCACCAGGCGCAGCCCTGGCAAGGCCAGCGCGTCGGCAATCACCAACACCGCCTCGCTGTTTTGCAGCCGGTATTCCAAAGCTTCCGGGCCAAACAGCATCGACAGCGGCATGGCCACCGCCCCCATTTGCAGCACGGCCATGTAGGCGACAGCCGTCTCGAAGCGTTGCGGCATCACAATCGCCACCCGGTCGCCGCGCTGAACGCCCAGGCCAGCAAGAACATGGGACAAGCGATTGGCCTGCTCCTGCAGCTCGGTGTAACTCCAGGCGGCCTGCGGCGCGCCGTCGGCGTAGCTGCGAATGGCGACACGAGTGGCCGCATCCGGCGCTCGGCCCAGCGCTGGCTGCAGACCTGGGCAATGTTGAATTGCGCCGGCACCTGCCAGCGAAAACTGCTGTGCAGGCGGCGATAGCCCTCGGGCAGGGTCTCAGTGATCACCTTGGTGACATGGGCAGGACGAGGGGACACGGCGCTTCTCCTTATGATTGCCCGAATGTACCAAGTCAAACGAAGTTTCAAGAGCGAATTTATCCCTGTGCGCGGGCTCCGCTACCACGTCCAGGTCTGGGGCGAGCCGACACCGGGCAAGACACCGCTGGTGATGGTGCATGGCTGGATGGATGTGGCTGCCAGTTACCAGTTTGTGGTGGACGCGCTGGCGGCCGACCTCTACGTGATCGCCCCGGACTGGCGCGGCTTTGGCCAGACCGCTGTGACGGATGTAGACCACTTCTGGTTTCCGGACTATCTGGCCGATCTGGACTTTTTGCTGGACCACTACGCCCCGCAACAGGCCGTCAACCTGGTGGGCCACAGCATGGGCGGCAATATCGTCATGATGTACGCCGGGGTGCGGCCCGAGCGGGTGCGCCGCCTGATCAATCTGGAAGGCTTTGGTATGCCCGCCACCGTGCCGGCCCAGGCGCCGGGCCGCTATGCGCGCTGGATGGATGAGCTCAAGGCGCTGCACCAGGGAGCGCGCGATATGCGCCACTATGACAGCCTGGAGGCCGTGGCCCAGCGCCTGATGCGCACCAATCCGCGCTTGGGTACCGACAAGGCGCATTGGCTAGCCGGCCACTGGGCCCGAGAAAGTGCCCCGGGCCAATGGCAAATCCTGGGCCATCCGGCCCACAAACTCAGCAACGCCCAGCTCTACCGGGTGGAAGAGGTGCAAGAAATCTTCAAACGCATCACGGCTCCGGTGCTATCCGTAGAGGCCTCGGACAACAGCATGGACTTTTGGTGGAAGGGAACCTACAACTTGCCCGAATTCCATGAACGCATCAAGGCCGTGCCGCAGCTGGAAACCGCCCACATTGCCAATGCCGGCCACATGCTGCACCATGACCAGCCCGAGCAGTTGGCCGCGCTGATCGAGCGCTTTATTGATTAAGGCGTTCGCCGGGCCGCCCCAAGAACGACCGCACCCCCGGGGGGCCAGGCAAAGCGTGTTCTGGGGGCAAGCACCTCTAAGCGTGAGAAAATGCGGCATTAACGAACCGCACACCTCAAGAAAAGAACATCATGGAAATCGAACGCAGCAACCTCATCGGCACCACCCTCAACGACCTGAGCGCCCGAGCGCTGGCGTTACGGGGGTATCTTTGACTACGATGCCAAATCAGAGCGCCTGCGCACGGTAAACGCCAGCCTGGAAGATCCGACGGTCTGGAACGACCCCAAGAAGGCCCAGGAACTGGGCAAGGAAAAGAAAATGCTCGACGGCGTGGTCCTCACGCTGAACCAGCTGGAGAGCGAACTCTCCGACAACACCGAGCTCTACGAGATGAGCCGCGAAGACGACGATGAGGCGGGCCTGATCACCATTGAGGGCGAGACCGCCAAGCTGGCCAAGATCATCGAAGACCTGGAATTCCGGCGCATGTTCAACAATCCGGCCGACCCCCTGCCCTGCTTTCTGGACATCCAGGCCGGCGCCGGCGGCACGGAAGCCTGCGACTGGGCCAGCATGTTGCTGCGCCAGTACCTGAAATACGCCGAGCGCAAGGGTTTCACCGCCACCGTGGAAGACCTGACCGATGGCGACACGGCAGGTATCAAGGGCGCCACCATCAAGATCGACGGCGAATACGCCTTTGGCCTGTTGCGCACCGAGACCGGTGTGCACCGCCTGGTGCGCAAGTCACCCTTCGACTCCTCGGGCGGACGCCACACCAGCTTTGCCAGCGTTTTCGTCTATCCCGAAATTGACGACACGATTGAGATCGACATCAACCCGGCCGATGTGCGGGTGGACACCTTCCGCGCCAGCGGCGCCGGTGGCCAGCACATCAACAAGACCGATTCGGCCGTGCGCCTGACCCACATCCCGACCAATATCGTGGTGCAGTGCCAGGACGGACGCAGCCAGCACGGCAACCGCGAGGTGGCCTGGAAGCGCCTGCGTAGCCGTCTGTACGACTTTGAGATGCGCAAGCGCCAGGCCGAACAGCAAAAGCTGGAAGACACCAAGACCGACGTCGGCTGGGGCCACCAGATCCGCAGCTACGTGCTGGACAACAGCCGCATCAAGGACCTGCGCACCAATGTCGAAGTCTCGGCCACGCAAAAGGTGCTGGACGGCGATCTGGATGTGTTCATTGAAGCCTCGTTGAAGCAGGGCGTATGAGTTTGAGCGAAGCGGCAAGCGTGGGGGCTCCATCGGCGCCGGGCCGCCCCAAGCCGATGATGGCCTCCTCGGGAGGCAGCGCAGCACACGCAGTGGCAAGCGTGGAGGCCTTAATCTTCGACATGGACGGCACCATGGTCGACTCCATGCCTTCGCATGCCCAGAGCTGGGGCGAACTGGCGCGTCGTCACGGCATTGAAGTCGACCTGCCCGAGCTGATGCGCCGCACCACCGGTCGCACCGGTCTGGAGTGCATGCGCATACTGTTCGAGCGTGAACTGAGTGATGCCGAGGCGCTGGCCTATGTGCAGGAAAAGGAAACGCTGTACCGCGAGATTTTTGCGCCGAAGTTTGCGGAGGTACTTGGCTTTAGCGCCTTTGCCGAAGCCGCCAGGGAACGCGGCCTGCAGATCGGTGTCGGCACCGCCGGAGACCGGCACAACGTCGCCTTTGCCTACGCCCACCTCAAGCTGCGCCCCCTTCCCGCTGTGGCCGTGGGCGGTGACGAAGGCCTGCCCGGCAAGCCAGAACCCGCCATTTTTCTGGAAGTGGCGCGCCGCCTCGGAGTGTCACCGGCGCACTGTATTGTGTTTGAAGACGCTCCGCTGGGCATCGAGGCCGCCCGGCGCGCCGGTATGCGGGCCGTGGGCATCTGCACCGGACACTCAGCCGCTGAACTGGCGGGCGAGCATGTGCTGGCCCATGCGAAGAATTTCACCGAATTAATGAACAACCGATTTTTGGAGAAACACCATGTTGCAAAGCCTTAAAGGCGATGGTGCGCCCGCCGCGCCGACCACGGTTCTGCGCGAAGCCTACAGCGCACCGGCCTTCTGGATTGACACGGTAGACCTGTGCTTTGACCTCGATCCGGCCAAGACCCGCGTCCTCAACAAGATGACGCTGCGCCGCAACCCGGATGTGGCGCCACAGGCGCTGCGTCTGGACGGCGAAGAGCTGAACCTGGCCCGCGTGCTGGTCAATGGCGCCGGCACCTCGTTCAAGATGGACGGCGACAAACTGGTGCTGGAAAATCTGCCCGAAGGACCCGAGCCCTTTGCGCTGGAAATCTTCACCACCTGCATGCCGGCCAAGAACACCAAGCTGATGGGCCTGTACGTCAGCAACGACTCCTTCTTCACCCAGTGCGAAGCAGAAGGTTTCCGCCGCATTACCTACTTCCTGGACCGCCCGGACGTAATGTCGAGCTACACCGTCACGTTGCGCGCCGACAAGGCCAAGTTCCCGGTGCTCTTGAGCAACGGCAATCTGGTCGAGCAAGGCAGCTTGGAAGACGGCCGCCACTTTGCCAAGTGGGCCGATCCGCACAAAAAACCCTGCTACCTGTTTGCCCTGGTGGCCGGCCAGCTGGTCAGCCGCGAGCAGCGCATCAGCTCCCGCACTGGCAGCGACCATCTGCTGCAGGTCTATGTGCGCCCCGGCGACCTGGACAAGACCGAGCACGCCATGAACTCGCTGATGGCGTCTGTCGTCTGGGATGAGGCGCGCTTCGGCCTGCCACTGGACCTGGAGCGCTTCATGATTGTGGCCACCAGCGACTTCAACATGGGCGCCATGGAGAACAAGGGCCTCAACATCTTCAACACCAAATACGTGCTGGCGAACCAGGCCACGGCCACCGATGTGGATTACTCCAACATCGAAAGCGTGGTCGGCCACGAGTATTTTCACAACTGGACCGGCAACCGCATCACCTGCCGCGACTGGTTCCAGCTGTCGCTCAAGGAAGGCCTGACCGTTTTCCGCGACCAGGAATTCAGCCAAGACCTGTGCGCCGACCCCAGCGCCCGCGCCGTCAAGCGCATTGAGGATGTGCGCGTGCTGCGCACCAGTCAGTTCCCGGAAGACGCCGGCCCCATGGCGCACCCGGTGCGGCCCGACAGCTATATCGAAATCAACAACTTCTACACCGTCACCATTTACGAAAAAGGTGCGGAGGTGGTGCGCATGATGCAGACGCTCGCGGGTGCGCCGGGGCTTTCCGGACGCAAGGGCTTTGAGCGCGGCATGAAGCTGTACTTCGAACGCTTTGACGGCCAGGCCGTCACCTGCGACGACTTCGCCTCGTCGATTGCCGAAGCCAACCCCGAGTCCCCACTGGCCAAGCTGCTGCCCCAGTTCAAGCGCTGGTACAGCCAGGCCGGCACACCACGTGTGAGCGCCCGCGGCGAATACCACGCCGAATCACAGCGCTACACCCTGCACTTCAGCCAGAGCTGCGCGCCCACCGCTGGCCAGGCCGACAAGCTGCCCTTCGTCATCCCGATCAGCCTGGGCCTGCTGGGTGCGGCCAGCGGTTCCGCCCTGCCCTTGCATGTGGTGGGCGGTGGCGTTGTGCCCGAGGCCAGCCACCTGTTCGTGATGACCGGCTCCGATGAATCCATCACTTTTGAGAATGTGCTGGAGGAGCCTGTGCCTTCCATCCTGCGCGGTTTCTCGGCACCGGTGCTGCTGGACTTTGA
>TBL_comb47_HYPODRAFT_10000336_pt1 | contig 62227 bp, 58 predicted proteins | sample TroBogypolimnion_40_FD_10682 | JGI IMG/M metagenome (IMG submission 10682)
TATATCGTCTGTTCTGTTGCGTGAGTTGTAAAAACAAAGAAACCGTATTTAGAACCCGAGATGCTAATTCTGCCGTGAATATCAGGAAACTAACAAGGTCTTGGATAGAAACCCAAACAAGACCGAGTGAGTTTACTTACAAGCAATGTCTTTCACCTGTTGTAGAGAAAACAGGAAAAAGTAAGACAATCGTTGTTACGACCACATTTGTGGAAGCACAACTTATTGATTTACATACTTGATTTTTTATTTTGACGGCGATAAATCGTCCCATTTTAAATCTTCAAGGGTGTATATGATGATAAATTATGTGTTGGAACCAGTATATTTCACTAAACACTTTTACGTTTAGCGTGTTCGTATTGATGTTGATAGCATACAACAACAAATACTCGCCGTATAAGATGGAAGAATTCAACAATGTCTTTGTATATATTTTTTTTATGTCGTTCATAGCGATGCAACTAATAGAATTTTTCATATGGCGAAACCTAAAAGACACTGATATAAACAGGAAACTATCTATAGCAGGGGCATTATTGTTGATGGTTCAGCCGATTGCGTCACTGATGTTGTTACAAAACATAGGTTTAAGGAATGCTATGTTGGCAACATATGCGATACCTGCGATTGTGTATTTCATCTATAAGGTAAACACACAAGACAAATTCAACACAACAGTCACAAAAACTGGGCATTTGCACTGGAATTGGCTGAATTTAACGGAAAGTAAACTGTTAGGCGTTGTTTGGTTCTTATTTTTGTATTTCAGCATTTTTGCAGAGAAACAGTATTTTGTTGCAGGGTATATAACGGTAGCACTTTTAGCTGCGTCGTATTATTCTTACAACAAAGAAGGATCTTATGGGTCATTGTGGTGTTGGTCGATCAATTCGTTAATGATATTCTATGCGATTAAATTGCTCGTTGTTTTGCCTTACAAAGAACACGGATTATGTTTGTAGATGTAATCGTATTTTTCTGGTCAAACTCTCTTCATCATTGAACAAATAAAGTTTAAATTTGGAACATTGATAATCTTCAAATTCGCGATTCGTCGTTATTTTCGACATCAATTTGAGCACGGGTAAAAAAACAGTATATTGATTAAGACCTTTTCGCGTCAACGTCTTATGAAATGTATAACCCTCATATTCGCGATCCATCGCACTCTTGTTATGTGTGCAAAGTTCTAACAATTGACAATCGTTTTGGACTCGCCGTATCGATTTCATGGATATGTTGATGTAATCCAAATTATCGATCCATTGATTGTAAAACTGACTGACTTTTCCAGGTAACTCGATAATTCCAGTAATTTGTTGAAATTGAATCATATTCAACAGGTCTACCAATCTACGTATCGGGCTAGTAATGTGGATGTATGCCTCCAAGTCGAGCAGTTCGTGTCTAACATTCGTAATTCCCCCCCCGTTCACATATTGTCCTTTTGCACTATTCAATATTTTCATAGTTTTCGATACGTCTTCCGGGACAGAATTAGGTATAGATACATTTTTTTCTAAAACCGTCGAACGAAAAATGCCAGTTTTATGACGAAGCATCTCTTTTGCACAATGATAATTCATTAAAATCATCAAATAGCTCACTACATCATGACTATCATTGATACAATCTACATATTTGTTTTTTACCGACATCTGAGTCACAAGTTTCAATAGAGCTTTATATTTTGAGTCGTTTAATAACGTTGCTTCTTCGTAACAATAATTTTTGTGTAGTTTCACAAATGAACTGCCATATTTGATGTCCACAATTTGGCCATTGGTGATATATACATCCATGTGAAATGCGACCCTCGTAACATTGGCTTGCAAACTACACAAACAATCGGACAGTATGGCGGGCAGCATTGGACGTTTCGAATTAGGTAGATAGATTGTCGACACGCGACGCGAAATATGGTCCCATAGGTCAAGCGCATCTATTAGAACAGGGACATTTGCAATGTAAATGCTAACCAGTCGAGCGTCATCTGGCAGCTCGCGAATACTGAACGCGTCGTCGAAATCGACGCTGCCTTGCGGATCAATTGAAAACACATACAAATCTTCGCGGTTCTCGATCGACGTGTATTTTTGTTGGATCGATTTGAAGAGAGTATCTTGATCTTGAGTCTTTAGGTTCGTCTCCTTTTGGAATTTTTGTATGGATATGTTCAGTTTTCTGCAGTGAATTTGATATTCGTAGTAATTTTCCAAAACATCGACCGGCCCCAAAACTTGATTCAGTGTTCCATGTGGGTGTTTGTCATCCCACGCCGAGAAGGTAAAAGTAACATACAAATTTACAAACACCTTTGAGAAGCCGACTTGTTTAATTTCATAAGGAATCAAAAATTCTGGCAAACTTTTATCATTTGGTATGCACTTATACAACAATCGTGAGTTTTTTCGTCCGTAAGTTTTGTTGTCGTTTAAAATTAACACTCCTTGAATATGTTGACCAGCACGAATGGCCGAGTTGATTAATTGTAATTTGCCATTACAATCAATTGAAAATACATCCCCTGATAAAAGCTTATTGAATAAAGGGTCTATAGTCAACGGCTCTTCCGTTGTTGTTTCTAGCGATTCCCATGACTCATAACGATTTTCAACGAGAAGACGATATGTCATCTTACAAATAAATACATATTTGTGTTTAGGTTGTAATCATATACAATAATTTACATTTTTCAAAATATTCGAGGATACAAATATTCGTCATACAATTCACATGATACATCCTAGAATAAGGTCTAAATTATTTTATGATAACTAGTTCGACAATGAATTCGACGACTACATTTTTACAATGTAGTGTCGATCCCGCCTCATCCTCCACGCATGATACGGCGTCTGGTAGATCGACGTTTTTTGTGAACTCTCCTCTTTCTGGTTTTACCAAACAATGATGCAAAAAAACGTTTTATACTATGCATTATAGTATACAACAATAAAAGAAAAAATGCATATTTTTACAAATCAGTTCCAAATTTAGCTGGGGAATCTAAAATTTCATCAACAACCTCCTTATGTTCTGTAGGTGTAATAACTACGTTGGAGTTATTCAATTCGCTTATGTCGACCTTCTTGACAGTATTTCGTTTCACATTTTGAATTTGTAACGCGTGCATTCCAACATAAGGTGAAATTGCAATGTTGTTCATATATGTTCGATAAAACAAACACGATATGCTAGTATCTGGCCCAAATTTGATGCTATACCACCAATATGCAGGAATAAAAAGTGTTTTCCCTGGCATCAGCGTAAACTCAAGACACTTGATTTTATCAAAATCTGCGACATAATTCGGTTGAACATTCCAAGGATTCACTGGCGAGCTAAACTCAAAATTTTCATAATCATAGTTAGGATACAAATATTTGTCGCTTTTTGGTGGAGCCATCTTAATTTGCGCGGACCCTTGCGTCAACAAGAAAAAGTTTCTGTAATTTATTTCATATTTAAATGGAGTTGTTGTTGAGTTGCTTCCTAACAATATATCGTAATTGCAATTCGAGACCATATGCGGTCGTAAAAACGAATCGTTGTATGAGAAGCTCTTCGAAATTCCAGTTTCTTGTAAGAAATCCCCATTCTTTTCGGATAAATAAATGGAATTTTTATCTTCGTCGAATAGTTTTACAGCTGCGCGTAATTGCAATGGGACATACAACTCGTCATTTGCGTCATTGTCCTTTATGTTTCTAATTTTTATCTCAAATGCCTGATAATTATTTACGATATAAGTTTTGTTCGTGGTATCGACAATTTTAGAATTGTCAAAATCAAAAAGAACTGGTTGTCGAATGTCGCAAATTTCCTCCAATTTATCTTTCGATGCCTGATCTATTTCATACATTTCCAAGTCGTTGCTAGTTTTTAAATGAAATTGAATATGCAAATACACAAATAATACCAAACAAAATATGAAGAACCCTGTTATTATTTTAGTCATAATCTTATTGGATAAAATCTATACTTGTTTAGAACGAACCCTCGGTAGGAACCTCTAAAGTTTGGCTATTGGACGATTCTTCGTCGGGTGGTGGCACATCAGGTTCTTTTTCCTGTATAATTGTACTTTGTTCAAGTTCCGCAAATGCATTCTCGATGTCATCTAATTTACCATTCGTTTCAATAACATATGTGTCGAACTTGGCATTCAAACTTAACAAATCCTGACCAATCTTAGATAAAAGTTGACCCGTTTGAATATCTCGTTTTTCGATAGAATCTAGCCTGTTAATTATGCTTGTTAAAACGCTATTGTCTACAAGTTGGGTGTTTTCGGGTAACGAGGATCTTTCCCCTTCGCCGTGTGTGTCGATGATATATTGTTCGACCTTTCCTAAACGTAGCGTAATCAACCCAATAGCATCCGATATGGTTATTTTAGAAAATGGCACATTCTGGGTCGTAGTCGTCGTATTCGATTGTTTGCCATACTGAGTTTGTTGGGGAGGCTGAGAAAATACAGCACTTGACCCGATAGAAGTATTTGGCCTACTTTGTTGGGGTTGTTGTTGAACCGGATCTCCGGCTCTTCTATTTCTTGCAGCGGCAATTGAACGAGAACTACTCATAATACTAAATATATACAAGAAGTTTCTATATTACTTACGCACTATTTGTCAAAAAATCGCATATCATAGGGAAAATAGGTTCAATTGCGTCAGCACAAGCGATGGCAACATCGCGATGTTCTTTCTGTGTTCCGTTACCACTTCGCAATTGAATGTAGTGAATCCACGAACGCAACGTTCCGTTCATATACATTTTTGTAATTGTTATTCCTTCCGGTAAAACAGCTCGTGCCTGTTCTTTCGCTATACCGTTTTCTATGGCCCAATCATACGCTTGTTTAGATGCGTCAATTATCTTGTTTTGTTGCAACTCCCAATCTGTTTGGATCGTGCTATCTTGAGTTTCAATACTGTTTTGCCTGTTTTTTGTATCCTGAAGTCTCGCCTGTTTACATTCGAATCCCAAATCCGCAATCGCATAACGCTGAGAAAATTCTTGGAATGAGAACGATCTGTGACGCAAAATCTGTCTCGCTATATCTCTCGTCGTTTCGATCTCGAGACAAATGTTTACCATTTCAAATGGAGACCAGTGACTGTTTTTTATTAGGTAACGTATAAGCTTTTCATTGGTATCGGTATTATTTTGGTTGGACGGGTTTGACACTCTAGCACAATATGACACCAAATCAAGGATATTCTTGCTGTCGTTTGTCATTTTTGAATAACTAATTAGAGTCACTTTCATTTTGTAATAATATGTTTTGTTTTTATTTGGACGGGAATAACGATTTTTCATTTTCTTTCAAATAAAATATTTTTTAATTTCTTTCTATAAATCATATGGATAGTTCAAACGACTCTAAGAAAAATTTTTTTAAACACGTTTTCAACTTTGAAGATGATTCTAAATCGGATATGCTAAATATAATACAATATTCGCTAATCGCTATCATTCCCATTATTATTCTAAACAAGACAATGTCAAAGTATGTTCCGGAGGCCGACGAAAACAAAGGAAGTTTAGAAATAACTGCCGAAGTGACAATTCAAATAATAACAATGTTTATCGGTTTATTGATCATTCATCGTGTTATCACGTTTGTTCCTACATACAGTGGTATGAAATATCCAGATTTCAACATCATCTTTATAATTTTAGCAGTCTTGATGATTACTCTCAGTTTACAAACCAAACTGGGAGAGAAGGTCAGTATATTATTCGACCGTGTTTTAGAGCTTTGGAATGGCAAAGTGGAAAAGAAGAAGGGGAATGTTAAGGTGTCTCAACCAATATCGGGGCAGACAGTCGTTACTGCACAAAACCCTGCAATGAACCAAGCGCTGTATAACGATGGAACATCAATCAATTCTTTGCCGAGTGGTGCTGAAATGAGTCCCCAAAAACTACCAAACTACGACAATATGTATAAACAAGAGAGCACACCGTTGGTAGATGCGGCGACACCTAGCATGGGTTATCAAGAGCCGATGGCAGCGACTGAGTTTTTAGGAGGTGGGTTTGGAAGTTCTTGGTAAAATAACTTTTTGAAAAAGTTAGAAAAAAATATTTCGAAAAAAATTGGAAAATAGTATAAACGTATGATAACAAATACAGAAATGGACGTAGACAAATTGGTAAAGGCTTTGGATGACGAGTCAAACGACTCACTTATGAATTTAACGAGTGACAAAATAAAGGAAATGAACTTGAACGTTTTGAAGGAGTTGCATTTAAAGAAAGAAGAAACAATCGATTTGTTGAAAAAACTAAGTGACTACAAATACGTTGATGAAATGAACGACATGAAATACGGAACATACATGAGGTGGATACCATTAAACAATCCAAACGTGATTAAACTTACTAAAGGGGCTCTGTTCTGCGAACTAAAGATTACAGACAATGGTGTTAACATAATATGCAAAAATTATGGTTACAATAAAAGGTGTTTTCAAATTAAAATGGACGAATGTTTAATCTTTAGAAAACTAACAGATCAAGAACAAGTCCTTTTGTCGGCACTTGATCATTTATCAAAATAGCTCCACGTTTGTTAAGAAAATTTATTATAATATTGAATTCGTATTTTTGTGCGAATTTAAATCTTCATAGATGTATATATGGACCTAAACCCGACTTCGATTGTGACAACGGATATAGTGAGTAAAATTAACGTTAAGGTAATGCGAATTGAGTTATTTACAAGCGCAACACTATATGTTTCCTTAACTACAGATACAGGTAAAACGATCAAAAGCGAAGTTATCGAAATATCAGGTGATGATTATATAAATTGGAAGAATGATGATTCGTTTTTATATAGCTTTGCTGCTCAAAAACTTGGTTACACAGTTCAACCTGTGGCGACAACAACCACAACTTCTACTTCCGCACCCGATGCTTCCGCACCCGACGCTTCCGCGCCCCAAACTGCTGCTCCTTAAGGACCTCGCAAGTAAAATATAAACATTGTATTTTATATTTTACACCTTTTTCAAATACGCTACATATTTTTCTTTCGCGTTTTGTTGAATGAAACACGCTGTTTGCCCTTGCAATCGAATTTACCTCTTGTTAAACCCTTTCTGTTGAAAATGGTTTTGGTGCAAACACCAATCGAACGAGCCTCGTTTGTAGGTTCTATTTTTTTTATGCATCGACACAACTTGGAAGATAGTATTTTTTCGGCCCTTAATTTCAACATTCGTTTCGATTTTGGAATTGGTAGTTTGTAATAATCTAATATGTGGATATAGTCATTATCCGTTAGTTTGGACGACATTTACTTTTATGTATACGAATAAAATAAAAAGTAAAGAATAAAACACTTTTATTTTTTACTTATTATTTTATTCGTATACATATACATACAAAAAAATGAAAATAGTCGTGTTTGACCTAGATGAAACATTAGGTTATTTTGTTGAATATGGTATATTTTGGGATTGTTTGAAAAAGTATTTCATAAGCGAAAGTTTAGATTTCAACGAAACCTTGGATCTATTCCCAGAATTCTTTAGACCAAATATAATGAACATCCTAGTTTATTTGAGAAAGAAAAAAAAATCAAACGATTGCCAAAAAATTATGATCTACACAAACAATCAAAAAATCTGGGCGTTGAATATAATCTCCTATTTTGAAACAAAACTCAAATCCAAACTGTTTGATCAAGTAATATCGGCATTTAAAATCAATGGGAAACAAGTAGAAGTATGTAGAACGTCTCAGGATAAATCGTATAAAGACTTTATGAGGTGCACTAAATTACCTGCAAACGCCGAAATTTGTTTTATGGATAATCACCTCTATCACAACATGATAAATAAAAAAATATACTATATCAATTTAAAACCTTATGTATACGAGTTAAATTTTAGTATTATGATAGCGCGATTTGTCGACAGTGAAAATGGCGCAAAATTAGTGAAAGATGATAAACTAAACTTTGAAGAATTTATGATGAACGAATACAACAAATACAACTATAGTTTCGTTGAAAAAAAAGATGATGAATATGAGATAGATAAAATTATAGGTAAGCAAATAATGACACATTTACAAGATTTTTTTAGGATTTCGAATACAAAGAAGAACAGAAAACACCCTAGAAAAAACAAGACCTTGAAAACGACAAACTTATACTAATTCGAAGAAATTATTTTGTTCACGCCATCAGTCACCTTTACAATATACTGGTTTAGAGCTGTAGTAGTCAATATAAATAATCCAGCGCTGAACGCTATTTTGCGGTCGAGATCTGTGAATTCGACCCTTCTAAAAGGGTTAAACCTCCAAATAAGGAATAAACATATATAAATCCTCATGTAATAATCAATCGTGTCAAGATACGACGATGCACTTGTAGACAATCCAAGATATATGACGACGATCAAAATATACGATAAAAAAACAACGAGGGAAAACAGGTTGTGTTGGAAAACGAACAGTTTGTCATTTAGGCTCATTTACTATTAACGGATATTTGTTTTTCGTTGTTTCGTTTTTCGTTGTTTCGTTTTTCGTTGTTTCGTTTTTCTTTTTTTCGTGCTTTTTCCACCCCATCTCTTAGCTGGATTTTCAATATCACTAGATACAAGATATTGCGCATTGTTTCTATCCCGGTCCGGTAAAGTTCTTATAATAGAATTACAAGAATAATCCAGCAGGTTTATTTTGCATTTGTGACCAATTATTTGTTTGATTGTATCTACAAGGGTGCTTAAACGAATAGATTCGATTTGATTTGCATTTTGCATTGTTATAGACCACTTGTTTAGCAATTCAAAAAATCGATTGTTCTCTTCCTCGAATAATTGTGGATTGTTTTCCTTTATGAGTTTGTCGTATCTCCGGATATATTCTTCAGTTGGCAAATTGCTTGATTTATCGACAAGGGATCGAAGGACGTTTGTGTCACTAGTAAATGCAGAAGCAAATTCTTTAAAATCTTTAATTTTCAATAAATTTAGATTGTATCCAACGTCCGGGTATATCAGCTGGTATTCATTGTCATTAATCTTTTGGTGAACAGACACGACAAATATCCCGTTCAATTCCGGGTCAATTAAATTCAATAGTTGGTCAACCATGCATGAAAAACGATTTCCATCGCGAAGAGTATTCATAGATAAAGATTTATCGAACATAACGTTATCAAACAACCTACAAACATTATCGTTTGTTTTCTTATGTCCCCTTTGTTCCAAAAACTGTTTGTAAATAGGGTGACTGTATTCTACATATTCGTTCATCAAGTCGATTGACGCTCCTCTAATATCTTTTTGAAACAACTTATTGACTTTTACCAATATGTTTTGATCTTGAGCATGAGAAGACATAGCATCTTCAAACTCTCCTGCTTTACTAAAAAGTCGAACGTCGTCAAAAATGCTAACCGTATCTGGAGATAAGCTTAAATCGATTACTTTACCGTGTGTTTGAATTGCCAGTGTAATTATATATGCTCCGTCGTCGACGCATTCCATTCCTACAATACGCATATATAAAATTTAGATTGCTCTAAAACTCCAATGGCGTAGAAACGTCGTTATTTTTTGCATACAGATCTAGGGTTCTCGCGCTGGGGTCTTGTGCGTTTGTATACTTGGGCATCCAATAATACGGTAAAATGTGAGAAGAATATGGATAATATCTATCAAAAATTTGTTTGTAATACATCTTTTCGGTGATAATATTTGATGGATATACAAACCCGGTGTGATCAATGTAATGTTTGACTATTTTTTCCTGCAGAATATTATAAAGTGATCGTCCAAGATTGCTAACTCCATCTGAGAATGCTTCTTTTCTTCGCCATAAAATCTCGTCAGGTAAGATTTGTTTTCCTTCGTAATCTTGAAAATTTGTAATCGTGAAACTGCTTCTTAATAATTCTTTTTCGCAATTTTTGTGCTTTCTTACATGTGGAGGAATAGACAAATAATAATTCACGAAATTTCGATCGAGAAATGGCGCCCTCGGTTCTAATCCATGGGATGCTATGCACTTATCAGATCGTAAAACGTCAAACATGTGAATATAAGTCAAAAGCCTTTTTGTTTCTTTATCGAATTCAATTTCGTCTGGACATTGATTCATATAGAGATATCCTCCGCACAATTCGTCAGATCCATCCCCGTTAAAAATAACCTTTGCGTTGCTATAACTTGATATGTATTTACCCAACAAATAATTGCCTATACTAGCTCTTACCGTAGTCGTATCGTAACTTTCAATCGCATAAATTACGTTTTCAATCGCATCGAACATTTCATCTTCGGTAACGACTATTTCGGTGTGTTTTGTTTTTAAATAATCTGCTGCGATTTTTGCATATTTTAGATCTTCTGAACCGGCTAATCCAATGCTGAAGGTTTCCAAATCGTATGCGAAATTGTTTACCTTACAGTGATCGTTCACCAGGGCTGAAATTAAACTGCTATCCAACCCCCCTGACAACAAGCATGCAATCGGCCTATCGGTCGCACCACATTGTTTTTTTACTACATTGTTTAGATGGTGCGAGATATTATGTAACAAGTCCTTTTTGTAATGAATCGATTGCGTATCTTCAGTAATAGGAAAAATGTGGTTGTAAAAACTTTTATTGTCAACGATTTTTATCCAAGTGCTCGACCTCGACGTCGTCGAGAATTGAAAAACACTATACGACCCGGGTTTAAACTGTTCCATCTTGTATTGATGTGTGTTGTATACAACGAAGAAATCCAAGCATTTTAACTCTGATGCAAATCCAATTAAATTGTCGTTTACATATCCAGTATTCAAATTTCTCAAATAATACAATGGACGAACCCCGTGGGCATCCCTAGCTACATAAACTTGTGGATGTTGTCCGTTTTTATTACACCGAGTATCATATAAAACGAATGCAAATACACCATCTAACATAACAAGGGTTTGATCAATTCCATATTTCAAAAATAGATGGATGATTACTTCACAATCTGAGTCGGTTATTGGAGTGACCCCCATTGATTTATACAAATCCTTGTAATTGTATATTTCACCATTGCAAATCAAAATAATGTCGCCGATTATTAAAGGTTGGTTTGATTCGTTATTTAGACCGTTAATAGCCAATCTATGAAACCCTAAAACCATATTAGTATAAGTTTGAATTTGTGAATTTTCAGGGCCACGATTTTTCCCTTTTACAAATTGGGTTTTTATCCGATCTAGAGGAATATCTTCATTGTTGAGAAGAGCAAAAATACCACACATATATGTATACTTATAACGATATCTTTAACACTTTTACATTAGTTGAATATTTGTAATGTGTAAAGTGTAAAATAAATTCTTTTGTTAGTATAATGAACCAGTGTAATCAAAATCAAGACCTCGTTTCTATGATACGCAACCAAACAAACACTAGAATATACGATCGAAATATCCCGTCCCAACTACTTCAACCTTATTTAGATGTTCGGCCAGTCATGACAAAATACTCGTATTTGCCGATTGTTGACCCTAGAAAACAGGTGAATACAAGATTCGAACAACTGCCGACTTATAATTCAACTGCGATATTCAACCCTGGAAATACCCAGTCGCCTTGGTCTGGGTTTGCATCCGGAGTAAACGTCGAATCTGATTTGCGAAATCAGGTTTTTGCCTTACAAAAGTGCAGTCAAGCAACCTACGTGCCTAGCAGTAAGAGCGATTTGTATCAAATTCATTTAAATCCTGTCGTACAACAGGCGCACTCGTTGTTGTTTCAAAAGGATCATTTTGATACTTTTGACCCGAATCCCGACTCCAAAGTTGTAGGGGCTGGAATATTCCACAACTCGACAAGGTGTCAAGTTAAGGAAATTGGACAGAATGAATGTTCGCAAGTGTAACCGTGAAAAATAAATATTCTTTTCATAATGTAAAATGAAAAACCCAGATGATCATGTATATTTTTTGCTGATTGGAATTGTCATTGTTTTTATCGTAAATGGTATATTCCACATTTTACGGGATTCAAACGAGTATTACATGAGCAAAAAAAACGATAAAAAATGGGATGAAATTGCTGTCAAAGTATTCGATATTGTAGACATTATTTTGTTTGTATCTGGAATATACTTGTTATTCTTTAGGCAATCTACAACGCCATATATAATCCTTTCAATCATATTGATAATAAAGGCAATCAATCATTTCAGCATTAGATTTGAAATATATGAACGTTTATTCGATCAAAAGACACAAGACAAGATATTATACATTGCAAAAATTCAAAGCAAAATTACAGATTATGGTATGTTTCTGGTATCGTTGTATTTGCTGAATAAAATTTTCTACAGTTAAAATAGTGTATGTCCAACGATCTAATAAACAATATAACGCTGAACTATTTGGTGAACAAAGATTTGTGTATTAGAACTACAACCACGACGAAAAAAACAAATAAGGAAGATAGGAAGTTTTACAGAAAAAGAATTTACGGACTGGTCCAAGATATATTGACATCGAGAGAAAAAAGAGCGTCACTGTCGCCGGATGTCCTACACACGTTTGATGTTTTTATGAACACAAGCATAAACTATTTTAAAAATTTGGATACAACTGATATAATACAAGAAGATTACAAAGGTATAATAGATACATCCCTGAGTGATATAGATGATTGCGAACAAACTCTTGAAAATGCGAACAAAGGAATGATGCGTTCGATTCAAATGAACAATAATTCGTTGGATAATTTCATAACTAAAAGGGTATCAAATAAGAGGATTTTGGTATTACCACAACAGAGGGATATAGATTTAAAGGATCCGTCATTAAAAAGCAAGGGCATTCAAAAGAAAAATATCACTAATACATATGACGAAACAAAAAATAAGACAGACGAAACAAAAAACAAGAAAACTGAAACATCGGCGGATATCAAAGAAACGGAGGCGAACGATTAAAAAAGACAGCAATGTACAATTGATGAAATTAAACTGCAGCCCAAAGGGTAAAAATGAAATCAATAAATTTTCGTGTTATACAAACGAATCTTTATACAAATTAAGAGATCAGTGGAACGCAAGACATCCCGATGTTAAGATAAATACAAATGATGCGATTGAAATACACAAGTTATTGACGGGTTATTTAAGTAAAGTATGCAACAAGGAATCTTGTTGGCTTAAACAAACGCATGATTTTGGAAATGTAGCAGAAGAACTGACAGACTCGTTTGCACCTGAATCGCCAAAAGAATGGAAGAATAACCCTAACGAGTGGTTGACGAGTGTAGATATAATGAACGTGATGAATCAATACGAAAAAGCATACAAGTGTTTTGATTTTATTGGGCCGTCTCCCATTGANTTCGACAAAAGAAAGTTATACGGTGAATGTGTGTGGGAAGAGTTGTGTAATTTTAATCTTGGAGAACAAATAAAGCAGGGGAAAACAAAAATAGGTATGATATTCAATACTGATCCTCATAATAAACCAGGACAGCACTGGTTGAGTATGTTTATTGACATAAAAAAGAAGAAGATATCATTTTTCGATAGCGTGGGTTCTGAGATACCAAAACGGATAATGGTTCTAGTCAAACGCATTCAAGATCAAGGAAAACTGTTAACGCCGAAAATTAATATGGAATTTGACCAAAATTACCCGACCGAACATCAATATGGAAACACCGAATGCGGCATCTATTCTCTTTTTTTTATAGTTCACATGCTAGAAGATAAGATAACGGAAGAATATTTGAAAACCCACGTGTTGAAAGATGAATACATGTCCAATTTCAGGAAAATATATTTCAACGACTCGCTATGATCATTTAGTACACTCAAGATGACAAACACTTATTCGATCGATGTAACAATTCATGTCCGGAACATATGCCTTTACGAGTTGTGGGTGAAACTCGTTTACTCCGTACTCGTAAATCGTTACTTGGGTTCCACTTGATATGTTCATCATTTTGCTTTCGATGTAAAATGATGTAACGCCTATAGTTTCTCGTAAACCAGACACTCGACATTGTAAATCTTTTATGACCGCATATTTTTGTTTTGATTCTGTCATTTTTGTTTATCCTTTTGAATGGTCGAATTGTTTTTCATTTTTTTACAATATAAAACCTTTCTATATTGTAAAATAATATGTTCTTGACAGATGAAAATAAACAAATGTTGTGGGATATCATAACAGACGAAGATGTTGTTAAAAACTTATCGAAAGACGTAGACGTAGTTCAATATTTAGAGGAAACGTTTCATGGAAACATCAAAGGATTTTATGATATTGAAAAGGGTAAAACAAATGATTTGTTAGATTTGAACAAGAAATATATAGTCTTGATACTCAACTACGTAAAAGAAATTTACAATCTAAACAAAACTAAACAACCCGTCACATCTAATCACCCCCCTAACAAAGACAAATCTTATACACCTGTAGACAAATCTTATACACCTGTAGACAAATCTTATACACCTGTAGACAAATCTTATACACCTGTAGACAAATCTTATACCCGCGACGACATTCAAAACGATAAAAGGGCTCGGTTCGAAAATGAACTCAATACTAAACAGCAAGAATTCACAAACGCAATGACTTTACCGGCTCCACCAACCCCTAAATTCAGTGATAATTTAGACGAACCTATAAGTGAAATGGCAGATGCAATCAAAAAAATAACAGAACAGAGAAAATATGATATTGAACAAATATACAACAAACCTGAAATAAACAAAAAACAACCACTACATGAAAACGATAATTTGAAATATATAAAAATCGACAAAGAAACTGTCGTTGACTTAAATGTAATCGATTTGAATACAAAAAAACAAATCTCTTGGGCAACAAACATCGCAGGAGATGAGGATGATAACATTTTCAAGAAATTGAAAACTATAAAAGCAGAAAATAAAACAGAGATGTTACAACATGAAATGAACGATATGAAAAAACAGATGGAAATCATGAATGCAAATATTCTACAAATATTAAGTCATTTGAACAACGTGCCTTCCGTCACTCTTTAATTCCATTGTGCCGACCTGAATGGGTATTAAATTAGGATTTTGTTGGGCCGCTTCAAAGCTCTTTAGATCATAGAGTTTCAGTAAATTTGCATTCACGTTGGTATATGCATATTCCTTCCCGTGGTATTTCACAGTTTTACCTTGCAATTTAACAGTTTTCTTATTGATCATTGAACTGACATCACTTTGCTCATTTTCAAAATCAGGAACATACGAAAACTTATCCTTTGTAGGATTTGCGAAATTGAGGCACTTACCATCTTGCGAGTATATATAACAATCGAACGCTGATTCTTTGATTGCATCCATTAATTGATTTGTCAAATTCCCCTTAATTTCGGATATTTCATATAGATATTCATCACTTGTTATAGGAACACGAGGAACACCCCTTTTACTTAAATCCCTTAACCTAAGTTCTTTTGCGTCTTCCGAATTCGCTTGTTTCTCCGTAAACGTCATCAAATACACAAAAACCTCTACGGTTTGCAGTTCGATAGGTAAACTTTTGTGACTACATATTCGTCTGGCTCGGCCTATAACTTGTTCGGTCCTGACAGGATGCCAGTAAGGCTCCATTATATGGACATACCTGGTATTTCTTAGATTAATGCCTTCGGAACCTGACGAGGTAATCATGAGAACTTTGATAATTTCTCCCATATTGTTATTTTTAGACATTCGTTTAAGTTTGTCGGCGATGTTGGTAGGAATATAATTCCAATCGCCGTTGTAAATGTTGCGAATTATTTCCTTTTCTTCGGCGCTTTCTGTTCCCGTATACAAAGCATACGTCGGTTTGCCAATATCCGCTTCGTCGATATCAATATCCCATGCGCCAACTGAATTTTTGTTGATTTTGAAACGAGTGAAACCATTCTCATCCAAAACCAAACTAAATATTCCAATCCCTTCAATCGTCCTAAATTGACTGTACAGCAAATGCAGCCCGCTGTAATCGGGGTCTTGAATATTTTCAAGGATTTCGAGGAATTTAGGGCTGTATATTTGTAACCCTTCTTTTGACAAAAATTCGCCAGATTTTTCCTTTATGTTTTGAATAGCCATCTCAATTTGTTCTTTATATGTTATGCCTCCCAATTTATCAAGAACTTCGTCTCCCTCTACTTCGCCTTCGCGAGCATCATTCACGTCAAACTTATTTTCCGCTTTTTTTGCCTCATTTAGAATATTTGTGAAGTCGGTTTCTTTTTCTTCTTCTTCATCTTTGTTTTCTTCATTGTTATTTTTATTTTCTTCATCTTTGTTTTCTTCGTTGTTTTTCTTTAACATCGGGTAAGGCCTATCTGGCATAATAAAATTACAAAATAGTCGCGAAAAGATACGATATGTCGAAGATTTTTCGTCATAAACATCGGCATTTGTGGATACTTGTTTGGGTTTTTTTGTCTCGGTTTTTCTCTCTTCTGCCCTTGCTGTTTCATATATTTTAAACTGAAGATCGCTCATTGGTATTTTTAGGACGTTGTAGTCTACGCCTAATTGTTTCGAGTATCTCGGCAATAAACTCTCTTGAGCGCTCCTAAAATACGAAGACAATCCAATAATGCGTCGCTTCAAAGACTCGGTATTAATCAATTGCATAGTGTTACCATCAACATAAAGCCTTTGAAAGTATTCGAGACTATCAGGAAGCGCCTTTTTATTTTCTATCTTGATTCCCTCCGGCATAATTTTTATATTGAGGTGATCTAGCGTTTTCACTATTCGTCTCTCGAAATCATCGTCACTTATAAATTCATTGTCTAATTCTCCGGTTACCGAGTTTTTTTGGTTTGACACACCGCTGTAACCTGACGTAGGTTTCATTTTGTTTTTGAAGCCAAATGGATTTCTAGTCACAGTTAGGATTTTACTATTTGGGGAATAATCCAAGTAATCTAGTGTCGTTTCGTTTTTTAGTCTATCTTGTAAATAGTTTTTATCAACCTTTTCTGTAGATTGGACGTTCAATGGTATTTTCCACGTCTTGATGTATCCCCTCAATATATTAAAAAGTATTCCAAATTCATTAGGGTAATTGATTACAGGCGTCCCAGACAACAAGACAATTTTTGCGTTTTGCGCACTCAACAAGTATTCATACAATTTACTGGACAATGAAACTGGAGAACGTTCTTTTTCTCCCCGGTTGTTTTCTTTGATTACTCGTTCTTTTTTAACTTTGTTAACAATTCTACTGATCAAATTGTGTGCTTCATCAATAATAACAACTGAATTATCAAATAGATTAGCGGTGAAACCATTGGTAAGTTCTTCGAGACGATTCAACCTGAGCCCGTTGTAATTAATGAATGTATATTTATTTCGAATCATCTCATCAAGTTGTTCATCTAGCGATTTCTTTTCTGCTGAGCTCATTGTATCGTAATTCGCTGTTTTTTTTACATTGACAAACCAAGCGCCGCCCTTTTTTTTTATATATTCGATCGATAGGTTTAAAATATCTGATATGGCCTTGAGCGCATCTGGATTTGAGATCCATTCCCAATATTGATTTTTTCTATACAATGAGTCTCCACACTTTTTCAATTCTTCCATGTAATTTGTTCGCAATGAGGCAGGCGTCATAATAATGATTTTTTTTGTATTTTTCATTCCTTCTGCGATTGCAATAGACGTGCACGTTTTACCCGACCCGAGGCCATGATACAACAATAACCCTCGATAAGGGGTATAAAGGTTCATATAATCCCTAACAATTTTTTGATGCGTCAACAATGAAAAATCGCCTTGGCCAATTGTGTCACATGAAATATTTTCGCTATTTTCTTGTAATTCTTTGCTATAAGGTTCAAAGAGAGTATTTATAAAATTCACAAAGACCTCTCTATTGTTCATATAATAATCGGATGTTTTGATGATGACAGACTGAGATGGTTTAGCAAGTCGGGAGCCGAGATCACCAAACTCAACAGCTGTCTCAGGCCCTAAAACAGAGACCCCTTTCTTTATTTTTTTCGTAATCCTTCGCGGTTTTTGTGCTTCGCCGTTATTCTCAATTGCAACTTCTCTTGCAGGTTCAACTTCTTCAACCTCAATCTCTTCAAGTATTTTTAATTTCTTTTTGCCCATCATTTTCGCTTTTTTAGGAACAGGGACTTCTTCGACGATTATGGGTTTAACAGTTGCTTTTAAAACGGGTTTCATTGTAACTTTGGTTATTCCACTCTTCTCAAAGTTATCCAATAACGTTTGTCTTGGAAATTCTTTATACGTTTCATCAACAATTACTGGTTTGTTTCCTTTAATAATAACGGCGACTTGTTTCTTCTCTCCAATGATCGGTTTATACTTTAATTTTTCTTTGAGTATTTCTAAAGGATTCATCGCTTATACACTAATGAGATTTAAATCCGCACAAAAATGCGAAATAAACCATCAAATTTGGGTCTTTTCATACCCGTGCATATTTTGTTTATAGGAACTCGTTAAAGAACCTTGGCTACTTATTTGTTTTTCTACATAAATAACTCGGTCTAGGCATTTTTGATATTGCCTGACAAGCTGTTTTATAATTTAACTTTAGACAAACTAATGTTCTTGTTAGTATTCTCTTATTACTCTTCGCAGATGATTTCGTCGCTTAAACCAATAACTTTCAATGCCTCATGACATGCAATTTGTTCTGCCTTGCGCTTAATTTGATGTTGTCCCTTTCCCATAAATAAAAATATTTTTCCGTGCTCGTTCATATACTTATGAACTAAATCAAACGTCTTAAACACATTGATAGTTTTAGCTTCTGTTTGAACAGCACAATGAATTGGTTGTCCTAAACATAAATAAACCCCCATCGTGTAACCAGCTTCCAACGTATGTTCTATTTCTACGTAATGAGGAGTAACCTTGAACTCCTTCTGTATTTTCACTTGCAAAATATTCTTATAATTGTCGTCGTTCTGTATCAGCGAAACCCAATCGATGTGTTTTTCAAAAATATTTTCTATGAATTTTTGCGCCATTTGAAAACCTGGCCCGGTAACAAATGTATTTTTAAACCAACCATCTTCGTCTTGAACCTCAATTTTATTGAAATCTAAAAAAAATGCTCCTAAAAAGGACTCGAACAAACAACCAAGTTTCTTCAAGTTCCCCCGAATTTTCTTTTCCTCTGCGTGTTTCGAGAGAATATACCATTTATTTAATCCCATTTCATATGCGACCCTCCCAATGGCCTCATTTTTAACAATCGCAATTTTTTTTTCTGTCATGAACCCCTCATTTTCCTTGGGAAAACGTCGATACAAATAATACTTGGTTATCAACTCTAAAACACCATCTCCCAAAAACTCGAGTCGTTCATTTGATTTGCTGCTCAGCGGCATACAGTCGATGGGCTTATCAACTATGGTGATGTTTTGTTGAAGGTTTTCAAAGTTTGGGCGTTTTGTATACGACCGGTGAACAAATGCTCGTTCGTAAAGAGCCATGTTATTTATTACCGGAGGTATCCCATATTTCACAAGTATTGATTCTACTTCGGCTTTTGTAATTTTAATATTTAATGGATTGTAAGGATTAAATATTAAACCATCTTCGGTTTTAACAATGTCGTCGTCGTGATTTTTAAACTCTGCCATTGCATATAAGCGTAACAAACCTTTATGTTGTTTCATAAATATTATATGAAGTAATAGTATATGACGGCGCAAAAAAACTGTAGTGTTAAATCCTATAATATGCAAATGGCTAAATACGGAAAAGCCAACTGTAACATTATGTATAAATGTCACAAAACAAAAAAAAACAACAAAAAATCGTATGCGTATAATAAATTCAAAATATCAAGTAAAAATCGATACAACAAAATGTTGACAAAAACTGCTTTGAAAAATAAATTCAAAACAATTGTGTTGTATCCCGAAAGTTTAGGACAGAATAAACCAGGAGTCGATCAAACGCCTAGTAAATTCATGAAACTGATCAACAAGAAGGGTCATCGCATCGTAAAAACAAAAATGACAAAGGACATATACACCAACTTGAAACATTTATACAAGATAAATAACTCTATTAAAGGCCGAATTGTGAATGTTGGGGGAGACCATTCGATGTCGATAGCAACAATCGCAGATACCTTGAACAAACATCCAGATGCAAAGGTTATATATTTCGACGCGCACGGAGACATAAATACATATAAAAGCGCCCTCGCTAAAAACTATCACGCGATGCCATTGAGCTTTGTAACCGGCCTGGATAAGGATGTTGAAGGTAAATTTCCATTCATAAAAAACAAATTAAGTTTGAAAAATTTGTTATTTGTTGGAACGAGGTGTCTAGATCAATTTGAAGTTGATCTAATTTACAAGCACAATATCAAGGTCATAACTCCCGCTGATATTAACAATCATTTCGCAACTTCGATGGCAAAATTTAAAGAGTTTGTCGGCGATTCGCCCATTCACATATCGTTTGACGTCGACTGCATGGACCCCAAGTATATTCCTTCCACCGGAACAGTTGATACCGGAGGAATCGAACTGCAAAAGGGTCTTGATATTTTAAAGTATTTGTATACCAAGGATGTTGTCAATGTCGATATAACCGAATTGAATGTTAGTCTAGGTTCACAGAACGACGTAAAAAAATCGATGCACAATACATATGAATTATTTTCCCAATATTTGGAATAATTTTACACCTTTGCGCATTTCTAAAGAGATGTACATTGAACCGTTACTTTTCGCTGATGAAAACACCCCAGAATGGGCGTTTTCAAAGAGAAAAGGTGTAATTTTCTATTACAATCCATTCATCTGGGAATAATGAGTCGATGCGAGCTTCAAGTATCCAATCCTTAGGCACGAAAACAGGGTTTCGACCGCCATGAGCTCCTAAAAATGCCCCCCACCAACTCAGTGATGAATTAGCACAAATTGCACCTTTATGACAAAGACTCATAAACGCAAGTGTCTCAACTTCGTCTTTCAAATCAATCAAAGTAAAATGATCGCGTCTAAAAAACGGTTCGTTTTGAACCCATTCCATATCATCCGAAAAAACATATACGCGCAAATTTTCGAGTGATGTTTGTGTCAAATCACAATACTTGGATAAACATGTATCATAATATTGAACTGGTGGTATGGGATGCCTAGGAAATTTTAAATAATCGCCTCTTCGTATATGGATAAATAGTGAATTACTGACATCTGGATAATTTGTTTGTATTTTAGATCTATAATCGTGTATATTATTCAAGTATAAATCTCTAATTTTGCTCTCATATGGTTTTATTGGGGGATAATATTGAAAAAATTGATTCAACAAAATTGGGAACTTCAAATCATCATTCGAATACTTTTCGGTTGATATCATAAATGGTATATAGTATGTGCTGTATTCTGGTTTCGGTGGGGTTACATCTCGATTGTCAATTCCAATATTTTTAAAAATATTCGAGAAATAATCGGCTTCGCCTCCCAGCTGATTTGTATGTTTGGATTTATTCAAGTAAATTTTCTGGTCGTATTTGATTGAAATGATTATAGCTGCAGTTAATTGCCATATTTTGTTACCAAGACCCCCGCAAAATTCCAATACTATCCCACTTTTATCGTGCATAAACTAAATTATCATTTTTCCTTTATCTCTTTTTTCTTATAAGTTGTATAATAAAATTTACAAAATAAAATCAATAACCCAAAGGTGAATGCGTTTGATGCTATTGCAATTTGATAATTAAATACACTATCTACCGGCGGTTTGTAAAAATACAATGTACTGAACTGCGATACGAGTTAACATATTTGCATACAAGTTATATACGGTTTTATTTTACGGAAAGACTGAATTTTCAGTAAACTACCAAGATAATAAGAATACATTATGGTGTGAACAAACGAATTGTATAAGGTAGGAATCCATATCGCATCGCCTTTATAATAATATGCAAAATGCCACAAGACAGCCGTTCCAACATGATGATATTTCTGTAAGAAAATAGGTTTTTTACCACTTAGATAGATAAGAAAAGTATCGACGTATTCATAATATTTTGACAAGTAAAAATGTAACACTACACCGTCAAATTCTGGATTTTTGAAATAATAATTGGCTTGAAACACAATGCCATGTTGCATCAAAATCTGCGTCATTGATATAAAAGTCCATGCACTAAATAAAATCAACGTGCAATTGTGCAATGCTGATACATAAAATAATATATTTGGATTCAGTCGCAAATGCGATGGATAATAGAGGTAGCCGATTGTCCCCACTACGGGGACGATGTGTAATAACATATTAGTATTAATAATTGAATAGCCTTTATGTGAAAACAGCTTAGATATTATCTTATCATTTAGGTATGACCGACCTTGAGAAATCACAAGTTACCGTTGTAAAATTATCTCTCAAAGACCTTTGTTTGAGAGAGATAAAGTTCGAAAGTGATGATGAGACTAACAAATTTTATAAATATGTTCGATATATGATGGGTTACGACGATGAAGTTGACAAAGAAATTGTGAACATTCAAATACCTGACAATTGGCGAAGCCTGTATAAGCACATTGAGATGGTGTTCGAAGAGGAAATACAGAAGGTGGCGCATCAGGAAACAACTGAATTGTAATCATAACTTACAAAGGTGAAATAAAAGGGTTTTAGTAAAACAACCAGAGGATTTTTTCAAGTATTTAGAAGATTACAACAAAAATAAAAACAGTTGCGATAAAAAAATAATATTAGGGGGGTTATAATAAATTATAGAAAAACAGCAGGAGGATTTGTTTTCAAGTATTTAGAATAATCAATTCAAATAAAATAAATATGTTTAGCTAGTATATAAGATGGTCTACTATTCTGGCGGTGCTGCGGCTCGTAATGCTGCATCAATATGCAATCGAACAAATACGTGCGGCGGGACGAAAAAAGCTGGGACTGCTCCCAGGATTGGCTTCTTTATGCAGTCAAATCCTACGTTGAGGAGAGCCCCTCAAACAATTCCGCTAGTATGCGTCCCTAACACGACTGTTCAAACACAGAAGTATGGATACCATGCCACGCACGGTGGAAACATGGGTTAATTCACTTTTGTGGAGCAAAATATTTTTTTATTATCATAAATCGATAATAAAAAATAAAAAAACAATCAAAAAAATAATGAAAAAACAATGAAAAAAGTATATAGAAACAATACATTCAACTATCAAATGAACATTCGCATTGATATTCGAGAACACGACCTAATAAATCAAATTAAACTTTTACCGACGGAAGGACTTGAAATTACGACAGAAACACTCCCTCTTGGTGACGTAATTTTGAGTTACAATGGCGAAGATAAGATCATAATCGAGAGGAAATCAACGAGTGATTTGCTATCTAGCATTAAAGACGGTAGATACGAGGAACAATCGTATCGTTTGAACGGCGCAGAACACCACAATCACAACATCATATACTTGATCGAAGGCGATTTTAAGAAACATCCAACCGATAAAAAAACGTTGTTTTCTGCAATATTCTCGTTGAGTTATTACAAAGGATTTGCAGTCATACGAACATTCTCAATTCAAGAAACTGCTGAATTTATATGCAACGTCGCAAATAAACTAGTAAAGGGAGAAATCACTGGTAGAAAACAGTATTATTCAAAGATCGACATGGTAACGGAAGGAAATGATAAAGATTACGTGAACGTGATTAAAAAGATTAAGAAGGACAACATAACACCGAACAACATAAACGAAATTATGTTGTGTCAAATTCCGGGGATAAGCTCGACTGCAGCGATAGCTATTATGGAAAAATTCAAAACCATTCCAAACTTGATTACAAGCATAGAAACAGATGATAAATGCTTAAACGAAGTTGCTTATTTGAACACAAAGGGTCAATCAAGAAAAATCAACAAAACGTGCACATCGAATATTGTGAAATATTTAATGAATAAATAATTAAAATCTCATTGATGTATAATGATAACCAACATCTCAATATTTTTAGCTATATGCTTGATTGGATATCTAATATTTAGTAATATGGGAGTAAAAGAAGGGTTGGAAAATGCTGCAAACGAGTCATCTTCTAGCACTGGAATTGCCGGCGGGGCTGCATCATTTGGAGCATCAGTAAAGGCAAATGTTATCAAATCTCAAGATACATTGCTGATCAGCAAATATCGAAAAGATTACGAAACCGCTATTTTGAATTTGGACGATTTAGTCAATAATCTCATGTTAGAAACGGCTCTTTCGATCGATCAGAAAAACCCACAAATTGGGCTTAAAAAGTTGGTTGATTTAAACCAATCAAAAATTGCTTTGAATGGAGTTATGAAATTTGTAGACGCGTCTCATTAAGGAACTGCTATGCTTACTTCATTTTCAGCGTAAAATCCCTTATCGACCAACGTTTGAGTATACTCGGCGCCTCCCCAGTTGGGGTCCATTGGATTTGGACTATACAACATACTTTGTTGTTGTTGATCCATCACATCGAGTGGCGTTGTGGTTCCTACGTAATAAGATGTTTGATCGTGGGCGGGAACAGAGTTTGCATTGTAGGGGGAATCGTTCTGCGTAGCATCTACCAACAGCTGTTGATTGGGATAGGCTGGTGTATTTGGTATTCCCATGGTCGCGCTTGCGATACTTGGTGGCAATCCACCCTGCGGTTCACTGACGCTAGGTCTGACCTTGTATGTTTGGTTACCTTGCGCGTCGTAAGATTGCTGAAGATATAACACAGGGCAACGGATCCCTTGACTTCGTTGCCAGTCCAAAAATTCAGTGTAATCTTCTAAATTTTCAAATTCGACTGGATTTACGCCCGGGACTTTGAGTAGTTTTGAGTTATACAAATAAAATTTTGAGTCCTTTTGTATTAGTAAATTAGGGCATCGCGCTTTATTTGTCATTCCTTCGTAATATTTAGGGTCGTTACTCTTAGAATAAAAATACAACCCTATTAAAAATATCAATACAAATAGAAATGTTAACATTGTCATATATACTTAATGAGGATAATAAAATGCGTTTATTATTTTCTGTTTATATTTTAGAATGAAATTTTTAAATATAAATGCATCAAATTACAATGACAAAAACGAATCAAATGTGAAACTAATTGATGATTTGAACAATAGTATTCAAAACAACAAAAAGGTATTTCTGTTGGTGTATTTGATCGGCTGTGGACCGTGCAATGCAACCCGCCCAGAATGGAAGAAAATCGAAAATGTATTGGGTAAAAAATACAAAAATAACAATGAATACATTGTAGTTGATATCGATCAATCTCTAATGCCAGAAATTAAAAATTTAAAAGATACTCCAAATTCGTTTCCTTCGATTCGATACATTCAAGGAGACAAATATCAATCTTACACAGACGGTAGAGACGTAGATTCGTTTATCAACTGGATTGAGGGAAAAATGAAACAAAGCGGAGGGACTAAAATCAAGAATAAATCTAAAAAGAATAAATCTAAAAAGAATAATTTTAAAAAGAATAAATCTAAAAAGAATAAAACAAGACGACTATATAGATAATATATCAATATAGAAACTTAGAATATAGCAATACATGGGTATAGATTATGCTGTATGCGAAGCAATATTTCAATCGTTAAAATATGTAACAAATAAAAAAAATGCATTGACTTTAGGCAGACAAGGCATTCATATTCCACCCACAACGGTTGATTATTTTTTAGATAAATACAAATATCCTGAATTGAAAAATAAATATCACTGGGGATTTTGCGAGCAATTATTTAGAGACATTGGATTTGAAAACGTCGACTCGTTGGATAATTCTTCATACGAAGGCGCTTCAATTATCCACAATATGAACAACCCAATTCCTGGTGATTTCAAACAATATGATTACATCCTAGATGCCGGGACAATTGAACATATATTTAACACTCCACAAGTATGTGAAAATATTATAAATTTATTAAACATTGACGGTATATTTGTATCAATAACCCCCAACAATAATTTATCGGGTCATGGAATTTATCAGTTTAGTCCTGAATTTTATTTATCTGCATTTTCAAAAAAATATGGAATGGAAGTTCAAGAACTCTACATAGGTAAAGTGAATAGCGGAATTAACGAATGGATAAATGTAAACAACTTCAACGAACGAGAGAATGGAAGAAACACAAGTAAATTTGATACTTTAGATCACGTTTATACAATTGCCATCATCAAAAAAATATCAAATGATAGAGAAAACCTAATAACAAACTCACCAAATCAGTATAGTTACGAAAATATCGATTGGAAAAAATAATCAACTAAAAACGATCATTCATTGAAGTTAGATCGCTTTCACAAGTAACTTTGCCGTTTTAATCCCTTTGTAGCTGTTTCCATTTTTATCCAACGGCGGCGATACAATTGCGATTCCCATAACTCCGGGGACCACAATCATGATTAACCCACTGACCCCGCTTTTTGCAGGCAACCCGACGTCTTTCATCCACGCATCTGTCCCGCTATACAACCCATCAATGCACATATGATTTAGTATGTATGGTATATTTTTATTATGCACGACCCGTTTTTTTGTTTTGGGATTTATACCCTTGTTTGCCAGTGTTGCCGCCATAACAGCAAGATTTTCACAGGTAACCATCACAGAACATTGTTTTGTGTAAATATCCACTGACTCTTCTACCGGTGCATAAAATCTGTCATACGAATCCAACAAATATGCAAGGGCCAAGTTGTGTGACGAGCTTAGTATTTCAGATTTGTAGATTTTTTGATCCACGTGCAATTTTTTACCTGCAAATTTACTCATGTTTTCAATTATATTTCGTTCGCTACGTTTTTTATCATTCTCATACAGTAAACTCGTAGTTGCAATTGCCCCTCCATTATCAAACGAGTTTATAGTGTGATTAGGGTATTTATCAACGGCTACAATCGATTGATGATCATACGATGATTTCAGTTCACCGATTTTCTTCTTCAATGTATCGATACCGTATTTTTCCAACGCCAACGCAAGCGTAAATACCTTTGAACACGACTCGATTGCAAATTCTACATCGGTATCACCTATATTGTATTTATTTCCATCAACTGTGTAAATAGAAATACCATACAACGTTGGGTCGACTTTCGATAGTTCGGGTATATAAGAAACATTTTTTCCTCCCTTTGTATTTTTTAGTTTATTGTAAATATCATTCATCCTGTAGATAAATGATATTAAAAAACGATGTCTATTTTCTATTTTCTATTTTTTCTAGTTTTCTTTGGTGATGGTTTATTCAACGTGGGATATTTATAACTCACAAAACATATCGCAGTGAATACACTTCCGTGTTCTTCTTTGACCATCATAGAGTCATATACAAAAATTTTTGCAGGATGTATGATGAACCCCTTACTGGTTTTGTTATCTTGATACAACTTTAATTCTTTCAAGTCTCCATATCCTCGTCTTAGAATCATTCCTTTAATTGAATATGCTAAACTATCTTCTGCTTCGTGTTTTGATCCTGCGCCAGAATATTCGCACGCGAATCCGCCTAAAAATCGTCCATTTGGGTCTGTAACAGACGTCGTCATTACGGCCGCGCTAATTTTTGTTCCCTTTTTACCATTCGACTGAGCCTTAATACATTCGACGACCTCTCCCCATTGCAATCTCTTCAAACCTTCTTCTTTAGAGATCTCCTTTGATTCTGTAGGCATCACACTCGTGTATTCGATGACATTTGTGTTTTGAATACCCGCCTCGTATAACGCAGCATCGTATGAACCAGTTTCGTATGGGAGTCCCTCCGAACCAGCATTAGATTCGCCTTTACCCTTTGTAATGAAATATTCATATGGCACACGATTCCCAAGGATTATTTCCATAGTTTGTATATAATAGCGAAATAATATTTTAATTGCATATACTAAATGTCATACAATTATTACGTTTTAGCCGTTCAAAACTGGTGTTCCGTTGAAAATCAAATACACGGATTGTGGGCAGACTTAACCCCAACCAAATATCCATCATTTTGCGACGGAGACCCGTTCGATTTAGTCGAACTGACTAAATCTCCGCAATATGATAAATTGCTAGAAGTTTGGAGTGACTGCACATACAATGACACAATTGCATTGTATGAACACGAATGGAATAAACACGGTACATGCATTTCGATTCAAACGAGAATGACACAAAACGAATATTTTGAAAAGACACTCTCTTTATTTGAAGATAATATGAATGGAGGGTGTTTTGATTTACAGTTTATCCCAATTGAATGCTTAAAGTAAAAAATTGAAACTTTCAATTGCAAACATAATAAATGTAAAAAAATATCAATACCAATGGAGCACGTGTTTAGAATCGTAGATTTCAACGTGTATAATGCAAAGAGTGAAAACTCAAGTGACGAGGAGGGGGGAGTATACAAAGAAACGTCTTGTTTCATGATTCAAATGTTTGGCGTGAACGAAACGGGCAAAACTTGTTCAATTTTGGCTGAAAATTTTAAACCGTTCTTCTATGTTCTAGTAAACGATACATGGGGCACTCAAACAAAGGAAAGTTTCCTGGATCACATAAAAACAAAGATTGGTAAGTATTACGAAAAATCAATAACCAATTGTATAATCGTGAAACGTAAAAAATTATATGGATTCGACGGTGGAAAAGAACACAAATTTATTAAATTTGAATTTTCAAGTATGAATGCTTTCAATAAAGCTAAGAATTTGTGGTATTCAGATTATCAAAATGGCCACGTTTTATTAAAATCGGGTTATATTTTCAACGACACAGAAACGAAATTATACGAGGCGAATATCCCACCCTTGTTGCGATTTTTCCACATTAAAGATATTAGTCCTTCAGGGTGGATTACCTTGTCAAAAAAAAAGGTCATTGAAGTATGCAATGATTCAAAGAAAACATCGTGCGACTACGAGTTTATGACATGTTATAAGAACATCAAACCATTGAACGACAAAGAAACGAGGGTTCCTTACAAAATATTGAGTTTTGATATTGAAGCAAGCAGTAGTCACGGTGACTTTCCCGTTCCAATTAAATCCTATAAAAAATTAGCAACAAACATAGTTGAGTATTTTGAAAATATTGACGATACTCTAACTACTTTGGTATGTGCACCTTTGTTACGCAAGATCGTGTTGGCCGCTTTTGGCTACGAGCAAATGATCGAAATTGATCGTGTATATCCCAAAGTGTCTCCTAGATCGCGAGACGTGATTGAAAAACTGTGCGACCAGTTGCTTGCAACCCAAGTAAGAACTATTTATAAGACTCAAGAAAATAGAGATATATTAACCCTAGAGAGTTTCTTCGAGCAAATGGGGGCCGACGAAGAAGACGATACAAACAATGCTGGATTTTATAAAAAATACATCAAATCTAATCTAGATAAAAAAGCAACAGTCGTTGATATTATATGCGATGCAACTTTTGACAGGACCAACAAAGTGGACGAGATTAACAACGCGTTGAATTCAGTGTTCAAAAACTTCAAACTAGAAGGAGACAAGGTAACTTTTATTGGATCAACATTTATGAACTACGGTGAACAAGATCCTTACATGAACCACTGCATCGTTTTAAATACATCATCAAATGTGAACAATGCTGTAATGGAATCATACGATAACGAGCGCGATGTTTTGATCGCTTGGCAAAAATTGGTTCAACGTGAAAATCCTGACATCATAATAGGATACAATATATTTGGGTTCGATTACAATTTCATGTTTCAACGAGCACAAGAGAACGAATGCGAAGAAGAATTCCTCAAACTGTCAAGGAACAAAGATGAAATTTGTGCGACAAAAGATAAAGACACGGGTAAATATAAATTAGAGGAAACGAGCATTCAAATTGCAAGTGGACAACACGATTTAAAATACATCAAGATCAATGGTAGACTTCAAATTGATTTATATAATTTCTTCAGGCGTGAAGAAAATTTATCATCGTATAAATTAGACTATGTAGCGGGTCACTTTATTGGGGATTATGTAAAATCGTTTAATCCAGTTGACAATACTACGCAAATAAAGACGTCCAATATGACAGGGCTTTTGGTAGGAAGTTTTGTTCATTTTGAAGAAATTGGTCATACTGTGGATTATTACGACGGCGGAGCAAAATATAAAGTGATCGATGTCAACAAAGGAGATGGATCGTTTGTAATTGAATCGGTCGTGAACCCAGATACAAGTAAAAAGGTGAGATGGTGTTTGGCTAAAGATGATGTTACTCCAAAAGACATTTTTAGAATGACAAACGGAACAGACGACGATCGAGCTATTATCGCGAAATACTGTATTCAGGATTGCAATCTTGTTCACTATCTATTCAACAAGGCGGACATTCTTACTGGTTACATTGAAATGGCTAAGATCTGCAGCGTTCCAATCAATTTCTTGGTATTGAGGGGTCAAGGAATTAAGCTGACAAGTTATATTGCTCAAAAATGCAGAGAAAAGGGGACTCTAATGCCGGTGATTGAAAAGGGCGACATTGACGATGGTTACGAGGGTGCGATCGTATTGGAACCTAAATGCAATTTGTATTTGGATAACCCAGTTGCGTGCGTCGATTATGCCGCATTGTATCCATCTTGTATGATCAGTGAAAATTTATCTCATGACAGTAAGGTGTGGACCAAAGAATATGATATGGCAAATAATTTAATTGAAGAGACGGGTGAAACAGATGAAAATGGTAACTTTATTTACGATAATTTACCTGGATATGAATATGTAAATATTACTTACGACACTTACAGATATATACGAAAAACACCTACTTCTACAACGGTTGATAAGGTTAGATCTGGAACTAAGATTTGTAGGTTTGCCCAATTTCCAGTTGAAAAGGCAATCATGCCATCAATCCTTGAGGAATTATTAATGGCGAGAAAAACAACACGGAAAATGATACCATTACAAACAGACGATTTCATGAAGAATGTCCTCGACAAGCGTCAACTAGGATACAAGGTAACTGCAAATTCATTGTATGGTCAATGCGGAGCAAAAACTAGCACCTTTTACGAGAAGGATATCGCTGCATGCACTACCGCAACTGGAAGAATGTTGCTTATTTATGCTAAAAAAATAATTGAAGAGTGTTATGGAGATAACATTTGCAACACAAAAAAATATGGTTTGGTAAAAACAAACGCCGAATACATATACGGAGACACTGACTCCGTATTCTTCACATTCAATTTGCAAACTCCCGATGGAAAGCCAATTCGCGGCAAGGAGGCGCTTGAAATAACAATCGAATTGGCGCAAGAAGCAGGTCACTTGGCATCAAGTTTCTTGAAATGCCCACACGATTTGGAATATGAAAAAACGTTCATGCCGTTTTGTTTGTTGTCTAAGAAGCGATACGTAGGTATGTTGTATGAAACTGACCCAAACAAATGTAAACGAAAGGAAATGGGAATCGTATTGAAGCGACGAGACAATGCACCGATCGTAAAAGATATTTATGGAGGAATCATAGATATTTTGATGAAACAGCAAGACATTGGTATGGCGATGCAATTCTTGAAATCTTCATTGCAGAACATAGTAGACGGTAAATTTCCAATGGATAAATTGATAATTACAAAATCACTTCGTTCTGGTTACAAGAATCCAAAGTCAATTGCACATAAGGTTTTATCGGATCGAATAACAGCAAGAGATCCGGGAAATAAACCAAGTTCGGGTGACAGAATTCCGTATGTATACATAACTGTTCCAAACAAAAAGGCGTTGCAAGGAGAAAAAATAGAAACTCCAACGTTTATCTTGGAAAACGGATTGAAAATAGATTATTCGTTCTACATTACAAATCAAATCATGAAACCGGTTCAACAAGTATTTGCATTGGTGTTAGAACAAATATGGGAACTGCAAAATAAGAAATTGAAAATCAAGAACTATAAAAAAGAAGTCGATTTACTGAGAAAAAATACAGATGAAGACAAATTCGACGATAAGTTGGAGCAACTGAGAAACAAAGAAGTCAAAACATTACTATTTGACGAATATTTGAGAGAAATTAACAACGATAATCAAGGAGTCCAAAGCTTAATGAACTTCTTCACCAAAAAATAAACTTCCCTTATTGTAAATAACATAATTATATTTTACGAATGATAAAATATAATTTTTTTTAGCTTGCTTATGAAAAGTATAGTTTGTTATACCTTTCATAAGCAAGCTGTAAAAGGTATTCTATTTGGTTATACCTTTTTCAAAGGTATATGTATACTAGATATGTCGTCGTATTGCCTTTCGTAATTTGTAAAATGTAGTAGGTGGGTCAATGCCTCGCGCATTTGTTCGCGAATCGATAAACCCTTCATTCTCGAGCTTCGATACAATCGCACTCACGCTTCTTTCATGCTTGACAGCAATTTCTTGCACAGTCAATTCTAATAATTCGTATTCTCTCTGTAATGATAGGATTTCATTGATGTTCCACTTAAAATTAGATCGTTTGTTCGCCATAAGGCAATACAGATAAACTCTTTATGTTATTTGTAAAGACAATATTAACGTTCAGCAAAAAAAGAATACATATAGTTTTCGTTATTGGGATTGGGATTGGGATTGGGATTGGGATTGGGACTGGGACTGGGATTGGGATTGGGGCGAGAACGGGTTGTCATATCGTTTCTTATATCATATCTACATACAGGGCACTTGCAATTCATACTAAACCACGAATTGAAATCCGCCGTATTAAAAATATGTCCACAATGTCGTATTATGGTAACCTGGCTGTCATCGTTGAACGAATCTAGAGATATCGGGCACGATGTGTTGATTGGACGAATGATATCTCCATATCTAACATTTCTTGATGCGGCTGATATTTGTTCCCGGGTTGGAAACACATTTACATCGTTCAAAAAATCATGTAATATAAAAGTATTCGTTGTTTCGTAAGATGAGTTCGAATTATCGTGTTGTGATATTCGAGAGCTATTTCGATATAACATGTTTATAAGCTCATTACGAACATCGTTTTGAAATCGTTCATTTACGTTATTTTCATGTCGAAATCTTTGTCTACGATTACCGAAATTTGCAATGTCCGCGCGAATATCATTATTTTGACTAATTAGCGATTCAACAATCCGCGTGTTATTCGCATGCATATTATACAATGCTTCTATGAGTAAATTATCATTCGCGCTAAAGTTGGGTTGTGAATTCATATAGAATATTAACATAAAAATCTGTTTAAATATATTCTTTGTAATAAAATCAAGACATGGATTTGGAAAAATATAAAAACAAGGGATTGAGTGGATTGACTAATTTGGGAAACACTTGTTTTATAAATTCTTGTATGCAAGTAATTTCACACACGTATGAATTGAACGACTTGTTAGATAATGAAACTTACAAAAGGAGGCTCAAAAATAAACCAGTATCATCGCTATTACTAGAATGGGACGAACTTCGAAAAATATTATGGAATGCAAACTGTGTAGTGTCGCCGGGCAGGTTTATAAAAACGATCCAAAAAATAGCTCACCTCAAGAACATTGATATGTTCACTGGTTTTTCACAAAACGACCTTCCCGAATTTTTGCTTTTCGTGATTGATTGTTTTCACAATTCGCTATCTAGAGAAATAAAAATGAACATTAACGGAAATGTTGAAAACGAGACAGATAAAATCGCAGTTAAATGCTTTGAAATGATCAAAAACATGTATACAAAAGAATACTCTGAAATATGGAATATGTTTTATGCCGTTCACGTGTCGGAGATAAGTTCACTTGAGACAGGCAAGCGGCTACAAATTACCCCAGAACCTTATTTTATGATAGACTTACCGATTCCGGCAAACAACAAGAATCCAGATTTGATCGACTGCATGAATCTTTACGTAGAAGGCGAAATTTTGGAAGGAGATGACGCATGGTATAACGAAGAAACGAAGCAAAAAGAAAATATTAGAAAGAAAATAACATTTTGGAGTTTTCCCAACGTATTGGTCATTGATTTTAAGAGGTTCAATCACAGAAATCAAAAAAACCAAATATTGATTACGTTCCCAATCGATAAGTTAGATTTATCGGAATATGTCATTGGATATAAAAAGAAGAGTTACGTATATGAATTGTATGGGGTGTGCAATCACAGTGGAGGAGTATTGGGTGGTCATTACACTGCATTTGTTAAAAATGCAAATGGAAAATGGTATCATTTCAACGATACGTCGGTTGCCGAAGTCGCGTTGGTAGAGTCAATTATATCACCAAAAGCATATTGCCTTTTTTATAGGAAAGTTATACTTTAGGAAATATACCTTTTTAAAGCCAAATCATAAATAAGACGGCATTCACATTTGACTATAGAAATATTTTGTTTGACAACGGTCGCAACTTTCATCATCATTCATTCGGTATACATATACGATTTGGCTTCAAAAATGCATATTTTTTAAAGGTATATATTATATGGAGGTTACATCTACAACAGATCCAGTCTATATGTATAATTACATGAACCAAATGATTATGAATCCAACAGTATTCATTATAATCTTTATAGTGATCCTATCTTATTTAGCATTCTTTACATCTTTGAATAACGATGGATATAACAATACTAATACTAGTTCAAGTAACATGCATTTCATTGGAATCATTATTGGCGTAGTAGTATTACTATTAATTGTCTCGCATATGTTCCAATATTTTTTTAGTATCAATGTCACGACGTATGTTACAGATTTATTTACAAGTAAACCTAAGATTGATATAGTCGTCGATCAAACGAATGCTCCGCCAGTTCCAGAAATTATGCGTAAAAATCAAGTGTTCAACATACCAGAAAATACATACAACTTTACCAACGCCAAAGCACTCTGCTCGGCATACGGATCGCGTTTAGCCACCTACAAAGAGGTCGAAGATTCGTATAAAAAGGGAGGAGAGTGGTGCAATTATGGTTGGTCTGATGGTCAATTAGCGCTGTTTCCCACTCAACAAAAAACGTTTGATGTTTTACAAAATATTAAGGGCCACGAACAGGACTGTGGTCGTCCGGGTATAAATGGAGGATATATGAAAAATCCAGAACTGAAGTTTGGTGTGAACTGCTATGGAAAGAAACCTAGAATTACACACGACGAGGAAGAGTTAATGGAAAATACAACGCCATACCCGTTGACGGCCGAAGATATTGCTTTTCAAGCGCGAGTAGATTATTGGAAAAATAAAGTTGATGAAATATTAGTATCGCCGTTCAACTCTGCTTCTTGGAGCTCTTAGTGTACTCCACCATCATTGTATGTATCGTCCAAAGTATATACATTGTCATTTTTTGTAAATTTTACTCCTCTTCTTTGTCCGTATACCATGTCATGTTGATACGTATAATTGCGGACATTCGAAATATGTAAATGATATATTTTTACATCGTGCACTGGATTTTTTAAGATATATCCGTTCATATGTAATTCGTTTGCCAAAATGCCATCACAGTGTTGCTTACCCATACAAAAATGTCCAATTGTATCTGTTATTTTTCCTCTCCACATCCAACAATCATGACTTCCTCCGCCAATTTGAATCTCATATCTATTGTCGGGTAATATTTCATACCTACTCAAACAAATCGCTTGTTTTTCGGCCAAAGAAATACTATCAAATTGTTCACCTATAACAATGTCGGCATTAATTAAAATATTTATAGTATCGTCATTTGTAGTTTGATTTGAATACAAGAAAAAGTCGTTGAATGTATACCTCTTGTCTACGTTTACAACGACGATACGATCGTCTTTGAAATCAAATGTTTTATTCGACTCGTTGATTATAACTATTTTTTGAAATAGTCGGTTCATCGTGTTGAGTTTCAAGGCTAGGTCGATTTCTTTCATCCTGTCTGGATTTGTATCGATATAATAGGGCGTAATTAGAGTCATCTTTTTTTGATCTTTGTAACATTCTATAATTTCTGTCAAGTTGCGTTCTACAAATGAGTTTTCCATATAATATACAACAAATTACAGAATATTTAGATTGTTGTAAACCAAATTATTATATAGATATATATAATGACAGTTATAAACGGGATTGAAATTGACAATATAAATTACAAAACAAATGATATAAAATTCGCAATCACAAACAACGAACCAATTGAGGAAAAATTAAACGTGATTATTGTTATTTCCAACCCGTGTTTGTATGCAAGACGCTATATATTATTGAAAGAATTTATAAAAAGGATAGAAGAAGAGGAAGTAAATGTAAATTTATTTGTCGTTGAAACTGTTTATGAAAAACAAAAATTTATAGTCACATCTAGTAACAACAAAAACCATTTACAACTAAAAACGATTGTTCCAATATGGCACAAAGAAAACATGATTAATTTAGGTGTTCAATATTTGTTACCTAAAAACTACAAAGCATTTGCGTGGATAGATGCGGACATTGAATTTGAAAATAATAATTGGGCACTCGATACACTGAAATTATTGAATGGATGCAAAGATGTGGTTCAACTCTTTAGTCATTGTGTGGATATGAGTAAAGATAATACAAACTTGAATGTGTTCAACGGATTTGGATATAGTTACAACAAAGGGAAAAAATATACTTCAAAAGGCGCTGATTACTGGCACCCTGGTTATGCATGGGCGATAACAAGAAGGGCCTATGAAAAACTTGGCGGTTTATATGATAAAGGAGTATTAGGTTCAGGAGACAGTATAATGGCAATGTCGATAATAAATCGAGTAGATGTTATGCACAATTCAAATTACAGCGACGACTACAATAAAAGTATGCTTGAATATCAAACAAAGGCGAAAACAATTCGACTTGGATATACACCGGGTGTTATTCGACATCATTATCACGGATCAAAGGCAAATCGTAAATATACAGAACGATGGAAAATCTTAATGAAATATTCATTTTCCCCATATCATCATTTGACTTATGACGACAAAGGTGTTTTGATACCAACCAATGTATTTTCTGATGAATTCAAAACGGATATTTTCAACTATTTCAAAGAAAGAAAAGAAGATGATTAGAACCGTTTGTTTCTTTTTGTTTTGCGATGAATTAGTTTTTTATGGTTTTTTCTTGTCGCCTTTTTTTTGTTTGTACTGTGGGTAACCATATTCAATAATTCATTATAAAGAGAGTCTTCCAATACATCATCATCTTCGTCATCGCTATCCGTTATATGTTTATTGGTAAACGTTTTTCCTCCCCTATAATACAGCGAAACAGGAACCACTAAATCGTTAAATAAATCGGAAACCTTATTATTAGTGCTTCCACCGCCAGTTTGATTCAATGTCGTCAGCGGAGGTATCCCATTATTTAAAAAATAATTTTTGATGCTAAACCCACCACCATATATTCCTTTAATTGGATCTTTATGAAAAATTAAATCTTCAGCGTTCATATACAGTATTCGTATACAATATTAGTTGTTGGTAAACCGCTTTATTTCTGGTTCGACCTTAATACAGCGTTTTTGTTTCAATGACTGGATTATAGTCCTTACTTGATCTGGGTTTTTTATTATATCTCCTAAATTTGTTTCCAGATATTTATATGTCAATGGTTCGGCGACACGTGTATTTGTAAATTTTAATCTTCCGTCACTTATTTTGATTGTTGCATCGGTCATATTGTTGTTGGAGGCATGTGTTATTATCGAGTTTGTTAAACTATTGCGTTTTTCACGCAACTCCTTGACTTGTTCATACACTTTTTTTAGTTGATTGTCAACCGATACCCACTGTTGAATTTGAGTTTCAAAATTCATTATATTATACATCTTTAACTAAAAAATAAACTTATAACGTATCACAACCGTTGATAATAAATTATTTTGTTATTATCAATATTTAACGTTTCTTAAACATTTTGCTTGCTTTTTGGTTCAATCCAACAAGTGTGAAGGGGACGATTGCCTGATTTAAAATTGACCCCAAGAATCCCCCCTTTTTGTTCTTGCGAGTCCTCTTGCGTTTGCCACCGGTCATTTTATAAGACGCGGAAGGAGAAGGCCCGACATTTTGACCTTGAAGTCCAACAGACGAATTCGATTGGAATTTTCCATCGGGGCCATTTTGATCAAACACATTGTTAAATTGTTGGTCTACAGTCCCGTTTACGGCCATCCCATAACTAGATCCGGAACCATATGTAGAAGGATCTGGCGCATTCATACCTCCCCTCATAGACCTAGACCTTCGGGCAGACCTTGACCTTCCGGCAGACCTGGACCTAGACATTGACCTTCCGGCAGACCTGGACTTAGACCTGGACCTTCCGGCAGACCTGGACCTTCCAGCAGACCTAGCACGAGACCTAGACTTAGACCTAGACTTTCCGGCGGACCTAGCACGAGACCTTGACCTTCCAGCAGACCTAGACTTAGACCTAGACTTTCTAGCAGACTTAGACCTTCCCATACCCATACTCCTTTTCATTCGCATACTTTTAGTTGCCATTTATATAGTTTGTTGAGAATAAAAAATAAAACGCATTTTTTTATTGCGAAGAAATCTTGCTAAATATTTGTTTGTTACGCAACAATAAAATCAAAATTAATAAAATTGCTAAAATCATTACAAATATAAAAAAGACTAGGATTACAGTTATATAAATATACGGATTAATCTCTAACAATATAAAATCAATAACTGGTTTGAATAATATTTTCAATTCGTTTTTTACGTCATCTCTTTTCAATATATCTAAACATTGTTGAGCATACGATTCCTTCATATCTTCAGCATATACAATAATATTACAACTTTTTGTGCGTGTTAATAGATTTAAATTTTTCTATAGAACCAGTAGACAATGGACAATATTATTGAACCAAACGAATCTTTTGATTTTTCAAATTTATCTTTAGCTCATCCATCCGGAATTCAAGGAGGAGCGTATTTTACAAAAATATTATACAACTCTAAACCGTTATACATACAAACTGTAAATAGTTTGACAAGACAAGGAGTTGTTAAAAGCGGTAAAAAACACTACTGCGATTTAATGTTCGACAACAATGCAGAAACACTCATAAATTGGTTTGAAAATTTAGAAGACAAATGCCAAAAGTTGCTGTTCGAAAAGAATGAGTCTTGGTTTCAAAACAGTCTAAACCTGAACGACATTGAGGGAGCATTTAACCCGACATTGCGCGTTTATAAATCAGGAAAGTATTACTTGATACGGACAAATATTAAAAACACTCCAACGAATGAGCCGAATATCAAAATTTACAATGAAAATGAGATAACTTTAGGAATAAATGACATTACAAATGAAACTAACATAATATCTATATTGGAGATCCAAGGAATTAAGTTTACATCCAGAAGTTTTCAAATTGATATTGAGCTGAAACAGGTCATGATTCTAGACAAGGCTCCTGTTTTTGACAATTGCGTAATAAAAACACTCAAACACAAACCGACGATTGAAAAACCTTTAGAAATGTCGTCAAGTAATATTGATGTTTCTAACCAAATCGATGATCATGTCGTTAATAACGTTATTATTGATGATCCTCTAATAAACGACCAGGCCGTCAATGACCAAGCTGTTGATGTTATTTCATCGTTGGACGAAAAACTTGAGATAGTAGCCGAAGATTTAAGCGTTGACGCAGAAGAATTAAGAGAAGTCGATATGAATATAAATATTGACGATATAGACACAATGACTTTAAAGAAACCAAACGAAGTTTATTTTGAATTATATAAGGATGCTCGAAATAAGGCAAAACAGGCAAAAAAATCTGCAATTATTGCCTATTTAGAAGCAAAGAACATTAAGAAAACATACATGTTGGACAATTTAAATGACAGTGATAGTGAATTCGACGCTGAAATAGACGAAGTGTCAGAGAGTGAATTAGAAGGACTTTAGTAAAAGAATTAAATTGCTATTCATAAAATTATTTTATCATTAATTTTATATAATGAGTCTCACTTTAAAAAAGCTATGGAATGACTATGGTATAGGCGCTATACTAGTTTTATTAATTGTTGCTTATGGAATTAGTATTTTTGCCAACTACCTATCTTCCAAAGGGATGTCTGGTTACGAATCCAATAAAATGATGCCGCAACAATACAAGAATACAAATGGTCAAATGTCCGGAGCGGTTCGACCTTCGGAGCCTTTAGGACAAAATGAGGTTTTCTCGTCAGTCAACGGTGTTCAAACTAGCATGCCCGGACTTCCCTCTTCTTGCTCCAAGCCCAACATTCAAAATCCCGCGGAACTTTTGCCTAGGGACAGCAACAGCCAATGGGCGCAGCTCAACCCCACCGGAAAAGGAGAGCTTGCCAATGTGAATCTTTTGAAGGCTGGTTACCACATCGGCATCGACACGATTGGCCAAACCCTCAGGAACGCGAATCTTCAAATCAGGTCCGAGCCCCCTAACCCCCAGCTCAGCGTTGGACCCTGGAACCAGTCCACAATCGAGCCCGACTTCATGAGACCGCCGCTTGAATTGGGGTCTGGACCTCAATAAATTATTTTTCACCGGCGAACATTTCAAACGGAACAAAACTTTGACTATCCCACAACCCAATTATTATTTGACTGACTACCGCAGTTTGGTTTTGTAATACTAACCCATCAATTATTTCATAATCCCAAATTTACTCTTTGATAAAAATGTGAATTACTTTGCTAGCGACAAAAATATTATGTTTCCACTATGTAATTGAAGATAATTGGTAAAACAACTATACTTGTTATGCCGACAAATATATATTTCATGGTTTGAATTGTAGATTCGATAAGTTCACATTCGTCGCTTAACACGCAAATACCTAAATCGTCTAAATTTTCGTCCATTAGCATACGACTATATATTTATTTTAGCATGTATATATATACATATATATGCTAAAACACAGTATTTTTTTTTATGTTTTTTTAGCATTTGTATTACTATTGTGTCTCAAAATTTACTATGATTCAGACACATTCAATTTAAAGTGTATCATCGCATCTAAAGATGGAAACAGATACTGTGTAAGAGAAAGAAAGAAACTCGATCAAGCTGCCAATCTGTTGGCCACAGTCACTAACAATTGTAAAAAAATGGTCGCATATATGAAAGATACTCATCCTACCGATGAACGCGTGATACGACTCGTCGAGGGTTTCAACCCGAAAAAAATATCGGAGACTCTCCCGACCAGCGAATTGACTGCATACAGCGAGAATAAAGGAGAAAAAATAGCGTTTTGTTTGAATACGACCAAACAGGGAGAGGAGTTGATCGATATCAACACGTTAACATTTGTAGCGCTTCACGAACTGTCGCACATAATGACATCTTCTGTTGGTCACAAACAAGAATTCTGGCAAAACTTTAAATTTATGTTGGAAAATGCAAAGGCGGCTAATATTTATCAACCTATAGACTATAAAAACAAACCGAAAGAATATTGTGGGATGACGTTGACTGACAACCCCTTTTATGATTTGGTCTAAATCCACTTTATCCACTTTATCCACTTTATCCACTTTATCCACTTTTAGAAAAAGTGGAGCAAAACTAACATTTATCCACTTTCCTAAAAGTGGATAACCAAATACCTTTCAAAAAGGTATAACCATATACCTTTCAAAAAGGTATAACCATATACCTTTCAAAAAGGTATAACCATATACCTTTCAAAAAGGTATAACCAAATCGATTGCGATTTTGCTGCACTTTTTCTAAAAGTGGATACATTGCGATTTTGCTGCACTTTTTCTAAAAGTGGATACATTGCGATTTTGCTGCACTTTTTCTAAAAATGGATACATTGCGATTTTGCTCCACTTTTTCTAAAAGTGGATAAAGTGGATAAAGGTTAATTTTGCTATACTTTTTCTAAATGTATATATAAATGTCAAACCCCATATACAAAGTAAAATATATAGTGGATGGTTTAGTAGACTCAATCTATGTATTTGCAGGGATTTCTCAAACGCCAACCGACGTGTTTCGCGATTACGAAATAGAAGAGATTAATGCTAACAATACAAAGATCGTATATTCAAAACAACATATCCATTTTGACGACACGATAGGGGTGATAAAAATAAAAATTCTAAATGAAATCAAACAAAACGTCTCGATTGAGGAGTTATATTTATTCTGCAATAAAATAGAAACGCTAAACTCAGTATCTTTGTATCAAGCGTTAACACAGAACAAACGTCTAGAACTTACACAAATTAGATTGCAACAATTTATTTCCAATGTAGTCAGCGACGAAAACGGGGATAGTTTTGTTTCCCCACAACCCAAGGACGTTTATGATTACGACGATATTCTCGAAATGAAACTCGATGGTAAAAAATACATAATCGACAAAGTATTAGGACAAAAATTTTTCATCGTCGAAAATGAATATCCGTTTGTGTGCAATCCATACAAGGTGCAATCCTACGACGCATTTTTCGAACGAAAAGCGAGGAAATCAATATCAACCTTAAACAGTAATCTCTTATTGAGTTCAGGCGAGATAGTAGACAACAATATATATTTGTGTATCGCCACAGATGTCCTTGAATTTGCGGAGAGTAAAGATATTTCACAAGAAATGACAATTAAAACGTATTTCCCTTTTCTCTACGACAAAAACATTAACAATTTATCAGCTCTAAAACAAAGCAATTTAGTTGAGGGAAACCAATTATTTTTAAACGAAAAGACGTTTGAGTCCTTCAAAACGGTTGATATGTTTTACAATGTTTTTAATATGAAAAAAACCAATTTGAATTACGTCAACAGTGGAATTAAATACATTAAAGCAGTCATAAGCCCCGAATTCAACTTGAAAATGCCGCTAGATATTATTTTCAAAATTATACATGCGAGTAAAACAACCCCATTGATCAAATACAACCCATCCCCAAAGCAGGAAAATATTTATAGATTGTATGCAGACCAATTAGCAATGGATGGGAGCAAAATACTATTCCTAAAAAAATCAGTTATAATCCAATTGATGAAGGACATTTCTAAGACAACGTCCGTCGCAGTTTACATTGAAATTACATTGGGAACAAAAACACAAACTGTAATATGCGAATTTGACGAAAACGGATATGTTACAATTACCTGCAATTTTATAAACGTTATAAATCAACGCGACATTGATGATCTCTTAAAAAAGGCGATAAACCCAATTCTCGAAGAAATTAGAGGTTTATTGGAACAAAGTGGATATAAGTTGAAATTGTTCAATAGTTTAAGTGACGAAAATGTAGAAATCAAACAGCTCACATTTGAGACACAAATAAAAATCACAAAACCGATTCACATCGACTCGTATCGCGGGTGTATATCTAGTATATTTATAAATGAAGGTTCGTCCAAAAACAGATTTGATATGCGTTTCAAGCGTGTTTCCAATTTTAATAAGGTTACCAGTCAAGAAGCATATGTGCTCGAAAAAATCGATGCGGGTTTTAAAGGCGATGAACTAGTTGTTGCTCTATTGGAAAATTACGCAGGCGATCTTACTAGAGACCAAGCGATACAATTGGTCCGCAAAATAGCAAATGAAGTTCAGGTTGAACAAGGATTGCGGAGAACCAATATCAAAATAAAGGATAACCCTGGGTTTAAAACGACAATCACATTGGATCCACAATCGGGTATCATCGCAATTGTCGTAGAGAATATAAATGACATTCATTATTTGTCTACAATACCAATCTATCTAGACAGTTTGGTCCGTTTGACACAAGATGTCAAAAGCACTGAGTTTCCAGCTAAAGAAATTAACCGACTATGTTCAGTTGACGAAGTCGTCGATGTAAAGGTAGTAGACATAATTAAAGAAACTTCCCGTGATGAAGAAGAGGACGATGATGTTGAATATACCAAAGATGGAGACAAATTGGAAAGAGCAAAGAATGCATTTGATATGATATTTGGAGATGACGATTATGAGGAGGAAGAAGAAATGGAAGGCGGACAATTAGAAGAAGAAGAAGTTGAAGGTGAAGAACAAGAAGTTGAAGAACAAGAAGTTGAAGAACAAGAAGTTGAAGAACAAGAAGTTGAAGAACAAGAAGGTGAAGAACAAGAAGTTGAAGAAGGTGAAGAACAAGAGGAAGAACAAGAGGAAGAACAAGAAGTTGAACAAGAAGAGAAAGAGAAAGAGGAAGAAGAAGATGAAGAGGAAGAGAAAGATGAAGAGGAAGAGGAAGAGGAAGAAGAAGAGGAAGAAAATCAAGTCATCAACTTAGACAACAAACAACTAAACAAACCATATTATTTCCAAGAAAGGATCGAAAAACGGGACCCGCTGTTAATTCTTAAACGAAGGACCAAACATTTCAATTCCTATTCGCGCATTTGTAGTTCCGATCTAAAAAAACAGCCTGTTATTTTAACAGACGACGAACTCAAAAAAATAAAAAAGGAACACAAAGGGTTTTTGAGACCCGAAGACGTTATATCCTACGGTTCGGACCCCAACAATAAATTTAATTATATATGTCCAAGATACTGGTGTTTAAAAACAAATTCAATAATACAACCAAGCGAATTAAAAGAGGTTATCGACCAAAAAACAGGTGAAAAGGTATTAGAACACCCGACATGTGGAAGAGTTTTACCTCCTAAAGCAGACAAAATTATCCCAGGTCATTACGTATATGAATTCTACAAACCGACAGCTGGGAAACCTGATGCTAAAAAATATCCAGGACTTATCCCAAATTCGCACCCAGACGGGTTATGTTTACCATGTTGTTTTAAAAACTTCGAGACAGTTGGAAGAAAGAACGATAACGAAACGTGTCTCGGTAAAAAAACTGTCGATAAAGTAACAAAACTGCGTCAAGATGAGTATATTATAAGCCCTGAAAAATACCCTCTTCCAGCTGGTCGATGGGGATATTTACCGTTGAGCATTCAACAGATGCTTCGGGTTGTTAACGCGGACTGTCAAGTAAGCAAATCGAACACAAATATTAAACCCAATCATCCTTGTTTGTTGAGACACGGCGTTGAAGTCAACGACAAGCAATCGTTTATAGCCTGTATAGCAGATGCTGTATTTTTCGGTAAAAAAACAAACGATAACCCAAATGCTGTTGTTTTAAGCATCAAAGACATGAAAGACCGAATACTAAAATCGATCACACTCGACCAATTTGTAAAATATCAAAATGGAAATTTAGTTGTGGATTTTCACGACCCAACCTCTCAGGCGAACATTGAAGTTTATTCAAACACTAAACTGTATTCAAAATTAAATATGAGTCAACCAGACGAACTATATTACTTTAAAAAGGTTGTCTCCGCATATGAGAATTTCAATAATTATATCAGGGATAAGGACGCGATTATAGACCACACATATTTGTGGGACATTGTGTGCACTCCAAACGCATCTATATTTCCAATTGGTATAAATCTGGTTATTTTTAAGATCCCAGACGACGACACAACAAACAATACAGACCTTATTTGCCCATCAAATCACTATTCAAATGAATTTTACGATGCTAGAAAGCCGACGTTGATTTTGGTAGAGCAAGGATATTATTATGAACCTATATATTCTTACACTAACAAGGGCGACGATAAACTTTCTGTATCAAAAGAATTCAAGGAATACGACCCGAGACTGTCCGCGAATATGAGGACAGTGTTTAAAGAAATAATCAAACCATTCTTTAATACGGTGTGTCGACCCTTAGATAGCATGCCTCCCGGAGGTCTTCCTCAACCAAACGTATATGAAGCGAAGCGTTCATTGATGCTCTACAAGTTAATACAGAAACTTGACAAATACAATTATCAACCGACAAAGCTCGTAGTTAATTTTAACAATAAAGTGATTGGTCTTGTCGCTATTAGTCCATCAAACAAAACGGGATTTATCCCGTGTTATCCATCCGCATTAAATGACGATCTAAAGGAACAATTGGATTATGTGTTCATGACAGATTTTAGTCTATGGAAAACATACGAAGAAACGTATTCGTTTTTGGACCAACTGTCGAAACGAAGCAGTAAAAAAAGGGAACAACCAGATATCCCATGTAAACCCGCATTTAAAGTGATCGAAGACGGCCTAGTCGTAGGAATTTTAACCGAAACAAATCAGTTTATACAGGTATCCGAACCGATTGCCGAGATCGACATACGCAAAGACCAAGACATTCGATCGATTGACAATGAAAGCTACATTGTCGACACCGCGAAGAGGCCAATGGTATCGAGTGAGATACCAACGACTACAAGCGATGATGTCGACCAAGAACGAGTCGATTATATAAAAAAAATCAAATTTGAAACCAATTTTTACAATGTTTTTAGGAATACAATACGAATACTGTTGAACGATTACGAAAATATTGCGATTCGAGAGATGATAGAAAGTGAAATATCAAAAGCGTATATCGTGTATACGAAAAAACTTGTTACGATTGATCGTTTGTTGAAAGACTTAGTAACTGATAAAATTCAGTTTACAGGCGATGAAAATTACTACAGACTGATCGACGAAGTTTCGACGTGCATAATAAAAGATACCGAGAGTTGCGATGATAAAATATGTGCCGTAACCAATGGTAGTTGTAATTTGATTCTCCCGGAGAAAAATCTAATGACTGGTAAATTAAACAAACAGATTTATTTCGAGAAAATGGCGGATGAATTAATACGATACAACAGGATTACGTCGTTTATGTTCAAGCCCCAAAACTACCTCTCTTTTGGGAACATTAGTTACAATTTGAAGGACGACGAGGTCATTATGATACAATCTCTGCTCAAAGAATATTTCGAATTGAATTTAGTGCCGTCGGTTACAAATAAATATGTGAAATACAATTCACACGATGAAGCAGCACCAGCGATATCACAAGTATACGACAACGTAGTTACTGATCTATCAACTCCCGTAAACGACGATACAAATATTTGCGAAACCAAAATTGCTGATAAGATAACCTCCAAATTGTGGAAACTTGTATTCCCTGATACGTATAAAGAAATAAGTTACGGAAAATCAAGAGTGTGCACGTTCACCTTCATAATTGACCTAATTGAAAAGAAAACAAATGAAAAACTCAGCGTGAATCAGTTGAAGAATGCTTTATACGAAGAATATAATAAATACCTTCACGAGCACGTTGCGAAAATAATAGACGTTTTGATACTCGAGGGGAAAAAAACACTAGGTGACCAAGTCAAGGCGGGTTCGATGTCGTTCTGGAGTTTTATTTACACTGACAATTATTTCCTTACACCGTTTGATCTGTGGCTGTTGATACAACGATATCAAATTCCAACTATATTTATATCCCAACGAGAAATTATGCAGACAAATTACAAGAAACACGCATTTCTAGGATATGGTGAAAGAGAGGATAAGTTCGCATTCGTCGTTATTCCTGGTTTAGGAGCAGAAAAAGTGCCTGCGTATAGGTTAATAGTGAACGATAAAGACGAAGCATTTAGTTCTCTTGATAAATTGGTAGACGATACGATGGTATTCGAAACATTTGACGCAAGAATGACTGTAGAAGATTACCTCGTTCACTTCACGAAAAAAGCACTAGGTGTCGTCGCGAAAAAGAAATTGATTCGTGTTCAAGACGAGAATGATTGAATGAAATAATCGTCAACTTATTTGACAAGATGGCTGCTCAAATAATGGTCTGTCGTTTCATCTAAGAAACGAGGATGTGTGCAATCGAACGTAACAACCAGTGTTTTTTTTACACGATTGTTTACAATTACATTTCGACGGTTAACATGCCTTCTTCCAAATTTTAGATTTGATACCAAGAATATTTTTAATTTCTTGATGAGTAACTCATAGGATAGTTGTCTTATTGACGATACTAGCGAATGCAATGCTGCAAACCACAACTTTAGATATGGCATCATTATCTCGATCAACGTTTTTTTGGGAAATAACGGATCGATTTTAAAAAACCGTTTTTTTTTGAATACGATTTTCTTGGCGTGTTCTAACATGCAGTATATTTCTTCATACAAAACATCTTCTGTCGAATTTTGAATATGATTCAATATTATATGATCCCTCACTAAATATTCGTATTTGTTGCAGAAAACTCGAATGTTAAAATTAACGTTGAAAAAGTGAATCAATAATTCGGGACACATGCACATCTTAAACCTCGCAAAAAAATATATATTATACAGAGTTGACTTATCAAAAGGCACATTATTGTATGGATTTTTTATTTTCAACGGGATAGAAAATAAATATTGTGCGTTTGTTAATGACGTATCAATTATTTTTATCAGGTCTTGAATAGTAAACAGATATCGGCTGTTATGTTGGTATAAACAAATTACATGTTTGTTAGTTTCTTCTAACTTATTCATACATAAATCGGTATCTACAACAATCTTCGATCTTTTGTATTTGTATAGGTAGCCGAACTTAACAAACGATGTATATGTCCTCTGTATTTTGTTAAATAATTTCAAGAAATCCTCTTTGATTTTATCATTGAAAAAAACATTTTTTAAACATTCGTTCACATACAAATGTTTATTGCGGACGGAATAATTGCGACACATCAAAATTTGTAACAGTGTTTTTTGTAATATGTCATCGGTGTCGTGTATTATGTTTCCTGTGATTGAATTGAAAGTATTCATTTTACTGTAATCAACGTTGTTTTTATTATGATTTTTTTTTTATACTACAACAAAAGGTATTATTGTTTGTTCGCAATCATAGCGAATTTGTTGATTCGTTTCTTTAAGTAGGTTTGGTCATTTATTATATAAATTTCTCGGATTTTTGTCTCAAGACTTTTTTGGGAAAATCGTTTTTGGACATTTCACAAGTTTACGAAATGTCCATTTTTCGGAAAAGGACATTCAGTGTTTGAAAAATAGGCATTTGTGACCATAATGAAAATAAAAATAAAAAAATTTCACTTTGTGACGACAAAATTTTTTTATTTTTATTTTCATTATGTTTAGGCATTTTTTTATATATTCGTAATGTATGGAAAATGCCGTTATTTATAAACAAAAAATGACATTCCAGTTTTTTTGTGAAAAATGTGATTTTAAGTGCAGTAAAAAATCAAATTGGGATACACATTTATCAACATCTAAACATAAAAACATACAAAATAATACAAATTCATATATAAAAAATGCCAATAATTATGATTGCGAATGTGGTCGAAGTTATAAACATTCTTCTAATTATTACACTCACCGAAAAAAATGCAATTACACAAAATTAAACGATGCGGAATGTAAAGAAAAGGATAACGCATTGATGAATTTAGTAATGGAAGTTGTAAAGAGTAATACAGAACTACAAAAACAAAACCAAGAATTCCAAAAACAAATTCTGGATGTTTGTAAAAATGGTATTTGTAACTCAAACACAGTAAACTCACATAACAAGACATTCAACCTCCATGTTTTTTTGAATGAAGACTGCAAAGATGCAATGAATGTGACACAGTTCATCGATTCGTTTGATCTCCAATTGACAGATTTTGAAAATGTTGGTAAATTGGGATTCGTAAACGGTATCTCCGACATTATAATCAAAAAATTAAAGTCTCTTGATATTAGCGAACGCCCCATTCATTGCACTGACCAGAAGAGACAGGTTTTGTATGCAAAAGTAATTGACAAATGGGAAAAGGAAGGCGATGACAATAAGATCCTTAGAAGGATCATCAAATGCGTAGCCTTCAAGAACAGCAAGAATATACAGCTTTTTAGAGACAAGTATCCAGATTGTATGAATTGGGATTCTAAGCATGCTGACCGTTATCAAATATTGCGAATCGAATCACTTGGTGGGCTGGGTAATGAAGATGTTGACAATGAAAATAATATCATTCGAAAAATAGCAAGAGAAATCACAATTGATAAACTCTTTAAGTAGGTTTGGCAATTTATTATATAAATTTCTCGGATTTTTTAGTCAAGACTTTTTTGGGAAAATCGTTTTTGGACATTTCACAAGTTTACGAAATGTCCATTTTTCGGAAAAAGACAAACAGTGTTCGAAAAACGTTCATTTGTGACCATAATTGAAAATTAGCGTCTGGTGACCAAAAAAATAATTTTCACTTTGTTACGATAAATTTTTTTTGTATATGTGTAGTATTTAGGAAAAATTTATTATCTTTTGTATATAAAGGATGCAAAAGAGTTACATTTTTACGCCAGAATACACATCGAAATTCGAATGCATAAGTTGTGACTTTATATGCGGTAAACAAAGTGATTTTAACAGACATATTTTGACATCAAAACATAAAAAGAATGTAAAAGAGTTACAAGAGGATTACAACATTGATGTTGAATACGCCGAATATAAGTCAACATGTGTATGTGGTAAAAAATATAAATATCGTCAAGGTTTATACAAACACAAAAAGTTTTGTAAAACAATTAATAATGAACAAAAAGAAGCAGACTCAAACATAGTTATTGAACTAATCAAACAAAATCAAGAATTCAAAGAGTTGTTGGTAGACCAAAATAAAACTATTATAGACCAGAACAATAAAATAATTGAAGCTTGTAAAAATAACAATACTAATATCACGAATAATGTAAACTCACACAACAAAGCATTCAACCTGAATGTTTTTTTGAATGAGGATTGCAAAGATGCTATGAATGTGACGCAGTTCATCGATTCATTCAACCTCCAGTTGTCCGATTTCGAAAATGTTGGCAATCTGGGATTCGTAAACGGTATCTCCGACATTATAATCAAAAAATTAAAGTCTCTTGATATTAGCGAACGCCCCATTCATTGCACTGACCAGAAAAGACAGGTCTTGTATGCAAAAGTGATAGACAAGTGGGAAAAGGAAGGCGATGACAATAAGATCCTTAGAAAGATAATCAAATGCGTGGCCTTCAAGAACAGCAAGAATATACAGCTTTTTAGAGACAAGTATCCAGATTGTATGAATTGGGATTCAAAACACGCTGACCGCTATCAAATATTGCGAATCGAATCACTTGGTGGTCTGGGCAACGAGGATGTTGACAATGAGAATAAGATTATACGAAAAATAGCAAGAGAGATCACACTTGATAAAAACTTTTGAACCTCTCGACAAACGATGTAGTCATAATAAAAAAATTTTATTATGATAAAAAAAACAACCTTTCAAAAGGTTGCGTCAAACACCCTGTAATATAATATTTTGTCAAAAGTATATTCTAAAACCCCGGATTATAGTCGTTGTCTTTCCCCATATCAACCGCGTGTATGGTAATAACATTGTTCTGTATACCAATTTTATTGCACGCATCCTCTTTGGATTGTGCCCCGCTGTCGAAGAATTTATCAATTTCATCCTCTACGTTCACCGGTTTGTATTCGCTCGTCGCATCTAATTTTTGCATCTCTTCGATGTCAAGCACCACTTGGAACGCGCTAGTCCCGAAGAAACCCTCCTGTCCACACATTATATTCGCCGAAATTCCCCTCAACGTATCCAAGTCGGCATGCCTGGCCGCCTTCAAGAACATTTCGGGGGTTTCCTCGAACGACGCTTTTGCAATTGGTCCAATATTATCATTGTTGATCCCGTGACGGAATATCGAAATCATTTTATGCGTAAATGTCATACGATCCACCAACACGCTGTAATTGTGATAATTGATGTAGGTTCCATCGAACGAAATAACCTCCATGAGCTCGTTCATTATTATTTGTCTTGCCGCTTCGATGCCGAGCACGTTGTATATTTCTACAATGTCATTACTGAAAGTTTTTGTGTTGTCTACATAATCGAGACCTAAAACATCCAACAAATTACTACCGATCGTATCAAGAACCCAAATATCTTGCTTCGCATAAGATCCGTTTGATTCAATTACATTGTCCTTTATTTTACGAAGGATCACTTTATTAATTCCCTTTATTCCCCTCAATACTACATTCTCAAGCAACTGATCTTGGAAATTCTTCAAGATGTATATTTGATCGCTTTGATCAAGCGGATTGACCTTTGTTTTGTTTTTACCCTTACCGGTATTATTCTTAATAATTTCCATCATGCGAATGCGGAATATCAATTTATCCGCATTGTAATCCGAGTATACACACGATATCTGGTTTTCGAAACAATTGTTTAGCGTGAAATTCACATCGTCCATCGTTATGTTCTTCTCAAGCATAATCTCGGGATCCATAATCATTCGAACGATCCATTTGGATTTTTCATTTTCATCGCTCATCGTAACTGCTGCACATTCGTTCGCCATACTCTCAAACGCTTTAAATTGCTCAATTGTGTCCTTGTCCTCTTCAATCAACGTATTTAGATCATCGGGATCAAAACAGATTTCCACCGACTTGACAATTTCCTTTAATTTTGTATGTTCAAGCATATACATGATTGACCTCGCCTTGTCCTTGTCCGTTGAATCCTCTTCTTTCAAGTAGACTGTCAACGATGGATTTTTCGGTTCACTCGATAAGGACAAAATTTCTTCAATTCTCGGCACACCACGCGTCACGTTCGACTTTGAAGCGACTCCTGCAAAATGGAACGTGTCCCTAATAGCGAGACCATTATAGATAACAAAATTGCGAGTGTCTACAATAGTTAAGTCATATGCATAATTTGTAGTATTTGAAACTTCTTCTATGCTTTTAATTTCATCAAACAAAAGTGTGTTGTATTTATCGCGCGATCGCTCCTCAAACTCAATTACTCCATCCACTTCGTTGGGAATTTTTGTAGCATTTTGATGGATTTCAAATTTGTAATCATGCTTCATAATATCGACTAAATTGTCTTGTTTGTCTCCAATCTTGAGGTTCAACATTTCTGCCAGAATCTTGTTTTGTTCACCGCATACATTGAGTATGTATGATTCATGAATGTTCTCAGCCTCAGGTAAGGTTCCGCAATTACTCGATTCTCTTTTGTTACATTTATGAATGTGACTATAAACTCCCAAACAATTCAATATTTGTTGAACATCGATTAACAACTCTTTTGAAACAGACGCCATTGTTATGTGTTTGGAATGTTTATCAACAGACCCGCCACCGCCAATGTATGCATCCATAAAACCCAACAAACACTCCTTGTTCGAGAATATGATGTTATCCGACACGAACTTATTGTGTGTCAGTTTCCCACACAAATTGTCGAGAATACCACACAAACCCGTGTTATAAATCATCAAATCCTGACTCTTCAATCCTTCTTGATTATTATTTTCATTTTTGTAGACCTTTGTCGTCAAATTCCATTGCTCACACAAATCCAAAATCGGTTTGAAATACTCGACGTAATTGTTCGCAATCGACACTTGGAGTCGATCTGTGTATCCCTCCGCAGCGTAAGCTCCAACCAAATAACCGAAATTGTAATTCAAATCAATCTTTTCGGGAATTGTACAATAATTCATATTCGTTGTTTGTTTGGTATAAACGCAATTTTCAATCAAACCGTTGTTTGTGTTTGAATTATCGTTAACCTTCTCAATCTCGTTGGTATAAATGTATTCGGTCGGCGGCAAAATTGCGTGCAAAACCAATGTCTTCGTTTCGGTGAAGCTGATCGGCATCAACGACACTGGTATGAAATCGCCGACCTTTAGCGTATCTCCGTTCACAGGAACAACTTTGCCATTGACAAGTTTCAAGAATGACTTGGCTTTCGTTGCAATGACCTCACGTTCTTCAACTGTCGTTACCTTCAACATCGTATTTGTTCCATCGATATTTACCACTGGATGGCGCGTGACCGCTTCAATTTGTCTCCAACATATTTCACCTTCTTCGGTGCACGACGGCATTTCGTAGTAATCGTCAACTTCCGAATACGTCGTGTCATCATCCTTGAAATACTCAGTTTTGGTCGCAACTTTGATCTTCTCCTCAATGAAATCTCCAATCTGGACTTTTCGAATAATTCCCTCTCGGTTTCGAACGATAATAGGTGTCTCGTATGTAACAGAGTTCAACGTCATCTGTGTCGATGTTTCGCCAATGCTCTGTCCGGCAATCATCCCGATCATTTCACCTGGTGCGACAATTGCTCTTTTGTAGTCCAGAGTAATGGTATCCAACAACATTTTCAATGCGCTTGAATTGAACCGCTTGACCAACAACAATTGCTTTGGAGACAAATAATAATAATACAATGTCTTGAAAAGCAAAGTGGGAGGAGCAAAGTGAATTTTTTCTAGGTTTGTATAATATTTTTCTAGCATTTCGTATACTTCAACTGGGGTTATGTCAACCAACGAGGAACCAGATATATTGGTTTGTCCTTGAATATTCCCAATCACATACGAAAATGCTACTGGACAATTCACTACGTCTTCAGCTTTTCCTTTGAATACATGTTTGACGATATCCTTTCTCATTTCAATCATAAAATCAGTGTATTTTTGATTGTATTCGATCAATCTCGTCGACTGATTCTTGTATCGAGTCATTACATTTTTAATAAATATGTTCGACAACATCTTCTTATCATCTGCCATTGCGTAATGCGCATAAATATCTTGAACGCTCATGTTTACGATGGGTATGATTTGATTCTCGACTTTAATCGTATCAATGTTATCATCGCCGTAAGCGAACTGCACAATTTTATTCTTGTTTGTTCGAACCGTCATATCGTAGCTCACCATCAAATCCTCCAAACCCTTGATCAATCTCCTCTGGATATATCCAGTAGTAGACGTTTTTACTGCAGTGTCAATGAGACCTACACGACCACCCATTGCGTGGAAGAACAATTCTTGGGGTGACAATCCGTTAATATATGAACTTTCAACGAAACCACGAGCTCCTGGCGAATCATCATACTTTGTGAAGTGTGGAAGGGTTCGATGATCAAATCCGTATGGGATTCGCTTTCCGTCCACGTTTTGTTGACCCAAACAAGATACCATGAACGATATATTTAAATCAGAACCCTTTGAACCGGCATTCACCATCGTGACGAAACGATTGTCTCGTGCTAGACTTTTCAAACCAATTTTTCCCGACTCGGCGGTTGCCTGATTGAGAACATTGTTCACTTGCGTTTCAAACTCTTCCTCGTTTGTTTTGCCAGTATTGTTTTCGAATACACCGATTTGTGTTTGATCAATCAGGTTTTTGACATCGTTTTTCTTTTTCGTGATGACTTCGATGATCGCGTCGGTTGTGGATTTGTCGGATATCAAATCACTGATCCCTACACTGAACGCACTTGATTTCATGTATTCGGTTACAATATTCTGCAAATCGTCAATGAACTTAGCCGATGCCATGTTCCCAAAATCGTTGCACGTTCGATGAATCAAACCCTTGGTCCCCGCTCCAAGAACCCCTTTGTCCATTTGCCCTCGAATATACTGTCCGTTTCTAATTTCTAGAATTGCGTTTGAATTTTCCGCTTCTGTTTTGTCGTCCTTGTACAACTTTGTTTTGTATTTCATCGACAAAGGCGGGATTATTTGAGACAATATATCGAAATTTGTGATCACGTCGCCTTTCGATAATAACTCCTTTTCATTCACTCCGTTGAACATCATCAATATATTCATTGCTTCGCGCTGTGTAAACGAAACATTTTTTCTTGTGAATTGATAACACCCGAGCATCGAATCTTGGAAAATTCCAATGATCGGTGTGTTGTTCGCAGGGCTCACTATTTGATAAGGAACAGCTGCTAAATTTTTAAGTTCTGCCTCAGACTCCGGGTCCTGAGGCATATGTAAATTCATTTCCATGAATATCCGTAAGGTTTCCCAGACGGGCAGACTATACCTTAAGCCGTATCAGGTTGATTAAACCATCATATACAACCCATAACCGTCTAGTCGTTGAACCGTCCCCTTACTCTATCATAACGAGTTTAGGGGCTTGGCTGCGGATTGCCCAATCCTTCACTTTTTTACCATTGGGTTCGGCAATTAACCGAGTTCCTCAATAACGTTTCCGCGAATGAGTGGTAGTGAAGGCTCTCAGGGGTTTCCCGCAATTTGGTCATGTTGCTAATTGATTCTTTAAATTTGTAATAAATTCCCTTGCGCTGTTTCTGCTTTCGTCTAAGGAAATATGAACACCACCAAAATCAGCTTTTTTCCTGTCAATAAATACATACCACCCGTATTGCGTGTTGTTTCTATTCAACGGCCGAATATATTTGTCAATATCGTCATCTATTGATTTTACATTTACAAACCGTTCTTGTTTTTTATCTTTAAAATAACGAACTACACCAGCGGAAACACGTTTTTTACTTTCGTCACAGTGAGTAAATGTTGTTCCGCCATTCTTCAAGTTATATCCATTTGGGTATAAACTGTTTAATTCTTTGATGTAATATGTCTCTCTTTCATCTGCATTTAATATTTCACAATATTCTAACAAATCAACAGTAAAACTCTCAATGCCGTATTTTCGGATTGCGTTGTTTAGATAGTGTGACTGGTTTTTCTTTGTCGAAAATGCCTCTGATATATGACAACGAAATCTTCCTTCGCGACCGTATGGTCGATATCGTTTATGGTTTAATATATGTGACACTGATTGTCCTACATATATTTTACCGTTCGTTAGATTTGTTATTTTATAAATTTCGCAACATCGGTCCGTAGGATCATCTAAAATTTTGTTTGACAGTTTTTCTCGTTTTGATGGTTCCATCCTTTATATTAAATAGCCGTTCTATTTAAGTTGTTTTGAATCAATTAACTAGGGAGTAGCACGCTTTTAACGCTCCCTGTTGAGGACAAAATGTTTTACACATTTTTTGTTACCTATAATGGTAACAGTCTATCCCCATCGAAATCAGCATTGTACGGTTTTGTCTAACCTAAATCCCTGTGGTTTCCCACAGGGGTGGACTATACCTTGTCCTACATCAGGTTGGTTATACCATCATTTGTAAGCCGTAATCATCTAGTCTCTGAACCTTCCCCATACTCTAACCATATCAAGGTTAGGGGCTTGGCTGCTGATTATCCAATCCTTTACGTTTTTACCGTTGGGTTCGTCAATTAAACGAGTTCCTCATAAACGTTTCCGTTAATGAGTGGTAGTAAAGGCTCTAAGGAACTTCCAGCAATTTGGTCACGTCGCAAATAAATCAACACACAATTTACTCACTAGGAGGTAGCACGCTTTTAACGCCTCCTGTTGCCGACACAAAATCTATCGGCCACATTCATTCTAAAGGTGTCGCCACGTGTCATAATTTTCGCAATATGACACATCATCGACATTCTGTGTAAGGTCGGCTGTCTGTTAAATAAAACAGGGTCACCGTCCATCATGTGTCTGTGAACAATGTCACCATCTTCCAACACGATGGAATTTCGATCAATATAACGCAATGTGATCGATTCACCAAATTTCTTCTCTAATATTTTTGCACCGGGCCAAACATCAGGCCCATTTTGGACCAATTTAGTGAGAAACCCGCGATTGAGTTGATTTACTGTGACTGGTTTTGTAATATTTTTAGCAATTTTCATTGGAATTCCAAGCTCTTGGATCGATATATTGGGGTCCGCGGAAATCACGGAACGAGCACTGAAATCGACGCGTTTTGCCATTATATTTCCTCTCATCCTACCACCCTTTCCATTCAACCGATCTTTAATCGATTTCAAAGGTCTGCCGGAACGCTGGGCAACTGATGCTACGCCTGGAATTTTATTGTCGACTTGGGTCGCGACATAATATTGTAAAACTGTCGACCAGTCCTCGATCACGTTGGCAGGCGCATTGTTTTGAATTTTTTCTTGAAGGGTTTTGTTCGTTTTGATGATGTTCACCAAAATGTGACTTAAATCGTCCTCCGATCTCTGTTGCGCATCGTGTTTTACGGAGGGTCTCACGGCGGGAGGTGGCACATACATCACTTGACAAACCATCCAATCTGGGCGAGAGTAGATTGGGCTGAAACCCATGAATGAAACATCTTCATCGGATATTCGCTTACAAATCTTGATCACCATTTCTGGAGTGACCTTGATTACAATTGGTTCGCTCGCTTCACTGTCACCTTTCCACTCTGCGAATATTGTTGCGAGACCTTCCTTTCTAATTTTGTTGGGTTGTAGACATCCGCAACCATCCTCAGTGTCTTCTCCACATCTTTTTATTTTGCTTGCCAATTGAAATACGTATTTCCATCGATTCTCTCCTTGCAGTTTCAGTGCTTGTTTGTATTTTTCCTTGCTGATCAATAGTTTGCTACATTTGAAACAAACACATCTCAAGCATTTCAAGACCGTGCTCAAATATTGAATATAGAAGACCGGCCGTGCCAATTCGACATGCCCATGATAACCCGGTGTTAACATATAATCTAGACCATCTGTTGGACAAATCAAACCCGGTTCTAAAACTCCCATTCTAGGATCGAATAATCCCCCAATCACAGGTTTATTATTGATATAAGTGTCTCTGCTCGTAATTTCGGCGACAGATCCTTTCCGTATTTCATCCGGCGACAAAATACTGAATTGAATGCCAATAACTTTGGAACAGATATTGTTTGAACCTGTATGTTTGGACATCTCTTATATATACTAATAATAGTTTAGATTTATGTTATTTTTTATTCAATTTTTTTTTCGATTTCGCGTTTTCTTTTGCTTCTTCTTCTTTTTTTTTCGCGTTTTATTCTTTTTGAGTCCGCCCTTTTTTTCAAGAAATTTATTAACTTCTCTTACAAGGTCCGCATTGTAAAATACATTTTGAGCATTTGTAAGCGACCTGTTTTTTAGATTTTTGTCTAAATCTTGAGATTCTTCGACTTCGTTTACAATATAATTGTTGAATTTATCATAATCTGATTCGTCAAGATAATAAAATTTGTAGTCATTATATTTTATCATACCCGATAAAGTTTTACCAGATAATGCTGGAAATTTTTTTATTGTAGTGTCATCTAACAATGTATTTGCAAATACGGTAATGGTGTTAAAAGTTATGGAGTCGTCGTCGTTATCTATAATTTCAATGCAACCAAACGTGTCCCTACAATTGTAGATTGCTTGTCCAATGTAATCATTATCCTTGTTTAGCAAATCCAATTGCTTTAACGCTCCGGTTGCAATCATTTTGATGAAATCATTGTTTTTTTGTTCGCATAAGTTTAGTTTACTAATCCCCAAAAATGTTTCGTAAACCGAAGGCTCTTTGTAAACATCAAAGTACGCAAATAATAGTTTAGTGTCTTCACTATATTTGTTGTTAATGTATCGACGGTTGTATCCATTTTTATATTCGACATAAAAAACAGGTCCTTGAACGTTGAATCTAACAAAATAAGCATCGCCTGTTTTTTTATCTATTATTACGTGACGACCATTCTTAATGGAAAGAATGTCTTGTTTGATCAACTTACCTCGGTCAATATCATTTTTGATTTGGTCTTGTTGTTTAATTGTGAGAATTTCTGGTTCTGGTTCTTCCATTCTATATATTTTTATAAAAAAATTGAATGGTTTTTTTTTAATAACACAAGTCACAATTATACAAGTAAAATGGCACGCGATACCAAGAACAAGAACAATAAGAAGACTGTGGTTGAGGACCGCAAGAAGAGGTTGACGCGTGGAAAGCCTCTACCTCCTCCGGAAAGTAGTAGCGAAGAAGAAGACGATGAAGAAGCCCAAATGGATGCTCTCGAATATCGTAAGTTTCTGTCTACCATTTTCCCGTCGAAAAACATGAGCAAAAAGGTGAAAGACGGAGAGAAATTGAAACAAGTTTTGACCAAGGACCTAAAGAAAAATAAAAAAAATGAGGAACAGGAGGAGGAATGGGAAACGGAGGAGGATGAAGAAGAGGAAGAAGAAGTAGTGGTCCGTAAATCAAAGAGAAACAGAAATAAAAAGGTAATTGAGGAGGATTCCGACTCCGATTACGTTCCATCTGCCGAAGATGATGATGAAAGCGAAGTCGATGAAAAGAGTAACAAAGATTCAGGTAAGGTTAACATTTACTTCACTTTGGAAGACGACGATTGCGATGACGAGTATGACGAAGAAGATGAGGAAGCAGATGAGGACACTGAGGACGAAGATGCATCAGTTTCGAGCGACGACGACGATGATGATGAAGACGAAGATGACGAATCTTCGATAGACGAAAAGTTAATTCAACGCAAGAAGGAGAAAAAAAACAATGTCATCGTGACGGAAAATAATAAAAAGGACGAGGACTTTCTCAAGAAATTGAAAGAACTTCACGAGAATGAGAAGGACAATAAAATGATTTTAGAGTGTATTACCGCGTGCGAGGATAAGATTAAACAAAGTAACGCAAAGGGTGAGAAGAAGATTCGAAAACACAAAGATAAAAATATGCGAATTTTCAAGAAGATTATCAAGGACAAGAATACGACAAACGATTTCACATTTTATGAGAAACTTGATATTGAAAAACAAAAGACTATCATAAAAGAGCTTCGAGAGATTAACAAGCATATGCGAGTCGAGAAACCGTATAGAATGACATTGTTAGAGTCGGACATCCCGGTGATATACAAGAGCGCTGCAATGAAAAAGATCAATTCGATTCGTTACATGGACCCAGGCAGCGGAGATTATTATAAAAATAAAAATTGGATTGATGCGTTTATGCGTATCCCATTTAATAAATTTGATAAATTGCCAATTTCAATCAGCGACGGTATTGAAAAATGCAATGAGTTTATGGAAAATTCGCGAAAGATTTTAGATGATGCTGTTTACGGGTTAGATGATGCAAAGATGCAGATTATGCAAATGACAGGACAACTCGTGACGAACCCAAAGGCAATTGGAACGGCGATTGGAGTCGGTGGGCCTCCCGGAACTGGAAAAACGAGCTTAATTCAGGATGGAATTGCAAAAATATTGGGTCGCAAGACAGTGTTTATTCCGTTGGGAGGTGCTAAAGATGCAAGTCACCTGAAGGGTCATGGGTTCACGTATGAGGGGGCTACATGGGGAAGGATCATTCAAGGATTGATCGACTCGCAAAGTTCGTCGGTTGTGTTTGTGTTTGACGAAGTTGACAAGTTGCAAACCCATCATGGTGATGAAATAACCGGGTTGTTAACGCATTTGATTGATTCGACGCAAAATGATAAATTTCATGATGATTTCTTCGGTGAAATAGAATTTGATTTGAATAAGTGTATGTTCATCTTTAGTTACAATGACGAATCACTGATAAATCCAATTTTGAAGGATCGAATGTATCGAATTACAACGGATGGTTATGACCAGAAACAAAAGACTGTCATCAGCCGACAATATTTGATTCCCAAGATTCGCGAGCAGGTAAAATTTGTAGAGGGAGATATCATTATACCAGATGAGTCGATACATCATATGATTGATAAGTATTGTGAGAAGGAGGAAGGGGTGCGCAATTTGAAGCGCTGTTTGGAGATCATTCACACAAAGTTGAACTTGTATCGGTTGATGAAGCCCGGGTCGAGTTTATTTGAAAAGGATATATCGTTGAAAGTAGAATTTCCGTTTACGGTAACTAGCGTCATAGTGGATAAATTGATTAATAAACATGACAAGGCTGGGTCGGCGTCGTTCAGCAGCATGTATATGTAAGTAACCAACTTAGATAATAAATAATAAATAATATAATTAATGAAACCTGTTTTTTTTTGTAAAGAAATAAAAACTATACAAAAAATTATTAAAGCAAAAGAGTGTAACCATAAATTTATTCTAGACATGATCGATATAAATGTAGATAAATCGATAAACATTACGTATTGTGTAAAGTGTGGATTTACAAAATAACGATTGTGTTTATTCGATAACAACAGATTCTGTCGTATTCTTTTCGTCTACTGCTTCCTCAAGGACCTGCTCTTCGGCTACTCTTGCCTGCTCTTCGGCTACTCTTGCCTCTTCGGCTACCCTGGCCTGCTCTTCGGCTAGTCTTGCCTGCTCTTCGGCTACTCTTGCCTCTTCGGCTACTCTTGCCTGCTCTTCGGCTACTCTTGCCTCTTCGGCTACCCTGGCCTGCTCTTCGGCTAGTCTTGCCTGCTCTTCGGCTACTCTTGCCTGCTTTTCGGCTACTCTTGCCTCTTCCGCTACTCTTGCCTCTTCGGCTACTCTTGCCTCTTCGGCTACTCTTGCCTCTTCGGCTACTCTTGCCTGCTTTTCGGC